>Ga0209702_10000433_pt1 | contig 85655 bp, 92 predicted proteins | sample FRY01_FD_187210 | JGI IMG/M metagenome (GOLD analysis project Ga0209702, IMG submission 187210) | Freshwater microbial communities from Lake Fryxell liftoff mats and glacier meltwater in Antarctica - FRY-01 (SPAdes) (version 2) | ecosystem: Environmental > Aquatic > Freshwater > Ice > Glacier...
GAACGGTCATAACCACCCTCACGAGCAGGACGATCATTGCGATCAGTGCGCGCCGGACGGTCACCCCGGGGGGCGTAGTCCTTGCGCGGGGCGCTGTCTTGACGAGGGGCGCGGTCGCTGCGCTCGGAACGCTCTCCGCGTTCTGGGCGTTCGCTACCTTCGCCAGAGGGCTTAGAGCCGTAACGCTTCTTGGAGTCCTGGTAGGAAGTGCGCTTGCTGGGTGGGCGCCATGAAGGAGCCTGTTTCTTTTCGGGCATGGCAGGGTGAATCTTTCTGTTGAGTGATGGGGAGATGAACGTCGAATCGACACCAACCCAAATCACCAATTGCCAGACAAGGGCTGTTTCAACTACACATGTGGCCGCTCTCACGATTGTGAGGCGATGGACCACTGGCTTTGCCCACAATGGCTAGCCCTTGTTCCGTTTCCCAGGCTAACAGGGTTGGGGGTAAAAGAACAGAGCGAATTGCCCAGGGTTAGAGTGAGCTGTGCTCGCAACCTTCCACCACACCCGCAGGCTCGTGCAACTTTTCGCTGGCCTCTTTCTCTTCGGCTTTGCCGCAGCCATGATGTTGAAGGCCAGCCTGGGTGTGGACCCGTGGACGGTCTTTGCTGAGGGCCTTCACCTCACCACCGGGTTGGGTTTTGGCTGGATCGTCGTCCTCACCAGCGGCGTGGTGTTGTTGTTCTGGATTCCTCTGCGTCAAAAGCCAGGTCTGGGAACTATTTTCAACGCTCTCCTTGTGGGACCGAGCATGGAAGTGGGGTTAGCGCTGGTCGATACGCCTGACCTGCTGGCGCAAAAAATCTTTCTCTTTGCGGCTGGCCTTCTGATGATGGCTATCGCGAGTGGTTTTTATATCGGTGCCGGATTTGGACCAGGGCCCCGTGATGGCCTGATGGTGGGACTTAACGCCCGCCTCGGCTGGCCACTCTGGGTAGGGAGAACGCTGGTGGAAGTGATTGTTCTGGGAATCGGGTGGTGGCTAGGGGGAAGTGTTGGCGTAGGAACCGTGATTTTCGCCATCATGATTGGCCCTCTCGCCCAGCGCGCCATCAAGGTTTATCGAATTGGGCCCTACTCGCCAAAGGCAATCGGCAAGTAAAGATCTTGGACCCTGTCCTCGAGGGCGGTGTGGTCGTTGCGGGTATAAATCCCACAGGTGACAGCAGTGCAATCCACGTTCTCGTCCGCCGATGCCGGCACTTCGATATACGCGGTAAACGTGCCTGCTTCCCGGTCATCAAAACTTCGTGCCCCAAAGAGCCTCCAGGCCCAGTCATCATTGATCCAGTTTGAGGCTGCGTATTCCACGACATCGGCGACAGCCTGGCCGTCTTCTTCCATCTGGCCCACGCCGCCCAAACAGGGGCCAGGCTTGTGGTCGAGTGAATCCGGCACTTTGCACAGAGCAACGTAAATTCCTGAATCGGGGTTGTAACCGCTGCCGGTGACAACGATGCGGTCCCCTTCCCGAAGTTCGTCAAAACCGCGTGCTTCATCGTCCAGTTCGGCCTGGAGTGTGCGCTGGAGCCCATCATCTCCCAATGCACTCACAACACCGGGGAAGCCTTCGACCACCAATGCTTGCCCTGATTGGCCTTGAGGTTCACTGGTGAAAATAGGCACCGCAATCCAGGCCCCCAGGCCTAAGGACAGAAGAACTAAAGATGCGACGCTCCAGATCACCACTCGACGCGCGGCGCTGCTAGGGGTGGTCACCGGCCAAGTATAGAAGGGATGGGGGTAGCCTCACAGGTGTGAAAATCCGGGAGATGTTCTTCGTCGCTCTAGGCGGTGCAGCGGGAACCCTCGGGCGCATCGGCGTGGATGAAGCGCTCGCCGGAACACCCCAGTGGTGGGGCGCTGCGACCTTGGTCGTGAATCTTCTCGGTGCCTTCGCGCTCGGTTGTGCCGTGGGGCACGGACTTGCCTTTCTGTCTCCCGCGCTCCGGTCGGGAATCACCGTTGGGTTTCTTGGGTCCTTCACAACTTTTTCCGCCATCGCCCTTCTTCTGACATCCTCTCCGCCCCTCTTCGCGCTGGGATATTTGGTGATCACCGTGATCCTGGGGGTTGCTCTTGCCCGGGCCGGAATCGCTCTCGGCAAACGATGGGCACACTCTGGAGCGTTGGAAGCATGAGTCTGGTGGCAGTGGCACTGAGTGTCGCCCTGGGTGGTGTGGGGGCGGTTCTGCGATGGCTTCTGCTGGAAGGGCTCGGATCCAGGAGGTCCTGGTTAGCAATTTTGTTTGTCAATATCGCAGGCTCCGCTATCGCTGGTGGCGTGACGGCCTTTCCTGACGCGGCAGGAGCTTTGCCTCTTATTGCGGGATTATGTGGGGGGTTGACAACCTTTTCCACCCTTGCCCTTCACCTTGTCCCGGGCACTCTGACCCGCAAGGTATCCGGGTTGCTCGGTCTTGCTCTTGCCCATTCGGTGGGAGGAGTGGGTGCTTGTCTGGCGGCCTACACTCTGGTTTCCACTCTCCTGGGCTAACCTCTCCCGCCAAGCACCTGCGTGATAAACTCCGTGAGATTCTGTTACGGCTTTCGCCGTGAACAGGCACTCTCGCAGTGGTCAACGTGAACGAAGGAGTGACCCATGGGTCGCGGCCGACAAAAAGCAAAGCACACCAAGGTGGCGCGCGAATTAAAGTACTCCAGCCCAGACATGGACTTGAGTCAGCTCCAGCGCGAGCTCTCTACTCCCACAGAATCTGAGAGTCAGTACTCCAGCGACGAGTCCGAAGAAGACTCGAAAGATTAGTTCCGGTAGTCGCCTACCAGAGCGACTGCTCCGCCACTGACGCCTTTGGCCTGTGTAGTGGGGGCGTATGGGGCAATCTCGGACGCTTCTGTCATCACGCCGACTTGCCACGCCTTGTGGCCAGCCGCTTCTAAGCTCACCGTCACAGCATCAACCTGGGCGGAGTCGATAATCGCAAGCATCCCGATCCCCATGTTCCAGGTTTCTTCCAAGGCCTCCAGGGGGTACTTTCCGGCTTCCGCCAGCACACGCATCACCGTCGGGGGCGACCAGGTACTTCGATCAAGCGTGACGCCCAACTCAGGTGGAAGAACCCGGGAAAGGTTTTGAGCAATGCCACCCCCGGTGACGTGGCTCAACATATGAATCGCACCAGGATGGGCATCCAGTGCAGAAACCAATGCTTTCGTGTAAAGCATGGTGGGCTCCAGCAGCTCTAATCCAAGCTCCCTCGAAAAATCAGGGTGATGCTCGGTGTAGGACCATGCATTGTCGGCAACAATCTTGCGCACCAAGGAATACCCGTTGCTGTGGAGTCCGCTCGAGGCAATCGCAAGAACAACGTCCCCTGCCTGCGCGCGTTCCGGGCCCAACATCAGCTCTGCTTCAACCACACCGGTGGCAGCACCCGCGACGTCGTACTCGTTCTCGCCCAGTAAGCCCGGGTGCTCAGCAGTTTCGCCCCCGACGAGAGACACTCCGGTCGCAGCACACGCTGTTGCGATCCCTTCGACTATGGCGGCAATTCTTTCGGGCACAACTTTTCCACACGCGATGTAGTCAGTCATGAAAAGTGGCGTGGCGCCGATCACGACAATGTCATCCACCACCATTCCAACAAGGTCGTAGCCGATGGTGTCGTGCTTATCCATCGCGGTTGCAATCGCCACCTTGGTCCCCACCCCATCGGTGGAGGTGGCCAAAAAAGGGCGACGATACTTCGTGAGAAAAGAGGCGTCATAGACACCAGCAAAACCACCCAGCCCGCCCACGACACGGGAAGAATGGCTGGCCATGACGGCCTTCTTCATCATTTCCACCGCTGCATCGCCGGCGCTGGTGTCAACGCCGGAATCGGCGTAGGGCGAAGAAGGGCTCACCGGACCATTCTACCGGGGGTGTGAATAACTTCTGCGGGCAGGTGCTCACCCTTCCTAGCCTTCTGGGATGAATTCCTCTTCCTCCTCTCCCGTTGTTTTTTCTGGCTGGGTCTCATGGCTCGGCGTCATCATTTTGGGCGCTGGTATCTCCAGCGCATCCCTGAGTCCCAGCCAGGCCGCGGGCCCTGCACTTTCCAGCGCCTCACTCGAGTTCTCATCTATCAACATCGCAGAAGGTGTCTTGGTGGGCGGAACCCCGGTGTCTTACGACACCGGGGTGGGGGGATGGACAAAAGAAGCCTTCGCCTCCCTCGGGCTCTTTGGTTTGGAGTGGGAGTCCATCGAAGGCGACACGCGTCGGATGACCTACTTTGGCAGCACCGAGAGCTCGTCCCTGACTGCCGGCGGGGCCTCTGGCTGGATCACCGCCGGCAATGTTGCCTCCAGCCCACGCGATTCAATTTTTATCCGAGAGACACTGGAAGTACTGGGAAACACTGCTCGCTTCACGCTGGCACTCGAACCCATTGACGGAGACGTCATGGAAGGCAAGCGACTGTATTGGAAAGCTGACTTACCCGCGGGGTATCAGAGCGAATTTACCGGGGCAGGGAGCTCCACACTGGTGGTCTCTGATGGATCCCATGCTCACCCGACTCTTGTGTTGCATGCCACGAGCGGCGCGGGGGCGGTGACCTGGGGCGGACCGAATATCTATACCGACTCTTTGGCCCAAGGAGAGCTGTCTCCCACCCTCTATATCCACTCCACGAGCGAAGAGAATTTCACCGTGACTATCACCGTGGGAATCATTGACCGCGACCCCTGCTCCCCCGTGGCAGCTGCAACCTTTGCCAGCTCACGGGCGGGATCCTTCGGCGAAAGCTGGCCCGCTAACACCTCCTGCCTGCAAGCGCCCACCTGGAACCTCGTGGCCGATGGTGAAGCCACAGATCTCATTCTCGAAACGGGCGTGAACACCAGTGGTCTGCCCGAGGGTCAGACCACCGAGATTTCGGTTTCCGGGCTGCCAGAGGGCGTGACCGCTGTAAGGGGGGTCGACTCAGGAACCACGGCAACGTTTGCTCTCACCGCATCGCGAGAGGTAACCCCGGGTTCATACAGCCCGGTCGTTACTCGTGAGACACGATCAACTTCCGGCGGGGTGGTGACACTGTCTGCCCAGGATTCCCGCACAGCAACACTGGTGGTTACCGCGGGCGCTCCTCTCCCCGAACCAGAGGTGGCAGCGGCACAACCACTTCCCGCCCCCGAACCTGTTTCCAGCACACCCGCCAACTCCAGCCCACCGCAAACTGCGGGGGGCTCGCAAGCCTCCTCCCCAGCGGGGGAACCAGCACCTATCACCGTGGCGCCTCGGCCCACACCCCTGGTGATTGATCCGCTACCCGTCGTTCCTGAACCACCGGCCCCCGCTGAAGTTCCCGCACCCCCCGCGGAGCGGGAAACGTCTTTTCTTATCCCGGTAGAGCGTGAAATTCCAGAACCAACCAACGCGTCGGCGTGGGTCGGACTGAGCTTCGCCGCCATCATGATCGCCGGGGGGCTGGTGGCAGCCCTTCGACGGCGCCGTGCCACCCAGGGCACAACAGACAACGCCTGGGGGTAAAAAGGGCTTGCGTCTGGCGCGCTAAGCTGGCCCTAGACGCGAGTTTTTAGGCAGGAGAACAGCCCCCGAAATGTGTGGCATTGTCGGCATCGTTTCCTCCACCCCCGTCAACCAGCAGATCTATGACGCTTTGGCGCTCCTGCAGCACCGCGGGCAAGATTCAACGGGTATTGCAACCTCGGATGACCAAACGCTGCACGTCCATAAGACAAAAGGACAGGTTCGGGAGGGGTACCGCACCCGAGATATGCGGGGTTTGCCAGGCACGGTCGGGTTGGGCCACGTTCGCTATGCGACGAGGGGCAGTGCGAAAAAGGAGCAAGAGGCGCAACCTTTTTATGTGAACTCTCCCTGGGGAATTGTCTTGGTCCACAACGGGAACCTCACCAATACTCGGGAGCTCACAAAAGAGCTTCACCACACGGATCGTCGGCACCTCAACACCACTTCTGATACCGAGCTCCTGGTCAATGTTTTGGCGAGCGAACTGCAAAAAGCCGGTGCGACAGATTCCTTCAGCCCCGACGTCGTTTTCGAAGCCGTCTCGAGGCTCCACGATCGGGTAGAGGGCTCTTACGCCGCACTCGCGGTTATCGCAGGGCAAGGTTTGCTGGCGATGAGAGACCCCTTTGGTATTCGGCCACTCATTTTGGGCAAGCGCCCCGCTGGTTTGGTGGGGGATGAATGGATTGTTGCGAGCGAATCGCTCGTGCTTGAAGCCGGTGGGTACGAAACGGTGAGAGATGTCGAACCAGGGGAAGCAATATTCATTGCTCGCGATGGCACGATGACGTCACGGCAGTGCGCGAAAAATCCCCGCCTAGCGCCCTGCTCATTTGAATACGTCTACCTAGCCCGACCTGATTCAACAATGAACGGGATCTCGGTCTACGAGGCGCGGTTGCGTTTGGGGGAAAAGCTGGCGGACACGATTGCCCGTTATGCGCCGACCGACAACATCGACGTCGTGATGCCCATTCCCGATTCTGCGCGACCAGCGGCGATGCAGGTGGCGCGAAAGCTCGGTATCGAGTACCGCGAAGGCTTTTACAAGAATAAATATGTGGGTCGAACCTTCATCATGCCCGGCCAAGCTCAACGAACCAAGAGTGTGCGGGAAAAGCTCAATGCCCTCCCCAGCGAATTCGCTGGCAAGAACGTGTTGATTGTCGATGATTCGATTGTTCGTGGCACCACGTCGCGGGAAATTGTCGATATGGCCCGGGAGGCGGGCGCGCTGTCCGTCACCTTCACCTCCGCCGCCCCTCCGGTTCGCTTCCCCCACGTGTACGGCATCAATATGCCGAGCAAGAGCGAGCTGGTCGCGGCGGGGCGAACCATCCCCGAAATTGCGCGAGAAATTGGAGCGGACCACCTTATTTATCAAGAGGTCGAGGACCTTAAATCGGCCATCATCGAGGGCTCAGCGGTCACGGAACTTGATATGTCGTGCTTCACCGGGGAATACGTCACGGGAACGGTTGACGCGGAGTATTTGGATTGGGTCGAACATAACCAGGCTAGCTAGCCGGCCCTAATTCCCTTTCCATTTCCACCTCGCGGGCTTTTTTCCTCGAGATCGCATCAAGCGCAAGCCACAATACGATCCCCACCGCAACGCTCCCCGTGATGCCATAAAGCGCAAAGTAGGCAAAGAGGGCTGTGAAGCCAATGGAGGGGTCCGAGGGAAATAATCCCGTCACAATCAAAGTGCCAAAAAACCCTACGGCGGTGAATACCCCCACGAAAGCCGAAAGCTTGGGGGAACGTCTGACTCGAACGCTTTGACGGTCAGAAGGCGGAGTGGAAGTCACTGTGTCAGGGTAGCTGGGAAATCGGAAGCCACGCTGTGAGATCAGCCCGCTCTCCCGAGGCGGAAAGTGATCCTGAATCCCTAGCCTGAAGAAAAGTTTCGCGCCCCGTGGCAATCGCCAGCCAGGTCTCCGCGGACATTTCGATTACCGCCGGCGGAGTGCCACGGGTGTGGCTGGGCCCTTCAATGATCTGCGCTGCACCAAAAGGAGGAACGCGGACCTCCACGCTTTTCCCTGGTGCTTTTTCGCGAAGGACCTGGAGGCAGTACCTCGTGGCAGTGGCGATCTGTTGAGCTGTGGCGTCTCCAGCGCCCCACGCCCGCAGAGCTTCGTGACCCTCGATTTCAACGATTCGTTTGAGGGCCACAGCCACACGGTAGCAAGCTTGCGCGGGTACAGTAAACGAGTGAGGATTTTGGTGGTCGGCTCAGGCGCGCGCGAGCACACCATCATCCAGGCTCTGGGTCGTGAAGGGGCAAGCCACCAACTCTGGGCGGCACCGGGTAACGCCGGTATTTCCGCTGAAGCAGAGGTTGTTGCACTCGATTCAACAAACCCCAAAGTAGTCACAGAGTTTGCCATCACAACCGACATTGACATGGTGATCATCGGGCCAGAAGCTCCGCTTGTCGCAGGGGTTGCTAACCGTCTGCGCAAAGCAGGTGTCGCAGTCTTTGGCCCCAATGCAGATGCTGCAGCGCTCGAAGGGTCCAAAGCATTCGCGAAGGATGTCATGGCGCGCGCCGGAGTCCCTACGGGACAAGCGTGGACTGTGTCGGTCAGAGACGAACTCCTCCCTGCCCTGGAAGCAGCCGGGTCCCCCTACGTCGTCAAAGCCGACGGACTAGCCTCGGGCAAAGGCGTGCTGGTCACAGAAGACAGGGAAAAAGCCATCGAGCACGCCGAGTTTTATCTTCAACACGGCGACGTGCTGATTGAAGAATTTTTGACCGGCCCAGAAATCTCGCTCTTTTTTCTGAGCGATGGCAAGACCGTCATGCCGCTCACACCCGCCCAGGACTACAAAAGGGCTTTTGACGGTGACCAGGGACCCAACACGGGAGGCATGGGCGCCTACTCCCCTCTCCCGTGGCTCCCCGAAAACTTTGTCGAGGAAGTACAGGTGAACATTGCCGAACCCACTATCCGTGAGATGGCCAGGCAAGAAAAGCCCTTTATTGGTCTCCTCTATTGCGGCTTGATTATGACCGAACAGGGAGTCAAGGTCATCGAATTCAACGCGCGCTTTGGAGATCCAGAAACTCAGGTGGTACTAGCCAGGCTCGAGTCGCCGCTGGCGCCGCTCCTCTATGCCGCCGCCACCGGGAACCTCTCCCAGATGGAAGAGCCCCAGTTCTCCCGAGACGTCGCCATCACGGTTGTCCTCGCTAGCGAGGGCTACCCAGAGGATCCCCGCACTGGCCGGGCTCTCGAAGGCCTCGACAAAGCTGCCGCCCGGGAAGGCGTCCACATTGCCCACGCCGCCACGGCGTGGGACGGAAAACAGCTACTAGCCACGGGCGGGCGAGTTGTCAGCGTGGTCGCTCTTGGAGCAGATTTCACAACAGCGCGCGAACACGCCTACGCCGCTGTGGGGGACATCCACTTGGAGGGATCCCATTTCCGCACAGACATTGCCGCGGGAATGGAATGACCTCTCTTTCTCAGTGGAAGCCTGTCTATACGGGCAAAGTGCGAGAGCTATATATTCCACTTTCAGCATCTAGTCTGGCGGAGGCCGAATCGTTGCTGATAGTAGCGAGCGACCGCATCAGCGCCTTCGACCACATCCTCTCCCCGGACATACCCGGCAAGGGTGCCCTCTTGACCAAGCTCAGCCGCTGGTGGTTTGAGACCCTCAGCGACTTGCCCCACCATATGCTGGCCATTGCGCCCCCTCCGGAGGTCTCCGAGCGAGCCATGGTGGTGGAGCCACTGGACATGTTCCCCGTGGAATGCGTTGTCCGTGGCTACCTGTGTGGCAGCGGTTGGAAGGAATATCAAGTCTCCGGGCGTGTGTGTGGCATTGCCCTTGCTCCGGGTATGGCGGAGGGCGACCGTCTCCCCGAACCCCTCTACACGCCAGCCACGAAGGCAGCCGTGGGGGATCACGACGAGAACATCACCTTTGAAGACACAGAGCGGTTACTGGGACATGAGGATGCAACACAGCTGCGCGAACTCAGTCTCGAGCTCTACACCCGGGCCGCTTCGATAGCCGAGGACCGTGGACTCATCCTTGCCGACACAAAGTTTGAATGGGGTCGCAATCGCCAGACCCGAGTGATCACGCTGGGCGACGAAGTCCTGACCTCCGATAGCTCTCGATACTGGGATGGCGCAACATATGCCAAAGGAGGAATAGATCGTTTAGATAGCTTCGACAAGCAACTGGTTCGGAACTGGCTCCTCGAGAATTGGAACTTCGAGGGCACGCCTCCCGAACTTCCTGACGACCTCGTCCGGCACACGCTGGAGAGATACCAAGAATTGTTGACAAGAATTACCTCCCGCTAACCCCGGAGTTGACCATGGCCATGCATCCACCTACCCACCCGTTGACCGCGCCCACTCTTGCTCAGCTCTTGGCGTGGCCCGCAGCCATTGCGCTTTCCCCTTTGCTTCTGAGGCAGGGCCGACAGGTTCGACGTCTCTTTCCTAAAATGCCACCAGCGCCGGGCCCCGGGGACGGTGCGCTCGCCGGTCCCGATTCGCTCCATGTTCTCGGAGTCGGCGATTCCACAGTCGTCGGGGTGGGGGTTAACGACACGGGATTCGGTTTGATTCCACAGTTTTCACAGGCGCTCCACGACCACTTCGGTCGGGGGGTGTCCTGGCGATCAGTGGGTGAGTCCGGAGCGACTTCCAAGGACGTCCTCGCTCAGTTTTTGGCCGAGGCCCCGGGAGACCGTGCCAGCGTCGTGTTCGTCTCTCTTGGCGCCAACGATGCCAAAGACCTAAAACCACTCCCCGCGACGATTTCGCGCTTTGAACGACTCACCGACGCCCTGCATGCCGCCCACCCGGAAGCGACAATGCTTTTTTCTTCTTTACCGGCGTTCAATCAGTTCCCCACGCTGCCGCAACCGCTGCGCGGGTTGCTCTATGCCCATGCCCAAGCAATCGAGCGCTCCCTGCGTCCCCGGATTGAAGCCCGCCCCTACGCCCTCATGTCGCCTCCACCCGCGCAATACAGTGAAGGTTTTTTTGCCCCGGATGGATTCCACCCCAGCATCACCGGTTACCGAGACTGGGCTCAATTCGCCCTGAGGGACGCTCTCCAGCGGGGAGCGCTCACTCATCTTGCCCGCCGATAGACTTGGCTAACACTTAGCAAATTCCACCCCGGGAGCGTGAGAAATGGCCATCATTGTCATCGAGGTGATGCCGAAGAAAGAATTGCTTGACCCTGCGGGGAAAGCAGTTCTTGGTGCATTTCACCGCCAAGGAATGAGCGACTTCCGTGAGGTTCGCATCGGGAAAAGATTCGAGCTTCACGTCGAAGGTGATGTGACTGACGCCCACCGCGAAAAGGCCAAGACGTTGGCTGAAGATTTGCTCTCCAACGGCGTCATCGAAGACATTGTCGATATTCGGGTGGAGGACTCTCCGGCATGAAGGTTGGGGTCGTCACTTTTCCCGGCTCTCTCGATGACCGTGATGCTCTCCGAGCAATCCGTCTCGCCGGAGGCGAGCCGGTAGCCCTGTGGCATGGAGAACATGATCTTCGCGGCGTCGACGCTCTCGTATTGCCCGGGGGCTTCAGCTACGGCGACTACCTCCGTTGCGGGGCAATCGCCGCTCACTCGCCGATTATGGCCGAAGTGATTGAAGCCGCGCACAAAGGGATGCCGGTGCTGGGGATCTGTAACGGCTTCCAGATGCTCGTGGAAACAGGTTTGTTGCCCGGCGGCTTGATTCGTAATGACCACGGTGACTTCATCTGCCGCGACCAGAAGCTCCGGGTAGAAAACACGGACACCCCTTGGACCAATGGCTATCGCGAAGGACAAGAAATTACTATCCCGCTAAAAAATGGTGAGGGGGGCTTCATCGCGGATGGGGAAACGCTGAAGCGTATCGAGGGGGAAAACTTGGTGACCTTCCGATACGTCGAGGTGAACCCCAACGGATCTCTCCACGACATTGCGGGACTTCGCAATGACACCGGCAAAATCGTCGGTCTGATGCCGCACCCCGAACACGCTGTTGAATCAGGTTTCGGGCCCGACACCGCCCAAGCTATGAAATCAGGTACCGATGGTCTCGTCATGTTCCAATCCCTCCTCCGTCAAGTGATGGCTGCATGACGAAGACACCCGCGCGGCTTTACCAAGTCCTCGCCACCGCCGAAATGCTGACGTGGGCAGGTCTTGTTGCCGCCATGATTTCCCGGTACGGGTTTGGCAACGAAGTTCAATGGTTTTTTGTCGCCGGACTGTCCCACGGCATCGTCTTCCTGGCATATGCCCTCACCGCCTTGGTGATTGGCATCAACCTCCGCTGGGGTTTCGGCCTCACTCTGGTTGCCGTAATGGTGGCCATTGTTCCCTTTGCCACTGTTCCCCTCGACCGGTGGTTGCTGCGCAAAAACAAGCTCAAGGGCGATTGGGCAACGATGGCCACCACCGAGCCTGCGCCAGCGGGTTTCCTTGACCGCTTGGTGCGCTTCTGGGTGGGTCATCCCGGATGGTTCTTCGCGCTGATTGTGGTGGGCATGGGTGCGTTGCTCACCGTGTTGCTCACCCTCGGTTCGCCCACGGAATGGGGAAATGGGTGAACCTCGACAGCGTCAGCCATGCCGCGGCAACACCGGAGAAGGACCAGCCCTATGAGGCTCTGGGTCTCAAAGACAACGAGTATTTACTCATCAAGGGAATCCTTGGGCGTCGGCCCACCTCCGGCGAACTCGCCATGTATTCGGTGATGTGGAGTGAACACTGCTCGTATAAGTCCTCCAAAATTCACCTTCGTCAATTTGGCGCAAAGGTCACCCCCGAGATGACCAAGAACCTCTTGGTGGGCATGGGGGAAAACGCCGGTGTGGTCGATGTCGGCGAAGGCTGGGCCGTCACCTTCAAAATTGAAAGCCACAATCATCCGAGCTTCATCGAGCCCTTCCAAGGGGCCGCAACCGGGGTCGGTGGGATTGTTCGAGACATTATTTCGATGGGTGCACGGCCCGTTGCCGTGATGGATGCCTTACGTTTTGGAGATCTCCACCATCCCGACACCGCCCGGGTCGCACCGGGCGTTGTAAGTGGGATTAGTTTTTACGGAAATTGCCTCGGGCTGCCCAATATTGGCGGGGAAACCTGGTTCGACCCGATCTACCAGCAGAACCCGCTCGTCAATGCACTCGCGGTGGGAGTATTGCGCCACGAAGATCTCCATCTCGCCAGTGCTAAGGGCGCTGGAAACAAGGTGGTCTTGTTCGGTGCCCGAACCGGTGGGGACGGTATCGGTGGGGCATCGATTCTGGCCAGTGAAACCTTCGACGAGGGTGGGCCTACCAAGCGCCCAGCCGTTCAAGTCGGTGACCCGTTCGCAGAAAAAGTTCTGATCGAGTGTTGTCTCGAACTCTTTGCCGACAAAGTTGTCGAAGGTATCCAAGATTTGGGCGCTGCGGGAATCAGCTGCGCAACCTCGGAGCTCGCCGCGAATGGTGGTTCGGGAATGGAGATTTCCCTCGACGCAGTTTTGCTTCGTGACGAGACGCTCACGGCAGAAGAAATTTTGATGTCGGAGAGCCAAGAACGCATGATGGCGATTGTGGCGCCCGAGAAACTCGAGCGCTTCATGGCCATCATCGACAAGTGGGAGGTGGAGGCCAGCGTCTTGGGAACCGTGACCGACACCGGGCGCCTGATTATTCATTGGAAGGGTGAAACGATCGTCGACGTCGATCCCGCCACCGTCGCTATCGACTCCCCTGTCTACGAACGCCCTTACCACCGGCCCTCCTGGTTAGACGCTCTCCAGGCAAACACCACGGATAATCTTCCCCGCTCAACGAACCGTGAGGAGGCCCGCGCAGAAATTCTTCGAGTGCTCGCCTCTCCTTCGGTGGCAAACATGGAGTGGATTACGAATCAATACGACCGTTACGTTTTGGGAAATACTGCTTTGTCCTTCCCCGATGATGGCGGCATGATCCGCGTGGACGAGGCTTCCGGACTCGGCGTGGCTCTCGCCACCGATGCCAACGCACGCTTTAGCTACCTTGACCCCTACCGCGGTGCCCAGCTGGCACTCTCTGAGGCCTACCGAAATGTTGCGGCCACTGGGGCAAACCCCGTCGCAGTTAGCGACTGTCTGAACTTTGGAAGCCCCGAAGACCCCGAGGTCATGTGGCAGTTCGTCGAATCTGTGGGCGGTCTTGCTGATGGGTGTTTAGAGCTTGAAGTGCCCGTCACGGGTGGAAACGTAAGCCTCTATAACCAAACGGGAAACACGCCGATTTACCCCACCCCGGTCGTCGCGGTGATGGGGGTTATTGACACCGTTGAGCGGCGACTACCCAGCGGTTGGCAAGACGATGGAGAAAACCTTTACCTCCTCGGTGACACCCGAGGAGAGCTCGACGGGTCGCTGTGGGCTCAGGTCATCCACGACCACTTGGGTGGGATGCCCCCCATTCCTGACTTACCCGCAGAAAAGGCTCTCGCCGGACTGATGGTAGCTGCTGCTCGCGACGGCATTGTCACCAGCGCCCACGATGTCTCTACCGGTGGCCTTCTGGCCACCCTCGCCGAAGGGGTACTCCGGCGCGGAGTGGGCGCACGGGTGTGGGTCGGTGACCTCATGGACGCCACCGAACTCGACCTGACCCAGATTCTTTTCTCGGAGAGTGTTGCGCGCATGGTCGTGTCCGTTGCGCGAGAGGACGACGTGAAATTCCAAGGCCTCTGCCGTGGGCGGGGAGTCCCCGTCACCCGGATTGGCGTGACTGAGATGCCCTCTGGCGCGCTAGAAATTGCAGAGGTGGGATCCTTCTCCCTAGAAGAGCTCTCCCGCATCACTCGCTCGACAATTCCTGACGCCCTCGGTCCTGTGGTGGGCTACCAGCCCGCTGGCTAAGGCGGGCTTGATGGTCACCGGCAGCGGGTACGGTAGAAAAAGTCATGATTGAGTCTTCCCGTTTTCTTGTCCCCTCTTCCGACTATCAACGCTGGCTCCAAGTTCGGGCAAGTGGAGTTACGGCTACCGCGGTCTCTAAAGCGGTAACACCGGCGGGATTTCGCGAACAGGTTGGGCAAATGAAGAACCCACGCTCTATTCCCGACAACGATTACATGCGCTTTGGGCGAGAACAAGAAGAGTCCCTGATCGAAAAACTAGCCACCCAGTTTGATCTGCAGGGCAACGATTGGCTCATCGCCAAGAATGACGGGGACGCTAAATGGCAGATGGCGACGCCCGATGGACTATCCAGCACCCACGAGATGATCGCCGAAGTGAAAACCACGGGTAAAGACTGGGGTGAGTGGCGTTTTGTGCCGGGCCATTACCAACGCCAAGTCCAGTGGCAGCTCCATGTCACCGGAGCAACATCCTGCGTTTTTGGTTGGATGCTGAGGGAAAACAAAGGCGGAAACATGGTTCCTGGCTGGCGGGGACCCAAGTTTGTTGTGGTGGAAAGAGACGAAGCCCTCATCGAGCGACTCGTTGAGGTCGCTCATGACCTTTACCGGGAGCTACCCCTCGCCAGCAGCTAACTCTTCGTGGTGCTGAATTACTTCCGCCAGGATAAAGCTCAAGAACTTCTCCGCGAAAGCGGGGTCCAAATCAGCACCCTGGGCAAGCTCGCGTAACCGTGCAAGCTGAGCGGCCTCCCGGACGGGATCAGAGGAGGGCATCGACAGCCGAGCCTTGAGACGACCCACCTGCTGGGTTGTTTTGAATCGCTCCGCCAAAAGGTGGACCAATGCCGCATCGATGTTGTCGATGCTCTTACGCAGGGTTACCAGCTCTGAAGGAATGGAAGTGTTCATGAATCGACCCTATCGAGCCAGCGAAGGCACTGACTAGCCCAGAAGGTCATGGCGGGCAATAATGGCGTCGCGACCAGGTCCCACCCCAATGGCAGAAATCCTAGACCCGCTGATGGCCTCCAGCGCTAGGACGTAATCCCGGGCGTTGGGAGGAAGGTCTTCAAATTTCCGCACGCCGGTGATGTCTTCGCTCCACCCGGGGAAATATTCATAAATAGGTTTCGCGTGGTGGAAATCTGACTGGGACCAGGGAATTTCTTCCACCCGGGTTCCCTCGACCTCATAGGCCACACAGACGGGAATCGTCTCAAGTCCTGTCAACACATCGAGCTTGGTCAACACAAAATCCGTGACACCGTTAATTCGGGCCGAATACCGCGCAATGGGGGCGTCGTACCAGCCACATCGCCTCGGGCGGCCGGTGGTGGTGCCGAACTCATGCCCATTACTGCGGAGGAATTCACCCAACTCATCTTCCAGCTCGGTCGGAAACGGACCCGACCCCACGCGCGTTGTGTAAGCCTTCACAATGCCGATGATTTTGTCCAGACGCCACGGCGCGATTCCCGTTCCGGTGCTCGCACCGCCGGAGGTGGCGTTGGAGGACGTCACGAAGGGGTACGTCCCGTGATCGACATCGAGCATGGTGGCCTGGCCGCCCTCACATAACACGGTCTTGCCTTCTTCCAAAGCGCGGTGAAGGAGCAAAGCGGTGTCCTGCACCATGGGCCTCAAACGATCGGCGTAGGAAAGCAGTTCCTCCACAACCTCGTCAACACCAATGGCCCGGCGGTTATAAATCTTGACGAGCAGGTGGTTCTTGGACTCCAGTGCCCCTTCCACCTTTTGACGAAGAATTCCCTCATCAAAGAGATCCTGAACGCGAATCCCCACTCGATTAATTTTGTCGGCGTAGGTGGGGCCAATGCCTCGACCAGTCGTCCCAATTTGGCGCTTACCCAAGAACCTTTCCGTCACCCGATCCAGGGTGCGGTGGTAGGCCGTGATGATGTGCGCGTGAGAACTCACCACAAGCTTCGATACATCGATTCCTCGGGCGGTGAGTCCATCGAGCTCTTCCATCAGAACCTCGGGGTCAATCACCACTCCGTTGGAGATGACAGGAGTGACACCCTTGGTCAGGATTCCCGAGGGCAGCAGGTGCAGGGCATACTTCTCGTCACCGATAACAACCGTGTGGCCAGCGTTATTTCCGCCGTTGAACTTTACGACATAGTCGATTCGGTCTGAGATGAGGTCGGTGGCTTTGCCTTTGCCTTCATCGCCCCATTGGGCCCCGACAATTACCACGGCGGGCATGAAAAATCCTTTGTTCAGCCGTTCCAGCGCTCAAAGTCTACTCAGTAAGGGGAGGACACGAGTTCGGTTGGAATAACGCAGAAAAAGAGGCGATACTTTTCCTTATGGGAGCGCTAACAGTAGTTGTGGCCGACGACCACGCCCTGACCCTGTCTGGGGTGGCTGACTCCCTGAATGCCCTCGGAATCAAGGTGGTGGGTCGGGCGCAGTCGGCACCCGAGGCCGCTGCCCTCGTGCGGTCGGAAAAGCCCGACGTCTTGATGACGGACCTGAACATGGGTGCGGGGCCCACCGGAATCGATATTGCCCATGTCTTGCGCAGAGAAATGCCCCTGTTGGGCATTGTGGTACTCAGCTCCTACGGGGACCCACGCTTACTGAGCGAAGGTCTTGGAGACCCTCCCCGCGGATTGGTGTACGTCGTCAAACAACAAGTTGAATCGACAGGAGAACTCAGCGAGGCGATAACGATAGCCCTCGAGAGGGCACGCGCTGAAGCCGCTGGTGAATTACCCAGAATCAACCTCACCGACACTCAGATCGAGGTGCTGCGCCTGCTCGCACAGGGCCTCTCTAATTTCGCTATTGCAGAAGAACTCTCCGTTGCTGAAAACTCCGTAGCAAAAACCATCAACCGGATGTTGCGTCGAATGTCACTCGAGAGCGACACCTTGAAAAACCCTCGGGCGCAGCTTCTTCATTTTTATTTTGATCTCACAGGTTCACGGTCATGATCCCCCAGTGGACCATCATCCAACGACGCCTCGGGGGTCGGCGAGCGTTTTCCTGGAGAATCTTTGCCCTCAGCTCTCCCGGCTACATCTTCGGCTTCGTCCTGAATGAACCTGACTCTTACAGCAGCGTGCCGACAGCAGCGATTGTTCTTCTCATTGCCTTTGCCGGTCAGGTCGTAATGGGGGTCATTTTCTCTATGGGCTACCTGGTGTTCTCCGGCAAGCGAAGAGCCCAGCTTGTTCCTCTCTGGGCGCTAGGTCTCGTCTGGTCTTCGGCCGCTTTGTTGCGGCTTGCCACGATGCTCGAGGCAATGGCCCTTCTGGGGATCGAGAACGGCATCCCCGTAGCCGTGCGGATCATCACATCGTTGGTGATCACCCTCGCGAGCTTTGGCATTGCCACCTACGCCATGGACGCGCTTGACGAATTCCGCGAAACGCGGGCCCTCGCGCTTGCAGCATTGTTGGATCACGAGGAGAAAATTGCCTCCCATAGAGACGCGATTAGTTCCATGAGCTCCACACTCATCTCAGAAATCGACAATGAGCTGTCAGAATCTCACACAGCGGTCATCGCTGCTCTGGATGATTTGGAGTCGTCACTCTCGACCACGACGGAGTCGGCACCGAAGATTTCCGACCTGAGAATACTCTCCGATCAGACGTGGAGAGACATTAGCGTAAGACTCTCCCAATCCTCGCGCCGACAAGCCCCCCGGATTCGCACTCTGGAGATTCTTTCCCACTACGTGCAATCTTCGCCCTTCAGCACCCCTTTTCTCCTTCTTGCGGCGGTGATTTTTTACTCCCTGATTTACTCCCGGGCTTACGGATTTCTTGATGGCCTTGTGTTGACTGTTATGTGGCTTGCCGTTTCTTGGCTCGCCGCTAGGACGTTGACGATGGTTACCGCGAAGGCGTCGTTCTCTAAGGCTTGGCTGGTCATTCCGGCCGTTTTTCTTTATTTGGCGAGCGGGCTGATAATTGTTGCCCTGGGCGAGACGCTTGGTTTTGTCCTTACCAATCCCTTCGCAGTGGTTTCGGTTCACTTTCTCACCGCGGTGGCCGCTTTATCCGTGACGTTTCCTGCCTCGATGAGCCTCGCTCAGGAGGATGTGCTTCGCAACCTCAAAAACAGTCTCGACGAAATCACGCTCGAAGGTCTTCACGTAGAGAGCCAACTCGCGGTTTTATCCCAGAAAATCGCCCAACGTTTGCATGGAGATGTCCGGGGAAATTTTCTCGCTGCAACGCTCAACCTCCAACGTCACCTTGATTCTGGCGAAATTGGTAAAGCCCATGACGTGATCACAGTCTTGCGTTCAACGCTAACGAATGGCGTCGCTGCCGTCCCGCACGAGGAGGAATCCCTTCGTGAGCTCGAAAGTTTTGTGAAGAACTGGTCCGGCGTTGTCGACATCCAGCTCGATGTTCCCCTTTCGCGGATCCCCTCCGTCTTTCGTCCGCAAGCGCACGTCATCATCGTTGACGCCATCAACGATGCTGTCCGCCATGGCCACGCAAGTTGGATTCGGGTTTCCATCACCTTGGTCTCGGGGGCCCTCGCACTTGCAATCGCCAACAACGGAAAGTCCTTGGGTAAAAATCCGAGCGGCTTAGGGACGTCGCATCTTGACAACCTGGCCCCTAACAATTGGCTGCGATTCACCGATGGAAGCAACATCACCCAACTTTTGGTTCGGTTGGAAAGCCCGCAACTAGCAGCGAAGCACTAACGAGAATTACGGGGTATTTTTTAATACCCACTGATGCATGACGATCGCGGCAGCAGCGCTGGCATTAAGGGAACGGGTTGATCCATACTGAGTAATTTCGACGACCTGATCTGCTGCAGCGATGGCCTCGCGAGAAAGTCCAGGTCCTTCTTGACCGAAGAGCAGAATGCACTGGGCGGGCAGAACGGTCTTCTCGATGGCCTCGGAACGCTCAACATTGTCGATGGCAACGATAGGAAGTGCGTGTTCGGTGGCGTAGTCCAGTAAGTCTTTGATCGTTTCATGATGGAGGACATGCTGGTAGCGATCGGTCACCATCGCCCCGCGCTTATTCCATCGGCGCCGACCGACGATATGCACCGTGTTGGCCAAGAATGCATTCGCGGTGCGCACGATGGACCCGATATTCATGTCATGCTGCCAATTTTCGATCGCCACATGAAACGAATGCCTTTTCGTGTCTAAGTCAGCGACGATCGCTTCCATCGTCCAGTAGCGGTATCCATCGACCACGTTTCTGGAATCGCCATCGGCAAGAAGCTCTCGGTCGTAACGGACATCGGTAGGAAGGTCCCCGACCCACGGGCCCACTCCGTGGGTGGAGGCCTCGGGGTGTTGGGTGGGTGAAGTCACCTCCCTAGCCTAGGCACCAGCGGTAGCCTGTGGGAGTGGCGCATGAATCGTGGTCTCCCAAAGGCCCCAACCGCGTCCTCTACGGCGACAACCTTCCCCTGATGAAGGCTCTTCCCGACGAGTCCTTCTCCCTGTGTTACATGGATCCGCCTTTCAATACCGGTCGCACGCAAACGCGAACGACTACGAAAGTCCACAAAGCCAGCGAGGGGACTCGCGGCGGATTTGGCGGCAAGCGCTACGACGTAACCGTCGAGAAACTCATAAGCTACGACGATTCCTTTGGCGACTACTGGTCTTTCCTCGCACCCCGACTGGAACAGGCCTGGCGATTGTTGAAACCAGAAGGGACCCTCTACGTCCACCTCGATTGGCGCGAGGTTCACTACGCAAAAGTTGCGCTGGATCTCATTTTTGGCCGAGACCATTTTCTCAATGAAATCATTTGGGCCTACGACTACGGGGGCAAAGCAAAAACCCGGTGGCCCACCAAGCACGACACCATCCTGGTTTATGTCAAAGACCCTGCCCGCTACATCTTTAACTCCGATGCGATAGACCGCGAGCCCTATATGGCTCCCGGCCTGGTGGGGCCGGAAAAAGCGGCCCGTGGCAAGTTGCCCACCGATGTCTGGTGGCACACGATTGTTAGCCCCACGGGCAAAGAAAAAACGGGCTATGCAACGCAAAAGCCACTGGGGATTCTCCGTCGCATCATTCAGGCGTCAAGTCATCCAGGCGACTGGGTGCTCGACCCTTTTGGGGGTAGCGGATCAACGGGTCATGCTGCGGCTGAGCTTGGTCGAAAGTTTCTTCTGATGGATTCTCACCAGCCAGCTCTGGATGTCATGATCCCGCGCCTGACGCCTTACCTCTGAGCCAGCAGGTCTTCTTTTATCATTTCCCCGCCGGAGCTGCGGATAAAGCAGTACACCACTCGCTGGCCAGCATCCCACTGCTTATTGCTCAGGGGATAAGCCAGGTCGATGACAAGGTGGGAAAACCCTGCCGCGACCTCTGGATCAATCAACTCCGCCACCTCACACACCGCCGCCGCTTCGGTGAGAACTGCACTCTCTCCCGGGAAGAGTTCACTCCGGTCTCGGGAGAGAAGTGCTGCCTTCACGAGTTGGGCGGGATGGGGGGTTTCGCAACCGACGACACTAAATTCTTCGGCAAAGGCCGTGTCAAAGGCTGATAAACATTCACCCCCGCGAAGTTCATCCCATGGGTAGGTGCCAGGGCTTTGAGGCCCACCCGTCAAAGAGGGGAAGATGATGGGGCCTTGCTCGAACGAGAGTGCTTGGGGCGGGGCCACCGGGACTTCACTGGAGGGGGCGAGTGATTGGCCCACAAAAAAAGCTCCCGCGACGGCTCCCAGAAAAACAAAAGTTGCCGCTACGGAGAGCCCCACGATGATGGTCTGCCCGCGGGCTGTAGCCCGGAGGGGAGCTTTTAACTCCGGTGATTTCTCACCCTTCACTACAGACCCAAGTCCGCCAGGTGAAGTGCCGCACGGTACGGGTAGCCTGCTGCCTCAATCACAGCTCCTGCTCCGGTATCTCGGTCCACAACCACACACACCGCGACCACTTCTGCTCCGGCGGCTTCCGCGACTCGGGCGGCTGTCAAGGGAGAACCCCCGGTAGTGGAGGTATCTTCCACGATCACGACGCGTTTGCCCGCCAGGTCCGGTCCTTCAATCTGGCGTCCACGGCCGTGATCTTTAGGCTCTTTGCGCACGACGAAAGAGTCGTAGGTAAGCCCCTGCGAGAGGCCGCGGTGCATGATGGCAGAGGCAATCGGGTCAGCGCCCATAGTCAAACCACCCACGGCGTCGATTGGCTCAAATTCTGCCAGCAAGGACAGCATCACATCACCGATGAGGGGTGCAACACGATGGTCAAGGCTGACCTGGCGAAGGTCAACATAAAAAGTGGCCTTCTGGCCACTGGTCAGCGTGAAATCGCCGTGATGAACGGCATCACGTGAAATGTGGTCAATGAGTTCCTGTTTCACCGTAGGCACGGGTGAAGTCTATCTTGGCGCCTTAAACTGGGGGAGTGAAGATTGCGACCTGGAACGTGAACTCTATTCGGACCAGATTTCCTCTCGTGGTGGATTTTCTCCATCGAGGCGACATCGATGTCCTGCTGATGCAGGAAACCAAATGTCGTGACGATCAGTTTCCCCTCGAGGCCTTTTCTGATGCCGGTTACGACCTCGCCCATTACGGCCTGAATCAGTGGAATGGCGTGGGGATCGCCTCACGCCTTCCCCTTACCGAGATTGAGCAGGGCTTTGCGGGTATGCCGGGTTTTGCCAAGGACCCAGCCGCAGACCAAGCCCCTGAAGCCCGAGCCATCTCGGCCACCGTGGAGGGTGTTCGTTTCTGCTCTGTGTATGTGCCCAATGGGCGAAGCCTCGATGACCCACACATGAACTACAAACTCTCTTGGCTGAGGGCGTTGGGGGAGGCCTACGGACACTACGGCGAAGGGCAGGACTCATCCCCCTTTGTAATCGGCGGAGATTTTAACGTTGCGCCCCATGACTCAGATGTCGGAGACCCGATGTTTCTGGAACCAGGAACAACACACACTTCTGGAGCCGAGCGGGCCGCGCTCGAATTCTTTTGCACCCAAGCCAAGGTGTCTGATGTTGTCCGCCCGAGCAGCCCCGAGGGTTACACCTTCTGGGATTACAAACAGGGAAAGTTTGCAAAAGACCAGGGGTTGAGAATTGATTTTCTCTACGGGTCCTCCGAGATCACCGACCGGGTGGTAGATGTGGCCATCCACCGCGAGGAGCGCACGCGAGAAAGCCCGAGTGACCACGTTCCCGTGTCAGTTGAAATTGATGACCTCGGCGATGGCGATGATCGCCCTATGGTGTTCTAAACCGGAGCGAGTAGTAGCGCAATCACCATCATCACCGGCAGGGACAACACCGTCGTGATGACAACGGAGTCCCTAGCAAGCGCAATGGACACGGAATAGCGCTGGGCATAGTTGAAGACGTTTTGCGCGCTCGGAAGCGCGGCAAGGATCACCACGGTAAACAACGCTGTTTGATCCAGATCAAACACGTAGGCTCCTGCAGCCCAGGCGATGAGGGGCATCACCACAAGCTTGAGGCCGGCCGCTAAAGCAATATCGGGGCGTTGTTCTTTGGCGTCCCACAACCGTTGGGTTGCCAACGATAAGCCCAAGGCAAGCAGCAGGGTGGGCACTGCTGCTTGACCGAGCAAATCCAGGGGTTCATGAAGGATGTCCGGCACCGTCACGTCCAGAGCCGAGACCACCACACCCATGGCCGAGGCAATAATCAAGGGGTTCCGGATGGGTTGGGAAAGGATTCGCCTCACCGACACTTTCCCGCTTGAGGTGACATCGAGAATGGTCAAGGCTACCGGTGTCAACACGATGAGCTGGAGCAAAAGAACCGGTGCCGCGGCGGCAGGGTCACCCAGAATATAGACAGCCAGAGGGAGGCCAATGTTGTTGGCGTTGACATACGAGGAAGCCAAGGCTCCCACGGTGAGCTGCGAAACGTTCCGCTTCCAGAGGAGCTTTGCCACCAGGACAAAAATCAGCAGTGTCCCTCCCGCGGCCAGCGCTGAAACAGGAAGCAGGTTCGAAAAGAGCTGCCGAATGTCCGCATCCCCCAAAACAATGAAGAGGAGGGCCGGCGAAAACACAAAGAACGCGGCCTTGGTCAACACCTCCAGAGCCGATTCACCAAGAATCCTGAGACGGCCAACGAAATAACCCGTGGCGACAACGAGGGCTACGATTCCAAACCCGAGGACGACGTTGCTCACAACGCACAGTCTGGTCTATTGACACAGGGTTTCCCCACAGTGGGATGATGTCCAGGTGACACTTCCTCCTCCCCCCTGGCGGGGTTTCGCCAGCGACAATTATTCTGGGATCCTGCCTGAGGTGCTGGCCGCTATTCAGGGAGCCAACAACGGGCACCAGGTTGCCTACGGTGGCGACGATTACACCGCCGCGCTGGGGACAAAAATTCGAGAAGTGTTTGGGCCCGCGACAGAAATCTTTCCGCTGTTCAATGGCACGGGCGCAAACGTGGTCGCGCTGACTTCGATGATGCCTCGGTGGGGCGCAGTGATTTGCAGCACATCAGCACATATCAACACCGACGAGGGCGGCGCCCCAGAACGAGTCAGCGGATTGAAACTTCACCCGGTTGCCCCGATCCAGGGCAAGCTCACCCCCGAGCTTGTTGCCACTCAGGCCTATGGTTTCGGGGATGAACACCGCGCTCAGCCTCTCGTCGTGTCAATTACCCAAAGCACGGAGGTGGGCACGGTGTATACCCCCGACGAGGTTGCTGCAATTTCTTCCTACGCACACGGACAGGGAATGCTCGTACATATGGACGGGGCAAGGCTTTTTAACGCAGCCGCCAGCCTCGGAATTCCCTTTGCCGATTTCACCACCCACGCGGGTGTCGATGTTCTCAGCTTGGGGGCAACCAAAAACGGCGCTATGGGTGCTGAAGCCATCGTGGTGCTAAACCCCGAGGCGGTAGAGGGCATCAAGTACTTGCGGAAAATGAGCATGCAGCTCTCTAGCAAAATGCGTTTCGTCAGCGCGCAAATCTTGGCACTCCTTGAAGACTCTGTGGGTCTTCGTTCTGCCACACACGCGAACACGATGGCCCAATTGTTGCGATCCACCCTTGAAGAGCGCATCGTATCTGGCCGGATTAGCAAGCTGGATTTTAGCTACCCCACTGAGTCCAACGGGGTTTTCGCCATGATCGATCTAGCAGTAGCAGATCGACTCCGACAGAAAGTACGGTTTTACGACTGGGACCATGCCCGGGGAGAAGTCCGCTGGATGTGTTCCTTTGACACAACAGAGGAAGACATCGTCTCTTTCGCTGACCTCATCGAAAAGGAACTTCAGTAACGGGCTCCCTGGACAACAAGCTCGGAGAGAGGTTTGCGCACGCGCGGAGCACGCTCTCGTTCTTGAAGTTTTTCGGAGAGATCCGCGATGTCGCCTAACACTCCGACAGTCATCACGGTCACGACCGAGTAGTGTTCCGCAAGACCCAAAGCTTCTCCCAGCGCAGGGGAATTGAAACCAGCCATTTGGTGGACCTGCAGACCTTCGGCGCTCGCTTGAATGCTGAAGTGTGAGACGGCTTGTCCCAGGTCATACACGGCATGAGACAACGCTTTGCCCTCTGGCGAGTGGGTCATCGTAATATTTGCCACGATGGCGCTCGCGTGTTGCGCCCAGATGGCATTTCCTTCTGCCATGGAAGCCACAATCGAAGAGAAAACTTCGTCCCCTCGAAATCCCACCGCGAAGCTCCATGGTTGGGAATTCCCCGACGACGGTGACCACCTAGCCGCTTCAAAACAGGGCCCTAAATCTTCTGGGCTCAGGACGTGCGTGCTCGAATAAGCGCGAGGGCTCCACCTCTTCGCCAGAACATCATTGAGCGGAAAGCTGTGGTCAGAGTTTTGTTCGGTCATATCAAGAGGCCTTTCGCCATAGCTTCCTATCGTGTCAGTCCAAGCTGAAGGGTTCCACAGCGAGGCCAGATTTGTCCTCGAGCAAGTCAACGCGAACGGTGTCTCCATCGTGAATTAACCCTCCCAGGAGAGCCTGCGCTAACTTGTCGTCGATTTCTTTTTGCATCAACCGACGGAGTGGCCGTGCGCCATAAATAGGGTCGTAGCCGTTCTCGGCTAGCCACCGCCTCGCCGCAGGGGTGACCGCAAGCTCCAGTCGACGCTCGCTCAAGCGTTTCTGCAACCGATCCACGGTGATTTCGACAATTTGGCCGAGGTCATCGCTGGTGAGTGTGGAGAACACGACGATGTCATCGAGTCGGTTCACAAATTCAGGCTTAAAAGCCTTTCGCACCTCCTGATTGACAGCAGATACTTTTTCTTCCCATTCCAGAGAGTCATCGATCAGATAGCTCGAACCAAGATTCGAGGTAAGAATTAAAATCGTGTTCCTAAAGTCGACGGTGCGGCCTTGGCCGTCGGTGAGCCGACCGTCATCGAGGACCTGCAGGAGCAAATCAAAGACTTCTGGGTGGGCCTTTTCCACCTCGTCGAGAAGGATCACGGAATATGGCCTGCGGCGAACCGCTTCAGTGAGCTGACCACCTTGTTCGTAGCCCACATAACCGGGAGGAGCACCAATGAGGCGCGAGACAGAGAACTTCTCGCCGTACTCGCTCATATCGATGCGCACGAGTGCTTTTTCATCATCAAAGAGATAGTCGGCCAGCGCTTTTGCGAGCTCCGTTTTTCCGACGCCCGTAGGGCCCAGGAACAAAAAGGATCCGGTGGGGCGACCAGGGTCGCTCAGGCCAGCCCGGGTGCGACGGACCGCATCGCTCACCGCCGTCACAGCGTCTTTTTGACCCACGAGTCGTTTGGCAAGCTCAGCTTCTAAGTTCAGCAACCGCGCCGTCTCGCCCTGCGTGAGCTTGTCAACAGGAATCCCGGTCCAGGCCGCAACAACCGCGGCGATGTCCTCGTCGGTCACTTGATCATTGACCATTCGGTCATCGCTGCGTTCGATAGATTCGGCGGCAGTAATAGCTTCTTCAATGCCGGGGATAATCTCGTAATTCAGCTTGGAGGCTGCCTCGTATTTCCCTTCTCGCATAGCGCGATCGAGGTCAATGCGGGCTTCGGAGAGTTTTGTTTTGAGCTCTCCCACGCCTTGCAAGGAAGCTTTTTCCTTTGCCCACCGCTCCTGCAGTGCGGCGAGAGCTTTTTCTTTCTCCGACAGGTCTTCGCGCAGTTTCACTAAACGCTCTTTGGAGGCGTCGTCTTTCTCTTTCTTCAACGCCAACTCTTCGATTTTCAGCCTGTCAACGCTCCGACGAAGCTCGTCGATTTCTACCGGAGAGGATTCAATTTCCATCTTTAATCGGCTGGCAGCCTCATCGATGAGGTCAATGGCCTTATCGGGCAATTGGCGCGAGGTGATGTATCGATTGGACAGCATCGCTGCCGCCACCAAGGCGCTATCTGCGATGACGACTTTGTGGTGTGCTTCGTAGCGCTCTTTGAGCCCGCGCAAAATGGCCACGGTGTCTTCAACACTGGGCTCACCGACAAAAACTTGCTGGAATCGGCGCTCGAGTGCCGCATCTTTCTCAATGTATTCCCGGTATTCGTTGAGCGTTGTTGCGCCTATCAGGCGGAGCTCGCCCCGGGCAAGCATGGGCTTGAGCATATTTGCAGCGGCGACGGAACCCTCGCCACCTCCCGCCCCCATAAGGGTGTGGAGCTCATCAACAAACGTGATGATCTCGCCTTCAGCATCATTGATTTCTTTCAGCACCGCCTTGAGGCGCTCTTCAAATTCACCACGGTATTTTGCGCCTGCCACCAAGGCAGACATGTCGAGAGAAATGAGCTGCTTTCCCTTGAGGGAATCAGCCACGTCGCCCGCGACGATCCTCTGAGCGAGTCCCTCCACCACAGCGGTTTTTCCGACACCAGGTTCGCCGATCAGAACAGGGTTATTTTTGGTCCGCCTTGTTAGCACCTGTGACACTCGGCGGATTTCAGCGTCGCGACCGATAACGGGATCGAGCTTGCCTTCCCGCGCAATGTCAGTCAAGTTCATTCCATACTGCTGCAGAGCGCTTTTCTGCTCTTCTTGTTGGGGATTACCGTTGGGCATTGTCTCCTCCTCTATGAATTTTCACTGCGTGACGGGTAAAGAATTCCCCGCAGGGGTTTCCAGACCACGACTTGATTAGCTCGTCTCGCTCTTTCGCCGGCCCGAAGGGGAATGACATCACCTTCGGAGCCCGCGGCAAAAACGCGGCGACCCGAACGAATGAGCATTTCGTCAGCGAGTGCGCCTTCTAAATCGCGCACGCGCTTGGTGAGTGCCGTGACGTGTTCCTCCAGCTCCACAATCCGCTTGATTCCCTCCAGGTTGAGGCCCTCGGCACTCAGCCTTTGGACCTCCCGAAGCTGGACAACGTCTTTCATCGAATAGCGCCTGGTTTTCCCCGCCGTTCGGGTCGGTGACACCAGACCGAGCCGGTCATACTGGCGCAGGGTTTGCGGGTGCATCCCCGCGAGCTCTGCGGCAGCAGTAATTGAAAAGAGTGGAGTTAGCTCATCCATCATTCATCTAACCTTTGGCTCGCTTGAGCAAATCCTCACGCGGATTTTCTTTCGGCAAGGCCGACATGAGCTTTTCCAGATGTGCTTTAGCAGCACCCGAGAGGTGAGAAGGGACCGCGACCTGGAGCTCGACAAGCAAGTCGCCAAGCGCCACTCCTGCGCGCACCCCTCTGCCTTTCACCCTAAGGATTTTTCCACCCGGTGTTCCCGGTGGGACTTTGACCTTGACCACGTCCCCCTCTATTGCGGGCACTTCGATGGTTGCCCCCAGCGTTGCCTCGCCAAAGGTGACGGGAACCTCGATGCGAAGGTGGTCGCCATCACGGGTATAAATCTGATGTTTGGGAACTCCGACAGTAATAATGACGTCACCAGGCTTGCCGCCGTCAGGGCTTGGGTGCCCCTTACCGCGCAGTCGCACCTTTTGCCCATCTTTCACTCCCGCTGGCACGCGAGCGGTGAGTTTCTTTCCGCCAGGACCCTCGAGTGTCACGTCTGTACCCGCAATGGCCGTTTTGAGATCGATGGTCACCCGGGAGACGACATCGCGCCCTTTCGTAGGCTCGCGGTAGCCACCAAAGCCACCACCGCCCCCACCAAAGAGGCCCGAGAACAAGTCTCCATAGTCGCCAGAGGGAGCATTTCGCGGCATCCCACCGCCAAACCGTCCCCCAAATACGTCTTCGAAGCCGCCCTGGGAACCACCGGAACTGAACCGGGGTCCGCCGGATTGCATCGCACGAATCTGGTCGTACTCTGTGCGATCTTCTTTGTCCGACAGCACCGAGTACGCTTCGGAAACCTCCTTAAAGCGGGCTTCCGCACTGGCGTCGTCCCGATTCACATCAGGGTGATATTTCCTGGAGAGTGAGCGGTAGGACTTCTTGATTTCAGCATCGGAAGCGTCTTTTGACACCCCCAGGATTTTATAAAAATCTTTCTCTAACCAATCTTGGCTAGCCATTGCTCACCCCCTTGTTATTTAGTCGTCTGCAGGTACTTTGACGGCCACTTTGGCGGCGCGAATCAGTCTCTCGCCCAAAATGTATCCGCCTTCGATAACGTCGGCAACGGTTTCGCCTACGGCGCCCGCTTCCGGAAGCCGAACCATAGCTTCGTGCTTGGCTGGGTCAAATGCCTCACCGACTGCCCCCACGGGAGCCAGTCCATAGCGTTCGAAGCCTGTGCGAAGCTTTTGAGCAACCATCTCCATGGGTCCACCGGCGAGGTCGCCGTGTGCCTCTGCCCGGTCTAAGTCATCCAAGACGGGAAGAAGGCCACGAATGACTTCGGCGACAACCGCTTCGCGGTTTGCTTGACGGTCGCGTTCCACCCTCATGCGGAAGTTCTGAAGTTCAGCTTCTGCACGCGCTGCCCGGTCACGGTATTCCGCAACGAGGTCGCGTTCAGCTTCGGCAAGGAGTTCAATATCCTCGTCGGTGACGTCCTCACCTGAGGCAGCTTGCGCTGCCTCAGGTCGAACGTCTCCCGTTTCTGGATCAACCCTGCGCTTATCGGTGAAAAGAGGGGTTTCCGTCTCCTCTTCTCCCGAGTTCGGCTTCTGTGAGTCGGTCACGGGGACTACTTCTTGTCGGTTGTGTCGTCGGTCTCGTCTTCGACAACCTCGGCATCGACAATGTCTTCATCATCCTCGGCAGCTGCCTCGGTTGATGCGGACTCGTCGTCACCTTCTTGGCTGTAAAGCGCCTCACCCAGTTTTGTCTGGCTTTGGCTCAGAGTTTCTGCTGCGGCCTTGACGGCTGCATCATCGTCTCCGGCAAGCGCCGTTTTTAGGGCATCAAGATCTGCTTGCACTTCGGACTTGACGTCTTCGGGCAGCTTCTCGTCGTTGTCTTTGAGTAACTTCTCTACGGAGTAAGCGAGCTGTTCAGAGGAGTTTCGTTCTTCCGCCGCTTCGCGACGTTTCTTGTCATCTGCAGCGTGCTCTTCGGCTTCCTGAACCATCCGTTCGATGTCTTCCTTGGGAAGCGAGGAACCACCGGTGATGGTCATCGACTGTTCCTTGTTGGTGCCCTTGTCTTTGGCAGAAACATGGACGATGCCGTTGGCATCGATGTCGAAGGTTACCTCCACCTGGGGGATTCCCCGGGGGGCAGGAGCAATGTCGGTCAGCTCAAAGTTTCCCAGTGCCTTGTTGTCCTTGGTGAAATCGCGCTCACCCTGGAACACCTGAATCGACACGGAAGGCTGATTGTCATCAGCAGTCGTGAAGGTTTCACTGCGCTTGGTGGGAATCGCGGTGTTTCGCTCAATCAGCTTGGTCATAATGCCGCCCTTGGTCTCGATACCGAGGCTTAGGGGGGTGACATCGATCAACAGAACGTCTTTACGCTCGCCCATCAAGACGCCAGCTTGCAGTGCAGCACCCACGGCGACAACCTCATCGGGGTTAACACCCTTGTTGGGTTCGCGGCCACCGGTCAGCTCGGTCACCAAAGCGGTAACGGCGGGCATCCTGGTCGAGCCACCCACCATGACAACGTGAGAAATCTCGGCAAGCTTGACGCCGGCTTCCTTGATCACGTCTGTGAAGGGCTTCTTGGTGCGCTCGAGGAGGTCTTTGGTGAGCTCTTCGAACTTCGCCCGGGTAAGGGTCTCATCCAAGTTGGCTGGGCCACTGTCAGTCAAGGACAGGTAGGGAAGCGCGATCTGGGTGCTGGAAGAAGTAGAGAGCTCTTTCTTTGCTTGCTCCGCGGCTTCTTTCAAGCGCTGCTTGGCAATTTTGTCTTTAGAGACATCTACTCCCGTTGTCTCCTTGAACCGGGTGGCCAAATAGTCCACGACCCGTTCATCCCAGTCATCGCCACCGAGTCGGTTATCACCGGAGGTGGAGCGGACCTGGATGGTTGAGAAGTCTTCGTCCTTACCCACCTCAAGCAGGGATACGTCAAACGTTCCGCCACCGAGGTCGAAGACCAAAATGAGTTCGTCTTCTTTTCCCTTATCCAAGCCATACGCCAGTGCTGCGGCAGTGGGCTCGTTGATGATGCGCAACACATTAAGGCCGGAGATCTCTCCGGCTTCCTTGGTTGCCTGACGCTCGGCGTCATTGAAGTAAGCGGGAACCGTAATCACAGCGTCCGTGACGGTTTCGCCCAAGTACTGCTCCGCGTCGCGCTTGAGCTTGGCAAGAATCCTCGAGGAAATCTCCTGGGGAGTGTATTTCTTGTCGTCGATTTCCTGCTTCCAGTCGGTGCCCATGTGGCGCTTGACCGAAGAAATGGTGCGGTCGACGTTGGTGACTGCTTGGCGCTTCGCGGTTTCTCCCACGAGGATTTCGCCATCTTTGGTGTATGCCACGACAGAGGGAGTGGTCCTCAAACCTTCTGCGTTGGCGATTACGGTGGGTTCTCCACCTTCGAGTACGGCCACCACCGAGTTGGTGGTTCCGAGGTCAATTCCTACTGCGCGTGCCATCTGGCCTGCTCCTTACGTTGTTTCGGTGCTCTTATGTGAGCCGATATGACTCAAGTTTGCAATATGAGTCGACCTTTGTCAAGTTTTCTACGAAGAATATGAGTCAAAAGGGCTCATATTCTTCTCCATCACCATTGTGGGTCTTTCTTTACCCAAAATTTGCCAAAACGGGCTACGGTTTTCTCATGACCAAAGACGGTTCCCCCGAGCAAGGCACTCCCTCCTTCTTTACCGACACTGACGCCCTGCCCGTCGTGGGTCTCGCGAAAAACGAGGGGAAGACTATCCCCCGCAAGCAGGTGTGGTCGTGGGCGTTCTGGGATTGGGCTACACAGCCTTTCAATACTGTGCTCATCACCTTCGTCTGGGTTCCGAGCTACTTGACCAGTGTGTTCTTTGTTGACCCTGACGTCGTCGGAACAGCGGGTGAGGCCGCCGCTCTCGGTCAGCTCGCCAGCAACTTGGGATACGGCATCACCGTAGCCGGTCTCCTGATTGCGCTCCTCGCCCCAGTTCTCGGCCAACGTGCCGATCGAGCCGGCCAGCAGAAAACCCAGCTTTTACTGTTTACGGCTCTGCTCGTCGCCGCTCAAGTGGGGATGGTGTTTGTTCAGCCCGGCGCTGAATGGTTCTGGATGGGTGTCGCCCTGATTGCGATGGGCAGCATCTTTGGTGAAATTGCCGGGGTCAGCTACAACGCGCTTCTGGTCTCTATCTCTACACCGAAGACCGTCGGGAAAGTCTCCGGTTTGGGCTGGGGTTTCGGCTATCTCGGGGGAATCATCGCCTTGGCTGCCGTGGTGGGGCTCATCCTGGGTGGTGTCTTGGATGGGGAGCTTGCATCCACGTTCCAGCTGATTGCGTTGGGGGCCACAATCTGGACCATCATTTTTGCGATTCCGATCTTCGTCACTGTTCCCGAGCCCCCCAAACTCACTGCTGAGGAGAAAGTAGGCTTTTTCCGCAGCTACGTGGAATTGCGCAGGAGTGTCGTGCGGCTCTGGAGGGAGAGCCGACCTACCTTCTGGTTCCTGCTGGCCAGCGCTGTTTATCGAGACGGGCTCTCCGCAGTCTTCGTCTTCGGATCTGTGATTGCAAGCATTGTTTTCGGGTTCACCTTCACTGACCTTGTCATATTTGGAATTGCGCTGAATATTGTGGCAGGCGTTGCGACCATCCTGGCGGGAAGACTCGATGACCGCTTTGGTCCCAAGAAGGTCATCGTCGTGTCCGTCTTCGGCCTCGTTGCCTGCACGCTCGCTGTTTTTTTCTTGGTCGACCTAGGAACTCCCATGTTCTGGGCGGCAGGTCTGGTTCTGGCGGCATTTGTGGGACCCGCGCAAGCCGCATCGCGGTCTTTCCTTGCGCGGGTAACACCGGCAGGGAAAGAGGGAGAGATCTTTGGACTGTATGCCACAACGGGTCGCGCCGCTGGCTGGATGGCCTCCTTGGCCTGGGGTCTTTTCATCGCCCTGGCTGCCAACCAGACATTGTTTGGGCTTCTCGGCATCTCGCTGGTTCTGCTGGTGGGCGGCATCATGCTCCTCTTTGTGAAAGCACCGCCGCGAACTAGCCGCTAACCTGCCACCACATCTTCGGGCCTTACGCCACCACGGGTCGGGCTGTGAGCTTCCTCACCCCGGCACTCTGGGCTTTGTTTATCCCTATAGGTGGAGCTCAGTACTGGGGCATCCTCGGCATCATGACGGGCTTCGCGGTCGGTCTGGTGCTCATGGTGTTCGTCAAGATGCCAAGGAAAAAGACCCTGTGTTAGCCGGTGACCTCGTCGAGGACACCGGTCGCTACGTTAAACACGAAGCCGCGCACCTGATCGGTGTGGGGAATAAACGGTGATGACGTCACCCGCTTGATCGACTGTGCCACATCGTCATATTCATTCGCGAAAGCTTCTGCGGCCCAGGCAGGGCGCAGCCCGGTTTCTTCGAAGATGCCTCTCTTAAAGTCATCGTCGGTAAACGTCAGCATTCCGCAGTCCGTGTGGTGGATGAGAATGATTTCTTTGGTGCCAAGAAGTCTCTGGCTGATCGCTAACGAGCGAATTTCGTCTTCCGTAATCACGCCGCCAGCATTACGAATGACATGGGCGTCACCCTCATCGAGTCCCAGCGCGCCATACACGTTCAGTCTGGCGTCCATGCAGGCGACGACCGCAACATGCTTTGCCGGTGGCAACGGGAGCGGTCCGTTGAAGCTTGCCGCGTAGGCTGCGTTGTTGCTCAATAACTGGTCAGTGACAGACATGGTTCCTCTTTCATCGGGGTGAACGTGAGATGAGCCTAGGGACCAGAGATGAAAGAGGGCCCCCGTATTACGCCCCGCTACGAAATGTGACGCGATGGCGCCTAGCCCCTGAGAGCCCACCATTCAAACAAGACCAAAAAGATGACCGCCCCGGTCACAAAATTCAGCAGCAGGAACCATCTCCACCCTTTATTGGCGGCTTCGGCCGCCGAGTCTTTCACTCGCCACCAGGGAATTACCGCCGCAATATAGAGCAGGGCGGCTGGCGCTATCAAGGCCAGTGGGCCAGGGGCGCTGAGCATCACCAGCCCGGCAAGGACATACAAAGCAAGGGCGAACCGCACAGCGCCGGCAGCGCCGATTGCGGTGGCAATCGAACCCAGCCCTGCCTCACGGTCAGCAATCACGTCTTGAACGGCACCGAAGGCATGGGAGGCCATCCCCCAGGTGAAAAAGGCAGCAAACAGAGTGATGGCGAGAGGGGAAAGGGTGCCTTGCGCCAAGAAGAGTCCATACACCGCCGGCAGCACAAAATGCAGCGAAGAGGTCATGGAATCGAGGAATGGCTTTTCTTTGAAACGCAGACCTCTCACCGAGTAAGCGATGACAAAGAAGAGGGTGAGGCCTAGGACCAGATTCGCTTGCCCCGTTCCCTGAGTGACTAAAAAGAAGACAAAAGGAGCCGAAAGGAGCGCGCTTGCCCACAGAGTCGTGCGGTGAAGTGCCGGCGGCAGCAGAGCGCCCTCGACACCTCCCTTGCGGGGATTGCGAAGGTCTGATTCGTAATCAAAAACATCGTTGATCCCATACATCAGAAAGTTATAGGGAATCAGGAAGAACGCCATTCCCACCGCCATGGGAAGGGTGACCTCTTCCTTCACCAAGAAATAGCCCAGCCCAAAAGGAATCGCCGTATTGACCCAACTGAGCGGTCGAGAGCTCACCACCAAAGTCCTGAACACTCTCATGCTCCGAGCCTATTTCTTGGGCGCCAAGAGATGCCACAGGGCGGGAATAATCAGCAAAGCCGCAAGCGTGTAGGCGAAGTCTTCTAAGGGGGCAAAACCGAGCCGGATTCCACTGATCAGTGCGTCGTTGTAGTCGACCAGACCAAACCCGATGATGGCATTGTCAAAAATAGCCGTGAGAATCATCATCACAAAAAAAGCAACCACCCAGGGAAATACTGCAGGTCGCGCACCCCGCCACACCGCAACGGCGAGAACCGTTGCCGCAATCGCCAAGAAGGGGGCATTAATGATCAAGTAGGTCATCGCGCTGACCTCCGAGACAGGAGGCGGGTTGCCAAGAGATAGGTCACCAGGGTGGAATAGCTCAGCAAGAGGAGAAAGAAGAGCTCCTCAAGGGGGAGTTCCGGGCCTAACAGAATGCCCGTCATCCATGGGCCGCTCCCACGAAAAAAAACTCCCGTGGTAATTCCTACGATGTCCCAGGCAAGAAAAAAAACAACAGCAACACTGACAATTACCGCAGTTCTTCCTGGCGCTCCCCCGAACACTGCAAGACGATGGCGGAAATCCAACAACCCTGTCCCCGCAATCGCGAAGAGCAGCGCTGCTCCGTAAAGAAAGGACATGCCCCTCTAGGCCACCGGCATCAACGGTTCAGGAAGGGGGCCCGTCGACACATCGCCGCGGACCCTTTTGAGCAACACCTCGGCGCTAATGAGACACATGGGCAATCCAATTCCTGGAATAGTCGAGGAGCCCGCATAAAAGAGGCCCTCCACTTTCTTACTGATGTTTCCCGCCCGAAAAAGTGCGCTTTGGGTCAAAATGTGCGCGGGGCCAAGAGCGGTACCCTTCCACGCGTTCAAATCCCCCGCAAAGTCAGCGGGTCCCACGCTGCGACGGAGAACGATACGATCGGCTAAATCGCTTGCGCCACTCCACTTGATAATTTGCTCAATGGCCCGGTCCGCGATTCCTTCCACCGCAGGGTCCCCTGAACCGTTGAGACCACCGTGCCCGAGGGTGACGTCTGCTGGCATCGGAACCAGGACAAACAAGTTGGTGTGACCTTTCGGGGCCACACTGGAGTCGGTGGCGCTGGGCTTGCACACATACAGCGATGCGGGCGATGGGACCGTGGGCTTGTCCGCAAAGATTTGGGAAAAGTTGTCATCCCAGTCTTCGGTGAAGAACAGGCTGTGGTGCAGAAGTTCGGGAACTTCGCCTTTGACGCCCAGATACAACAGCACAGCACTGGGCCCAGCGACTTTCTTGTCCCACCATTTTTGGGGATAGGTCTGGAGCTCTTCCGGAAGCAACTTTGTTTCGCTGTGGTGAAGATCGGTGGTCGAAACCACGATGTCAGCGGACAGCGTGTGGGTGTGGCCATCGGAATCTTTATAGGTCACCCCTGTGGCGCGAGCTTTACCCCGCACGCGCTCGGTGGCGATGGCATTGACCTTGGTGCTGGTCATAATGGTCACCCCGTGGTCTTCGATTACCTCCCGCATGGAATCAATTACCCGAGTGAAGCCGCCCTCGGCATATAAGACGCCATCCTCTAAGTCGAGGTAAGACATGAGGTGGAACATGCTGGGAGCGAGGTAAGGACTCGAGCCCAAGAACACCGCTGGATACCCCAGCAATTGCTGAATTCTCGGGTTTGAGGTGTGCCTTTTCACGAAGGTCATAATGGGCGTGGTCAACAACCGCACGAGGGTCCCCGTCCGCTTGAGGACCTGCTTCACCAGCAGGGGGCGAAGGTCCTGGAAGGACGTATAAAGAAAGTGCGCTTTTGCGATTTCGTAGGTTTCCTTGGCGGAGTCGAGGTACTTCTCCATGCTCGCACGCGAGCCTGGTTCCATCTCTTCCAGCAGCGCCAGGTTGTCTTCCCGAGTGGCACGGACGTCGACGAATTCTGCACGCTCATTTCCCGCAGGCTCAAAATATACCCGGTAGCCAGGATCGAGCTTGGTGAGCGAGAGGTGTTCATCCGCCGAGGTACCCATCAACCGGTACCAGTGGTCAAACACTTCCGGCATCAAATACCAGGAAGGCCCGGTGTCGAAACGGAACCCATCCTTCACCCATAAACCGGCTCTGCCGCCCAGACGGGCGTGCGCCTCCACCAGTGTCACGTCATAACCGTCGCGAGCCATCAAACCAGCGGTCGCAATACCGCCAATGCCGCCACCGACAACAATCACGGACTTAGACATGGAAAACCTTTCTTACGCTCCGAGGGCTGCGGGGCACATAACCCAACATCACCCGCAGCGCCAAAAACAATTTGAGCGTCGTGGGAACACTAATACGAGTGGTCTGCAAAACTCCTGCAGGAGTAGCCCTGATGCGCCTAGCGAGTGCCTCGAACAACGTATGCGCCAGGCCCACAGCGCGTCTAGGTCCCGCTGGCAAGAGGGGGAGCGCCGCCGCAGAGAGTGCTAAATCGGTGTCGATGTCATCCAGAAGTTGGTCCTTGGTGGCGTCGTCCAGTTCAGCCACCACCACGTCGGGGAAGTAACTGCGGCCCAACGCTTGGGCATCGGCACCCAAATCACGCAAGAAGTTAACTTTTTGAAAAGCTGCGCCCAATGCTCGTGCCCCGAGGACCATGGTTTCTTTATCCTGGGGAGAGAAATCGCGGCCCTCCACAAACGCCTGAAGGCACATCAGGCCAATGACTTCTGCTGAGCCATAGACATATTCGGCGAAAGATTCTGGGGTGTGGGTGGTTTCGCTGAGATCCATCCGCATGGAGTGGAAAAATGGTGTGGTGAGCTCGGTGCCAACGCCCACTTTTCTTGCGGAGTGGGCAAAAGCATGCACAATCAGATTCGTGCTGTAGCCCACTTCTAGGGCGCGATTGGTGTCGGTCTCAAGAGCGTCCAACATCACGCGGGCCTCCGCGGTGCTTACCCCCGCTTCTGTGGCGACACCGTCGACCACTTCATCCGCCAGTCGAACGAGAGCGTAAAAGTTTCCAATGTGGGTGCGCATCCGGGCGTCGAGAAGGGTCGAGGCTAACCCAAAAGACGTCGAATACCGTTTAATCACGGCCGCCGAGGTTTCTTCGGCTACCCGGGTATACAAATCGATTCGGGTGTCTAATTCAACCGCCACGGTTGCTTCCTCCCCCGATAACTATCGACTGCGTTAGCTACACTGAAAACGATTGTTTTAGCAGTGACCAAACCCACACTTTACCCTTGCAGAGTAGCGCGCGAATCAGATGACAACCTCCGAACTAGTAGTCCTCTTAGACCTTGAGGGTCACCCGATTGGGACTGCGGACAAAGCCACTGTTCACACCACCGACACCGCCCTGCACTTGGCTTTTTCCTGCCACGTCTTCAACGCGCAAGGCCAGGTCCTCATCACAAGGCGCGCGTTGTCGAAGAAAACGTGGCCGGGAGTTTGGACCAATTCAGCCTGCGGCCACCCCGCCCCCGGGGAGTCGATGGAAGATGCGATCCGGCGTCGTGCTCGCTACGAGTTGGGGCTTGAACTGGGAGCCATCACAGAAGTTCTGCCCGACTTTCGTTACCGCGCGGTGGATGCTTCCGGGATCGTCGAAAACGAAGTGTGCCCCGTGTTTATCGCACTCGCTGAGGGTGACCCCCAACCAGCCGCCAGCGAGGTCTGTGAATGGCAGTGGGTGGAGCCCTCCCACGTCAAGAGCGCCGTCGCTGACACTCCGTTTGTCTTTAGCCCCTGGCTTGTCGATCAAATGGCCGCCTGGGTAGGCCCTTACGAGTCCGAAACGTCGGTGCGGTGAAAGTTCTGGAACGACCGCGACGCGGTTGGGCCCCTCTGGCCTTGATAGCGACTGCCGTATTTTTCTGACCCGTAAGGGTGCTCCGCGGGAGAGCTGAGGCGGAAGAAACATAACTGGCCGATTTTCATGCCCGGCCACAATGTGATCGGCAGCGTTGCGACGTTACTGAGCTCCAGTGTGACGTGGCCCGAGAAGCCAGGGTCAATAAAGCCTGCGGTCGAATGGGTGAGGAGTCCCAGACGCCCCAGCGAGCTCTTGCCTTCCAAACGAGCGGCAATATCATCGGGCAATGTCACCACTTCGAAGGTGGCGCCTAGAACAAATTCCCCCGGGTGAAGAACGAAAGATTCAGAAGCCTCGACTTCGACGAGCCTGGTCAAATCGGGCTGATCAAGCGAAGGATCAATGTGTTGATATTTGTGGTTGTCAAAAAGGCGGAAAAACCTGTCTAAGCGAACATCGACGCTCGAGGGTTGAACCATCGTGAGATCGAGCGGGTCAAGCCCCACTCGGCCTGATGCGAGTTCGGATCTGATATCGCCATCTGAAAGAAGCACAACACCAGACTAGTAGACTGCCTAACACCCTCTGGAATGAGGGTTTGCGAGTGTAGTTCAGTGGCAGAACTTCAGCTTCCCAAGCTGATAGCGCGGGTTCGATTCCCGTCACTCGCTCTCCGACGATAGCCACCTGCCTCGCGTGGGTTGCCCCCTAAATCAGCCGGTTAGTCCCTCGGTCCTGGTTCATAAACCGCACCACATCTTGATCCACGATGATGTCTGAGGGTGATAGCGGGCGCTTAAGATAAAGCCCGTCCAAAGAGGTGAGCCTGCTGAAGGCCACATATGTCTGTCCCGGCGCAAAAGCTCTGGCGCCCAAATCAATGACCGCCGCTTCCAATGTTTTCCCCTGAGCCTTATGGATGGTGACGGCCCAGGCCAAGCGCAGGGGGAACTGAGTGAACTCCGCAACCACGTCCTGGGTCAAGGTCTTTGTTGCCGGGGAATAGTCATACTTCACTTTTTCCCAGGTCACTGGCTCCACCAGCACCCCTTCGCCATCGACATCAACCAGAACGGTGTCAGTGATTTTCTCCACAACCCCCAAGGTTCCGTTCACGTAGCGGGGTCCATCGGGGCCAGCCAAGTCGTTTCGCAGGAACATAACGCGGGCGCCAGGCTTCAACACCAGTTGGTCATCCGCGGGATAGGCCGCGGTAGAACCAAAATCCCCTTCGATGTCTGCATGGGCGATTTTGCTTTTACCGGGCAAACGCTCGAGGGCGCCCTGGTTGATCCGGGTGACTGCGCTGTTTGTGGTGGCCAGCGTGATGAGGTCCGGGTCCTCCGGGGTGCGCATGCCGTGCTCGTTGAGCATCCGGCCCATGTCAGGCTCCATACGTCCCTCCCGGAGGGCGTTTAGCACTGCACGAAACTCAGAATCTGCTTGGCGATGGATAGTGTCGAGTTCTTCGATGTCGATTTCGGTTTCTGACCACACTTTCGCGTCAAAAAACCAGGGAGAACGGTAATGATCCTGGTAGTAGGCCTTCTCTGCCTGCCCCGAGACGACGGGGGAGAGTTGATAAGGATCGCCGAACATAATCATCTGGACCCCGCCAAAGGGTGTCGATCGCTTTCGCTTTGCTTGCCGAAGCCTGCGGTCGATCGCATCGAGCACATCAGCCGACACCATAGACACTTCATCAATGACGAGAGCGTCAAGAGCGGCGAGCACCGCAAGGGACTCTTTAGGGATGAACCCCAACTCTCGTTTTCCAATAATCCCGATAGGCAAGCGAAGAAGAGAGTGAATCGTTTGTCCGCCGGCAGCCAGAGCGGCGACTCCCGTGGGAGCACAGACCGCAACTCTCTTTGCGGTGGAACCCACGAATGCCTGCAAAAGCGTCGTCTTGCCCGTTCCCGCTCGCCCCGTGATGAACACGTGGTCGAGTGAATTTTCCATTCGATCGAGGACGTCGTTTTGCTGCTGACTCATAGTGACTTCGGTCATGACGGCCTCCTCTCGAGGGGTTGGTCTGGGGCGGGCACGCGCAACCAACCTAGGATGTCAGCTATGTGGGCAATAACCCGGAGGTTTGGCGTAATTGCTCTCGGAGTCGTGTCTTTGTGGTTGGTAAGCGTGATTGCCATCAATCTGAGTGTGGGTTCCCCCACCCGATCCGTCCAGACATATCTTGAGGCCCTAGAGCAGGGAAACTTTGGTTTAGCCGCAACAAAAGCGGGACTTTCCAGTGTCCCCTCGATCGTGCCCGAACCTTCAGGCTCCGTCAGCGACCCCCGGGTTGTGGGGACTCGGAACATTGAGGGCGGTAACGTGATGGTCTTGGCCGAATACGAACTCCGCGGCGAAACAACCACCACTTTTTTTACTCTGGAACCTGGTGAGGCCGTCTTATGGCTCTTCACCACGTGGAAATTTAGTGAATCCCCCACAGCGACGCTCAGCTATCAAGTTCTCGGTGATAATCGCATCGATGTCAATGGGTCTCGCCTGGTCCTCAGCGCGCTGGGAGTCCCTCCCACCAGTACCGTTTTTGTTCCCGGTGGCTATGAAGCCTCCCTCACCACAGCTTGGGTTAACGCGCCTTCCACAGAGGTTTCGGCAGTGGCGACCGGGGAAAAATACCCACTAAGAATTCGGGTCGAAGCAACGAGTGAGCTCACGGATAACGTCACCGCCGCAGTAGAGAGCTATCTGGAGGACTGTCTCGCTCAAGAAGTCTTGCAACCCGTCGGGTGTCCTTTTGGGGTGAACATCAGTGACAGGGTCGTGGGCGCCCCCCAGTGGACTGTGCTGGATTATCCGATCGTGTCCCTGAGATTAGCTGCGGACCGCTCCTCGTGGAACATGTTGGCCGTGGGCGGGGTGGTGGAAGCCACCGTTTCGGTTCAATCCCTTTTTGACGGTTCGCTCAGTGAATACGACGAGACCGTCTCCTTCCTTCTCGAGGGAGTCGTCCGCGGCACGAGCGAGGAAGAACCGGTCCTCAACTTCTACTAACCCGCCGATCAGCGTTTGCCCGGGCTTTCAGCATTTCGTTATAGGCATCAAGTTCTAAGTCTCCATCGCGATCTGCTTTGCGATCGCGACGCTTGTTAATTCGGTCGTCGCTCTTGCTCCACGCCCACGTAACCAAAATTGCCAGGGCCAAGGTAGGGAACTCCCCAAGACCCCACGCCAATTCGCCACCGTTTTGTTGATCCACCAGAGGAGAATCCCCCCAGGTGCGACCCATTGCCCCGAACCACTCGGGCACCAGAAGCCCAGTGCCAAGAATGATGCTCAGCCCAAAGAAGGCGTGAAAAGCCATCGTGGCCAACACAATGATCAGGCGCAGCGGATACGGCGGATTATGGGGGCTTGGATCAATACCGATGAGGGCTTGGGCAAAAAGATAGCCGGAGAAAACAAAATGAGCGGTCATCCACATATGCCCAAGATGCTCCCGAAGTGCCCATTCAAACAAGGGAGAGTAGTAGAAAACAATCAGTGACAGGCCGAAAATTGCAGCCGCAACAACCGGATGCCCAATGACTGCCAGATACCGCGAGTGAACAGCGACCAGAATCCACTCACGCGACCCTCGAGACCCGTCTTTTCGCGCGGCGATAGCCCGAGAAGCAAGCGTCACCGGCGCCCCCAAGACCAAAAGCAACGGCACTGCCATGCTCAGCAACATATGCCCGAGCATGTGAATACTGAAAAGGTACGTGCCATAGACCACGAGGCCCGAATTTGTTGCAAAGATCAGTAACAGCATCCCGGATACCCAAAAAATGGTGCGCGATATGGGCCAGTGGTCCCCTCTCGTGGCCAGGCGAAGATGCCCCCACACGTAGTAGACGATGGCGAAGACAGCGATCAGAGCCCACAGTAGATCCAGCTCCCACAGAGTGAACAACTTCGACCAGGTGAACTCCGGCGGTAGTGGCTCTCCGGTCAAAATTTCCGCAGGGGTTGCCTGAGCAAAATCACGAGCTGGAATTTGAGGAATCGGAGTCTGAGTTCGTGCCAACGCGCTGGCAAGTCCTGACGCCACACCCATTACGGTCAGTTCTGCTGCGATCATTCGAGACACCACGGTGAAGTTCTTCTGCTTCCCCTCTTCCAATTTCCCCAACAGCCTTCCCCGATAGAGGGCACCCATCACCCCCAGGATTACCAACGAAAGGGTCTTGGCAATCACAAGTGCGCCATACCCACTAGCCAGCTCAGCAAGGGTCCCCACCCGAAGCCACGCGTTGGTAAGCCCGGAAACCGCGACGACAATAAAGCTGACCAAAGCAATGGTGGAATAGCGCTGAAGCATGCCGTGAAGCTGGGACGCCGATGGCTTCTCACTCCACGCGATGATTGCCATCACCGCTAAGCCCCCCACCCACATCGCAGCAAAGACGCTGTGTGCATAGGAGGCGCTCACGGCCGCCTCGTGGTTTGCGGTTCCGGCAGCGTGCCCTTGCTCGGCAAGCGGCCACAATGCCGCCACAGAGAGCACTCCTGCTGCCAATACCCCACCAAAGCTCCGCACCACCACACTGAGAACGGTCACGATTGCCGAAAGCCCCATCGTGATGAGCCACGAACGCCCGATCTCGGTGGATTGGAGGTAAAGCCACAGCAAATCACCAAACTGCTGGTCGATGCTTACGGGCTCCACATAAATCGCCATAAAGGTGAAAAAGGCTGACGTCCCGCTCGCCACGGTCATCAGGCCCGCTCCGCAGGCCGCCACGACAAGGGCGAGGGAAAAAGCTTTGGCCTTGCGCGACAGGACGAACGCCGCCACCATGAGGGACCCCACTGCTAGGGCAGCTCCCAAATGAACAAAGGCCTTAGCGAGGGGAATTCCCCATCGCACCGTTGGGCCGGGATCAACAAGGAGCAGGGGCTCTGCCCCTCCACCAGCAAGAAGTCCGAAGACCAGGGCCACGCCCAACCCCGAAAGAAACAGCGCACCCACTGCGGTGAAGGCAGGAATCAGGCGGTTCGTCACGAGGAAAGCTTAGGCGAGCCAACTTGGGTAAAAGGGTGAGGCGTTAAATGACTGAGGGGCGACCGAACCCGGTCGCCCCTCAGTGGTAATTCTGGTGTGACTACTTAACAGCAGCCTTCAGCTTGGAACCAGCAGAAACCTTAACGCCCTTGGATGCTGCGATCTGAATCGTGGCACCTGTCTGGGGGTTGCGGCCCTGACGAGCTGCGCGGTTGGTGCGGTCGAAGGAAACCCATCCTGGGATGGTGACCTTGTTGCCCTTGGCAACTTCACCAGAAACAACGGTGAAGATGGCGTCAACGACACCGTTAACGGCGGTCTGAGTGTGACCGGTGTGTTCTGCTACTGCTGCTACAAGTTCTGAGCGATTCATGTTGTGTCCTCCTCGGACTTTTTGGTTGTTATTCCGGCTCGGCCCAGAATCAGTCCCGAGCCAATAAAAAAGTTACCAGCTGGACTTCGTAATGCCCGGTAACTCGCCCCGGTGTGCCATATCGCGGAATCGGACACGGGAAACGCCGTATTTGCTCAGGAATCCACGAGGACGTCCATCGATCGAGTCGCGGCCGCGAACGCGAATGGGTGAGGCGTTCCGGGGAAGCTTCTGCAAACCCACACGGGCTGCTTCGCGCGACTCGTCGGTACCTGCAGGGTCCACGAGGGCCTTTTTCAGTTCTAGACGCTTTGCGGCGTAGCGCTCGACAATAACTTTGCGCTTTTCGTTCTTGGCAATCATGCTTTTCTTGGCCATGCTCTATCGCTCCTCGCGAAACTCAACGTGCTTGCGCACAACGGGGTCGTACTTCTTTAGGACCAGACGGTCGGGGTCGTTACGACGGTTCTTCCGCGTGACGTAGGTGTAACCCGTGCCTGCGGTGGAGCGCATCTTGATAATGGGTCGAACATCCTGTGCTTTAGCCATTAGATTTTCACTCCCTTACGCTTCAGCTCGGCAATGACGGATTCGATACCACGGGCATCGATGGTCTTGATGCCTTTCACCGAAAGAGTCAAGGTTACGTTGCGCCTCAAGGAAGGCACGAAATAAGTCTTCTTCTGGATGTTGGGATCAAAACGACGCTTGGTGCGTCGGTGTGAGTGCGAAATGTTGTGTCCGAAGCCGGGAATGGCGCCGGTCACTTGGCAGACTGCTGCCATGTTTCCTCCTGTTGTGGTTACCGTAGGACGAAAGCCCTACCCAAGGTCACTTGTCGGCACACAAACACCGGCAGCAGATTCTTCGAACGCGCGCCAATGTGTGTACAAGGTGCAAAACGTTTTTCACACCGTAGGAAAGACTATGCCCTGATACTTAGCCTGGCAAGCCCTGGTGACACTTCTCGCAGGTGCCATAAATGTCGACGATGTGCTGAGGCTCGTGAAACCCGTGTTCTGCTGCAACATCGCGGGCCCAAGCTTCAACAGCCTTGGCTTCAATTTCCTTGGTCACACCGCAGGTTCGACAAATCAGGTGGTGATGGTGGCCTGGAGAACAGGCCCTGAAGAGATTCTCCCCCTCGAGGGTCAGTGCATCCGCGCTGCCCTCTTCTGCCAGGGAATTCAGTGTTCGATAGACGGTGGCAAGCCCAATGCCGGAGCCCTTTGCACGCAAACTCTGATGAAGCTCCTGTGCGCTCACAAAACTCGGGGTGCGCTCAAGTGCGCCCCACACTTCTTCCCTTTGCTTCGTATTTCGCTTCATGCGCCACCGTGGAGATGGGAGGTGTCGTGTGCGTCATCGATGACCCGGTGCGCCGATTGGGTTTCGGGGTGCAAGAGCCCCAAGCCATAGGCTGTGGCAAGATTCTGGTCCGACAACGCTTGCGCGGGTGGCCCACTGGCCACCACATATCCATTCACCAAAATCACGTGATCGGCAGCTCTCGCTTCCTCTAAATCATGGGTGGTAAAAACCACAGAGCACCCTCTGGCTGGCTCCTCGTGGATGATGTGATCGATGGTTTGCGCCGAATGAATATCCAGCCCTGTGAGGGGTTCATCCATCAACAACAAGCTGTGTTCCTGGGCTATGGCTTGCGCGACAAACACTCTTTGCCGCTGGCCTCCAGAGAGCCTAAATACTTGGCGATCAGCTAAGTCATCGATTCGTAACAGCTCCATCGCGTCACGCACGGCTTTTTTGTCTGCGCTGCGTGCTCTGCGGAATGCACCCAGGCTCGAGTAGCGACCCATCGACACCACTTCGTGCACTGTCATGGGCGTTCCGGGAGACACGTTCATGTGCTGCAACACGTAGGCGATATCAGCGCGGGCCCTTTCGGGGTCGACCCCCATGACCTTGAGGCTCCCCTCGGCCACGGGCAACAAACCCGTCATGGCATGAAGGAGTGTGGATTTTCCGCTGCCGTTTGGCCCAATCACCGCGGTGATGGCCGCCTCCGGAACCGTGAAATCTGACGTGCGCAGCGCTACTCTTCCATCCCGTTCGATGACGACGCCGTTCCCCGTGATGACGTTTGTCATGCGTCTACTCCCACCCGGACACTCTTCACAAGGCTCTTTGCTGTCAACACCACGAAGAAAGCAACGATTGGTACCAATGCCATTGTCGCCGAAGCAGCAGTGCCTAGGTAGTAACTCAGTGTTAACCCCAGCCACACAGCGATAACTCCGATGATTCCCGCCACTGCCATCATCGACCGTATGGTTTTGGTGATCAGGCTTGCCGTCGCCGGGGGGCCAACCAGCAATCCAAAAACCAGGAGAGTCCCGACTGACTGGTAGGAACCGATGACGGCAAGCGCAATCAACACCAACAGTGCAGCGTGTGCCAAGCCTGGCTTCATCCCCAACAGGTCGGCTTTGTCCTTGCTCAAACTCAGCGCGACCAAAGGTCGATACAACAGCAGGGAAATGACCAAAACGATGACCAAAACAATCGCCTGGCCCACAATGTCGGCACCGGTCACTCCGAGTGCATCCCCAAAGAGGATGCTCGTGAGGGAACCGGAGTAGGAATCCATTCGGGAAATGATCACCACTCCCAAAGCGAGCATCCCCACAAACAACAACCCAATGGAGGTGTCTTCTCCCAAAACCGTTTTTCTCTGAACAAGCTCAATGGCGGCCACCATCACAGCAGCTGCCACGGCTGCGCCCAGCAGAGGGTTCACATCCAGCACGACCGCCGCGGCGACACCGGGAACAACACCGTGGACGAAGGCGTCCCCGAAAAAACTCATTCCGCGAAGGACCAGCCACGTCCCCACCGTCGAGGCCATGAGTGCTGCGAGAACACCACCGAGCAGGGCTCGTTGTTGAAAGCCCAGTTCGAAGGGTGCCAGCAACCAATCCACGTGCTTATCTTGCCAGTGCCTGGGCGATCCGTTGCGCGTTGGTCATCATCATCTCTTCATAGCCCTCAGCACCGGAGTCCGGGCCACCAAGGCTGCCGATGAAGAGGGAAACCACTTGAACGTCGCGACCTGCTTCCGCAGCGAGAACATCGAGTATTTCGTTGGAGAGGGTGGCATCCCCGAAGATTGCCGGGACACCTTGCTCCCCAATGACGGAAACCAGAGCGGCAAGCTCTTGCGAATTCGGCTCTCCCAGTGTTGAGCCGCCAGGAATAACAACACCGATGACGCGGAAGCCGAAGCTTTCAGCAAAGTAGGACAGGGCGTCATGGTCCGTCACAAGAATTCGGTCTGAATCAGGAATCCCGGCGAGGATGTCCGTCACACCTAGCTCGGTTTCCTCAATCAAGGCGGCGACCTCTTCCCCGCACGCTGCGTAGCCCTCCACGCCCAATGCCTCTACTTCTTCACCGATAAGCCGTGCTGCTGAGGCCATCCTGTCCATGTCCATCCAGAAATGCGGGTCATAAGCTCCATGAGCGTGGTCATCCTCCTCCACACCCGACTCACTGTGATCCTCCTCAGCATGGTCATCGTGGTCATCATCCTCGCTGTGCTCGTCGCCACTCGCGCCAAAGGGAAGAGGGTCGATCAGTTCACCAATTTCGAGAACTCGGGCACCGTCTGAACCGATGGAGTCAAGAGCCGGCAACAGACCCTCTTCTAAACCCAAACCATTAACAATCACCAAGTCTGCAGAAACCATGGAAGCAACTTGTGCGGAGGAAGGTTGGAAATCGTGGGGGTCGACCCCCACGGGCATCACGACCGTGACAGCTTGGTCATTACCCTCCGCGCAGAAAGCGATGTCACTGACAACACTCCCCAATACGGTTGTGCTCACCACAATCGATACAGCGGATGACGCCGATTCCGCAGATGGAGTGATTGGGTCAGTGGCGCTGGTCCCCCCGACGCATCCCGCTAAGACGAGAGTTGTGGAGAGGGAAAGAGCCGAGAGAGCGATGAGTTTGTGCATGTCGCCAGACTAGGCTTAATGATAATGATTGTCAACATCAGTCGAGGAGCAGCGCTGGCTCCTCCATCACGCTGGCCACATCAGCGACAAAGCGGCTGGCAACATCGCCATCCACCACTCGGTGATCAAAGCTTGCCGCGACGGTAGTAACCATGCGGGAGCGAACCTCTCCCTCGACAATCCACGGCTTCGGTTTTATCGTTCCCAGCGCCACAATGCTCACTTCTCCAGGGTTCAGAATCGGTGTCCCCGTATCGACCCCGAAGGAACCTAAATTGGTGATGGTGATGGTTCCATTACTCATCGCATCCGGAGTCGTCTTGCCCTCGCGAGCGGTGTTCGTCAGCTGCTCCAGCGCCGCCGCTAGCTCCCTCAGGCCTGACTCGTGCCACTTTCTTTGGTTCCATGGTTTGAGTACTGTTTTTCGTTGATTTTTGGGGGTTTCGGGTAGTGCGTTTACGCACTAACGCGTGGCTTTTAGACTGCATGAGTGGGCTTGTTCGTGCGGAAGGTGCGCACTGCGTCTGGTGCGACCGCAGTGCAGATCGCGCATACCCGTCGGGGCGTGCAGAGCATCGTGGAGCACATTGGTTCCGCGCACGACGACGCTCAGTTGGCGGCGATGGTGCAGACCGCGAAGGACAAGATCCACGCCGGTCAGCAATCGTTCGACCTGGACGCGTTGACTCCCGGTCCGTCGGTGACAGCGGCACCGACGGTCGTAGGCAGCACGTCGCGAGTGTTGTGGGCGGTGCTGGAAGACGCGTACGCCCGGCTCGGGTTCGACACGGTCGACGATGACGTGTTCCGGCAGCTAGTGCTGGCCCGGGTGGTGGAGCCGACTTCGAAAGCAGACACGATCCGTGTCCTGGACGAGCTCGGTATCCCCGCGCCGTCGTTGCGGACGATCTGGCGGACGCTGGGCCGCTGTGTCGAGCACGATTGGCGGGACAAGGTCAGTCGTGCTGCGTACGCGCACGCGACGAAGGCAAGTGGGCTGTCGTTGGTGCTCTACGACGTGACGACCCTGTATTTCGAAGCTGAGGACGAGGACGAGCTCCGCAAGGTGGGGATGAGCAAGGAACGCCGGGTGGACCCGCAGATCGTCGTTGGGCTGTTGGTCACCCGGGGTGGGTTTCCGTTAGAGGTGCATGCATTCACCGGGAACACCGCCGAGACCGTCACGCTGATCCCCGTGTTGCGTTCCTTCCAGGACCGGCACGGGGTCGATGACCTGGTCGTCGTCGCCGATGCGGGGATGCTCTCTGCAGGGAATCTGAACGCCCTCGAAGACGCCGGATTCTCGTTCATCGTCGGGTCGCGGATCAGCAAAGCCCCGTACGACCTGGCCGAGTACGTCACCCTTGGGGCCACCCTCCACGACGGGCAGACCCTGGAATCGAAGAGGGTGATGGGTGTCGGTGGAAACGCGCGTGAGCGGCGGGTGGTCTACCACTACTCTGCGAAACGAGACAGACGAGATAACCACACGTTGGACAAACAGATTGAACGCGCCCAGAAAGTCATCGACGGGACCAGGCCCCTCAAGAAGGACCGGTTCGTGAAACTCACCGGCACCCGACGTGGCATCGACCAGGGCCTCGTAGACCGGGCCCGGCACGTCGCTGGCCTCAAGGGATACGTCACCAACATCCCCGCGATCCGGCTCGACGGGCACGGCGTTGTCGCTGCGTATCACGACCTATTCCAAGTCGAACGATCCTTCAGAATGGCCAAGACCGACCTCCGCGCGAGGCCGATGTTCCATCACCAGCACGACTCGATCCAAGCACACCTCACGATCGTGTTCACCGCGTTGGCCGTCGCCCGACACCTGCAGGAGGTCACCGGGGTCAGCATCCGCAAACTCGTCCGCACTCTCCGGCCCCTCCGCGACATCACCATCCACATCGCCGGGAACGAGATCATCGCCACGACACAGCCTGGCCCCGACGCCGCGGCCATTCTCTACGCGATCACCCAGCCACGCGATACGCACTAAAGTGGCACGACTCAGGACACCGGGAACAACACCGTGGACGAAGGCGTCCCCGAAAAAACTCATTCCGCGAAGGACCAGCCACGTCCCCACCGTCGAGGCCATGAGTGCTGCGAGAACACCACCGAGCAGGGCTCGTTGTTGAAAGCCCAGTTCGAAGGGTGCCAGCAACCAATCCACGTGCTTATCTTGCCAGTGCCTGGGCGATCCGTTGCGCGTTGGTCATCATCATCTCTTCATAGCCCTCAGCACCGGAGTCCGGGCCACCAAGGCTGCCGATGAAGAGGGAAACCACTTGAACGTCGCGACCTGCTTCCGCAGCGAGAACATCGAGTATTTCGTTGGAGAGGGTGGCATCCCCGAAGATTGCCGGGACACCTTGCTCCCCAATGACGGAAACCAGAGCGGCAAGCTCTTGCGAATTCGGCTCTCCCAGTGTTGAGCCGCCAGGAATAACAACACCGATGACGCGGAAGCCGAAGCTTTCAGCAAAGTAGGACAGGGCGTCATGGTCCGTCACAAGAATTCGGTCTGAATCAGGAATCCCGGCGAGGATGTCCGTCACACCTAGCTCGGTTTCCTCAATCAAGGCGGCGACCTCTTCCCCGCACGCTGCGTAGCCCTCCACGCCCAATGCCTCTACTTCTTCACCGATAAGCCGTGCTGCTGAGGCCATCCTGTCCATGTCCATCCAGAAATGCGGGTCATAAGCTCCATGAGCGTGGTCATCCTCCTCCACACCCGACTCACTGTGATCCTCCTCAGCATGGTCATCGTGGTCATCATCCTCGCTGTGCTCGTCGCCACTCGCGCCAAAGGGAAGAGGGTCGATCAGTTCACCAATTTCGAGAACTCGGGCACCGTCTGAACCGATGGAGTCAAGAGCCGGCAACAGACCCTCTTCTAAACCCAAACCATTAACAATCACCAAGTCTGCAGAAACCATGGAAGCAACTTGTGCGGAGGAAGGTTGGAAATCGTGGGGGTCGACCCCCACGGGCATCACGACCGTGACAGCTTGGTCATTACCCTCCGCGCAGAAAGCGATGTCACTGACAACACTCCCCAATACGGTTGTGCTCACCACAATCGATACAGCGGATGACGCCGATTCCGCAGATGGAGTGATTGGGTCAGTGGCGCTGGTCCCCCCGACGCATCCCGCTAAGACGAGAGTTGTGGAGAGGGAAAGAGCCGAGAGAGCGATGAGTTTGTGCATGTCGCCAGACTAGGCTTAATGATAATGATTGTCAACATCAGTCGAGGAGCAGCGCTGGCTCCTCCATCACGCTGGCCACATCAGCGACAAAGCGGCTGGCAACATCGCCATCCACCACTCGGTGATCAAAGCTTGCCGCGACGGTAGTAACCATGCGGGAGCGAACCTCTCCCTCGACAATCCACGGCTTCGGTTTTATCGTTCCCAGCGCCACAATGCTCACTTCTCCAGGGTTCAGAATCGGTGTCCCCGTATCGACCCCGAAGGAACCTAAATTGGTGATGGTGATGGTTCCATTACTCATCGCATCCGGAGTCGTCTTGCCCTCGCGAGCGGTGTTCGTCAGCTGCTCCAGCGCCGCCGCTAGCTCCCTCAGGCTTAAGTTCTGGGCGTCTTTGACGTTAGGAACGATCAAACCCCTCGGGGTTGCCGCTGCAACACCGAGGTTCACGTAGTGGTGAACGATGATTTCTTCATCGGTCCAGGTGGAGTTGACGGTGGGGTTTCTTTGAACAGCCCAAATCATGGCCTTGACCATGACTAACAGAGGAGAAACCTTAATGCCCACAAAGTCCGGGGAGGCCTTAAGACGTTTCACAAATTCCATCGTCCTCGTGGCGTCAACATCGACAAAGACGGATACGTGGGGGGCGCTAAACATGGACTTCACCATCGCCTGCGCGATGGCTTTACGAACACCCTTGACGGGGATCCGCTCTTCTCGATTTTCCGGCCAGGCGGGGGTTTCTAGATTTTTGAATACGGTGGCCTGACCGGCACCTCGAATGACATCCTCTCGCAGCACTTCGCCCGACGATCCGGTCGGAGTCACCGCAGAAATATCCACTCCAAGGTCCTTGGCAAGCTTCCGAACGGGCGGCTTCGCCAGGACGGACCCTCCCTCAGCTGCACCAGGAGCAACCATGCTCCCCTCGACTGCGGCCTGGGGTGAAGGCGCTGGCTGTGTTCGACGACGACGCGACACAACATCGGTCGCCCCTGCTCCGTAGCCGACGAGGTTTTTCACCGGCGCTTGCTCCTCCTGGCTAACACTGCCCGCACTATCCGCCACAGCCTGCGTTGCGCCAGTATCCGGCTCCGGCTCATCGCCCTCGCCGGTGACAGAGATAATCGGGGAACCGACCTGGACCGTGTCGCCCTCCTGGGCGAGGAGTTCGTGAACAACCCCAACGAAGGGGGAAGGTAATTCAACCAGCGATTTCGCCGTTTCGATTTCGCACACGATTTGGTTGACCGCGATATGGTCTCCCGGCTTCACGTGCCAATGAACAATTTCTGCCTCGGTCAAGCCTTCACCGACATCGGGCAGGGGGAAAGTAAATTGCGCCACGTTAGCTCCTTATGCCTGCGCCATTAGTAGGCCAGGCTTCGATCTACTGCGTCCAAGATCCGGTCCACATCAGGTAAATATTGGCTCTCCAGACGGGCGGGCGGGAAGGGGGCATTAAAACTACTCACCCTCAACACCGGGGCCTCCATGACATAAAAAGCTTTTTCTGTCATGGTCGCTGCTATTTCACTCCCCACGCTGGCGTTGCCGGGTGCTTCCTGGGCAACCACCAAGTGCTTAGTCTTTGATACGGATGCCTCGATAGTCGCGTAGTCAATGGGCGAGAGGGAGCGAAGGTCAATGACTTCCGCACTGACGCCTTCTCCCTGGGCGACCTCCGCTGCCTGGTGAAGCATGCTGACCATTGCGCCATGGCCCACCAGCGTTACATCAGTGCCCACCCGCGCGACTCGGGCGCGATAGGTTTCCACGCCAGCAGATGTGTCATCCACCTGGCCTTTGTACCAATACCGGCTCTTGGGCTCTAAATAAATGACGGGGTCATCGCAGGCAATCGCTTCTTGAATCATCCAGTAGGCATCATGCGGGGTTGCTGGCGAAACCACCCTCAATCCCGGGGTGTGGGCAAAATATGCCTCCGGGCTTTCCTGGTGGTGCTCAATGGCACCAATGTGGCCGCCATAGGGGATTCGAATGACCACCGGGAAGGCTTGCGTTCCCGCGTGCCTGGCGGTGAGTTTCGCTAGCTGGCTGATGATCTGGTCGAGAGCAGGATAAATAAATCCGTCGAATTGAATCTCACAGACCGGACGATATCCCCGCATCGCAAGGCCGATGGCTGTGCCAACAATTCCTGACTCTGCCAAAGGTGTGTCGACGACCCGATTCGGCCCAAACTGCTCCTGCAGCCCCTCCGTGACACGAAACACCCCACCCAGCTGGGCAATATCCTCGCCCATCATCATGACCTTGTTGTTTCCAACCATGGCGGCGCGCAAACCCTCATTGATGGCTTTCGCCATGGGAAGCTCGTTCACTTTGCACCTGCCTCAAAAGACTCGGTGTAGTTCTTCAGCCACGCTAGCTCTTCCGCCACGACCGGGTGGTCTTCGGTGTAAACGTGCTGGAAGATGTCCTCCAGGGGTGGGTCCTCAATCGCCAGGGTCCGAACACGCACATCCGCCGCGTAGTCCTCTGCCTCTTGAGTCACCTCGGCAAAGAAGGAGCTCTCCACGCCGCGTGCTTCCAAGAAGGACTTGAAGCGATCGATCGGATCGTGAGCTTGCCAAAACTTCAACTCGTCTTCATCGCGATATTTGGTGGGGTCATCACTAGTGGTGTGAGCACCAATTCGATAGGTCAACGCTTCAATGAAGTGGGGCCCCTGCCCTGAACGAGCCGCATCCAAAGCAAGCCTGGTTGCGGCGTAACTCATCAGAACGTCGTTGCCATCAATCTGGACACTGGGCACCCCAAAGCCTGCCGCTCTCTCAAACAGTGGCGTCCTGGATTGGACCCGCACCGGAACAGAAATCGCCCAGTGGTTGTTCTGGAGGAAGAAAACCTGCGGGGTTTGGTAACTCTGGGCAAAAATGAGGGCTTCGTTCGTGTCGCCCTCGCTGGTGGCCCCGTCACCGAAGTAGACCATCACCGCTTCGTCTTTTTCGAGGTTACCCGTCGAGCATGCGCCGTCATAACCAATCCCCATGGCATACCCCGTCGCGTGCAAGGTCTGTGTAGCCAACACCAGGGTGTACAGATGGAAATTGTTAGTCTTCTTGGGATCCCAGCCACCGTTGGTCACCCCGCGCAACATTCGAATAATGTCGACCAGGTCCAAACCCTTGATGTACGCCACCGAATGTTCCCGATACGCGGGGAAAATGTGGTCCTGGGGTCGGCTAGCAAAACCGGAACCGACCTGAGCGGCTTCTTGACCGATGCTTGGCACCCACAAGGCCATGTGTCCCTGGCGCTGGAGGTTACCGGCTTCGATGTCGAAGCGGCGCACCACATTCATCACGCGATAAAACTCGCGAAAATCTGCTTCATCCAGGTGCGCAATCGCCTGGTGATACTTTTCCACGCGTTCGTCTTTGACTAAGACACCGTCCTGGCCCAAAAGCCGAAGAGTCGCATCCGTGTAAGGCATGTCTCTAATCTAGCGGCGTCACTTTCTTGCCCCAACCAACTGAATGGGACAAGGTAAACCCTGAGCGCTGGTGGCCTCCGCACAAGCCGGTAGAAAAAAGTAGCGCAGAAGGGCATAGTTAGACCATGTTTCGCTTCGTAATGCGCTTGTTTGTCAACTCTCTCGCTTTGGCCGTTGCCGTCTGGGTGGTGCCAGGTCTCACCATGAAGGCATACGGGGAAGGGGCAGAACTCTTCGCCGGAGGCCCCAGCCTTCCTCTGGTCTTGAGCTACGTTCTCTTCGCTTTTATTTTTGGTCTGATCAACGGGGTGGTGGGCAACGCCATTCGCATCGTGGCGTTCCCGATTTATATCCTGACGCTCGGTTTGGTTTCTCTCATCGTCAACGGGGTGCTTCTTCTCTTGGTCAACTTGGTCTCCGAGGCACTTGGCTTCGGCCTCTTTGTCGAAGATTTTTACTGGGGAATTATCGGCGCTTTGGTTCTTAGCCTGTCGAGCTGGATTATCGGGATGGTGTTGCGGCCTTTGGTGAAAAAGCGACGCTAGCGATCCGTTCGGCGCGCCTGGAAAAATTGCGGGTGTGCCTCACCACTGGCCTCCCAGTGTGGAAGTGAGTCCCGTGCTGGCGACACCTCCACTCGCTCTGCGGTTGCCACATACTGTTCTCTCGCGTGCGCTCCCGCCACATCAAGGGTCCCCGCACCGCTGTGGGTTTCGAGATGGGTGATACCCGTGGGTTTCGACGCGCCCCCCAGTTCAGGAACTAGATCGTCACTGTGCGAGATGGCAAGCGCTGGGTAATTTCCATTGAGAGTTACCGTTCCTAAAGGCGCCCCCACAGTCAACAAGCTGGAGGTGGCATAGCGCCCAGATTCTGCGAGTCGTGCCGCCAACAAGCCGCCTTGGGAATGTCCCACAAAGCTCACGCGATCGCCGGGCTTTACCCCCGCTTTTCTCATGGCGGCCTCGACGGCAACCATCGAGGCCGCTGACACTCCAGCAACCAAGGCAAGGTTGCTTTCCATGTCGAAGGGTTCTGCGCTCGTCCCCACGCTCCACTCCTGGGTGCCAGCAAGATAGACATCCGTCTCGGTGTGTCCCGAAGCGCTGACATAGCGCTCAATACGAATCGGATTCTCCCCGTCAGGGATTCTCCCCACCCGATCGGCGATATTTGTGCCACGCTGAACCGCTCCCACCTTCGCGCCTGTCACCGCAGTGACTTCCAGTCGGTGTGGTCCGGGGGTCCCCACTAGTGCCTGTGCGGCTTCCTGGACACCCCACCGCTCGAAGGGGATCTCCGGGGTTCTCCCACCAACCATCACGGCGATCAGGGCGAGTATCCGATCACGCGGCACCTCCCACGCCTGCACCCGGACCCTTTCCTGCTCTGCGCTGTTGTGGGCATAGTGGGTGAGCGCTTCGCGCAGACTAAGCGCTTCTTCGGCCATCGTCGCTACCGCCATCGCGAGCGGGCCAAGCGACTGGGCGGGCAGATGCTGCAAGGCATGGGTAAAGGGATCCCTCGAGGCAACCTCTATTCCTGACAGTGACTGATGGGCTGAAATAAACGTCCCCTCGCACACGAGGAGGTGAGAGGCAAGCGCCATCACGTGATCCTCTGACACCCACACAGTTCCAGGAGTGGTCACCCATATCGCCTCGGTCACAGTTGCTCGGCCCGCAACGACGCCGCTCCTTCGCTCTGTGCCCATAGCTCGAGCTTTCTGGCAATAACCAAAGCCTGGCGTTGGAGATCCTCCACCCGCGCGTCGCAGAGATTTTTGGCGGGAGAGCGCCAGGCAGATCCTGTGTTGTGACGTTCTAGCCCCGCTGCCACGTCCCGCAGAACCCGAGCTTGAGCGCGTGCCTGCTCCGCTGCCGATGCGCTCATTGCCACCCTTTCGGGAGGCATCCTGTCCCACGAGGGAAACATTTTTTCCGAAAAGACCGCCATCGGAAACGAACCCCCCGGCTTGATGCTTGGTGGACACGCAGAGATAGGGGAGAATGAGAAAAGGGAAGACTCCCGGAAGGAAAACGTGACCATGTCAGCTTTGGGCCACCAACCTCTTAGTCCCCTCGATGGTCGCTACCGCGAAGCCACCCAGGAGCTTGCCGAATACTTTTCCGAAGCAGCTCTCAATCGTGCCCGTGTGCGAGTGGAAATCGAATGGCTGATTGCTCTCTGCTCCGCCGGGGTTGCCAACACCAGTGCGTTGGAACCGGAAAAAATTGCGGGCCTGCGCTCTGTCGTAACCCACTTCGGAACAAGGGAACTCGAATCAATCGCCGCCTATGAAGCAACGACCAAGCACGATGTGAAAGCGGTCGAATATTTTGTCAGGGACGTCTTGACCCAGCACGGACTCGAATCACTGGCAGAGCTTGTGCACTTTGGCTGCACCAGCGAAGACATCAATAATGTTTCCTACGCCCTTCTCACCCAGGAGGGCTTGAAAGAGGTTTGGTCCCCCGCCCTAGCTCTGGTGAGAGAGCGCCTGAAACACCTGGCTGTGTCGTGGCGGGATGAAGCGCTGTTGGCTCGAACCCACGGTCAACCCGCGACACCCACGACCTTTGGCAAAGAACTGGCGGTTTTTGTCCATCGTCTCGACCGGGTGTCTCAGCCGTTGCAGGAGGTGGCTTTGCCTGCAAAGTTTTCTGGCGCGACGGGCACTTTTTCTGCTCACGTCTCTGCAGAGCCCCGCCTCGACTGGGAAGCCATCAGCCGCTCGTTCATCGAAGGCCTGGGGTTGGAGTGGAACCCCCTCACCACTCAAATCGAATCCCACGATGGAATGTCGAGCTTGTTTCAAACGGTGTCCCACATCAACCGAATCCTCCACAACTTGTGCACCGATATGTGGACATATATATCCCTGGGTTACTTGACCCAAATCCCTGAGCCTGGTGCAACGGGGTCATCGACGATGCCTCACAAGATCAACCCCATTCGGTTTGAAAACGCAGAGGCCAACCTTGAACTCTCCAGCGCCCTCCTCGATTCACTCTCGGCGAGCCTCGTCACCTCTCGCCTGCAGAGGGACCTGACAGACTCCACGACACAGCGCAACATCGGGGTGGCATTGGGGCACTCTCTCTTAGCATTGGCGAACCTGGCGAAGGGCCTCCACGAAATAGACCTGAACGCAGAAACCCTCCAGGCAGATTTAGCAGCGAACCAGGAAGTCCTTGCCGAAGCCATCCAGACCGTGATTCGTGCAGAAATTGCTCGGGGGAATTCGAGCATTCAGGACCCCTACGCGGTTGTTAAGGAGCTCACCCGCGGACGACGAGTGAATCAGGCGACCCTGGCGGCGTTTATCGACGGATTGGATATCTCCAACCAGGCCAAGAAGGACCTCGGTGCTTTGACCCCTCAGGGGTATACGGGACTGGCCTCAAAGCTGGTGGATTACCTCGACTAAGTCCTAGTCGTTGCCCGTATCTGGCTTATCCCATTCGCCCTCAGGCTTTTTATTGGGGCTCATGGCGAGAACCATCATCGCAAGTCCAATAATGACGATGACGAAAACACCACCGACGATAACGGAGGCAATCAGCGGGTCCCTAGTGACCATCAAGAAAATACCGCCCGCGAAAAGAGCAACCACACCCGAAAGTGCCACGTATTCCATTGGGCGCAATGCGTTGAAAGATCGTGGCTGGCTCATGAGGAGGCACCTTTCATGGCGTTATCCATACTTCTGTGGGTAATCGCGGCAATGACGAGATAGACACCCATGACGATAGCCCAGGCGCCTAGGAAACCCACCACAGCGACGCTGTCTGCGCTCTGCGTGAGGACGACAAGGGCCAGGCCCACGGTAAGAAGTCCCTGGGTTATCCAGTCACGACGAAGAATGTCTCGACGAGGCGCGCGAATACCAGCGAAAACTTCTGCCCCGCCCAGGAGCAGCGCCCACACCACGACGCACCACAGCAGCAGGCCTATCCCCACCTCGTTGAGGGCCAGGGCCACAAGACCAATGACCAGAGATGCAGCTGACTGAAAGAGATGAAAACCGCGTCCACGGTCTCCCGCAGGGAGACCCAGAGCAAGCCATCCCACGAGAACTGCCATCGCGAGCGCAGTCATTCCCAGGGCCACCAGCCCGAATTGGCCGGTGTGACCGGGGGTGAAGGTGATCAGGAGGCCAGGGACGAAGAGAACCCCGGCGCGAGCGAGTGCAAGTACCCAGTAAGGAGTGTGGTTCTTTGAAATTTTGATCATCACCGGTTTAGCTTATGGGGGCCAGGCATAACAGGCCCTGGCTAAACCCTGGGCATATCCGCGAAACGGGAATAGTGCCCCTGAAACCCGACCACGATGGTATCCGTGGGCCCATTACGGTGCTTCGCCACAATCAAGTCGGCTTCGCCGGCGCGAGGGTTGTCCTTCTCGTACGCGCTTTCCCGGTGAAGGAGAATTACCATGTCCGCGTCCTGCTCGAGGGATCCCGACTCTCTCAGGTCGCTCAGTTGCGGCTTCCGGTCGGCGCGTTGCTCCGGACCACGGTTGAGCTGAGAAAGGGCGATGACAGGAACTTGGAGCTCTTTTGCCAGTAGCTTCAACGCCCGAGAAAATTCACTCACCTCTTGCTGACGAGACTCAACCCTTTTTCCCGAGGACATCAGCTGTAGGTAGTCGATGATGATCATCTTCAGGCCGACTCGTTGTTTCAATCGGCGCGCTTTAGCTCGGATCTCGACGAGAGTCATATTCGGACTGTCGTCGATATACAGCGGTGCGGCTTCAATGCGGCCCCGCGTTGCAGCGATCGTCTTCCAGTCGTTGGCCTCAATCATCCCCTTGCGCATTTTCTGCAACGGAATCGAGGTTTCAGCGGAGAGAAGCCGCATCGCAATCTCTGACTTGCCCATTTCCAAGGAGAACAAGATGGTGGGCTCTTTGTGCTTGATGGCCGCCGAACGCGCTAAATCCAGCGCCAAGGTTGACTTACCAAGAGCAGGCCTGGCGGCAATCAGTATCAGCTGCCCGGGGTGAAGCCCGTTGGTCAGGGAATCGAGTTCGGCAAAGCCCGTCGCTACCCCGATCATCTGCCCGTCTCGGCCCCTTGCAGCCTCGATCTCATCCACCGCCGCGGTGACTGCGTCGGTCAGGGGTACATAGTCTTCGGACTCCACACCGCCGGCAACCTGATAAATCTCGGTTTGGGCGTCATTGACTAGCTCTGATACTTCCCCTTCGCTGGCATAACCCATATTGGCAATCCGAGTTCCTGCATCGACAAGGCGCCGAAGGACCGCTTTGTCCGCGACAATCGTGGCGTAGTGTCCCGCGCTCGCAGCGGTGGGAACCAAGCCCACGACGGTGTGTAGGTAATCAACACCGCCAGCGCGCGCGAGCATTCCCGTTTTCGTGAGCTCATCTGTGACGGAAATAACATCGGTGGGCTCGCCGTGGGAATACAGGTTAAGCAATGCATCAAAAATAATCTCGTGCTTGGGCAAGTAAAAGTCGCGACCTTTGATGACCTCAATTACATCTGCCAGCGCGTCTTTACTCAACAACATGCCGCCCAGCGTGCCCTGCTCAGCGAGGGTGTCGTGAGGAGGCGTCCGCTCGCCACCGTAGCTGCGAGCGTTGGAGGAGTCCGGGACGAGCCCCAGCTGTGCAATCGACATTCTCACCCTTCATCAGACACGCCGCAACGAGCGCCGCACCACTGCCATACCACTAGGTCTATCACCAACGACTGACGCAAGATGGGGGGTGTTTTCCCCATTCTGGCCCCCAGTGCGAGCTCTCTCCCACACTAGATAGCAGGGCTATCTTTGACAATTCAGACTGTGGATAAACCTGGGGGCAACTCGCCGGGAAATCCTGCACGGCTGTGGATAGCGTGGGGATAAGTAAGGAGATAAAAAGCGATTTGCTCAGCAAAAATATTTATTTACCGAATTTAAGACTTAACAAAATTGGAAGCATAGCTCTGTATAAAGCCAGGGTTTAGAGTTTTGCATCTTCGACCGCTTGTGTGGAGAACTGTATGAGAAAAAATCAGGGGCCCCCCTGAACGGAAGGCCCCTAATCGTAGAGAAATGTCTTACTTTTCAGCTACCACCGAAAGCTTCACGGTGGCGATGACGCCCTCGTGAATGGTGATGAGCGCCTCGGAATCGCCCACAACCTTGACGGCCTGGGGAATCTCAATTGCGCGCTTGTCGACACCGTTGATGCCTGCGGCCTCAATCGCGCCGACGATGCTGGTGCGGGTGACAGACCCAAAGAGCCGGCCGGTCTTTCCTGCCTTGACAGAAATGGTGATCGGGCTTTTCTCCAAAGCGGCCTTCAAAGCAAGAGCATCCTCGGTGCTGGCCTGAACCTTAGCCAGACGAGCATTTTTAATCTGCTCGACCTGCTTTTGGCCGCCGTTGCTCCACGGGACAGCGAAGCCCTGGGGAACGAGGAAGTTACGGGCATACCCGTTCTTCACGTCTACGACGTCGCCTGCGGCGCCCAGGCCCTGCACCTCATTGGTCAAAATTAGCTTTGCCATGATGTCCCCTAGCGTCCCGCACCGGCGTATGGCAAAAGTGCCATCTCGCGTGCATTCTTGATTGCCTTGGCGAGAAGACGCTGCTCCTGCACCGAGACTCCGGTCATGCGACGAGCGCGGATCTTTCCGCGATCGGAGATGAAGCGACGAAGGGTCGCGACATCCTTGTAGTCAATGACGCCCACGGTGATGGGCTTTACGGGAGCCTGAGGCTTTCCGCCTTTGGCCACACGGGGCTTGCGACGATCGCCGCTTGATTTTCCTGCCATGGTGTTTTCTTTCTTGTTCTGAAGGCTCAGTTGCCTCGGGGGTTTTAGAAGGGTGCGTCCTCAACGGGAGGCGCGCCAGTGGAAGCAGCATTGGCCCAAGGATCCTGGGTTGCGCCGCCTGCTTCGGGAGCACTCCATGAAGAGTCAACGGCGCCTTGTGGCTTGGAGCCCGAGGCCTGCCGCTGAATCTGAGCAGTGGCATAACGAAGGCTAGGGCCAATTTCATCGACTTCAAGCTCAATGGAAGTGCGCTTTTCGCCCTCTTTGGTTTCGTAAGAGCGCTGGCGAAGACGGCCAGAGGCCACAACACGAGAGCCCTTAGTCAGCGAGGAAGCAACGTGCTCCGCAAATTCGCGCCACACGCTTGCACGCATGAACAATGCTTCGCCGTCTTTCCACTCACCCGATGCCCGGTCAAGAGAACGAGGGGTCGAGGCAATGGTGAAATTCGCTACCGCGATACCGTTTTGGGTGTAACGCAATTCTGGATCTGCGGTGAGGTTGCCCACAACGGTGATGATGGTGTCGCCAGCCATGGTCTACTCCGGCTTGCGGCGCTTCTGGCCGCCCGAGAGAGAAACTTTCTGGGCCAAAGGAGACTCCTCAGGAGCACCGAGGCGAACCACGGCCTCGTCCTGACGCATTACCTTGGTGCGCATCACTGCTTCGCTCAGGCGCAACTGACGGTCAAGCTCAGTGGTTGCCTCAGGTGATGAAGTGAAGTTTGCAACGGCATAAATGCCCTCGCTCTTTTTGTTAATTTCATAAGACAGACGACGCTTGCCCCAGATGTCGAGATTTTCTACGGTGCCACCGGACTGCCGGATGACCTCGAGGAAACCTTCGAGACTGGGAGCAACAGTTCGCTCATCGATGTCTGGGTCAAGAATGACCATCATTTCGTAATCGTGCACGGTTACCCCACCTCCTTCGGACTAGCGGTTACAGGATTTCTGCAACAGGAGGGATAGTGCTGTGTCTGCAAGCAGACAACTGCCACAGTCTAGGTGGAAGTGAGCCCTCCGAGCAAGGGCGCTAGCGGTTCTCCCACCACGCCTTCAGCCGTCTCGTGGCTTCAACCGACCCCAACTCTCCCTCATCGAGGCGCAATTCCAACAGGAACCGGTAGGCCTGGCCTACTTCCCGCCCCGGGGAGATGCCCAAAATAGTCATGATTTCTTCACCATCCAGGTCGGGTCGCATCTGATCGAGCTCCTCTTGCTCGGACAGCTGTGCAATGCGGGCCTCCAAGTCGTCGTAGGCGAAGGACAACCGGTCTGCTTTGCGCTGGTTCCTGGTGGTTACGTCTGCCCTCACGAGAATGTGCAACCTGGCCAACTGATCCCCTGCGTCTCGGACATATCGACGCACGGCCGAATCAGACCATGCTTGGTCTGCGTAGCCAAAAAAACGCAAGTGGAGCTCCACTAGGCGAGCAACAGAATTAATTGTCTCGTTGTCGAAACGCAGGGCCTTGAGGCGCTTTTTGGCTAGTTTCGCGCCTACTACGTCGTGGTGGTAAAACGTGACCGCCCCCGCTTCGAAGCGCCTTGTGGCTGGCTTACCGATGTCGTGGAGCAGGCTGGCCATCCTCAACACCACGTCAGGTGTGGCGCCGGGAAAGCGTGTGCGTTCTTCATCAATGGCCTGCTCTACCACTGTGAGTGTGTGTTGAAAAACATCTTTGTGGTGTGCGTGTTCGTCGACCTCTAGGCGAAGTGCTGGGAATTCTGGCAACACAAAATCGGCAATTCCGCTCTCCACGAGCGACTCCAAACCTGCCCGGGGTGAATCTGAGGAAAGGATTTTAACGAGCTCGTCTCTCACCCGCTCGGCAGAAATATCATTGATACGAGGGGCCATATCCGCCATTGCCCCGGCGGTCGCCTGGTCGATTTCGACCCCCAGCTGACTCGAAAACCGCGCTGCTCGCATCATTCGCAACGGGTCGTCGCCAAAGGATACTTCCGGGGCAATAGGCGTGCGAAGCCGCTGTGCCAAAAGATCCTCGAGTCCCCCAAAAGGATCAACAAGCTGCAGAGCGGGAAGGGTGAGCGCCATTGCGTTCATGGTGAAGTCTCGACGCTTTAAATCGGCCTCAAGAGACGACCCAAAGGCCACTGCGGGTTTCCTACTAGCCCCGTCGTAGGCATCAGAGCGATAGGTGGTTATTTCAAAGGTGTCCTTACCGATCTGACACGCAATCGTGCCAAACTCTCGCCCGACGTCCCACACTGCTTGAGCCAGAGGGGTCACCAGCCCTTCGATCTGGTCAGGTGTTGCCGAAGTGGTGAAATCCAAATCATGCACTTCGCGGCCAAGAAACGCGTCTCTCACGGGTCCGCCCACCAGAGCCAATTCAAAACCAGCACTGTCGAAAGCGTGCGCGAGGCTTTTAATAGGTTCCGTTGCCACCAGCTGGCGCAGTGTTTCTACCGCTTCGGCAACGCTTGGCATAGTGTTCAGAGTCTAGACTCGATTGCATGCCAGCTCTGGGGACGGTGACTTCCAGGCGTGGATAAAACTTCTGTTCCGTCCACGCGTGGTCACTTTGCGCGCGTCGGGATTTCTCTTTCTCTTGCTCTCGGACTCGTTGCTGCCCTCTCGGCACCCGCGATAGCCGAGGGCGAACGCTCCGCTGCGCGCATCGACGTCATCGTGATGGGTGGTGGAATTGTCGATCCGCTCATCGGAACAAATCTCAGTGTCATCTTGAGATCAGACGAAACGGGCACCGTTCGCGAAGGCGAAGCGGTGATTTCTCTCACTGATACGGCCTTTAGCAGCGAAGAGCAAATTCGACGCTTTCTTCTTGGCACTAGCAACCCTGTTGCCCGAGACATTGTCACCCTCGTGACCCCTGAGGTTCCGCAACTGGAATCTCGAGAGCTCAACGTGATGCTCAGGCCCGAAGATCTGCCCGAACTGGCACTCTCAGCGCTCGACGAAGATGCACCAAAAGTTTTGTCTGAGCTCGATTCTGACCCGGTCCTCCTCGCTGGTGTGTACGGAATGGAAGTCGTTTACTCACAACCGGCTAACCCATCGCCAGGACTGCGGCAGCTCTCTAACCGTCAGTTGCTGGTCCTCGCACCCGCTGACACCCCCCTTGGCACAGCTCCCATCGCCCCGATCGTGACGTTGACGACGACTGCGAGTGGTGGCATCGCCCTTCGGCCGGAGGAACTGCAAGCGCTGACAATCTCTGGTGGGGCACTCAACGTTGTCACCGATGCCGTGGGGGCCCATCCGGCAACCCTCGCTATCGATTCCCGAATCACGAGTTCCATCACCGCGCTCGGCGACCAGGCTCCGACGGAATCCCTACGCTGGGCCCAGGGCCTGGGATCTGTGGGCCTCGCCCAATTCGGATTGCCGTGGGCAGATGCCGACCCGCTCGCCTCGCTGGATATCGACACTCTCGTTTACGCCCGGCTGGGTGAATACCCCTGGATTCATGGGGAAACAATCAGTGATGAGCAACTGGCAACGCTGGCCACACGATCCGCCTCGGCGGTCCTGCTCTCGAGCAATAGTCTGCCCACCGACCGCGCCGTGGTTTCCGTGGGGGATGCCCGAATCATTCGGGTTGATGCGCAACTCTCCGCAATCGCCCGGGACGCATTGCAAGCGCCAACGGTCCTGGAAGCTCAAGCTGATCTTCAACGAGCGGCCGGAATAATCACGTTCCGCGCAATTACGGGCAATCCCGACATTCTGGTGTTCAGTACGGGCCGCCTTCCCGCCACGGCAATTGCGCCTCGAATCGAGTCGGTATTGGAGGGATTCCAGTCCCTGAGCGTCGCAGAGATCGTCGCGGTTCCTCTTGCTGAACCCGCCACCGAAAGACTCACTGGCGTCGTCACCATCCCTCGCAGTCGCGACCGAAACGATTTTGTGTCAGCGATTAAAGCCCTGTGGGAATCTGATGTGGCCTTCGCAACGATCGCTGCAGACCCCGAGGGAGCAGTATTTGGTCGATGGACCAGGTATCAGGCTCTGCTGTCCTCCACCTGGAGTGAAAACCCCATCGGACTCGCAACGGAATGGGAACAAGCCCAGCAGGACTCTTTCGCTTTCCACAACTCGGTTCGAGTCGAGCAAGGTAGCGCCATTACCGTCCTTGCAGACCAAACCTCTTTACCCGTGACCGTCATCAATGATTTGCCCTCCGAGGTCCGGGTTACTTTGGAGATAAGACCAACGACCGGAATTCTCGCGGTAGAAACGCCTCAAGTAGACCTGCTTGTTCCCGCCTCGAGCGCTGTGAGAACGCTGGTTCCTGTTCAATCTCTGGCGAACGGAACTACTCCCGTCCAGTTCACCCTGCTTTCGCTCAGCGGCGAACCAGTGGGCGAGGTCGTTACCATCCCGATCACGATCCGCGCAGGATGGGAGGGCTTTATTTCCCTCGCCCTAGCGATTGTGGTGGGTGGAACATTCGCCTTTGGTGTGCTTCGGGCGATCCAACGACGGCGCCGATCTCCCGAGGCCCACTCGTGAGCGCCACAGCAGAAAGTGGAGGGATTGGCCGGGCCAGCATGAAGCTAGCCTCTGGCACCGTCGTCTCTCGAATTTTGGGCTTTATTAGCGCCATCATTCTGGCCCGGACGCTCGGGATTGTGGGAGCCGGCGCTGACACCTTCGCTTTGGCCAACCAACTACCCAACAACGTCTATGCCCTCATCGCCGGGGGAGTCCTCAGCGCAATCCTCGTCCCCCACATCGTGAGAGCAGGCCTGGAAAAAGATGGCGGCCAAGGATTTATCAACAAAATTGTCACCCTGGGTTTCATAATCTTCCTCATCGTTGCCGTTATCGCCACGCTGTTGGCCCCGGCGTTAGTCGCGCTGTATGCCCAGCAGGCCGGAGACGGAGCGCGGGGGCTCTCTGAGCAAGAATTAGCCCTGGCCACCGCCTTTGCCTACTGGTGTTTACCCCAGGTCCTCTTTTACGCCCTATATAGCCTTCTGGGTGAAGTGCTCAATGCCCGAAAGGTTTTTGGCCCTTTCACCTGGGCCCCCGCGCTCAACAACGTTGTTGCCATGACGGGGTTGATCGTTTTTAGCCAAGTTTTTCCCTCTTCGGATACTTCCAACGCCCTGGAGTGGACGCCCACCATGGTCATGGTGTTGGCAGGCTCTGCCACGCTGGGAGTTGCAGCTCAGGCTTTCGTTTTGTTCGCTTTTTGGCGCAGGGCTGGTTTGTCCTATCGCCCTGACTTCCGGTGGCGAGGGGTAGGGCTGGCCAACACGGGCAAAGCCGCTACCTGGATGTTTGGCATGATCGTGGTTGCTCAACTCGCGGGAATCGTTCAAGCGAACGTCGCCTCGTTGGCCGCGGGGTCAGATTCCCCAAGCCTCGCGATTCTCAGATTTTCTTGGCTGGTTTTTATGCTTCCCCACTCCGTCGTGGCAGTGTCGTTGGCGACCGCCTACTTCACACGGATGTCCGCACACGCCAGAGATGGAAACCGGGACGAGCTCGCCGCAGACGTTCGAGCGTCCCTGAGCCGGATCGGGGTATTCATGGTGCTGGCCAGCGTGGGCATCATCACTGTTGCCGTGCCCTTCGCCCGCCAGTTTGGGACGAACCACAGCGCCGTCACCGATATGGCGCTGGTGATCATGTTCTACGCCTTGGGTTTGGTGCCCTTTAGCGTGCTTTTCGTGGTTCAGAGGGTGTTTTACGCGCTGGAGGACACCCGGACGCCCTTTCTCCTGCAAGTGTCTCAATCCCTGGTATTTGTGGCTTTGGCTCTCGTTGTCGCCAACTTTTCCACCGGAACCATTGCTTTTGGTTTGGCTCTCTCCGCCAGCATCGCGGGCTTTGTCCAAACACTGCTCGCGCTTATCGTGATGTCTCGAAAACTTGGCGGGTTTTCTTTCCGCCCCCTCCTGCGCTCCTATCTGAGCTTCGCTCTGGCAGCGCTCCCCGCCTCGGTGGCAGGGGTACTCCTGCTCACCGCCTTTGGGGGAGACTCCCCGGGGGCCATCGTCACCTCCAGTGCTCTCGCAGCCGCGGGGGTGGGTGCGTTGATTACCGTGGCCATGGTGGTGGTGTACTTTCTTGGGCTACTGCTCCTGCGTGAACCCGAAGTCACTGCGTTTGTCTCCAACCTCAGAACCAGCCGAGCGTCTCGGTAACGCTTAGCCTTGCGTCCTAGACTGGGCTGACGTCGATCGGGAAGTGAAACATCATGCGCGAACTTGTCATCATTGGCTCTGGCCCCGCGGGATACACCGCAGCCATTTATGCTGCGCGAGCCAGCCTGAATCCACTCGTAGTGGCCTCCTCTGTGGAGTTTGGCGGGGACCTGATGAACACCACCGATGTCGATAACTTCCCCGGCTTCCCCGAGGGCGTTATGGGGCCTGAACTGATGATGTCCATGCAGAAGCAGGCCGAGCGCTTTGGTGCAGAAATTATGTATGACGATGTCGTGTCTGTGGAATTGTCGGGACCGGTCAAGAAAATCACTCTGGGCAGCACGGAGGTTGTCGAAGCAAAAACGGTCATCGTTGCCTCAGGTTCTGCCTATCGGAAGCTCGGTATCCCCGACGAAGACCGTCTCAGCGGCTATGGGGTGTCCTGGTGTGCAACGTGCGATGGGGCTTTTTATCGCGAGAAGACTGTTGCTGTTGTGGGCGGTGGGGACTCCGCCATGGAGGAAGCCACCTTCCTCACTCGATTTGCCGACAAGGTGTATGTCATTCACCGTTCAGAAAACCTACGAGCGTCCGCTGCGATGCTCGAACGAGCAAAGAACGACTCAAAAATTGAGTTCATTCTCAATGCCACAGTGGACCACATCTATGGCGATGACTTGGTCAGTGGAATTGGCATCGTCGACACGGAAAGCGGCGCAGAAACCACCCTGGATGTCAGTGGCCTCTTCATTGCCATTGGTTCCGACCCGCGGACCCATGTCATTCATGGTCAACTTGACTTGACCCCAGAGGGAACCATCGCCGTGGAGGGGCGAACCTCCCACACCAACCTCGAGGGGGTATTCGCTGCCGGTGACGTCGTCGATCCCTCCTATCGTCAAGCCATTACCGCAGCGGGTTCAGGCTGCGTCGCCGCTTTAGACGCGCAGCACTACCTCGAAGCATTAACCCAGTAGTCACCCCTAAGGAGATAAAAATGAGTGAAGCCCGTGCTGTTACCGATGCATCGTTTGCTGCGGATGTTCTCGCCAGCGAAAAACCCGTCATGGTTGATTTCTGGGCCGAGTGGTGTGGCCCCTGCCGGGCCGTGTCGCCCATTCTGGATCAGATCGCTAGCGAGTACGCGGACAAAATTGACATTGTCAAGATGAACGTGGATGAGAACTCCGATATTCCCATGAAGTATCAGATCACGTCTATTCCCACTATGAAAGTTTTCAAGGGTGGCGAAGTGGTTAAGACGGTCATTGGTGCTAAACCCAAGCCTGCACTGGTCGCAGATTTGCAGGAATTTCTCGCTTAATACCTGGTGCCCCAAGCGTTTGGGGCCTAGCATGAAAGTGCTTCCCGTCCAATAAAAGGGGTGACAAGATGACTCCCTCTTCGGGGATTTCACTCGACCCGTGGTTCGATAATTATGCCGATCGAGCTGCCGGTCTCACGGCGAGCGAAGTACGAGCCCTTTTCGCGGTCGCAAACCGACCTGAGGTGGTGTCCCTCGCAGGCGGTATGCCGTTTGTCGCAGCGTTACCCTTCGACAATGTTTCGCGAACCGTCCAGCGCGTCATCGAAAACTCTGGTCCTGCGGCACTCCAATATGGCTCCGGCCAGGGCCTCCCTGCTCTGCGAGAGCACATCATGACGATTATGGCTCTGGAAGGGGTTCGTGCCGGAGTCGATGACATCGTCGTCACCACCGGGTCACAGCAGGGACTGGATTTAGTCACCAAACTCTTTATAAACCCCGGTGACGCTGTTCTTGCCGAATCCCCCAGCTACGTCGGTGCAATCGGCGTTTTCCGTTCCTACCAGGCCCGGGTGGAGCACGTTGCCATGGACGACCAGGGGATGATTCCTGAAGCTCTCACCGAACGCATCGCCCACTTGAGGGCCGAACACATCCCCATCAAGTTTCTTTATCTCATCCCCAACTTCCAGAACCCTGCAGGGGTGACTCTCTCGGCGAGCAGACGCCTCGAGATCCTCGATATCGCTCAGGCAGAGGGCATTCTGGTTCTCGAGGACAACCCTTACGGGCTTCTTTGGTTTGACCAGGCACCGCCGCACGCCATCCGATCCGCCGATGACGCCGGCGTGATCTACTTAGGCTCCTTTTCCAAAACCTTTGCGCCCGGCCTGCGCGTGGGATGGGTTGTCGCGCCTCACGGTATTCGAGAAAAAATCGTTTTAGCGTCTGAGGCAGCAATTCTTTCCCCGAGCTCTTTCTCGCAGATGATCCTTGCCGACTACTTCGACACCAACGATTGGAAAGGTCAGATCACCACCTATCGCGACCTTTACCGGGAGCGGCGAGACACGATGGTTTCTGCTTTGGCGACCCACCTGCCACAGATCCCCCACACTCTCCCCACGGGTGGGTTTTACCTCTGGCTAACCCTGCCGGAGGGATTGGACTCAAAAGAAATGCTCCCCCGTGCGATTAAAGAACTGGTCGCGTACACCCCGGGTACCGCTTTCTACGCCAACGGTGCCGGACGAGACAACCTCCGCTTGGCATTCTGTTACCCCGAGCCGGCTTTTATCGAAGAAGGAATCAAGCGACTTTCCCGGGTGGTCACCGAGGAGCTCGAACTTCTCGAGACCTTCGGCCCTGCGAAAAAGGCCATCCCCCTTGAGGTAACACTCGATGCTCCCCCACCGGAAGTTCACTAAATGACATCACCCCTGAAGGTCCTCGTGCTCTCCGGCGGTATCTCGCACGAGCGAGATATTTCCTTGAAGTCAGGTCGCCGGGTGACCGACGGGCTTCTCGCCCATGGCCTCGAGGTAACACTGCGAGACCCGGACGCTACCCTTCTCAAAGCACTCGTGGAAACACAGCCCGACGTCGTATGGCCCGTTCTCCACGGCGCATCCGGCGAAGACGGGGCGCTCCGCGGCTTGCTAGACATGCTCGGCATTGCCTATGTTGGCTCAGATGGAGAAGCCACAAGGATTGCGTGGAATAAGCCTGTCGCGAAAACTCTGGTCGAGCGCTCAGGGGTAGCGACACCAGCATCGATCACGCTGTCCCGGGATGCTTTTCGTGAGCTTGGTGCCGAGAGTGTCCTCGCTACCGTTGCCGAACACCTTGGCTTACCCCTCATTGTCAAGCCTGCTTTTGGTGGTTCTGCCCAGGGCGTGAGCTGGGTCGATTCAACCGACGAGCTTCGTCAAGCGATGGTGCACGCCTTCACCTACGCCGATAGTGCCCTCGTCGAACAACGGATCGTCGGGACTGAGGTCTGCGTGACGATAATCGACACCGGTGATGGTCCACGGGCAATCACCCCAGTCGAAATCGAACCCCTCTCTGGCCATTACGACTTCGAGGCCCGCTACACAGCCGGAGCGACAAGATTCTTCACCCCTCCGCGATTAGATCAAAAAGTGATCGAAGCGCTTCACGCCCAGGCCACGACAGCATTCTCTGCGCTCGGGCTTCGGCACCTCGCCCGAATTGACTTTATGGTCGATCAAGAGGGAACGCCATGGTTCTTAGAAGCCAGCACGATGCCTGGCCTCACTGAGACCTCCAGCACGGTTCTAGCTCTCGACTCGGCGGGTTACGACATCGGGAGTGTTTACGCTGCACTCGTGGAGTCAGCAACTAGCTAGATTCACCAAACCCTGGCTCACCTAGCTCCGCCAAAATTCTGTTGAGATCCGCCACCGTCGCAAAGTCGATAGCGAGGGTTCCTTTGGTCTTGGACAAGCTAATGGCGACGCGGGTGTTAAGGCGGTCCCCCATGCGATCGGCAATTTCGCTCAGGTGGTCGCTGCGCCCGCCCGCGCGGACCTTCTTTTTGCCGGTGGCGGGCTTAGCCGCTCCCGCCGCCTCTTCAGCCTGGCGGACAGTAAGAGCCTGGTCGATAATCTTTTTTGCCAGTGCAGCTTGAGCCGCGGGATCGGTCAGCGACAGCAATGCTCTCGCGTGGCCCGCACTCAGTACGCCCGCGGCAACCTTGACCTGAAGGCTCTCGGGCAAACGCAAGAGACGCAGCGTGTTCGTGACTTGGGGTCTAGAGCGTCCCAGCCTGGTGGCCAGTTCATCCTGGGTGATCCCAAAGTCCGAGAGAAGCTGTTGATATGCGGAGGCTTCTTCGAGAGGGTTGAGGCTAGCTCGGTGAAGATTTTCCAACAGCGCATCCCGGAGCATTGCATCATCCGCCGTCTCTCGGACGACCGCTGGAATCGTGGGTAACCCCGCAGCCATAGAGGCGCGCAGTCGTCGCTCTCCCATGATGAGCTCGAAAGCCACATCACCTTCTGGTGGGTTCAGCGGTCGCACGACAATCGGCTGCAACACACCAAACTCTGCGACAGAGTGGATCAGCTCATCTAATTCGTCTTGCCGGAATTCACGTCGCGGCTGTTGGGAGTTGGGACGGATTGCCGCCGGAGCTATCTGGGCAAGGACTGCGCCAGGGACAGCGACCAATCCGCCCCCACTAGGCGAGGGGGCGGGGAAAAACACATCTACGGCACGCTCGCCCGAGTCGGGAGCTGATGGGATTAATGCTCCGATTCCACGGCCAAGACCGGTTCTTTTCTGTGCCATTATTTTGGTGCTCCTCTGTGTGCGATTTCCACCGCTGCTTCTTGATAGGCGACTGCTCCCGGCGAAGACTTGTCATAGGAAATGACCGTTTGACCATAACTGGGGGCTTCGGATACTCGCACCGAGCGCGGAATAACGGCCGTGAGTGTTTGGCTGGGGAAATGTTCCCTCACATCAGCCACGACCTGGTGAGCGAGGTTAGTCCGGGTGTCAAACATGGTCAGCAGGATGGTTGACAGGCGTAGATCGGGGTTGAGATGACCTGTCACCAGCTGAATGTTCCGCACCAGTTGACTGACGCCCTCTAGCGCGTAGTACTCACACTGAATGGGAATCATCACCTCTTTCGACGCGACAAAAGCATTCACCGTTAAGAGTCCCAATGATGGGGGGCAATCGATGATGACGTAATGGACTTTTGTTCCCTCAGGGGAGGCGAGGTACCGATCCAAGGCGCGGGAGAGCCGATACTCTCGCGCAGCCATGGTTACAAGCTCAATTTCGGAGCCAGCCAGGTCAAGCGTGGACGGCGAACACAAAAGGTTGGGATGCTCTGGGCTAGTGACAACCGTGTCGGCAAGGTCGGTGGTGCCCACCAGAACGTCGTAGATATTTTCAATATCCCCGTGATGATCAATTCCCAGCGCAGTAGACGCATTTCCCTGTGGGTCTAAATCGACCACCAAGACGGTTGCCCCAAAGTGTGCCAATGATGATGCGATGTTCACTGCCGTGGTGGTCTTACCCACCCCACCTTTTTGATTGGCCACAGCAATAACGCGGGCTTTAGTCGGTAACGGGGCGGTGGCACTCTGGAGAGCGCTTCTCCGCCTGGTGAGATCCGCCAGTTCAGCTGCAAGGGGTGTTGTGGCATCGAAGGAGCTCTGGTTCACAGACGGACCCCCCTCGATGTTTCACGTGAAACATTAGCCACGCTAAGACACTGTAGCCCGAAAAATACGGGTCTCTTCTGTTCCGTACTCAGGGCCAGTAATTTCCACCCGAGGCAGGAGAAGTCCGGCTTTAACCATTGCGCCCGCTGCCGCTCGAATTTCTTCATCAACCTTCTGGCCCTTCATCAGAAGCAACTCTCCTCCCTGCCTCACAAGCGGGGTGCACAGGGGAATGAGGGTCCTCAGAGCGCTCACAGCGCGAGCGGTTACCGCATCCACGGTGACAGACCTCCAAACATCTTCCGCTCGCTCATTCATGACAGTGACGTTCGTAAGCCCCAGTCGGGCAGCCTCGTCTTCCAGCCACGTGGCGCGACGCCCCAGGGGCTCGATCAGAATGCAATGAACATCGGGTCGCATCGCAGCAACGACAAGTCCCGGGAACCCTGCGCCAGACCCTACGTCGGCCAGTGTCCCTGCAGGCACCTTCCGGGCGAGCAGAGCTGAATTAAGAATATGTCTGGTCCAGAGACGGTCAAGTTCGCGCGGGCCAACAAGTCCCAGCTCCTCTCCCCGTTCCACCATGTGGTCTGCTAGATGGCGCAACGAGTCAATGGCTGCGCCGCAGACCTGCTCAGCGCAGGCCGGCTCGGGTTCACACTGGGAATGTTTCACGTGAAACATTTCCTAAGAGGCGGGAGATATGACCGTATGGCGGTCCGCGCCTTCACCCTGTGACCCAGATTGATAACCCTTTTCACCAACCATGTCGTGAACGAGCTTCCGCTCATAGCTACTCATGGGGGGCAGTGCGGCGCTCTCCGCTCCGCCTTCAATCTTCTCCACAGCGTGGGCGACAAGCTTCTCTAGCTCTTTCACGCGGTTATCTCGTGAACCAGCAACATCGAGGACTAGGCGAGCAAATTCACCTGTCTTCTGCTGGACAGCCAACCGGGTGAGGTCTTGCAACGCGCCCACGGCTTCAGGGCTAGAGAGCACCCGCAGATCATCGTTATCGGGCGACCCAACAGTGACGTAGGTTCTTCCCGTCTTGACCTCTATCTCAATATCGCCGTCGAGGTCGGCAATATCCAAAAGGGTTTCTAGATAATCCGCTGCCAGCTCTCCCTCGTCGGGGACAACAATCTTTTCCTCTGTCGTGGCCATTATTTCCTCTTCTTTTTCTTCTTTTTCGCGCGATCTTTACTGACCGGCTGTTGACGTTGTTTGGGCTCCTCTGGAGCTTCCTCGACACCATCGTCCTCGATAAGGACAATTCCTTTGCGTTCGCGCTTCTTTGCCATCCGCGCATCTCGCGCTAGTGCTGCGTCACTACCAGGTGTTGGCATGTTCCTAATCACCACAAACTGCTGACCCATCGTCCAGAAGTTCGAAACAAGCCAGTAGGTCATCACTCCGAGCGAAAAATAGAAGCCTGAGAACAAGAACACCAGGGGCAGCATGTACAGCAGTATGCGTTGCTGGCGATACATGGGACTTTCTTTCATCGCGGGCGACTGGTTCTTCGACATGATCTGCAGCTGCGTAATGAACTGAGACGCTGACATCGCCACCACCATCACCGCCGCGGTCACAATGACAGCGACCGTGGCCGAAGACGACAAGTTCGAAGCGTCACTGAAAGCAAAGGACATCGTTGCCTGCAGGGGAGCTAGGCCAAAAAGAGCCGCCTGACCAAACTGGTCGGCCAGCTCCTGCGTCATGAAAGACACCCCGGGACGCCCCTCCGCGGCCGTGCTCAGTACCCGGAATAGTCCAAAGAAGATAGGCATCTGGAGGAGAAGTGGCAGACAGGACGAGAAAGGGTTCGTGCCGGCCTTGCTGTAAAGGGCCATTGTCTCTCGGGACATAGCTTCGCGGGAGAACTGGTCCTTCTTGCCCTTGTACTTGTCCTGAATCTTCTTGAGATCGGGAGCAATTTCCATCATGCGTCGCTGGCTCTTAATTTGGCGAACGAAGACCGGTATGAGAGCAGCGCGGACAATCAAAACCAAGGTGGCGATAGCGAGGAACCACGCAGCTCCCGAGGTAGGGTCCATACCCAAGAACTCAAGACCGGCGTGCGCTCCAGCCAGCACAGCTTCGATAACCCAACGAATAGGCCAGAGGATCGTGTCAAAAATTCCCAACGGCTTACCTTCCTTTTAACCGCACAAAGCCGCGCGGTGTTATTTCGTACAAATCTCTCAATCGCTCCGGGGGATCATCTATACCGCCGCGGGCCCAAGGATTGCATCGGACAATGCGAATTGCACCCAATCCTATTCCCCCAAGGGCACCTGTCTGTTGGATTGCCCTCAAGGTGTAAAGCGAGCAGCTGGGGTAGTAGCGACAAACTTCCCCGTAAAGAGGAGAAATTACCCTCCGATAAACCATGAGAAGCGCTAGGGAAAAGTTACGTGGGGCGAGCACCACGAACCACCAGAAACTTTTCACTACCCCCACCCCTCTGTAGCACCCGACCACGCGGCTGAGAGGTCTGCGGCGGTTGCTGTAGCCGATGCGGGTAACGCCCTCACGACCGCATCGTAACCATGGGGGTGTAACACAAGGGTTTGCGCCGCCAATGCCCGCATCCTGCGCTTCACTAAATTGCGCACCACAGCGTTACCAACTTTTTTGGAAACGATAAAGCCCCATCTCGAGGGATTGTCAGGGTCGGTCGCGAAATGGTTCATCACAAAAAGGGGGTTCGCAGACCTGCGGCCTTTTCTCTGGGTTAGACGCAGATCTTCGCCCGATACAACACGATGAACCCGCGGCAGCACGGGAGACCCTAACTAGGCAGAGATGGAGGTGCGGCCTTTGCGACGACGCGCGGCCAGAATGGCCCGGCCAGCGCGTGTGCGCATACGCAAGCGAAAGCCGTGCACTTTTGCACGACGACGGTTGTTCGGTTGAAAGGTGCGCTTACTCATGAAAACTCCTTGACACCGACCAGGCGTTCTGCTGGTCGAAACTTGGCCCGACTGGGCAACACTACAGGATAAGCCTAGAGAAGGCGAGGGTCAAGCTGAAGGGAGCGGAGGACTTATCCACAGGGTAGTTGTACTGTTATGTTCAGTATTTCCGCCTAACGTAGAGTAAAGATTCTCGTTATCCACAACAGTGCCAGGGGGTGAAGGTGTGAGCGAGCCGGTGACCAATGTCTCGGATTTGTGGCAGGGGGTTAAGTCTCACCTCACTACCGACTCACGAATTACACCCCAACTTTGGGGTTTTCTAGATTTAGTAGAGCCCCGCGGCGTCATGGCTGGCGTTCTCTATCTTGAAGTACCCAATGAACTTACGAGAGGGATGCTGGAACAACGGGTCCGTTTACCGCTCTTGGCAGCATTAGAGAGCACAGAAGATTCTGGCGTCAGTAGCTTTGCAATTGTGGTTAACCCGGATATTGAAAGCGATGTCCTTCAGATTCCCTTGCCAGAAAATAGTGTGGCGGAAATATTCGCGGAGTCTCTCGAACCGCCCCCCCTCAACACAGGAACTATTCCCTCTCACCTCAACGCGAAATACAACTTCGATAACTTCGTTATCGGATCCTCAAACCGGTTTGCTCACGCCGCTGCAGTAGCGGTAGCGGAGGCGCCGGCGAAGGCCTATAACCCACTTTTCATTTACGGTGGTTCAGGCCTCGGTAAGACACACCTCCTTCATGCCATCGGACATTACGCCGTCAGTCTCTTCAAGGGGTGTCGCGTGAGGTACGTCAGCTCAGAGGAATTTACGAATGATTTCATTAACGCAATCGCAAACAATCGAGCCCCTCAGTTTCAGGCGCGATATCGCGACGTAGATATTTTGCTCATCGACGATATCCAGTTCCTCCAAGGTAAAGATTCCACCCAGGAAGCTTTTTTTCACACCTTCAACACTCTTCACGACCACAACAAACAGGTTGTCGTCACCAGTGATCTACCGCCTAAACAACTCACGGGGTTCGAAGACCGGATGAGGTCTCGATTTGAATGGGGTCTCATCACGGATGTTCAAGCCCCAGACCTAGAAACTCGAATCGCCATTCTTCGCAAAAAAGCTTCCAGCGAACGTATCGATATCGGTGACGATGTGATGGAACTGATGGCGTCAAAAGTGTCATCAAACATCCGGGAGTTAGAGGGCGCGCTCATCCGCATCACTGCCTTCTCAAACCTCAACAAAACTCCCATCGACCTTCAGTTAGCACACACTGTATTGAAAGACCTTGTTCTCACAGAGGACACCAACGTGGTCTCGCCCACAGACATCATCACCATCACCGCAACCTTCTACCGGCTCTCCATCGATGATCTCTATGGGTCCTCGCGGTCACAAACCATCGCCTTGGCCAGGCAAGTCGCAATGTATCTCTCACGAGAAATGACGAACTTATCGCTGCCGAAAATTGGGCAACTCTTCGGAAACCGCGACCACACGACCGTGATGTATGCGAATAAAAAGATTGCAGAACTGATGAAAGAAAGAAGATCGATTTACAATCAGGTGACAGAACTCACGAGTCGTATCAAACAACACTCGACCTACGCAAGTTAGCCCAACTTCTACTTGAAGGTTTCCCACACTGTGGATAACTTGTGTAAAACGCCGTCTGGTTGGGGATGACACGCCTAATCTTCCTTTACCAAGCAACAACACATAATCTGGACCGGAGGTTACGTGGTGCTCTTCCACAAATATACGGACAGCCTTTACACATCTCACAGCGATGTAGTTCAGGGGCCTTTCCTACCGAGACAGCGCATTATCCACTTTTCCCCAAGCGTTATGAATATTTACTTAAAATTTATTTCTTTTGTCACCAATAACCCATCCCCACGCGTGCAATGCGTTTATGACACAATCAAGTACCCGTCGTAGCCCGGAGATCGAGTAGGTGTTCCATGAAGTTTGAAGTCAACAAAGACGTGTTTAGCGAAGCGGTCTCGTTCGCCGTAAAACTGTTGCCCCAAAGAACAACATTGCCCATTCTCAGCGGTGTACTCATCACGGCCGATGGATCAAGCGTCACCATTTCCTCGTTCGACTACGAAGTATCTGCTAAAACTAAAGTTGCTGCCTCCGTTGAAGAATCGGGGCAGGTTCTGGTATCCGGCAGGTTGCTTTCTGAGATCGCGCAGAGGTTGCCAGAAGACAATGTGGTTTTGACTCTAAACGGCGCGTCGGTGTCGGTCGTTTCAGGGTCGGCCAAGTTCACGCTTGCCACAATGCCTGTCGAGGAATATCCGAACCTCCCAGCAGTAGAGGGAACGTCTGGATCAGTTTCGGGTGAGGAATTTGCCCAAGCCGTAGGACAGGTGGCCCCTGCCGCTTCACGTGATGACGTCACTCCCGTTATTACCGGGGTGCTTTTAGATGTCTCATCGGCTGCGTTGGTCATGATGGCGACCGATCGATATCGAGTTGCCGCTAAAGAGCTTCCATGGTCGGGCGACGCCGTCTCAGTCGAAGGCCTGCAGGCGCTTATTCCTGCGCGGACCCTTGCAGAGATAGGCAAGACTTTTGCTCACACCCCTGCTCTCACCATTACGTTGAGTGTTGGAGGTGAGAGGGAGTTGGTCGCGTTCAGTTCAGAACAACGGACCGTTACAACCCTGCTCATCAAGGGCTCCTTTCCTCCTGTTCAGAAACTCTTTCCCGAAACGGCTCCCGACTATGCGGTGGTGAGTACCCAAGACTTAATCGAGGCAACTCGACGTGTGGCTTTGGTACTTGAAAGAGAAGCGCCTCTGCGTTATACCTTCAGTAGCGACGGAGTAGCACTCGAGGCGCTGGGTTCGGACCAAGCCCAAGCTTCCGAGGAAATTGATGGGCACCTTGTAGGAAAAGAGTGTGTGGTCTCCCTCAAGCCCCAGTTTCTCATCGACGGTTTATCCGCAACCCATAGCGAATTTGTCCGGGTGGCGTTTACGCATACCGATAATCCCAACAAACCAGGACCGGTCTTGCTCACGGCGCAGAAATCCCAAGATGGAGACGCAGCCGAGGGTTACCGCTACTTATTGCAGCCCAATCTCTTGATGCGTTGAGATAACCCTTGTGGATTAGCCAGCTTGACCTCGTGGGATGGCGCAATCACGAAAGAAGTTCACTAACTTTTAGTAAAGGGACGAATGTTCTCGTTGGCCCTAACGGGCAAGGGAAAACCAACGTGGTCGAGGCAATTCGCTATTTGTCTACACTCGGTTCGCATCGCGTTAGCGGATCGGGCCCACTCATAGGCGATGGATATGATCGGGCCACGATTTTTGGGACCCTCCGTCATGGGAATCGAGATGTCGCAGTCGGCGTAACCATTAAGAGATCTGGTTCAAGTGATGCGACGGTATCGGGCAATCCCGCAAAAATTTCTGAGGTACCCCGGTGGGTTTCTGCGGTGATGTTTGCCCCCGAGGATTCTGCGGTGATTCGCGGCGAGCCAGGGTTCAGGAGACAATTCCTAGACGAGTTGGTCGTGGCTGCTTCCCCTGCTATGGCGGGCGCTTACGCAGATTTCGACAAAGTGCTCAAGCAACGCAACAGTTTGTTGAAATCACTGCGTTCGCAGCCGAGAACTGCCGACCTCTCCACCCTTGAAGTGTGGAACTCGTCCTTTCTTACACTTGCGGTCGAAATTGTTTTTCATCGGCTACACCAATGGGAAGCCATCGTTCCAGGAGTATCTGCTGCGTATGAAAATCTCGCAACGGGGCAGGAGATCACGGCCCACTACCTTCCGAAAGGTTTTACAGTGAGGGGTGCTGAGTCTCGCGAAGAGCTGACCTCGCTCCTGAGCGTGGCACTGGAGCAGGCATCAGCAACAGAACGAGAGCGTGGGATGTCTTTGGTCGGCCCTCAGCGTGATGACATGGAGCTTTTGATCGATGGCAGGCCTGCCCGGACCCACGCAAGTCAAGGGGAAACGTGGTCGTTAGCTCTTTCTCTGCGGTTAGGAACTGCAGCATGGCTAAAGGCCGACAAACCCAGCGGAGATCCCATCATCATTCTTGATGACGTGTTCGCGGAACTTGACGCTCATCGCAGGGAGAAATTGGTTAATGCGATGGGGCACTACGAGCAAATCATTGTGACCAGTGCGGTAGAGGAAGACATCCCTCGCGAATTGTCCGGAAGAGTTTTTGATGTTGCGGAAGGGATAGTGACTCCGCGATGAGTTTTGACGAACCGAAGATTGTTTACCGGAGGCTCCGCGAGCGGTTTGGCGGATATCGTCGTGTTTCACGTGAAACATTAGGCGAAGGGTCTCATCCGTTTACCGACCATAGGGACCCCGGGTCCATGGCGGAGGCTTTTGGCGCCCTAGAGCAAACGATGGGCTGGGAAATGCCTCTCGCTCAGGCTGACCTAATCGGAGCCTGGGCAGACATTGTCGGTGATGACGTCGCACTCCACACCGTGCCAACGGGGGCCGAGGATGGTGTGTTGGAGGTGAGTTGCGATTCCAGCGCGTGGGCTACTCAGCTTCGCATCATGAAGGCCACCCTCCTGAAATCCCTCCTTGAACGCTTCCCTAACGCAGCGATTACGACACTCTCCATTAAAGGACCGGGTGCCCCCTCTTGGAAACATGGCCCCCGCTCGGTTCCAGGGCGTGGCCCGCGCGATACTTACGGCTAGTAACCCGTAATTGGTCCCTACTAAAAGAATCTATCCCCACAGGGGCTAAATCACGCTTTTTGGGGGAGGTGCTCGATAGACTGGGCACGGCGGAAACAGCGCCAGGATCAGCATGAGCGCTCTCGAGCTGAAAATTTCGTCAGGAGCATTCCCCATGACACCAGCGGCCAAGAAAAGTTCCGAAGAAGAATCCTACGGCGCGGGTGATATTCAGGTACTTGAGGGTCTCGAGGCGGTCCGAAAACGCCCCGGAATGTATATCGGGTCGACGGGTCCTCGAGGCCTCCACCACCTGGTCTATGAAATCGTGGACAACTCTGTTGACGAGGCGCTTGCGGGCTATTGCGATCTGATCACCGTGGCCATTCAGGTAGACGGCTCGGTGAAGGTCGTTGACAACGGTCGGGGTATCCCAGTGGACGAGCACCCTGTGGAAAAAAGGTCAACCGTTGAGGTCGTACTGACCACCCTCCACGCCGGTGGCAAGTTTGGCGGCGGGGGGTATGCCGTCTCTGGAGGCCTGCACGGGGTGGGCAGCAGCGTCGTAAACGCATTGTCCGAGAAGCTTGATGTCGACGTTCACCGCCAAGGGAGTTCGTGGACCCAGTCTTATCGTGACGGTGTTCCTCAGGCTCCGCTCACAAAAGCAGGAGAGGCAAGTGGGACCGGGACGACGATTACGTTCTGGCCCAGCACGACAATTTTTGAAACAGTAGATTTCGATTACGAAACTCTCCGCACCCGTTTCCAACAGATGGCGTTCCTCAATAAGGGTCTTCGAATCGACCTTCACGATCAGAGGCCAACCGGCGCCGACCGAAAAGACAGTTTCAATTACGAAAAAGGGCTGGTTGATTATGTCGAGTATCTCAACCGCGCCAAGAAAAGTGACGTGGTGCATCCCGAAATCATTTCCTTCGAAGCAGAGGATACCGAGCGAAAAATAGCGCTCGAGGTTGCAATGCAATGGACAAACGCTTATTCCGAAAGCGTTCACACCTACGCCAACACCATTAATACCCACGAGGGGGGAACCCACGAAGAAGGGTTCCGAGCAGCGTTGACCACCTTGGTAAACCGGTTCGCTCGTTCTAGCGGCTTGTTGAAGGAAAAAGAGGAGAACCTCACGGGGGATGACGTTCGAGAAGGACTCACCGCTGTCGTCTCGGTCAAACTCGGGGAACCTCAGTTCGAAGGTCAAACAAAGACCAAGCTGGGCAACACCGAAGCTAAGTCTTTTGTTCAAAAAGTTACGGGCGAACATCTTGGTGATTGGTTTGAACGCAACCCTGCGCAGGGTAAGGATGTGGTTCGGAAAGCGCTCCAGGCTTCTCACGCCCGTATTGCTGCGAGGAAGGCCCGTGAGCAAACACGACGCAAAGGACTATTGGAATCTGGCGGGATGCCTGGAAAATTGAAAGATTGCCAGTCCAAAGATGCCGTAGTGAGCGAGATTTTTCTTGTCGAGGGTGACTCAGCCGGCGGCAGCGCGGTGTCGGGACGAAACCCGGAGACCCAAGCAATCCTCCCCTTGCGAGGAAAAATTCTGAACGTAGAAAAAGCTCGCTTAGACCGTGCTTTGGGCAACAACGAAATCCAAGGGATGATCACCGCCTTTGGTGCAGGGATTGGCGAAGATTTTGATGTTGAAAAGGTTCGGTACCACAAGATTGTGTTGATGGCAGACGCGGATGTCGATGGCCAACACATCACGACTTTGTTGCTGACGCTTCTGTTTCGCTACATGAGACCGCTGATAGAGAGAGGCTATGTGTATCTCGCGCAGCCTCCCCTTTATCGAATCAAATGGTCAAATGCAGAAGACGATTACGTCTTTAGCGATCGGGAGCGTGATGTCGTGACGGAAGCGGGGAAAAAAGAAGGAAAACGGCTGCCAAAAGATAATTCAATACAGCGCTACAAGGGTTTGGGGGAGATGAATCACCAAGAGCTCTGGGACACCACCATGAACCCCGAGACCCGAACGCTATTGCAGGTCACTTTGGATGACGCGGCTGTAGCAGACACTGTTTTCAGCACCCTGATGGGTGAGGACGTCGAGGCACGCCGGAGTTTCATCCAACACAACGCGCACGATGTGCGCTTCTTAGATATTTAGGACGCAACTGTGGCTAACGAAGAAACTACCGAACCGATAGTGGACCGTATCAATCAGGTCGATATTCAAGTAGAGATGCAGCGCTCCTATCTTGACTACGCGATGAGCGTCATCGTTGGCCGCGCTCTGCCCGATGTGCGAGATGGCCTCAAGCCAGTGCACCGCCGCGTTATCTATTCGATGTACGACGGTGGCTATCGCCCCGATAAAGCATTTTCGAAGTGTTCTCGCGTCGTCGGTGATGTCATGGGGAAGTTCCACCCCCATGGTGACTCTGCGATTTATGATGCACTCGTCCGGTTGGTTCAGCCATGGAGCCTGCGCTATCCACTAGCCGCGGGACAGGGAAACTTTGGAAGCCCCGGCAACGATGGTGCCGCAGCTCCCCGATATACCGAAACCAAGATGGCCAACCTGGCCATGGAAATGGTTCGGGACATCGAAGAAAATACCGTTGATTTCCAGGACAACTACGACGGCCGGACTCGAGAGCCCAGTATTCTTCCCAGTAGATTCCCCAACCTCCTTGTGAATGGGTCAGTAGGAATCGCTGTGGGAATGGCGACCAATATTCCTCCGCACAATCTCCGCGAGGTTGCGGAGGCAGCCCAGTGGCACTTAGCGAACCCGAACGCCACCACGGAAGAGCTGCTGAATACTGCTCTCACCATGGTGAAGGGGCCAGATTTCCCGACCGGGGCGCAGATTCTTGGCAATAACGGTATTGCGGATGCTTACCGCACCGGTCGCGGCTCCATCACGATGCGCGCGGTTGTCACAGTGGAAGAGATTCATAATCGCACCTGTCTCGTCGTCACAGAGCTCCCGTACCAGGTCAATCCGGACAACCTTGCGGTCAAAATTGCTGATCTTGTTAAAGAGGCAAAAATAACGGGGATCGCTGACATTCGTGATGAGACCTCCGGTAGAACGGGGCAACGTCTGGTCATCGTCTTGAAGCGTGATGCGGTGGCAAAGGTTGTCCTCAATAACCTTTATAAGCAGACCTCCCTGCAAGAAAACTTCGGGGCCAACATGTTGGCAATCGTCGATGGCGTTCCCCGGACGCTGACCCTGGATGCTTTCATCACGCTTTGGGTCACCCACCAAATACAGGTGATTGTCCGGCGCACTCAGTTCCGTCTCGACAAGGCCGAAGCAGACGTTCACATCTTGCGCGGATACCTCAAAGCACTGGACGCTCTGGACGAAGTAATTGCTCTCATCCGCAAGTCACCTACCGTCGACGAAGCTAAGGAAGGGTTGAAAAAGCTTCTCGAGGTTGATGAGGAACAAGCACTCGCGGTTTTGAACCTGCAGTTGCGCCGCCTGGCTGCGCTTGAACGGCAAAAGATTATGGATCAGGCGGCCGAGCTTGAGCGGCTCATTGCCGATTACCAGTCAATTTTGGCCAGTGAGGAACGCCAGCGAACTATCGTTTCAGAGGAATTGACAGAGATCACCGACCGATTCGGTGACGATCGTCGAACTGAGATTCTGATGGGGTTCGATGGGGGCATGACCAACGAGGACCTGATTCCTGAGGAAGAAATGGTCGTATCGGTGACGAGAGGCGGGTACATCAAACGTACCCGCAGCGATAATTACCGCAGCCAGCACCGGGGCGGAAAGGGAGTCAAGGGTGCTCAGTTACGGGCGGATGACGTTGTCGAGCATTTCTTTGTCACCACGACCCACCGTTGGCTCCTGTTTTTCACCAACACCGGGCGAGTCTTCCGGGCTAAGGCCTATGAAGTCCAAGAAGCCGGCCGCGATGCGAAGGGCCAGCACGTAGCAAACCTGCTCGCGCTACAACCTGGGGAAGAAATCGCCCAGATTCTTGATATCGCTGACTACGAGGCAGCCCAGTATCTAGTGCTCGCCACAGAGGGCGGCATGGTGAAGAAAACAGAGCTGACCCAGTACGACACCAACCGCTCCGGCGGAATCATTGCAATCAACCTCAAGGAAAATGACCAGTTGGTCGCAGCGATGCTCGCGAACGAGGGCGACGACGTGTTGCTGGTGTCAAAAGCGGGCATGTCGCTACGCTTCAGCGCAACAGATTCCTCCCTGCGCCCCATGGGTCGGTCTACTGCAGGTGTTATCGGCATGCACTTCCGGGGAGAGGATCAACTATTGTCCGCCTCAGTGGTGAGCGATGAAGGCTATGTCTTTGTTGTTACTGAGGGGGGCTACGCCAAGCGCACGAGAGTAGATCAGTACCGAGTGCAACAGCGTGGGGGTTTGGGAATCAAGGTTGCGAAACTCTCTGAAACCCGGGGAGGTTTAGCAGGGGCGCTTATTGTGGGCGATGAGGACGAAGTGCTTGTGGTACTAGAAAGCGGCAAGGTCGTGCGATCTAGCGTGGAAGAGGTCCCCGCAAAGGGACGGGACACAATGGGAGTCGTCTTCGCCCGAATGAGCGAAGAGGACAAGGTTTTGGGCATTGCGCGTAACTCAGAGCGGGATCTCAAAACCGTCGATGAGGAGAGTAGTGTCGTGGAAGTATCCAGTGGAGACGAAGAGAAAGAGCCCACGGAATGAGTGATATCCCGACCACACGAGTGAAGACGGAACGGTCTTCTGCGCCGGCCGCAAAACAGGTCCGGCTGAACCTTGTGTATATCGATTTGTGGGCAGCGGTGAAAGTGTCTGCGCTCGTGGCCTCCGCGATATCGATCTCTGTTTTCTTGGTGGTCCTGTTGAGTTGGCTCCTCCTGAGTTCTGTGGGGGTGATCGGTGCCCTTGAGGGTGTCGTCGGCGACGTACTCGGTGAAGGCGGCGGGGCTGTCCTTGCCCTGTTGAGCCTTGGCCAGGTCACCTTGCTCGGGTTTGTTGGTGCCTTGATAAACATGGTTTCTCTGACGGTCTTGGGCTCTCTCAGTGCGATTTTGTATAACGTGATTGCCAGAGTCACCGGTGGCCTAACAGTCGGGTTCACGAACCAGTAGAGTAGTGGCTTGTGCCCAGAGTGCGCTAAAGTCGTATTCGGCCTAGGGGGCTATAGCTCAGGTGGTTAGAGCGCTTCGCTGATAACGAAGAGGTCCCAGGTTCAAGTCCTGGTAGCCCCACACAACTAAATAAAATCCC
>Ga0209702_10000435_pt1 | contig 85496 bp, 62 predicted proteins | sample FRY01_FD_187210 | JGI IMG/M metagenome (GOLD analysis project Ga0209702, IMG submission 187210) | Freshwater microbial communities from Lake Fryxell liftoff mats and glacier meltwater in Antarctica - FRY-01 (SPAdes) (version 2) | ecosystem: Environmental > Aquatic > Freshwater > Ice > Glacier...
TAGCGGATGTGGCCGCGCTTTTCCTCCGCCGCACGCTCGTGGTTCAGGGCGACGAGGCGGGTGAGGAGTTCCTGCTGGAGGGCTTCGGCGTGGGCGTTCGGTTCTGCCAGGCGGTCGGCCAGCGGGGCGGGGCCGGCGAGGTCGGTCCAGCCGTAGGCTTCGAGGACGGCGGCGTCGAGATCGTCGTGGAGCTGCTTGAGGAGGGAGACGAGGCCGTGGTCGTGCGTCTCGCGGTCCTTGGCTGTCAGCGTTGGTAGTTCGGGCTTTAGCCCGTTCTGTGTTGGTAGTTCGGGCTTTAGCCCGTTCGGGGGTTCGGGATCACGGGCTGAAGCCCGAACTACGAGCTCGGAATCACGGGCTGAAGGCCGCACGGCGAAGGCGCGGAGTTTTTCGAGGACGTTGTAGAGACCGGTGAGGGTGAGGTCGGGATGCAGCGCTTGCTGGCGCTTGCGGTGCGCATCCAGCCGCTCGCCAAGGTCGCGGATGCGCTGCTTGAGCGGGCCTTCTTCGAGGGCGGGGAATGGGAAGGGCTCGAAGCACCGGGATTTCACATAAACAGAGTCGTTGCCAACGCCGAGCCACGAGCCCGCCTTCAAGGCCCAAGTGGTGTGAACCGATGACGACAACAATCCTAACACGAATGCATCTTCATGGGCGATATTCACCAACTTGTGTTCTGGAAGAACAGCCGCATCGATAAAAACGAAAATCCTGTGTTTGGCGGTCTCGCTGGTTGAAATGAAGCGGGGCAAGCCTTCTAGCATGTTCCTGAGCTTGGGAACCGATTCGTTGAAGAGCCACCAGTTCTCCCGCCGCGTCGCTCTCTTGTTACCCAGCCGCACAGGTCGAACGTGAGTGTAAACCCATTGATAGATTTCTGGAAATCGGTCCCGCACTTCCACCTCTGACAGCCCGAATAGATCGATCACAAAGTTTTCTCGTGGTTTGGAGGTGAGATCGCTTCCATTGAGGATCGGCCTCAAATGTTTTTCGATGTCATTCCGTTGTCCGCCGCCAAGCGAATTGAGTTGTTCGGAAGGGACCAAGAATCCCTCACCACCCCGAATGACTCCATGGTTAGCGAGATTCATGTTAGCGCTCAGGGAGAGACTAGATGTCAGGTTCGCTCCGATTTGTAGATTGGCGGCAAGAGTGCCCTCGCATGTTGAGAGGGAGACTTCATTTTCGCCGTCTTCACGGCCTTCTTCGGAGATGACAGTTTCAAGGATGCCTTCGGCTTTGCCGGTGGCGGCGACGGTCATGGCGATGCGGACGGCGGCTCCGTCGGCCGAGTCAATCCAGGGGTGATCGGGGATGGCGTAGGCGAGATGGAGGGGCTTTTTCGCATCGGCCAGGAAGGGCTCGATGACGCGGCGGTTGAAGGTCTGGTGGATGGAGTTGGTGGTGATGAAGCCGAAGTGCTGGGCTTTGCCATCACGGACGAGTTCGGCAGCTTTCCGCCACCAGAACATGACAAAGTCGGCGGACTCGGGCACGTCGCCTTTCCATGCCAGGCGGAGGGCTTCGGTGTAGCCGTCGCCAAGGGCCTCACGCATGCGCGATGCGCCGATGAAGGGCGGATTGCCGACGATGTAGTCGGCCTGGGGCCATTCGGCGCGACGGGGGTTGAGGTAGTCGAACAGCACGGTGCGGGCGGTTTCGTCGGGCACTTCTTTGCCGGTGATGGGGTGCAGTTTGGTGCTGTGTCCATTCCAGACCGTAAGGATCTCCCCGGTGGTGGAGTCACGGCGGGGGACGCGCTGGTCATAGGCGAGCACGGCGTCTTGCTCAAAGATGCTGCGGTCCTTGGGCAGCAACGGGCGGTCGCCCGTGTCAGCTTTGCCCGTGGTTTTGTGCTGCCACTGGAAGTAGCCGATCCAGAGCACGAGCTGGCCGATGGCGACGGCCTGTTTATTGATCTCAAGCCCGATGAAGTGCTCGGGGCGGACGCGGAAGCCCTGCATCTCCATACCAGCGTCTCCGCCCAAGGCCGCAATGAGTTGCAGGACCTCCGCCTCCAGGCGCTTCATGTGCTCCATCGTCACGTAGAGGAAATTGGCAGTGCCGCAGGCAGGATCGAGAACAGTGAGTCCGCAGAGGTGGCGGTGAAAGACGATGACGAGCTTGAGAGCTTCGGCGTCTTTCTTTTTCGCGTCGGTGAGCAGTTTCGCAGCGACGGCTCCGGCTGTCTTGGCTGCGGCGGTGAGGCCGAGGGATTTGATTTTTTCGTCAAGCTCGGCGGCCTCGATTTCGAGCTGGGCGGCTTCTTCCTGAAGGGTGGCGGCGGCGATGCGGACGGCGTCCCACTGCTCCCGCAGGGGACCGATGATGGTGGGGCGGATGAGGCGCTCGACGTAAGAGCGGGGGGTGAACTCGGCACCAAGCTTATGCCGCTCCCGTGAATCAAGCGCACGGACAAGCAGCGTCCCGAAGATGGAGGGCTCGACACCAGACCAATCCGTGGCGGCAGCATCCGTGAGCATGGCGAGCTGAGCCGCACTGAGTGGAAGGGCACTGGTGTCCTCAAAGAGCCCACCATTGAAGTGGGCGATCTCTTTGAACAGGAGCGCCGAGAAATGGGTGCCAGTAGCCATTTCCTTCCACAAGGCGGAGATCAGGACAGGAAAGCCGCGCGGGCTTTCTTTCACTAGGCCAAGGAGGTTCTTGAAACCATGCTCGGGCAGCAGTCCGACATCCTCGGCAAACATGGTGAACAGGCTGCGCTGAAGGAAGCCGGCGATGACCTGGGGATCATGGCCGTCGGCTTCGAGGGATTTGGCGAGGAGCGCAAGGCGGCTGGCGATGTCGCGGGTAACTTTAGCGGCGACCTTGGAGGGATCGAGCGAGAGAGGGTCGAGCCAGACTTTGCGCAGGCGCTCTCTGATCTCCGGACGGTGGAGGTCTGGCAGGGTGATGCGATAGGAGACGGGATCTGGGAAGCGCTCATACTGGCCGCCAGTGCAGGTGAACTCGGCATAGAGGTCGATGCTGTGGCCGACATCGCAGACGATGAGGAAGGGCGGGCGGCCTTCCTCCGCCGGGAGGGCGGTAATGTAGCCGCGTGCCTGGTGGTAGGCGCGCTCAAGGGCCTTGTCGAAGGCGAGGGTGCCTCGCTTGCCGTGACCAGCCTTCGTGGCGACGGGCTTGGCGGCGAGTTCGTCGGCGGTGGCATCAACGGAGAGGCCCTGTTTGGTTTCGTTGACGAAATGGCGGGCCTTGTAGAGGTCGATGTAGTTCGTGGTGGTGCTGCCGTCCGGGTGGGCGCGGGTGATGGCGCGGTCGAAGACGTAGAGGTTCCTGGCAGTATCGGCGGCGGTGGGGTCGGGGCGCGGCACGTCGATGACGTCGCAGAGTTCGGAGAGGAACATCTGGTAGTTTGCGCGCTCGGCAGCGCCGGAGGTTTGCCAGCGGAAGATGAAGGCGGTGATTTGCTCAGGGGTGGCGGCGGGCATGATGAGGGGAAGGTGGGCGAGTGTACGATGGCGCGGCAGAATGCAAGAATAAGAGCCAAGCGTCTGCCGCTCGATGAGGAAATCAGAACTCAACATCGCGGAGAACCGCAGCAGCCAGGGCCGGCATTGAGCGGCGTGGGCGGGTTATCTGACAGCGAGCTGCGGGTCTGTTTTCTGAGTCGGATCACCTTTGGCCTACAGGCAGGGCCAAATCCCAGGTGGAGCAAAAACCTTGCGCTGGTCGCAACGAATTCTTTGCGGCTTGGGGTGCCCGCTTCACTTTGATCCATGTCCTTGACCAAGCCCACCGATGTCCGCGTCACCGCCGCCGAAGTTTGTTTCATCCCCGTGACGATGCGGGTGCCGCTGAAGTTCGGCCCGGAAACGGTGACGAATACCGTCTGCCTGCGCGTGCATGTGACGGTGGCCGACCGCAGCGGCAAAACCGCGCAGGGTTGGGGCGAGACGCCGCTGAGCGTGTCATGGGTGTGGCCGAGTTCGGTCAGCGTGGCGGTGCGGGCGCAGCGTATGCGCGATTTTTCGACGTTGCTGGCCACGCGCCTGGTGGAGAGCGGCTTCACCGGCCATCCGATGGAGATCGGCCAGGATTTCATGCACGGCCCGCTGGCGGCGACATTGAAAGAAGCTAATGCGGCGGCAGGTGGTGATGAGATGCCGTATCTCGGCTCACTGGTGGCCTTCAGCGCCTTCGACATCGCGGTGCATGATGCCTATGGCGTGCTGCACGACCGCGACATCTACACGACCTACAACGCGGAGTTCATGAACCGCGATCTGTCCGCGTTCATCACGCCGGAGGCAGGCAGCGGCATTGATTTCGCGGGATGTTACCCACAGGACTACCTGGTGATGAATGCGCCGAAGCAACTGCCGGTGTGGCATCTCGTCGGTGGGGTGGACGCGCTGGAGGCGGCTGATTTGACCGGCACGGAGCCGCAGGACGAGCATCCGCTGCTGCTGGCAGACTGGATCAAGCGCGACGGCCTGAAGTGTCTCAAGGTGAAGCTGCGCGGCACGGATGCGGAGTGGGATTTTGAGCGTATGCAGCGCATTGGCCGCATCGGCCTCGCGGGTGGCGTGACGTGGTTCAGCGCGGACTTCAACTGCACGGTGAAGGAGCCGGCGTATGTGAACGCCATCCTCGGCCGCCTGCTGGCGGAGGAGCCGGAGATCTTTGCGCGCACCTTGTACGTGGAGCAGCCCTTCCCGTATGATTTGGAGGCGCATCAGATCGACGTGCGCAGCGTTTCCGCCCGCAAGCCGCTGTTCCTGGATGAAAGCGCGCACGATTGGGAGTTCGTGCGTCTCGGCCGCCGTCTTGGCTGGTCAGGCGTCGCCTTGAAAACCTGCAAAACGCAGACTGGCGCGCTGCTGAGTCTCTGCTGGGCCAAGGCGCACGGCATGCCGCTGATGGTGCAGGATTTGACCAATCCGATGCTCGCCATGATCCCGCACGTCCGCCTCGCCGCGCACGCTGGGACGATCCAAGGCGTGGAGTGCAACGCGATGCAGTTCTACCCCGACGCGTCCCTGCCCGAGCAGGAAATTCACCCCGGCTTGTTTCAACGCCGCAACGGCATCGTGGACCTGAGCACGCTCAGCGGACCGGGATTCGGCTACCGGGCGGATGAGGTGAAGCGGGTGCTCACCCCAGATCCTCAATCGTGATCGAATAGCGGTGCGGGCTGTCCTCGTTGCCGAAGGTAATTTGATTTTCGCCGATTTTTAGCGGGCAGGCGATCAAACCGGCCTCGACGCCGACATGTTCGCCATTGACCCAGGAGCCGAGCTTGCTACCACGGTCGCGCAGGATGAACTGGCCGTGCTCAAAGTCGATTTCGCAATGATTGCGGGAGAGCTGGTAGGGTGCCGCCTCCTCCAGGGCCAGATCGTTGCGGGCGAGGGCTGACACCGCCGTGTCGAAGTAGGCGCGGCCGATGCGGAAGGGTAGCTTGGTGATGGTCTTGCTCACCGGATCGCGCTCCATGCCTGTGGTGTCGTAGTGCGAGCGCAGCTTCACGCGATAGACCGGCTCTTTGGCAGGGGGCGGTTGTTTAGGGATCAGCGGCACAGTGACGTCAGTGGTGGTGGTGAGCAGGAGGTCGGTTTTACGGATACGCTCAAACAGGGTGGCTAGGTAGGTGTGCAGACGGTCGGGCCGCTGGACGATCTGCTGCTCAAAGTCTGCGTCGGCGATGGTTTCGACCACGGTGTTTTCCAGCGCGGCGGCGGTGGCAGAACGCGGGCGGTCCATGATCATGCCCATCTCGCCAAAGATCTCGCCCGGCCCGATTTTGGCCAGAGAACGGGCACCGTTCGCGGTGCGGATGATGATTTCCACAAGTCCTGAGACGAGGTAGTACGCCTCATGTGACTTGTCGCCCTCACGAAAAATGACCTGTCCGCTGTGAAAATGTTCTGTAGCCATGAGTGGCGAGAGTACCGGGTGGCATGCCGAGGTCAACCGCACTTTTTCAAAGCCTGCGCACCACGATGCCGCGAATGCGCGCCTGCGTGGCATAGCTGACGAAGCCAAAGGGGGCGCTACGCTCGATGTCGCCGCTCCGCAGGCCCAGTTGATGCCCTTTGATGCTGACATTGACGAACAACTTACCGCCAATCCATGCGCGCAGATCGTCATCCCGCACCTCGATGCGCACCTGATGCCAGCGGTTGTTCTCGAAATAGCCATTGCCACGCGTGTTGTTCTCACTGGCATCCATGTCGTCGATGCTGGAGATGCCGACGAGCGTGCCGCCCCAGCCGCCAACGATCAGGGACACATGCGCTTCATTCACGGGAAAGGTCACGGTGCCGAAGAAGTCATTCCCCTCCACCCGCATGGCCTCGTACTCGATGGTGTAGTGGGTCACGGGCAGAGCGGCGGAGCGCCAAGCCTCAAAGCGTGCGCCGGTCATCGGCTGGCCGGGGTGCAGCGTGATCTCCCCCTCCTTAATCAACACCTTGCCTTCGTTTGTGATGCCAGCGGCTTGCCAGGCGGAGACAAATTCGGGCGAAAGCAGCCGCCACTCCACGCGGCGCGGCGGGCCGCAGTGCGTGAGCAGAAAAAAGAGGCAGAGCCACGCGGCCCTGCCTCCGAAGTGTTTAATACCCTGGTTCATCAGCCTTTCACATCATAGCAGGAGATGAACTCCTGGTCACGCAGGTAGAGCTTGCCACCGACCACGACGGGATGGGTCCAGATTTTGCCCTTGGGATTGCGGTTCGAAGAGGTGGCCTCGAGTTTGAAGCTGCTTTTTTCCTCCCAGCCCTTCTTCGAGACCTCGACGAGGGCCACGGTGCCGTCATTTTCAGCGAGGCAATACAGCATGCCATCAGCGGAAGTGACCGCGCCTTTACCAATACCTTTGTCCTGCCACACGATCTCGCCGGTTTTGAAATCCTGGCAGGTCCAGCCGCCTTTGTCAGAGTGGCCGTAAAGATGACCGTCAATGAGGAGCACGCCACCATGATGATTGACCATGTTGGTGTTGGAATAAAGTTCGCTGACGTTGTTGCCCTCGAGTTTCACCGACTTGCAGCCGACGCCGTAACCGGCGGCGACATAGACCTGGCCGTCTTTGAAGATGGGTGTCGGGATCACGGCGGTTGCGCCGGGGAACTCGGTTTTCCACAGCACCTTGCCTTTGGTGGAGACGCCGAGGATGCTTTTCATGAGGAGTTGCACATACTGGCGCTCACCGCCCTGATCGATGGGGATGATGGAGGAATACTGCGCATTTTCGTCCACATCGCTGGTCTGCCATTCGACTTTGCCGGTCTTGGCGTTCAGCGCCGCGATGGCTCCTTTGCCGCCGCCGGGCGTGACAATGACGAGTTCGCCATCCACCAGCGGCGATTCGGTGTAGCCCCAGCCCTGCACCTTGCCGCCGAGATCCTTCGTCAGGCTTTTCTCCCAGACCGTCTTGCCGTTCTCCGCGTTGACACAGACGAGGTCGCCATTGCCGCCGATGGCATAGACCATGCCGCCTGCCACGGTGGGCGTGGTGCGCGGCCCATCACCCCAGCCATTTTTGAAAATGGGGCCGACGGTCGCATCCCAAACTTTCTTGCCGGTGGTGGCGTCGAGGCAGATGACCTTCTCCTCCGCGTCGTAAAGCCCCATCGTGTACAGCTTACCTCCAGCCACGGCGAAGCCGGAGTAGCCCAGGCCGGCGTCTTCATTCACCCACACGCGCTTCGGGCCACCTGCGGGCCATTTTTTGAGCAGGCCGGTCTCCGTGGAGACATCATCGCGGTTCGGACCGCGCCACTGCGGCCAGTCGCCTGCGGCGGCGGCACTACCACCACTGCTGCCCGAACCACCACTGAGCAGCGCCTGATCGTCCTTGCTGAGCTTGGCCAGCGGCAAAACAATAACGGTGCCATCCTCGCGTTTCAGCGTGACTTGGCCTCCTTTGACACCAACGAGTTCGGCTTTGATCTCATGCACGCCGGAAGAGTCCTTCCAGATGCGGATTTCAGCCTGCGCGGCGAGCGCGAGGCACAGGGACAACAAAACGGCAGCGGTGGTGATCTTCATAATGATAGGACGAATGGAATACCTCGAACAAACGGGCGTTGGCCGGCTGCTTTTAGCACGATCTCACATTTCTGCGCCAGCAAATCATCCGCCCATCTCCTGGCGGAGGGCTTCGATGGCAGGACGTGCGGGCTGACTTTTGAAGACATCGTCTTCGAGCATCTGCCGCAGGAGCTTGCGGGCGGCGTCGGCTTTCTCGGCACGGCGGAGGACTTCGGCGCGATACAACCGCAGACGCAGCAGATCGGCCATGTCCCGGGTCATGGACTCGGCGTGTTCGAGCAGGTCGAGGGACTCGGGGAGTTTTTGTTGCAGCACGGAGAGCAGGGCGGTGAGTTCGAGCAGGCGCGGACTCTGACGTTTCACGGCGAGTTCGGTGATGGCCGTTTTGATATGCGCGTCGGTCTCGCCCGCCAAACGCAGCGCTAGGCCCTGATAGAGCGCATAATCGCGATCCGTCCCTTCCCCGAGCTTCGCACCGATGCCTTTGCCATACGGGCGGTAGAGCGGATCGCCGAGCACGACGTTCATCCAGGACAGCGCGGGTGTGGCATTCCATGCGGCTTCGCCGACGGTGAAACCTTCCAGCAGGCGCTGGTTGAACACATCGAAGTGCATGGTCAGCGAGAGGTAGGGCTCAAACACATTGCCAAAGGTGACAGCGGCCCCATGCGAGAGCAGCGGCCCGGCCCAGGCTTTGTCATGACTGCGGATGATGCTGGCGCTGAACGAATGCAGATGGCAGGCGATGGCACCGCGCTTGAACCGGAATGACGGCGTGGCCAAGGCACCGGCGATGTGATCCGTGTACCAGCCGAAATACAGAATGGTGTCCGGCAGCGGCCAGGAGTCGGGCAGCACGGCTTCCGACCGGTCCATGAACACGGGAATGCCGGCCCGGCGGAATGATTCAGCGCTTTTTTTCAGCCAATCCTCGCCCTCCTGATACGTGCCGGTTTTTTGCGCCAGATCAATGACCGCACGACCCAGCAGGCCGGTTTGCTCCGCATGGCCGGCGTCATCGATCATGCGTTTCACCGTCGCATCATCAGGACCGTCGAGCCTGCCGACGAGCAGCAGGCCGGTGGAGTGCTGGAAGTGCGGAAAACGCACCGGCTGGTCAAAATAGGGGTTCCGCAGGCCGCCTTTGAGCGGCGGGCTGTTCAGACCCAGCACCGTGAGCTCGGAATCCACACAGGCTTCATCTTCCTCGGACTGTTTGGAGCTTTGCGCCTCACGCCTGATTTGAAACGGCACCCCGCGCATCACCACCAGCACCCGCACGTTGGCAGAGATGGCGGCAGGCTTGCGAATGCCATCGCCGGTGAGCGGATTACCTGGCAGCGGTGGTGCCGTGATCCACCAACCTTTGGACGCGAACAACTTGAGCAAAGGCTGGCGCAATTGCGCATCAAACTCCTGCCGCGACATCGAGTCCTCCTGCGAGCAGCGCAGACCGATGACGCGATCCTTCGCGATGTGCCTCTGTTCGGCGTAATAATGCGCCAGCTCGGCAGAACCGGGAAAATCAGGATTGAAGATAACCGCAGTTTCCGCTGCGGCATCCCAGTCCGAGACGAGCTGAGCATGCGCATGCACGCTGAACCATGCCAGCCCTAGCATGAGGCATACTGACAGTCGCGTGTTCATGCCCATTCGAGTTGCAGGCCGTCGTAGGCGATGTTCACGCCAGCGGGGAGCTTGGGATCCTCCACCGCATGCATGATCTCGCACTGGATGTGCGTGAACCAGGTCTGCCGCGGCTGTATCTCACGCTGCACGGCCAGCGATTCCTCAAAGTTCATGTGCGTGGGGTGCGGCGTGTGGCGCAGCGCGTCGATGATAAGCGTGTCAACCCCGCGCAGCGCCTCAAGCGACTGCGGCAGCAGCGTTTTGCAGTCTGGGATGTAGGCGCAGAGCTTTTTACCGCCACGTTCGAATAGAAAGCCGATAGTCTCGACTTTGCCGTGTTGGACAGGCAGCGGCGTGATGGTCGTCCCGCCGAGATGAAACGGCCCATGGATCGGTTTCGGCAATGGCTTCAGATAGCCACGGTGGCGATTTTCACCATCAAAGGCGTAGCTGAACATGCGCTCCAACACGGCAATGCAGGCAGGCGTGGCGTGGATCGGCATGTATTGGTCCACATCCACGGTAAAACGCCGCAGCTCGTCGAAACCAGTCAGGTGGTCCATGTGCGGGTGCGTGAACAGCGCGGCATCCAGATGCCGGACGTTCTCCCGCAGGCACTGCATGCGAAAATCCGGCCCCGTATCGACGACCCATGCGGCCTCCGGCGTGCGCAGATAAACCGAGCAGCGCAGACGCTGGTCATGCGGATCAGTGCTGCGGCACACAGCGCAATCACAGCCGATCACCGGGATGCCGACACTAGTGCCGGTGCCGAGGAAGGTGAGCTGCAATGCCATGGGGGATGAGGCGGACATGATTCGGGGCAGGATTAACCGTGTTTTGCACAATTCACAGCACAGGATGCGATTCAGCTTAAAGCACCGCATCCTGAGAAAACAGCCGAGTGGAATACTCACCCTCCCGTCGATCACTTCGCCGCGTCATTCGTCTGGCGGATGAGATGCATCAGCGCCTGTGCGGGGATGGCCTCATGCAGCACCAGTGTGGTGCCCGCGGGGGTCTGTGTCGTCTTGTTGGGCGGATTGCTGTTGAAGGTCTGGATGCGGGCGACGTGGCCGATGACGTTGCCGCAGTCGTCGAGCACGCAGGAGCCGCTGCTGCCCTGCGCCCAGTCGGTGCTCACGTTGATGCGCTGCTGCGCGGGATCTTTTGAATTATTCAGGGAATAGAAGCGGTTCACGATGCCATCGCTGAAGTAGCCGCGATGCTTCAGGGGGTCACTGTAGCAGAAGGCACGATCGCCCAGCTCCACATCGGCGCGCATCGCCAGTGGTTTCAAACCAGCGCCTGTCACGTGCAGCAGGGCCGCATCCATCGCGGCGTCGGCGGCCAACACGGCGGTGGCGGCGAAGAACTCATCCCTCTCGTTCACCAAGATGAACCAGCCTTCTTTCAGCGTCGCGGGTGGTTCAAGCACATGATTCGCAGTGACCACCACGTCCGACGCGATGGCGTAAGCGCCGGCGATGTTGAGGTGCATCTTGTCACACTTCGTGCAGCGGTAGTACCATCCACCACGGAGATGCCCCTCACGCGCGAGTCTGGCAATCTCGCGGCTGGAGACGGGGGTGGTGGCGGGAGGAAGCAGGGTGATCCGTCCGGCTTTCGGCTGCTTCATCTGCGCGGCCACCGTCTCATTTTTCATGAAACCGCCTGATTTGACGGCCTCGGCGGCTTTGGCGAGCAGCGGATCAGGCGGCGAGGGAGCAGCCGCAGGCGTGGTGGACTTGACCACCGGCGTGTGGCTCACCGGCAGGCCCAGCGCCTTCTCAATCGTCGGCCGCAGCGCTGCTCCGCGCAGTTCCGTCCCTTTCGCCAGCAGCTTGCCCGTGGTGCCGTCCACAAGGAAGCACGCTGGAATCGCACGCACAGCATACAGCTTCGCCAGCTCCGCCTCCCAACCCTTGCCGTCGCAGATCTGTGTCCACGTCATGCCCTTGTCCTGGGTGAATTGCGCAAGTCGGTCCTGGGTGCGTTCGCTATCGAGACTGATGCCCAAAATCTCAAAACCCTTCGGCTGCAAATCGGCATGAACTTTCGTGAGATTCGGTACTTCGGCGATGCACGGTCCGCACCACGTCGCCCAGAAGTCGAGCATGACGACCTTGCCCTTATAGTCCTGCGGGAAACGCACCTTCTCACCTGCGGTGGACGCTGCTTCAAAGGTAGCGGCCTCCGCAGCGATCAGTTTCGAAGCCAGCAGGATCAGGATGAGCAGGACGCGTTTCATAAGAGTGTGATGCTGCCACAGAACGGCCCAGCAGGTCAATCTTGATCAAAACACCCCGTCGTTCCTGCCGGCAGCCTCAGGGCTTCTTCTTGAGCGCGGCCTTGCGTTCCTCGGTCACCCGCTTGTGCGTGTCCTCACCGACCCAGATGTCGGTGCATTGCGCGAGCTTGCCAGGCAGTTCGGCGGTACGGTTGAAGAGGATCACGTCATCGGTTTTGAGATCGCCGAGATGCACCTGCTTGTCGTCTTTCCACACACGGGTCTTATCGCTCACCCCGAGAATACAGCGGCCAAAGTCCTGCGGACGCTGCATGTCGCCGTTGTAATCCTTCACCAGCGGAAGCATCCAGGCGGCGTGGAGTTTGTCGCTGTGAATGGCGGTGATACGCGCGGTGGTGGCGTTCGCACTAAGATGGCTGAAGTCATCGCTGATAAGGCTGACGCGGGTGAAGCTGCCTTGGTCGTCCTGATAAAGATGAAACCGATAGCGCTGGCCGATGGGCAGCTTGTTGAACGGCGGATCGGCACCGAGGTGTTTGAGCGTGTGTTTCTTCACCAACGTGAAGTTCACCGGCTTGCCCGTCCTCTCGGTGAGAAACTTTCCGCTATCGGTCTCGGCATCCATCTGGACGAGTTCGCCATAGACGACGTGCTCGGAAAATTCGGGAGGCTTCACGCCGTCCTTGAACTGATACCACGGGAGTTGCGCGTTGCTAAAATCGGTGCGGAAGGGGAATTGCTCGGGGTATTCCTTGGCGACGTTTTCGACGAGTTCGTGGTTCTGCATGCGGCCATAGCCGTAGCCCATCAAACTCTCGCCATAGAACTGATCCTGCACCTTCCATCCGGCGAGAAAGATGCGCACCACGCGACCGCGACGAAAGCCTTCGAGCATGTTCGACACGCTGACGATGATCTGGTAGCCGCTGTTCCCAAAGTGGTCGGTGGGCATCTTTTGCACGTCGAGAATGGAGCCGCGTTCACCGTCCACGCCTGGATTCCAGGTGCGCAGCTCGTCATTCGCAACGCAGAGCTTGGTTTCCTTGCCCTTAACCAGCAGTTCACCAAAAGCGGACTCATAGAAGGCGGGATCGCCGCTGAATAACTGCACGGTAACAGTCTTCGCCTCCGTCTTGGTGATCCAGCCGGCCACGCCGCGTTTCTCGGTGAACTCGCGGAACCTCTTCTGCTGTTCGGGATCGGGCTTCTGGCCGTCGTCGGTGGTGAGGAGTTTGCTGCCTGGCAGCATCAGGAAGTCCATATTGGATCCGAGCGGGACATCGCGCAGGTCGGACTCAGCGCCGCGATGCTTCATGATCGCATACGGAGGCATGGTGAAGTCCATCAATTCGCCCTTCTCCGTGCGGAACTGACCGCTGCGATGAACAAAATCCACGCAGACGAGCTCGCCAGGGATGCGTTTGGCATCGCCCAGCTTGGGAAAGGTCAGATCGACCGCGTGAAGCGGCAAGCTGAGGAGAAAAAGGGAGCAAAAGAGGCGCATGGAGAGGCTGCGGGAGATCACTGGAACTTCACATCGACCTTCGGCAGCAGCGCCTTGATCTTCGCCTGCGTTTCCGGTGGATAGCCTTTGGGGCGATTGATGAGCTTCAGTTCCTTGAGAAAAGCGAAGCCCTGCAACTGCGGCAGACGCTCGTCCGGCAACGGAAGGCCGCCGATTTCGAGTTGTTCGAGCTGCGTGAGTTCGGTGGCGAGTTTTAAGCCTGCGTCATCCAGGTGCTCGCAATGGGTGAGGGTCACGCGCTTCAGCGTTGGGATGGCTTTGATGGCGGCGATGCCTTCCGGGCCGTCGAGACCATCGCCAAGTTGTAGGTATTCGAGCGGGAGGCTGACGAGATTCTTCAAACAGGCCGCTGTGGCGTTTTTCGTGCCAATTTCGAGTCCCTTGAGCTTTTTGAGCTTCGCCAGATGCACCGCGCCGACGTCGGTGAACTTCGCATGGGCAAGACTGATGCTTTCGAGGTTTGGCAGATGATCGCAGAGTTCCTTCAAGCCCTCGTCGTCGATGCTGCTGCCGCGATGGCTAACTTTGGTGACTTTGGTCCAGCCGGTGCATTTCTCATAAGCACGGCCCGTGATGGCTGTGCCAACGAAGGAGAAGTTTTCGAGATTTTTCAAGCCTGCGAGTTGTTCCATGCCCGCGTCACTGAGCTTGCCGTTGTTGGTGAAGCGTAGCGATTTCAGACTCGTGATCTTTCCGAGCGGCGCGATCCATTCGTCGTTGGCCTTCGTAGAGATGACGTTGAGCGACTCCAGCGTGGTGATGTGGCCGAGATGATCGAAGAAAGCCGCGTCATACGGATCGTTCTCGCGATGATCATGCGGTCCGGCATTTGGCACAGCGAGATCGACGAGCTTCAAGCTCTGCCCATCCTCAGTTTTCTCAATCTTTCCCTTCGCGCCTTCAACTGCGCGGATGACGGCTTCGACATGAGGATCAAGCGCCAAGGCGGAGACGGCGAAGGAAGTGAAAAGGGCGAGTGTGAGTTTCATGGTGGGGAGGATGGAAAGAGGTTACTTCGCGAGCTGGCCGTCGCGTTGGAAGGTTTGCCAGTCGGCGGCATAGGCGGCGTTGAGGAGCCAGGAAGCAGTGGATTTGTCGCCGCTGAATTCGGCAAAGGGAGCGATGGCTAGCATTTGATAGCCGCCCTTTGCGGCATTCCAGTTTTGACCGAGCAATCCAACTGCAACGTTGAGTTCATTCAGCTTCACCAGGCCTTTGCTGGGATCGGCGTCCGCAGGCACGCGCGCGGCGAAGCTGTGACGCAGGAAGGAGAAGACGAGCGGCCAGGTTTTCTCACCGGGACCGTGCCCAGTCTTCGGCTCGACGGCGTAATGCCAGAGCGCATGATGTTTCTTCCGCATGGTCTCGACGACGGCCATGTTCTCTTCTTTGGAAAATCGGGCGAGGAAACCGTCGTCCTCGCCAAAGATGATCATGCCGGGCACCTGCGCGGCACCGGGTTGATAGACCTGAAACGTGGTGCCCGGACGCATTGAGACCCAGGCCCAAACCCGTGCGCCTTCCGTGGCGGGAAAGATGGCGGAGAAGCCGGTACCGTTCGAGTGGCCGTAGAGAAACAGCGGTGCGTTTACGAGTTCAGGGTGCTGCGATTTCTCCGCGTATGCCGCGAGGCGCTCGTAAAGCAGGCTGCGTGGCCAGAAGCCGCGCTGCATGGGATTGCCGACGAATTTGAACAGCGCCAGATGTAGCTCACGCGCGATTTTGCGCAGTTCGGAATGCTTGTAGAGCGTTTCACCACTGCCGTGACCGGACATGACGATGATGCCGCGTGCGGTGCCGATGCCTTCGGGAATCCACAGGTCGAACTTCACATCCTCACGCTTGCCCCCGCTTTTCTGCTTCACGACTTCGGCCCATTGCTCGTCGCTAAGTTTCCAATCCCAATGCTGCTCGACGATTTGTCCCGGCGACGGCGTGCCCCACTTGGCTTCATCGAGGATGAGATTGCCCGCGCCTTGACCTTTCACACCCGCATTCGCCCGCACCCAGCCGATGCTGTGGCACTCGGGAAGCTGGAGTGTCTCGGTGATCTCGATGTCGGCAGCGACGGCACTGCCAATCGTCAACGCGACGAGCAGCATCGAACGCAATTGGTTATTGAAGACTTTGACCATGAAAAATCGGTACATGAATCAAATCACCTCACTCACCGGCCCGAGGCTATCGACAAACGTCTCGGCGTTGACCTCCATTTTTTGCAGCATGGTGAGCATGACGTTGCTGAGGCGGGCCTTGCCGTCCTTCGGCTTGCCGCAGAGGCTGCGCCATTCGTCGTAGCTCAGCGTGTAGTCCTCTTTGAGGTGCGGCTTGTTGTAGTCGATGTGCTGACCGTGTTTGAGACCGAGGCCTTTGCCGCCAGCAAGGAGGATGGGCAGGTTGCTGTTGCAATGGCTGTGGCCGTAGCTCATGCCGCTGCCGAACAGCACCATGGTGCGGTCGAGCAGCGGCTCATCGCCGTCTTTGATCTCGCGCAGCTCGTCGAGGAAATGCGCGAACTGCTGCATGATGAAGGCGTCGCTCTTCGCGAGGCGGTCGAGCACCACGGAATCGCCGTTGTGATGGGAAAGATTGTGCCGAGCCTGCGTGATGCCGATTTCGGGAATGGCGAGCCCGTTGCCCTCGCTGCCGTTCATGTAAGTGATGACGCGGGTCATGTCCGTGCGCAAGGCGAGCACCATGAGGTCGAACATCGTGCGCCAGTATTCGCCCGCTTGCGCCTTCGGCACATCGCGCTGGAAGGGCGCGGCGAGTTTTTGATCAACAATCGGTTTCGGGATGTCGAGCCAGGCATCGAGACGCTCCGCACGCTGCTCCACATCGCGCACGGCGTGTAGATATTCGTCGAGCTTCGTGCGGTCGTCGTTGCCAAGGTCGCGGCGCAGCATCTTGGCCTCGTCCATGACGGAATCGAGCACGCTGCGGCGCTTCGTGAGGCGCGCACGCTGCGCGCCGATGCCGCCGGACTCCTCGCCAAAGAGGCGTTGGAAGATCTGCTTCGGATTATCCTCGGCAGGCAGCGGCACGCCATCACGCGAGAAGGCCAGCGTATTCGTGCCAAAGGGATGCCCAGTGCCGGACGAAATCGACAGCTCCAGCGAATTGAACCGCGTCTGCTGGCCCACCACTTCAGCCATCATCTGGTCGCAAGAGATCGTATTTTCGTATTTTCGTCCGCCCTGTGCATCGATCTTCGCACCGGTGAGCCATGTATCCGCGCAAACGTGCGCCTGACCGAGTCCGTTCGGATGATGCAGCCCGCTGAACACGGTGAAGTCATTGCGATGCGCCGTCAGCGGCTTCAGCGACTCCGACAGCTCATAATCACGCCCCGACTTCTTCACCTGCCACGTCATGCCATTCACGCCATTCGGCACATAGACGAACACACTGCGTCGCGGCTTGCTCGCAGCCGCCGCAGCCGCACGCACACGCAGCGGGACCATCGCATCCAGCAGCGGCAGCGCCATAATGGTGCCGAAGCCACGCAGGAAATGGCGGCGGTTGAGAAGCCAGCGTTGGGATTGGATGTTGGACATGACGGCGATGGATTAACGTTTCAGAAACAACGGTGAAGTGACGAGGCTTTCGATGATCGTGGCGAGGTGATAGTCGTTCTTTTTCGCGTCGGTGGCGATCTGCTTGAGATAATCGCGGTCGGAAAAGGTCATGCCGCGGCGGAGGGCGTAGGTGGCGAGTTTTTCGGTGAAGGCGGCGGCGAATTTGTCGAGGTCGGTGAGCAGGATCTTTTTCAGGGCGACGGAATCGTCGAAGGCGCGGCCATCGTGCAGCACGCCGCTGGGATCAAGCTTGGGATTTTCGCCCGTGCCATCTTTGATCGTCTCGACGGTGCGCCAGCGGCCGATGGCGTCGTAGTTGTCGAAGGCGATGCCGAGCGGATCAATCTTGTTGTGGCAGGCGGTGCAGTTCGGGTCGGAGCGGTGCTGCTCCAGCTTTTCGCGCACGGTCGTCTTCTTTGCTTTCGCATCGGGCGTGCTGAGCGCGGATACGTTGGCGGGCGGTGGTGGTGGCGGCTTGCCGATGATGGATTCCAACATCCACACGCCGCGATGCACCGGACGATGCCGCGTGCCGTCAGAGGTGAGGCTGAGCACGGAGGCGTGCGTGAGCAGGCCGCCGCGATGATCCTCGGGCTTGAACGACACGCGCTGTAGTTGATCGCCGCGAATGCCTGCCATGCCGTAGTGCATGGCGAGACGCTCGTTGATCATGGACCAGTCGGAATCGAGGAACTCGCGCAGGCTGCCGTTGCGTTTCAAGATTTCACCAAAGAAACCGATCGTCTCCGCGACCATGCTCTGCTCCAGATTTTCGTCGTAGTCGGGATACAATTCCTTGTCCGGCGGAAACATGCCGACCTTGCGCAGTTGTAGCCACTGGCGCGGGAAGCTCTCGGCAAACGCGGTCGCCTTGGGGTCGGCGAGCATGCGCTTCACCTCCGTGCGAAGCGTGGCGGGTTCGTGCAAGGTGCCGCTGCGAGCAAGTGCGAGCAGTTGATCATCCGGCATGCTGCTCCAGAGGAAAAAGGAGAGGCGGGAGGCGAGTTCGAGGTCGTTCAACTGCTGGCGTGGTTTCTTTGCATCGCCCTCGACGAGGTAAAGCAAGTTCTTCGAGCACAGCACGGCGGTGAGCGAGCTTTTGATCGCGAGTTCGAAGCTGTCGCCGAGTTTTTGCGACTGTTCGAAGGGCTTCATCATCGGCGCGATCTCCGCAGCGGTCACAGGACGACGCCACGCCCGTTCCGCGAACTTTGTGACGATCTGGTTCGCGTCCTTGCTGCTAAAAATCTGCTGATGCGCCTGGGTGGGCCAGGATTCGACGATGGGGCCGTCCCATTCGACGCGGTCGATGATGAGCGTGGGCTGGATCGGTTTGAAGTCGTCGTCGGTGAGCTTGAGCTGCCACGGCACGCGGCTGCGCATGTTCGTGAAGGCATTCGGTGTGCCGCTGTGGCGCGAGCGGCGACCTTCAGGATTCGGACCGGGCACGGAATTGATGATGCGCACGGGATACTTACCCGCGACGAGATGCACGCGTGCCTCAACGGTGATCGGCTTATCCTCCGCCGTGTCGATGTCCTGCTCGATGAGGGTTTTGTCGATGCTCGACAGGTAAACCTTCAGGTGTGGAGCACGTCCGCCCTCGGGCCGCAGGCCGCTGACCTTCAGGCGCAGCAGATAGTCGCCCGTAGTCTTGATCTCGATGTTCCAGGAGTCGGTGGTGTAGTTGTTCGGCACGATCTCAATGCGCACCTGATCGGCGATGCCACGCGCCTGATACTCTTCTTTGAATCCCTTCCAACGCATGTCCCACGGCTCCCAGGTGATCGTCTCGCGCTTTGGTTCCGGGCGAATGGCGAGCGCTTCATCGAGGATCGCATCCGCTGCGGACAAATACTTCTCCACATGCGCGGGCGATAGTGTGAGCACCGACCCAATGCGCTCGAAGCCCTTCCAATCGGGATCTTCTGGCAAACCCGTCGGCGCTTTGACATCGAAGTTCACGCCGAGCAGATCACGAATCGAGTTCGCATACTCCTCACGCGTCAGTTTGTTGAACGACACGCGCTCCCCTGCCGACGACTGGCGCACCGTTTCCGCCTCATGAAGCTGGGCTGCGATCCATTCCGCAACCTTTGAGACATGCTCGGGCGGCGGCCGCTTCTCATCCTCCGGCGGCATGTCGCCGGAGTTGATGCGGTTCATGATCTCCTCCCACTGCATCATGACTTTCGGCGACTGCGTGTTCACCGCGAGATCATCCACCCGCAGATCGCCCTTCTGCTTCTTCGCGTCATGGCACTTCGTGCAATGCTCCACGAAAAACGGCCGCACGAGTGCCTCAAGCTCACGCGCTTCGGCCCCCATCGCAGTATGGGAGGCGAAGCAGGCGAAAACAATCAGCGCAGGAAGCAGGAATCGGGTCATCGGTCGGTTGAGACAAAACGCCCGTGTGTCGGGGATTGTGCAGCTCCCCCGAATCTTCGGGGGGAGTCATTTCACGCTGATTTCACCCCACAAGTTCGGCGAGAGCATGATCTCGCCGGGGATGTCATCGACGAGGCCGGTGCTTTGATTGGACCAGTAAGAGCGCAGGTTCGTGTCAGTGCCGGCAGCATCGCCAAAGGTGACGCCGAAGTCGGCACGGAGTTTCGTGCCGGGGGTGAGTGTTAGGCCGAGTTCAGCGAGAGGAAGGCTCGCTTTCACCGTGTAGCCTTTCGCATCGGTTTTGACCTCGATTTTCGCCTCAGCAAGCTGCCGCACGTCATCGACCTTCGCCCCGCGCCAAGGCGAGGTGAACTCGATGGGGTTCTTGCCGCCGGGTTTGCGGTGTTCGTAGAGGACGGCGAACGGTTTGCCTTCATGCGGGGCGATGAGCAAGCGTTTGTCACCGAGGACGGGTTCACGACGCTTGGAGTCGGCTTTGGCATCGCAAGCGAATTGGAAATCGACCGTGTCGCCGGTAGCAAAGAGTTTCGTCCAATCGCGGCCATTATTGATCCATGGCGAGGTGTCCTGCACACGCCAGGTGAGATGCAGGTGCGTGGCATCGGCAGCGAGGTCGCACTGAGCTTTGAACTTGCCACTCTTGTCCCAAGCGATGCTGCCTGGGATGGTGGCCTCGCGGGCTTGTTGCCTGGCGGCGACTTGGCGCAGGTTCTGACGTTCGGCGGCGGCGATTTGATCTTTGCTCACGGTGAGCTTGCCGCTAAGGCGCTTCAATTTATCGAAGCCGGTCAGCTCGTAGATGCGATACGGACCGTGGCCGATCTGGACGTAGTATTTTCCGCTCTTCGCATCGCGGGCGAAGCTGCCGCCGAAGATTTCGCCACCGAGACGGTATTCGTTTTTCAAATAGCTCACGCGCACATCGACAAAGGCCTCGTCGAGATACAATCCATCGCTGGTGAGCATGAAGCAGCGGCCGTGATTGCCATTGAGGAAGAACACGTCCGCGCTGTCATCAAGCGGCGCGATGCCGAGGAAGGCCATCGTGCCCTGCATCACGCCGGGTTCAGGCAGTGGCGCGTCGTGCGAGCCATGCACATCACTCCACTGGTTCGGATAGCTCCAGAGATGGCGACCATCCTGTGCGTAGGCACTCATCTCGGGATCAGAGTTGAAGAGGAAGCGGCCAAAGCGGTCGCGCACGGTGGCGACACCACTGCGCTTGTTGCCGGGTGTCAAACTCACCGGCACGGCCTGCGCGATAGCCTCGTTGAGCGTCGGATAATCCGGCACGCCGTTCGCGAGGAAGCCCTTCGGCTTGATCGCGACCACTTTGACCTGCGTTTTGTCAGCGCTAGGCATGTAAAACGTCAGCGAGTTCTGCAGGTGGCCCCACGGCCCGCCCGCGTAGTCGATTTGATCGCCGCAGAAGTCGAACTCGGCCTGCTGCGCCTCGCCGTCGCCGTTGCGATCCACCCAGAGCACGCCCATGCCACGCTGCGACCAAGGTTTGCCCTCGCCCTTCTTACCGGGCTTCTCGCCCGCGCGTTTCTCCGGCCACTTCGCGTAAAATGCGTCGATGTAGGACTGTGGCGGTTGCCAGTTGAAGGCGTAGCCAAAATGATGCGTGCCCGCCGTGGCAGCGATGTCTTTCAGCGTGCCATCAGGCAGCACTTCGCTGATCAGCGCCAGCTTCCCACGCGTGGCAACGAAGGTGCGTCCAGCTTCGCGGAAGAACGCGTAGCTCTGCGGCTCGAAGTGACCCAGATGGCCTTCATCGAGGCTGAGCACATGCGTGGGCCATGCGGTCTTCTTTGCCAAATCGACATCCCAAAAGCAGCCGAGTCCGATCCAGCGGCGCGGATTCTCGGGATCAAAACCGCTGCCATCACCGCCGTAGTGCGGCATGCCGAATTTCTCATACACGACAGCGTTCTTCGCGAGATCCCACGCGATGACGCGCTTGGGATTCCAACGCTTCTCCGTCACCCACAGCTTGCCATCCGGGCCAAACACGAGACCTTCCGGATTCACCATGCGTTCGGGATCGTATTTGCCGCGATAGGGGCCACCAGGCTTGCCCGTGATGGCGTGTTCGCTGCCTGCGGACGAAAAACGACGCACCTGATGCGTCTTCGCATCGCTGATGAGCACATCGCCATTCGACGCGATGGTGAGGCCGCTGATGTCGGCGTTTTCAATGAGCAGCTTTTGATCGCGCACACGCATCACACCGCGATCCGTGGTCGCGAACAGCTCCTTGTCAGCCGCTAGATGCTTCACACCTGCCAGCATGATCTTGTCGAGCTGCTTACCGCTCTTCGCATCAATCACGAGCACAGCTTTTTCATCGCGGCAGCTCACATAGAGCTTGCCGTCGAGCACAGCGATGCCGCCGAGATTGAACTGCTTCAAATCGGACTGCCCGTTCACCTCCATCGTGTCCACCGGCAGCCCGCGAACCTTGCCGGGCCACTCGACGAGTTTGCCGGTGGCGATGTCGAAGCGGCAGATCGTCACCGTCCAGGTCGCCTTCCAGTCCCCCTTGCCAAAATCAGGCCGTCCACCCCATGCAAAGCCATCCTGCGCGACATACAAATGCTCCTCATCCGCCGCGATGGCATCGTGCTGAATGCCGTAGCCCTGCTGATGCTCGTAGCCTTGCACAAGTTTACCATCGTTATCGAGCGCCACGAGTGCCCAGCCGCCTTCCGTCACTGGCGCGGCGAAGAAGACGAGCTTCGAGTTCGCCGCCGCTGCGTGCAGCGTGCTGTGATTGGGTCCCCACGGCTCCGTCGTTGGCTCGTCGCCATTGGCAAAGTTCATCACATACTGCGGGCGGATGCCTTCATGCGTTACGCCGCGCCATGTGTAGCTGCCGGGAGCCACGAGCCTGCCCGTTTCATCCAGCCCATCCCAGTTCAGCGTGTGCTTACCAGCGGTGAAATTGCGACCGCTGACGAGATTCCGCACCCGCTCGCCCTTTTCGTTTTCAATCACCAACGTCGCCTTGCCTTCGGTGGGCTGCTCGAATTCGATGCGAATCTCCTGCTGACTCGCCGCGACAGCTTCGCGATACGATTCGAGATCAAACTCGGCCCATGTGGCCGGATCGTCGTTGAAGAGCGCATGAATGGCCTGGTGATCGGTGAAGCCAAAGCGCTCGCGCTGACCGTCGTGCTCCAACGCGACGACGATGCGCATTTTCGACCAGTCAGCCTTGGGCAACAAAACGCGATTGGCCTTTGCTGTGACGACTTTGGAGCCATTCGAGACACCCAGTTGCACTTGCCTGGCGGGAGTCTTCACCGAAACCGCATTCGCCGTCACTTCCAATTCGAGTGGAATGCCTCCGCGACGGCTTGAACGGATTGTTGATGCCACCGGCGTCTCCAAAAGCTCCAGCCGCACAAGACGCTGTTTCCCCAGCTCATTCACCACCACGCGCGAACCAGCGATGGCGATGTGCGCGGGAGATTCGAGCCCGGTGTAGCTCACCGGCGGCGATTCAAGCGAATCATAGACATACACCGCGCTTTTTTTTGGATCGCTCACCGCGAGACGTTTGCCATCGCTGTGAATGAACACCGCGCCGCCGTGCTGCGTGAGGCGTTTCACTTCTTTTAAGTCGCGATCTAGCACCACGATGGCATCCGTGTCGGCGGCGAGCAGTTGATTCTGAAACCACGCGAGGCTGGTGCAGTTTTTCAGGCCCGGAATCGTCAACGCGACGGGTTTGTTGGCGAGATGGCCATCGTCAGTGACCGGGAACTCGAAGCCTGCGCCGGCCGGTGTGGTGACGATCATGCGTTTGTCGATCACTGCCGCACCGCTCACGTTTTCCGGCACGGTGAAGTCCTTGATGCCGGGTGTGTCGAGATGCGAGAGGCCATTTTCGTCGATCACCGGCCCGCGCGCGAGTTGAACGTTGCTGTAGTGCGTTTTGAGGATGCAGAGCGTCTTGCCGCCGAGCACCACCGGCTGGGCGCAAATGCTTGGCTCCAGATCGCCGAGCGTGTGCGGCGTCTGCGGCTCGTCCTGCCAGCGCCAGCTACCGCGCGAGGTCCAAATATTGCCCGCTGCATCCAGCGCGAGCCCTTTCAGCCCGGTAAGGCCGCCGATGCGGCGCACGACATCGAAGCGGCTCTCCGCCTCGTTCCACTGCACGAGCTGAATCACACCTCCCATGCCCGATACCGCGAACAGGCCGTCGCGCAGCTTCACCAGACCACGGCCGTTCACGATGTCGTTGCTCATGGGCATGTAGCCGATGAATGAACCCGACGCGCCGCCCAGCACCACGCCCGGATCAGGTTCAAACGATTCATTGAAGCGGTTGATCGTGCCGTGCCATGAATGGGAATACCAGTAGCGTCCGATTTTCTGCGGTCGCTCGCCTTGAAAGCCCTTCGAAAAACCGTCCTTCAACGTGCTGTCCTTCCACGCGAACACCTTGCCCTCGCCGAAGCCGCAGATCGTGCCGTCGCTCTCAACATGTAGGCTGCGGATTTGCGCGCCCGGCTGCATCATCGGCGTGCGCTCACCCGTGACGGGATCAAGCGCCGCCAGTGCGTCCTTTTCGACGACAAGCACCCGGTTCCCCTGCGCCGCCGATGCCAGCGCATCCACCTCGCCCTTCAATCGCACCGGCTTCGTGCCCGGCACGGCCTTCAGCGGCAGCGTGTAGAGCGCCTGCTTCAATTTGAGCACCAACAGATCGCCCACACGCGTCATTTGATCGCTGCCGCGTTCATCGCCCTCGGGAATCTCAAAGCTCGCGAGCAACCGTCCATCGAGCGCATAGCGATTCAGCCGCGTGGAGCCACCGCGCTCCCAAAGCGTGCCTTCATCATCAAGGATCGGACCGATGCCCGCGAAGGACTTCCCAGCGAATACCGGCTGCGAGTCATCCGAGTTTCCCAGCGTGCCCGCGAAGCGGAGTTCAGCGGCATGAAGCCAGACGGTGGATAATAGGCACAGGGCAATAAGACCTGACAAACGTGGTTGGAAGCACATGCAGCCCAAACGAGCCGATTGCCCGCATTCTGCAAGTCCCCCGAATATTCGGGGACGAGTGAGCCGGAAGAACACGGTGGCAGCAGGACTTCGTGCTCGCTAGGCTGAGTTCGTCGTGCGCTTTATCTTCCAGCTCTACCTCTGCGGATTCCTGCTGCTGTGGACACAGATGGCGTGTGGCGGGGTGACGCAGTGGATTCCCGCGATGCGGGCGCTGGAGACTGAGCGAGAGACTTTGGGGCAAAAACTCCATGAATTGCCCGCTGCGCCGCCGGTGCAGCTCACGCAGCGGTTCGGCTGGCACAGCGAATATGCGAGTTCCGAGGCGAAAGCGGAGTGGGTGGAGTTGAATCTCGGGCAGGCGCAGCAGATCGACGCGGTGGTGCTGATCGCACCGCCGCCGAATGGTGGTGCGGTGGGCGCGGGCTATGGATTTCCACGACGTTTCTATGTCGAGCTGCTCGGCGAGGGTGAGGACAACGAGCGCACGATCATCGCGGACTTCACGGCGGAAGATTTTTCGAACCCCGGACTGCTGCCGGTCGTGATTTCGGCAGGTGGGCAGATGGCGCAAAAAGTGCGCATCACGGCGACGCGATTGTATGGAGCGAAGGAACGGTTTTTCTGCGCGTTTGGCGAGGTGATGCTGTTACAAGGGGCGCAGAATCTCGGCGCACGACTGGAAGCCATCGGTCCTGCCGCCGTTCGTGCGAGTAGCAGCCAGGGCACACGGCCCGACTGGGGGCGCATCAATCTGGTGGACGGGCACACCGTGCTCGGGCCGCCGCTGGGCACGCAGAAAAGCCCCGCGCTTGGTTTTCGCAGCAAGCCGGTGAGCGAAAGCCGCATTCTCATCAATCCATGGGTCGAGATTGATCTCGGCTACGTGGCAGTGGTGGACGAGGTGCGGCTTTTCCCGGCGCATCCGCCGCAGTTCGAGCACAGTCATGGCTATGGCTTCCCGGTGCGTTATGGGATCGAGCTGCGTGAGGACGAGAACGACACGCCGCGTGTGCTGCCTGCGCCGCAGTCCGGGAGTTACAGCGCGTTGCCGGGCGACAATGTGGTGACGATCATCGGCGGCCACCGAGCACGGTTCGTGCGCCTCAGTGTGCTGGACCCGCATGTGAGCAACGGCAGCGTGGTGCTGGCGCTGGCTGAGATGCAAGTGTGGTCCGATGGCAAAAACATCGCCACTGGCTGCGATGTGAATTCAGCGGACGCCACGGAGGATGGCTGGTCGCGGGCGGCGCTGGTGGACGGTTTTGCGAGTGGCGCGGACATCGTCGAGTGGCCCGTGTGGCTGGCCGGTCTCTCGCAACGGCGTGAGGTGGCGCATCAGCTCGGTGTCATCGAGTTGCGGCGCGAGGCCATCACGCGACGCTGGCAGCAGATCGGGATCGGTTTGATCATCGCGGTGATCGCCAGCGGCGGTGTGGCGCTGTTCCTCTGGTTGCACCGGCAGCGGAAGGCGCGTCAGGCGGAGCTGGAGCGGCTGCGCCAGCGCATCGCGCAGGATTTGCACGACGATATCGGCAGCAGCCTGGGCAGCATCGCCTTGATCGCGCAGGACCTTTTGGCCGATGGCGGGCAGTCGCGAGAAGACCTGACCGAGATCAAGGAAATCGCCGATGAAACCGTGAACGCCATGCGCGACATCACGCGCCTGATGCAGAGCGAGCGCTACGGCAACAACGACCTGCCCACGCTGCTGCGCGAAACAGCGGACCGCATGCTGCGCGGCATCCCTCATCACATCCGCATCGACGGCCATGCGCAGACACGACTCCTCGCCGTGGACCGTCAGCGCGATCTGATTCTCATGTTCAAGGAGGCGCTGCACAACGTCACGCGCCATGCGGCGGCCACCGAGGTGAACATCGCGCTCACGCCGGAGCGTGGTTCACTCGTTTTGACCGTGACAGACAACGGCCACGGCTTCGATCCATCTGTCGCCACTTCCGGCATGGGCCTCACGAATCTGCGCCGACGTGCGGAGAAGCACCACGGCAGCGCTCATATTACCTCTTCGCCTAAAGGCACCGTTTTGACCCTCCAACTTCCCCTGCATGCCTGAAACCATCACTGTCTGGCTCATCGAAGACCACAAGACTTACGGCGAGCGTCTCGCCCGCGCCTTGAACCGCCTCGAAGGCATCGCCTGCACGCAGCGCTTCACCGCCTGCGAGGATGCCTTCGCCGCGCTGACCACCGAGCCCGCACCGCAGGTGCTGCTGCTCGATGTCGGCCTGCCCGGCGTGAGCGGCATCGAAGGCCTTGCACGTCTGCGCCAGCTCGCGCCGCAGACCGCGATTGTGATTCTCACTGTGTTCGAGGAGGACGACAAAATCTTCCGCGCCATCTGCGCTGGAGCTGCCGGGTATCTGCTCAAGACCTCAAGCACCGACGACATCGCCGCCGCCATCCGCAGCGCCGCCGCTGGCGGATCGCCGATCAATCCCACCATCGCCCGTCGCGTGCTGGAGATGTTTTCCAAGGCCAACACGGCAGCACCAAACGATTACGGCCTCACCCCGCGTGAGTTGGACATCCTGAAGCTGCTGGTCAATGGCACCACCATCAAAGAAGCCGCCGCCGATCTCGGTATCGGCTACTACACGGCAGACGAGTACATCCGCAGCGTGTATCTGAAGCTCCAGGTGCGTAGCCGGGGCAGCGCGATTGCGAAAGCGGTGAAGGAAGGGCTGGTATGATGCCGCCTTCCTACTTCAAACACGGCCCGAGCACCTCTTTCCAGATGGCGTAGCCCTTCGCGTTCATGTGCAGCTTGTCATCGAGGAAAATGTCCGGCTTTGGCAGGCCGTCCGGGCCGAGCATGTGGGGATACACATTGATGAACTGAAGGCGCTGGTCGGTCTTGGTAAATTCTTCGACCAAGCGGCTGGCCTCGCGCATCTGCTCAATCATGCTCCAGCGCTTCGGATTCGGCGCGTTGGAGATGTAGCTGATGCGGCAGTCCGGCAGCGCGGCATGCACGCGTGCGACGAAGGCTTTGAAATCCGCGAACACACGCTGCGGCGTTTTGCCTGCGTTGATGTCATTGCCACCGGCATACATGACGATGTGCTTCGGCTGATACTTGATGACGGTCAGGTGCGCGTAGTTGAACGAATCAAACACCTCGGAGCCACCGAAACCACGATTCATGACGGGTAGATCAGGGAAATCTTCCGCGATCGACACCCAGCGGCGAATGCTGGAACTGCCGGTGAAGATGATCGGATTGGCGGGCGGTGGCGTTTCTGCGTCCTGTTTCGCAAAGGCCAGAATCTCCTTCTGCCAGCGAATGGCGGATGTTACCACGTCGTAGCCGGCTTCGCTGAGATGCAGCTTGTCCTCCACCAGGCATTCAGGGCGTGGCTGACCGTCCGCACCGAGGAGCAGTGAAAAGGTGTCGATGTATTCCAGAGCGCTGTCCGTGCGGATGAAATCAGCAATGAGGGCGTTCGTCTGTTTCACCAGTTCGACCTCGCTCCAACGTGCGCGGGAGGGCGGGATGGAGAGGTAGGTGAGCTTCGTCTTGGGCAGAGCCGTGCGCACTTTGGCGGCGAACTCTTTGAAGGATGCCAAGACTTCCTCTGGTGTGCGGCCGGAATGCAGATCATTGCCGCCGGTGTTTAGATAAATCTGCTTCGGTGCGTATTTGAGTACGATGCGCTCGGCAAAATGCGCCACGTCACTCATTTGCGAACCACCGAAGCCGCGATTGAGCACCGGGGTCTTCTTGAAGCGCTCGGCCAGCGACTCCCAGCGGCGGATGTTTGACGCGCCTACGAACAAGGTCACGTCCTTTGGCGGCGTCTTGACAGCATCCTCGGCCTCGAATGCCTGAATGGCCTTTTCAAAGCGTGCTGGGTCCGCCGGTTTGAGGGCATAAGCCCAAGATGAGATCAGCAGCAGAAAAAGAACGGCAAATTGGCGATAAGTCATGGCGGCATGGCAAACGTTGTGCGTGATAAGACTCATGCAACCACTGCTCCAAAGTTGGAAACGAAGATTTGCCCCGGCAGCCGTCCGCAACCATGGCCTGGCGGCTATTATCATGGATGAACGTGATCTGCCAGCAGAGCCGGGCGTCCGTGTGGAGCGGGACGGCACGCGCTTCGCGGTCTATTCACGACATGCCACCGCCATTGACCTGTGCCTGTATGATCCGCATGACGCCAGCCGCGAGTCGGCTCGCATCCGCATGCAGCGGGGTGAAAACGACCTCTGGCACGCCATGGTGCGCAACGCGGGTCCGGGCACGCTGTACGGCTATCGGGCGCAGGGTCCGTGGCAGCCAGAGCACACGATGCGGTTCAATCCGCACAAATTGCTGCTCGACCCCTGCGCACGCGCGATCCACGGCACGCCCGACGCGGCGGAAAACATGCGCATCGTGCCTGATCCGCAGCACCCGCCAGGCAGCATCGATAATGGCGCGACAGCTTTGAAGAGCGTGGTGATCGATGAATCCTTCGACTGGGGTGATGACGCCGCCCCGCGTGTGCCGTGGAGTGATACGGTGATTTGCGAGATGCATGTGAAGGGCTTCACGCAGACACATCCCAAAGTACCCGCCCAGCAGCGCGGCACCTATGCGGGCCTCGGGCACTCGGCGGTCACCAGCTACCTGCGCGATCTCGGCGTCACCGCCGTGCAGTTGCTACCGGTGCAGCAGCATCTCGACGATGGCTTTCTGCTGGACAAAGGACTGACGAACTACTGGGGCTACAACACCATCGGTTTCTTCGCGCCGCACAACACCTACGCCGCCGCGAAATCGCCGCAGGAGCAGGTGCGTGAGTTCAAAACGATGGTGAAGGCGCTGCACGCCGCCGGCATCGAGGTCATTCTCGACGTGGTGTACAATCACACGGCGGAAGGCGATGAACGCGGCCCCATGCTGATGTTCCGTGGCCTCGACGACTACGGCTACTACCGGCATTATTATGGTGCCAGCGGCGCGAGCCACATGAACATGACCGGCTGCGGCAATGCGGTCGATTCCTCCAGTGTGTGCGGCCTGCGCCTGATCATGAACAGCCTGCGCTACTGGGTCACGGAGATGCATGTTGACGGCTTCCGTTTTGACCTCGCCGTGACAGTGGCGCGCAATGAGACCCACTCCTTCCATTCGCAGTCGCAGTTCCTCAGCGCCGTGACGCAGGACCCCGTGCTCTCGCGGGTGAAACTGATCGCCGAAGCCTGGGACATCTCACGCATGGACAGCTACCAGGTCGGCCAGTTTCCAAAGCCGTGGCATGAGCTCAACGGCCAGTACCGCGACACCGTGCGCAGTTGGTGGCGGGGTGACTCGGGCAGCACGGCGGAATTCTCAAAGCGACTCTGCGGCAGCCAGGACATCTACAGTTGGAACCAGCGCACGCCGCACACGAGCATCAATTTCCTCACCTCGCACGACGGCTTCACGCTGCTCGACCTCGTCAGCCACGAGCACAAGCACAACGAGGCCAACGGGGAAGAGAGTCGCGATGGGGATGACAACAATCACAGCAGCAACTGCGGCGTCGAAGGCCTCACCACGAACCCGAAGGTGAACGAGGCACGGGCCAAGCTGCGACGCGGCATGATCGCCACGATGATGTGCTCGCTCGGCGTCCCATTTCTCACCGCAGGCGATGAACGTGGCCGCACTCAGCGTGGCAACAACAACGCCTACTGCCATGACAACGAGCTCACCTGGATCGACTGGAGCACCTGTGACGAGGCGATGCTGGAGTTCACCCGCCGCATGACCGCCTTCCGCCGCAGCCACCCGATCCTGCGCCGCAGCGCCTACTTTGATGGCAATCCTAATCACGCCACCGGTCTGCCGGATGTCTCCTGGCTCGAAGGCGCCGGCACCTTGCTCTGCCACGAAGAATGGCACAACGACGCCCGCCGCCACTTCGGTGCCTTGTTTGATGGCGCTGTGCCTGACTTCGGCACCAGCGGCGCATCCCGCCCGCTGCTGCTGCTGTTCAACAACGGCACCAAGGAACACTCATTTTTCCTGCCCGGCACCCAAGACACCCGCTGGAGACTGGTCTTCGACACCGCGCTAAACTCCTCTTTCCCGGCGGGCAAAGCGCCCGAATTCAACGGTGCCCAAACCTACCCGCTGCAAGATCGCAGCATGGTCTGCCTGCTTCTCATAGCAGGACAAACGGACGCTATCGCCCCGACAGTCTGCAAGCTGTAACAGACGCGGCTAACCCCAATGCCGTTAAGTTATAATTACTGTGCTTTTCATTTTTGCGGCTAATTAGCTACGGATGCCTCCATCATCCAGCACCGCCGCAGCCGCAATATCATCCACGGAAGTTCAATCTCTCGATCACATCAGCCGTATCCTTGACCTCTTGCGCTGGGAGCCAAGTGACTGCGCCGCTTTCGATGATGCGGCACATCAAGGCCCGAGGCGTAAGATTCAATCCTGGCAAATCATCGTCGGCCTCATCGCTCACTGCCTGCCTTTTACGGGTCGCTTCTCACAGTGCTTGCAGCAGTATTTCGGCATGTCTCTTTCCGATTCAGCTCTCACGCCCGCCTCGGTCCCGACATCTTCGAGATCATCATGCAGGAAACTTTACGTCCTCTGGCCGACGTGGTGCTGCATCCCGGCTGCTGCTTTGGCAAACTGCGTCTGGTGGGCATCGACAGAACTCATCGCGCTCTATGCACGGCGCTGGGAGCAGGAGATCTTTTACCGCGAGCTGAAGCTCCAAGTGGCAGAAGGCGACCTATTGCAAAGCCACACCCCTGAGACAGCCGTGCAGGAGATCGCCGCGCTGCTTATGGCCTGTGCGCTGGTCGCGCAGGAGCGGCTGGCCGTAGCGGCCGAAGTTGGCGGCGAAGTGGAGGCAGCCGGAGCCGTGCGCATCAGCCTGAGCATCTGCCTGGAGCACATGCAGGCGTTGTGGATCGTGTTGAGCTCCGCGCAAGGCCTGATGGACCAAGCGGCGCAACGCGAGCTAGTGCGCCGAGTGCGACAACAGATCGCGGCCTTTGCCCTGCCGCCGAGAAGACCGAGGAGTTGTGATCGTAAAGTGCGTCAACCCATCAAAAAGTGGCCGCGCATGGTAACCCCCACTTCATCCACCTCGCCCTCTATGTATGAAGTCACCATGATTGCTTAACGGCATTGGGGCTAGTGGTGACTTCTATTGCTTCAATTCCGCCAGCCGCTTCTTCACTTCATCGAGCAAGACGGCTGGAGCGCCGGGCACTTTCGCGGCATCTTCGAAACTTTGGCGGGCCTTGGCCTTGTCGCCCCTGTCGCGGTGAACATCGCCGTAGGCCATCAGCGCCGTGCAGATCCAATGCGGATCGTTGCGGGTGTTTTTGTCCAGCTCGGCGAGGTCCGCCAGAGCCGCATCATGCTTCCCGAGCGAGGAAAGCAGCCGAGCACGTTCGCTCAATGCTCGCTGCAATCCGCCACCACTGGGCCGGAGGCGGATCATCTCGGCGTAAGCCTCAAGCGCTTTGCTGCCGTCCTTTCCAGCGCGTTGCGCGTTCTGGGCGATCAAGTGCCAAGCGGCGGCCTGATTGTTGAGAGAGATCGTGTGTTTGACCGCCTGCAAGGCATCACTCTCGGCAACCTCCATCTCGCCGAGGGCGGAGTGGGCGCGGGCGCGGGCCATGAGCGCGGGATAGATCAAACTATCCGGCCACGTGGCCGCATCGAGTATTTCGGTCGCTTTGAGCAGCTCGGCCCATTTCCTGGCCTCCAGGTAATCTGGATCCTGGCAAAGTGGGACTCCGGTTTCAGCGGAATCCGTTCCGCCAGCAGCAGCGCCTCGTCGATTTGACGATTGCGAGCGGTGGCCAGGGCCGCGTGCGACAGCGCATCGGCCTTTTGCTCCGGCTTGGCAGCGGTGACCGCCAGCTTGACGAAAAAAGCCGCCGCCTCCGCGTGCTTACCGCTTTGCACCAGTTTGAGCCCCTCCTGTCGCTCAGTGACGAAATGCGGCTCCGCCCAGACAGGCAGCGGTGTCAGTGGAGCGAGGAGTAGGGCGGTGAGAGCCGGGCGTAACGAAGATAGCCGACGAGGCTGATCCTGAAACAGTCGGCAAACAGCCCGCCAAGATGATTTCAAAGTGATGTGGACAACGGCGAGTGTGTTTTTCATTTGGGTATTTTCACGGGCGTTCATTCAACAGCTTATCGAGCGTGGGACCCAGCGCCTCCATCCAGCGGGTGTAGCCGGGGCCGGCGACGTGGAGTTTGTCGGGCATCACGGCTGGGCTGATGCTTCCATCGGGCTCGATGAGTTTGTCGCCGACATCGAGATAGAAGACCTTCTTTCCATCGGCCAGAGCCGAGAGCTTGGAGTTAATGAGCCGGATGGATTCGTTGATTGCGTCTTTGATCGAGTCACCACGCGGCAGGATGCCTTGGAGCAGGATTTTGCTGTCCGGTGCTTTGTCGTGGATGGCGGCAAGGAGAAGACGGATGCCCTGCGTGATTTCATCGGGGGTGAAGCCGCCGGTGATGTTGTTCGTGCCGATGAGCAGGACGATCACCTTTGGCTGCGCACCGTCCAGCGCGCCATGGCGGATGCGCCAGTGGACATTCTGAATCGAATCGCCGCCGACGCCGAGATTCACAGGACGGAACTTTCCGAACCGCTGCTCCAACACCTCCTGCGGCCAACGCGTGGTGATGGAGTCGCCGATGAAGACCAACTCGGGCTTCAGCGACTGCACCGCTTCGCACTGACCTTGGTGCTTCGTCGCGAAGCTCGGCAGGATGTTCCCATCGTAGCCGAACTGCGGCACAGCGCTGTCGATCGCAGGGGAAACGATGTTCACTGGCGCGGCTGGTGGTTTCCCGACCGCGTGGTCTTCGATGGTGAAATAGAGCCTGCCACCAGCCTTCGACGACTTCTCGCCAGGCCCGACAGCGACCCGCACGGCATCGCCTTTCCTGAGACGCCCGAGCTTCTTCTGAAAGGTCCTGCCAAAGCGATCCATGGGAATGAGCGTCTTCGATTTCAACTCGTCGTTCACATACAGCTCCAGCGTGTTCCCACCGGTGAAGGACTTGTTGCGCAGGTTGCCGTTGTGAATCCAGACCTCGCCTGCTGAATCCGCCGCGAGTGTGAATGTCGCGATGAAATACCGCGCCACGCTGCTGCTGTCCCGTCTCGCGGACACATCGAAAGTTTGAGTGCATCCCGGTTGGTCGATGCTCGCAGTGCCTTGATCATCGAGCACCCCATACGTCTTCGTTTTCGCCTCATAGGCCAGCGGAGCGTAGCCCTTCGAGTTGCCTATCTCGCCCGTGGCATTCCAAAGAAAAGTCCAGCCCGGTGGCAGCACCGTGGCCGCCGCCGCGTCTCCGAACACAGCGATCACTTTTCCATCTCCCGCCGCGCAAACGGAAGCAAGGCTGAGAATGAAAAGGGTGATTGTGGGTGAGAAGAAGGATGGCATCGCGGTGGGAACAAGACATACAATCCGCCCCCGCCGAATGTCACAAACTTCCCATGTCCAATAAAGTAAAAGCCATTACGCTCTGGCTAAACATATCCCCATGAAATCCGACCGCCGCTTTTTCAAAGAACTCCGCTTCCGCCAGCTCCGCGCACTGGTGGAGCTATCGCGCCACAAGTCTTTCACCGCGATGGCGGCGGCACTGCGTTTGTCCGTGGTGTCGGCGTGGCGTCAGGTGCGCTCGCTGGAAGAGGAGTTCGGCGTGCAACTCGTGATCACTGAGGGGCAGCAGGTGACGCTGACCGAGGACGGGATCATGCTCGTGGAGATGATCGAGCCGCTGGTGGAAAGCTTTCTCTCCGTGCGCTCGGTGTTTGCGGATCGTCACAAGACCGCTCCGCGCAACCTCACCGTCACCGCGCCCGCTGGTGTGCTCACGGATGCGCTGCCCGGCCCTGTGATGCGCTATCGGCGCAAGTTCCCGAATGTGGAGTTGCGGCTCATGGATCGTCCCTCGCGTGCCGCCAGCGCTGCGTTGCTGGCCGGGCTGGCGGACCTCGCTATCGTGGGCATGACCTCGGCGGATGCACTGCCAGCCTCATTAATGTCGCGACGACTCGTGCGGTATCCGATTCATCTGCTCTGCCCCTCCGACCACGCTTTAGCCACAGCGAAAAAGATCACCGTGAAGCTGATCGCACAGCATCCGCTCGTCCTGAGCAGCGAGGACACCTCAGATCGCACTCAGGTCGATGCCACCTTCGCCAGTGCATGCCTGCTCGGCCAGCTCAACATCGCCATCAGCGCCACACGTCTGCCGCTCATCACACGCTACGTCGCCATGGGCTTCGGCGTGGCCCTTCTCGCGCCCGGCAGAGCGAAACTCCCGCGCCCCAAACGCGGCGAGTCCGAGCTCATCAGCCGCGATGTCAGCGATCTTTTCGGCCACGAGGATCTCGTTATCCTCCAGCGCAAAGGCCGCTTCGAACTGCCGCATGTGAAGGCCTTCAGGGAATTGGTGGAGACGGAGTTCAAGGCCGGAGCAGGCGATCAAGCCTGAGCTGCCCGAGCCAAGGCCGCTGCGATCTCTTTCTCGATCACGGGCAGCGGATTGAGCAGCGCCAGTGGATCTTCGACGGGTGTGACTTCATTGGTCTGCGGATTCCAGTTCACGGGGCCGAAGCGACAAGGCGCGGGATTGCCCGTGAGGATATGCATCCCGGCGTCGTCTTTGTCGAAGTGCCAAAACTCGAAGGGAAAATGAATGAAGCCGTGCTTCTCCATCATCGCGGCGATCTCGAGTCGTGCGGCGACATGCTCGGGGGCGACGAAGGGCGAGCGCATGGGCGTGCATTCGCTCATTTCGAGATAGGGGTAGCCGCGCCAGACCTCAGTGCCGTCGTCGCGGCAGAAGACCGAGATGTCGATGGCGGAACCAGACATGTGCGCGCCGATCTTGGGCATGTTGGCCGTCAGCACGATGGCGCGGCGGAACATCATCTCCGGCGTCGGAATCACGCCGCCGAGTTCCCAGATGCACTTCTTCAAAACCGTGTCGAATACCGATGGCTTGCGAACGAGCTGACGCTGCATGTCCAGCGAGCGGAACCCATCCTCGATTTTCAAAATCCAGCCTCGCTCATTCATCTCGCGACCGATGGTGATGACATCGTGCACGAGACTCTCGCGCAGAAAATAGACTCGGTCCAGGCCGCCCGCGATCTTGCTGGAGGAGAACAGCATCTCCACATTCGCAGCCGCAGCAGCCTCAGGGATGGAAGCGAAGCGCTCGCCACATTCGTTCACAGGAAACGTGATGAGCTTCTGCACGATGGCATAGCCCTGTTCCATTTGCTCGGCCCAGTAGGCGCGTCTGGCGGTGTCGTCGTGGGTGGTCATGGTTGTTTCAGCGAATCGAGATATTGGAGCATGTCGGCGGCTTCCTGTGCGGTGAGATTTTGCAGCAGGCCTTCGGGCATGATCGAGATGGTGGCCGCGCTGGTCTTCGTGATTTGCGCAGCGGGGATTTCCTCGGTTATGCCACCGGCTTGTTTCAGGGTCATCTCGGTGGTGGTGCTCGCTGCGATAAAGCCCGCTTTGCTCCCGCCGCTTTTGAGTTCGATGGTGGTGAGTTTCCACTGCGGCTCGATGATCTTCGATGGAGTGAGGATCTGCTCGATCATGCCAGCGCGATTCCATTTCGTGCCGATGTGACTGAGGTCAGGGCCGAAGTCGATGCCGGATCCGTTCACGCGATGACAGGCGACGCAGACTCCTTCAAAGAGCGTCTTGCCGCGAGTGGCGTCGCCTTTTTCCCCAAGCAGTGCGGCATTCTGAAAGTCGGGGCCAAGAACTTGGCGGCGTTGCGATTCGGGAAGGAAGCGCTCGAACAAATCGCGGCGCAGTGGGTCAGCGATGGCGCTGCCTTTGATGATGGCCTGTGTGCGCAACCCGCCTGGGAGCGATCCATCCATGACCGCGAGGGCGACGCTCAGCGCACCGCTGCCGGTGGCTAGCAGTGGGTCGAGCGCTGCGGCGTCTCCTCCCTTCAGGCGGGTGAGCGCTTGTTCCTCCGCCTCGCGTTGAATGCGCGTGGCGGGGCTGACGTCTTGCGGCCTCGCTCCCATGCTCGCTATCCAATCCCGCATGACGATGAGCCCACGGTCATCGACGAGCCGACCGCCGAGGTAAGGCATGTGGCCACCGCCCGCAGTGGCCATGCGATAGAGCAGCACGCTGCGACTCGGATCACCGCGAGCGATGACGCGGGCATCGGCCAGGCCGAGGTCGCCTTGCACGGGCTTGAAGTCGATGAGCTTCGCCTCCTTCAGCGCCGCGTCGATGTTCATGAAGCTGGGCACGGTGCCGCCGCTGTTGAAGCGATGACAGACGCTGCAGTTGACGTGTAAATACGAGCGCGCCCGCGTCTCGATGCTGCCCTGCGTGCCGTGCGGATCGGCGAACTTCGGCTCATCGGGCGTGAGGCCGAGCTGCGTCAGCACATCAAGCTGGCGGCCTGGTGTTTCGGGCGTACGGAGATCGAGCTGCAACGCGCTGAAGCCTTGGGCGAAGCCATTCATCAAGGTGTGGCATCGCGCGCATTCGGAGCGGCTGAAAAAGCGCCAGGACTGCTTCATTACGCCACCTGGTGCGCTCTTATCCTTCACGGTGAAAGTGGTCTCGTCCCCACGCGATGGCACGAGGTGGGCATCGGTTTGTTCGACATTCCAGCGGTAGCTGTAGGTGCCCCAAAGGCTGCCGTCGAAGTGCAGGATCTGCGTTTCAATACGACGACGAGTGGCGGGATTGCCGCGTTCCAACTCGATCGAGTAAGTCTTCGCCAAAACGGCCCCCGCCGGGAAAGTCCAGCGTCCGCGCAGGACTACGCCCTTCGATTCCGCCGCCACACTGACGCCGGATTGATCGGGAAATGCCACCCAGCGCTCCGCCGTCGCGTGATCGGCCCAGCGCGGTGCATGGATCGCATACGGCAGCACTCCGGGCGCTGGGGTTTGCTGCGCGGTGTGTGTGAAGAGCCCAGTCTGACTCAGCGTGCGCGGGAAGTCGGAGTTCTTTCCTGAGAGCGGATTCTTCGCCAATCGCCACAAGCCGCCGCCGCTGTGATCCACGATGATCAACTCACCCTCCGCACCGATGCCAAAGCCTGCGGGCATGAGCGAACTGCGCGCCAGTTCGCGATGCTGCGTAACCTTGTCGCCCGCCGTGCGCAGCGCCCAAAACGTGCCCATCTGCCAGTCGCCATAGATGTAAGTGCCCGTTAGCTCTGGTAGCCGCGTGCCGTGATAAAACTCACCGCCAGTGATGCTCGCCGCCTCTTCATGCGAATGCGCTACGAGCGGCGGCAAGATGGGCGAGGGGCCGCGCACTCGATCCGCGCGCAAGTCTTGTTTGCCGCCCTCCGTGATGCTCCAGCCATAGTTCCCGCCGCGCTGGATGCGATAGATCATCTCCCACAACTCCCAGCCCACATCGCCCACGAACAACTCGCCGGACTTCGGATCAAAACTCATGCGCCAAGGATTACGCAGGCCGTATGCCCACACTTCGCCACGCGCCTTCGGCATCGCTATGAAGGGATTGTCCTTCGGAATGCTGTAGCCCTTGTCGCCGCACGTGTGATCCACGTCGATGCGCAGCACGCTCGATAACAAATCGCTGATGTCCTGCCCCGTCACGTTGACATCAGGCGGATCAGGCTTCGTCGCATCGCCCGTGGAAATGTAGAGCATGCCATCGGGACCAAAGCGCAAGTTGCCGCCGTTGTGTCCGCCCGCGCGCCAGGTGATGATGGTCTTCGCACTACTCAAATCGAGTCGCGGCGGGTTCTCATCCGTCACGCGGAAGCGCACGATCTTCGTTCCGTCCTCGCGATTGTCCGCCCCGTGTTGATCAAGATTCAGCCAGGTGAAAACGAAGCGATTCTCGGCGAAGCTCGGGTGAAACGTCAGCGCATACGAGCGCACCACTTCAGGCTCAAACGCAGTGAGTTCGCCAAACGCATCCGCCTTGGTCACGTCCGCGCCCGGCACAAAGGAAAACATCCGCCCGGTCTCCTCCAGCACCACGAGCCGATTCGTCCCAGGGATCGGCGTGACATCGAGCGGCTTCGAAAACGTGAGCCCCGGAAACATCCGCTCGACTACAAACGGCGGCGGTGGCTCCGGCGTGCCATGGATGCGGGAAGTCGTCCACGGCACCCGCTGCTGAGCGAATGCGGCAGTGCAGGTAAGCGTGAGGACGGCTAGCCGAATGATGGTGCTTGGTCTGAGCATGAGGAGAAACCGAGGTGGACTGCTATTCGCGAACGAGTCGGATGCACGAGGGCATCGGCATCGCGATGGGATCACCGCTTGGTTTGATGCCGCCAGTTTGCGGGTCGATCCGGAAAACGATGACGCTGTTGCCGGGCATGTTGGCGCAGAGCAACCACTTACCATCGGGCGTGATGAGCAGGTTCTGCGGCCCTTTGCCGAGGCTAGGCTCGATGCTGAGCAGGCTCAACGTGCCGTCATCAGCGATGCGATACGCGGCGATGCTGTCGTGACCGCGATTGGTGCCGTAGAGGAACTTACCGTCCGGAGTGATTTTCAAGTCGGCGGTGAAACTCTTGCCGGTGAAGTCGGCAGGCAGCGTGGAGATGGTTTGTCGCTCGGTGAGCGTGCCAGCGTCGGCGGTGTAGTCAAAGGCGACGACGGTGTTAGCCATCTCGTTGATCACATAGAGGTGTGTGCCGGCCGGATGAAACGTCAGGTGACGCGGCCCAGAGACAGGCGGCAACTTTGCGAAGGGTTGGGCTTCATTCGGCGTCAGCTTCGCGGTGGCGGCGTCGAGGTGGTAGATCATGATCTTGTCGATTCCCAGGTCCGCCGCGAGGGCGAAACGATTGTCCGGACTAATGATAATGCTGTGCGCGTTAGGACCCTTTTGCCGCACTGGATCGCCACCTGAGCCGCTGTGCTGCATGAACGTCGCGGCCTCCACCAGAGAGCCATCCGCCTTCACTGGCAGCGCTGCCACACTGCCAGACGAGTAGTTTGCCACGACCACCGTTTTGCCAGTCGCGTCAGTATCGAGGTAGCATGATGACGTGCCGCGTGCGGACTGCTCATTGAGCCGCTTTAACTGCCCCGCGCGTCCCTCGATGGCATACGCAGCGACGAAATCGTCCACCTTGTCGCCGAACTTCTCCGCGTTGATCGCATACAGAAAACGCTGGTCCCGCGACACCGCGAGGAAGAACGGATTCTGCAAGTCCGTGGTGCGATGCAGCGGCTTCAAGGTGCCCGTTTCAGCATCGAACTGAAAGGCGTGGATGCCTGCCTTTTCGCCAGAAGCGAACGCGGAGATGAACACGAGAGGATGGTCGGCATAAGCGATGGTGGCGGTGATGAGAGACACAAATAAAAGTAAGAACGGGGGAACCTTGAAAGTCATAAGGCAGATGATTGTGAGTTACCGACTGGCTCCGGTTGAACAGCGCACCGCTACGGCTTCGACCTCATAGCGAAGATTGGGTGGCAGACAGTTGGTGATGGTGGTGCGTGCGGGTGAGGGTTGCGGGAAGTATTCGCGATAGAGTTGATTGTAGAGCGGCAGGTCGTTCGGATCGCGGACGTAATTGCGGCTCTGCACGACGTGCGCGAGATCACTGCCGGCGGCTTCGAGCACTTGGCGGACGTTTTCGATGCTGCGGCGGAACTCGCCCTCGAAAGTGTCGCTGACGATGTTGCCTTGTTGATCTACCGACGCTTGGCCGGAGACGAAGATCAAATCACCAACGACTACGCAGGGGCTGAAGGGCAGATGCGATGTCGGTGTGGCGGGGAGTTGCGGATAGGAGACGAGTGGGTGGGTCATGGGTGGTTGGGGTGAGGTGAAAGGGGTTCGTCCGGCACGAGCTTTTTCGTGGCGTCCATGGGCAGAATGATGAGGCCCGCGAGCACGAAGGCTCCGGCGAGGGTGAAGAAGACGAGCGTCTTGCCATCGCCACCGCCGATCTTCATCAGCCACGGCACGAGCAGCGCACCAGCGCTGGCACCGAAGTTGCCCCACATGTTGCCCCAGCCTCCGGCTGCTGCTGTGGCGCGTCCCCCCACGTCGCCCATGAAGGCCCAGAGCGCTGGATTGGCCAGATCGGTGCAGAAGGAAACGACGGCGCAACACGCGATGAGCAGCCAGGTGGACTCGACGAACGGACAGCAAAGATAGGCTGCCGCGCAGACGAACATGGAGCTGGTCATGGGCAGCAATCGGCCCAAGCGCAGGCCAAAACGGCGCGTGGCCCAGTCGCAGTAGTAACCGCCTGCGATTTGCCCCGCCATTCCAAACGCGAGCACATAAGTGAGCATGCGCCCGCCTTCGATCTCGCCGACGTGGCGCTCTTCCACGAGGTAAGTCGGCAGCCAGGTGACGAGGAAACCCCAGCCGATGTTTTGCAGCATCTGCGCGGCGGAGTTGCACCACAGGCTGGTGCTTTTGGTGAAGCTCAAAAGGGCGCTCTTGAGTTCGCGCGCGCTCAGCGGACGCTCGCTGTCCGGCGTGCCGATCAGCGCGATTTCCGCCGCGTTGACCTGCGGATGCTCCCGCGGATTCGAGCGCACCGCGCGCCAGAAGATCGCGGCGATGACGAGCCCCACCGCGCCATCAATCCACAATGACATGCGCCAGCTTCCCATCGTCACGATCATCCAGATGGTTAGGAACGGCGCGATGGTGCCGCCGATGCGCCCGCCGAGCGCCACCATGCCGCTAGCGCTCGCCCGACCGGTGAGTGGTATCCATTTGCGAATCAACGCCATCGAAGTCGGATAAGCGCCCGCCTCGGACACGCCGCAGAGCAGCCGCGCGATGAGTAGTCCGGCAAAGCTGGACATGAAGCCCGTCATCATCGTGAAGAGCGACCACAGCACGATGTAGAGCGTGAGCATCGGCCTCGCGCCGAAGCGATCACTCGCCCAGCCTGCGGGCACCTGCAGCAGCGCATAAGCGAAAAAGAACGAACTCAGGATGCTGCCGATCTGATCCTTGGTGAGATGCAGTTCGTTGTTGAACGACACTGACTTCACGATCTCTCCCATGCAGATGCGGTCGAGATACAGGATGAACGCCATCAGCATGGTGACGCCGATGATGCGATGACGGATGGCGGTAGGGGGCATGCGTCGCTTACGGCTTCGGTTGCTTGGCCGCGTCGAGCCGTGCCTTCTCCTCGGCCTCGCGTTTCTCCACGTCCTTCGGATGCTTGGAGAACGACGCGAACACATCGCCCACCACCTTGTCAGCGAGCACACCGAGTTCCTTCAGGATGATCTGCTCGGCTTCGGGCTTGAGCTTGGAGAGATTGGGTTCATAACCGCCAACCGTGTGCGCGTCAGCGGTGGCGATGTAACCGATGTTGCCATTCGTGTAGCCGACAATAATCGGCGTCGCACGGTCCGCGATGGCCTTCTCCAGCTTGAATCCGTATTCGACCATCGGCTCGCCCGGCATGGTGAGGAAAAGGAACGGCCCAACCTTCATCGCCATCAGTTCGGAGGGAACCGTACATTCTTTTCCGGGCAGATCAAGGGTCTCACTCGCCACACGGATCTGGTAAAACGTCTCGCGCTTCCGCAACTGCTCGCGAGTCACACTAAACGCCGCCGCACGAGCCACCGCGCCGCCGAGATCGCGGCCCGCCCATTGGATGTCCGCCTCATCCGCACAGCGATACGGATAACCCGGAAGATTCGGACGAATATCGCCCGCGCAGCCCTGCATGAACATCGACATCGTCTTTTGCCCATACACCATCTCGACAAACGTCTGCGCCTCGCCGGGGAAGTCCGCCGTCATCTTTGGATAGCCTTTGGGGTAAGGCTGCGAGCCTTTGTCGCCCCAGGTGAAAAAACACGGATGACACACGGCATGCATGACGATGGCCATCGGCGTGAGCGATTTGCCATCATCGAAGCGCAGCACTTTCACACGAGGATCATTTGGCCCCTCGGGATTCAAACGCACCACCGCACGTCCGTCGATGGTCTTCCGTCGATTGATGCCGAAGCTGATGCGATCCTCGCCATAGCCGATGCTCACCACGTGCATGTTCGCTGCCGCTTCCTTAGCCGCAGCCGTGAGTTTCTTGATCAACTCCGAAGCCCAGCGCAAATTCTCCACATAACCCGGTCCCGAGTGATTGTGCGATGCACACACCATGATATTGGCAGCAGGCACGCCAGTTTCCTTTTCGATATTCTCCCGAGCGAGCTTCACCATATCCTCCCACGCACCGATGACGTCCATGGTGACGATCGCCGCCTTCGTCTCGCCATCATCGAGCAAAAGAACCCCAGCGCGCAAAGGGTCACGCACAGCCGTCACTTGCCGCCGATGCCCCACGACCGTGATGCCCGCCAGATCCGCCGGAGTGATGTCCACCTTCGCCACACCCGCCCGCAGATTTGAAGAAACAGGAAACTGACCGTCAACAACCTGCCCGACGAGCCGCAGGCTCGTGAGCAAAACGATACAGATGGAGAAGTAGAAATGTGTGCTCATGATGTATCCTAGCTATACAACAGAACGATGGTGATTCTCACTCACAAAGTCTGACCAGTAAGCTAAAACCGTTTACGCTGAGGCTAAAAGTGAGGGGCGAGCGGCAGCGCCGATCCGCTTGCAGGGCGAGTCATAGTCCGTGGCTGATTGGATGGACAGAATGCAGAAGGCTGTGAGTTTGCAGAGCAGAAAAAGCAATCTTGCCTCCAAAAAAGGAAACTCGATCTGAGCCGTTTGTCAGCCAATTGCCAACTGCCTATGAGGATCACAAAGGGGTGAATGCTCCATTGGGATGGCAAAAGTGCGCTTGTCGCAGTTCAGACACACTTTGTCGTGGTGAAAGAGCGTGGTTGCAGACTGGCTGTGTCGTCTGGTAACCTTCTCTCATGCCCAAACTCGCCGCATTTCCCAAAGCCTTCATGGTCGCCCTCTGCAAAGAAGGGACAATGACCGTGTCTGAATGGATCGCGCTCGCCGCGAAGCTGGATGTGCAGGGCCTGGAATGGTATGCGGGCTTTTTGGAGATGGCGGATGAGAAGAATTGGCCGCGCTTCCGCAAGGATGTCGAGGACACGGGCAAGGTGATCCCGATGATGTGTTGCTCGCCGGATTTTACGCATCCTGACGCGGCTTTCCGCGAAAAAGAGATCGCCAAGCAGAAGCGCTGGATCGACATGACGCACACGCTCGGCGGATCGTATTGCCGCGTGCTCAGTGGTCAGCGCCGGCCGGAGCTGAAGTTGGATGAGGGGGTGAAATTCGCCGCTGATTCGATTTACGCCTGCCTGCCCTATGCGCAGGAGCGGGGCATCACGCTAATAATAGAGAACCACTACAAGGACGACTTCTGGGACTACCCCGAGTTCGCGCAGAAGATGGATGTCTTTTGCCAACTCGTCGATGCGGTGCAGCACCCGAACTTCGGCGTGAACTATGACCCATCGAACACTTACCTCGCTGGAGAAGACCCGATTGAACTGCTCAAGCGCGTCTCGCACCGCGTCGTCACCATGCACGCGAGTGATCGCTATCTCGCTGAAGGCACGATTGAAGATCTGCGCAAAGAAGAAGGCGGTGCTCAGGGCTACGCCAAGCGCCTGCGCCACGGCGAGATCGGCAAAGGTCTCAATGATTACGACGCTATCTTCACCGAGCTTCGCAGCAAGGGTTTCAACGGCTGGATTAGCATTGAGGACGGCGTCGATGGCATGGAGCAGCTCGCCCGAAGCGTGGAGTTCTTGAAGAAGAAAATCGCGCAGTATTGGGACTGATCAGTCACTCATCATGAACCACTTTTTTACTTCCGTCTGGATTGCCAGCGCATTCCATTCCGTCTTGTTGGGACGTGAGGTAGAAAAGCCATCCTTTGTCGGCGAACCTGTGGATTTCATGATCACTTCAGACCGCGATTCCATGACCCGCTGCACGCTCGACGGCACCGAGCCGTTGTGCACATGTAGCTATGTCTATCGCGGCACAATCAGCGTGCAGCCCGGCATTCAGGTAAAAGCGAGCGCCTGCAAAAGCGGCATGGCAGACAGCGTTATGAGTTCTGCCAAATGATCTCGCCTGATATGAAGCCCGTCGCCTTTCTTTTAATCCTCACTGTCTCGGGCGCGTTGCCATTGGTTGCTGAACTGCCGCAAGCCTTTTTAGAAAAACAATGCAGTGAGTGCCATGATGCAGGCACAAAGAAAGGCGGGCTGGATCTCGCCACATTGTCACCGGCTCTGGAAGGCGACAGTTTGGACGAATGGGTCAAGGTACACGACCGCATCCGCTCAGGTGAGATGCCACCAGCAAAGCAGCCACGACCCGAGGTAAAAGAACTGAATACGGCACTGTCCGCGCTGGCAAAGTCACTCACCGCCGCAGACGAAAAGCGAACACAGCGCGATGGGCGCGCGCAACTGCGGCGATTGAACCGCGTCGAGTTCGAAAATTCTTTGCGCGACCTGCTCGCGATGCCTGCACTGAAGTTGAAAGACGCGTTGCCAATGGACGGCAAAGCGCATGGCTTCGACCGTCTTGCTGGTGCGCTCGACATCTCTTACGTCCACATGGAGACCTACCTCGCTGCCGTGGACAAGGCACTGAATGCAGCGCTTTGCCCGCTGCCGGAAGCGCCACCGGTTTTGAAATATCATTACCGCCCGTGGGAACTGGTCCATCATGACGGCAAAGAGTGCGAAGGCTCGGTGGCACTCGCGGTGGGGAACAAGACAGGCATCGGCCTCGTCGGTATGAAGCGGGATGAAACCTTTGTGGCGGACAGCGGGCACCACATCATCGACGATGAACCGAAAGCCACGGCGTTTGGCCTCTTTCGTCATGAAGATGCGGACTACCGCTGCAAGATGACAAAAATTCAGCCCTACGTCACGGGTTGGTACAAGCTGCGCGTGTCGGGTTACAGCTTTGATTGGGATGGCAAACAAGTGGTGCCCACGGACAAGCACGGCGCACTCGGTTGGGGCGTGTATCAAAAGGGCGAGCACCACGGCACGGTCGATCTGCCGCCGAACAAAGCAGCAGTGCGCGAAGTGACCGCATGGTTGGAGCGCGGCGGTGGCATGGATCATCCGAATGATGACTTCATCCGCGTCATCGGCTCCTCGTTGCAAAACGTGCGTGACTATGCTGGCAAGAACAAGGAAATGACTGGTCCGCCGTGGTTTGTGCCAGGTATTGCCATCGAATGGGTCGAGATTGAAGGTCCGTTCAATGAGCAGTGGCCGCCAGCAAGTCATCGCGCGCTGTTTGGTGATCTGCCCGTGAAGGTTTGGACCAAAGAACTCGGCATCGCCAAGCCCACGCAGCAGGTGTGGCCGCGTGGTAATCCGCGCTCCGAACCGAAGGATCTCTATGGCGAACGCGGCGACAAGCGCCCTGTCGTTTTCGTCGAATCCAAAGACCCGTCCCACGACGCCGAGCAGTTGCTCAAGACATTCCTCCGCAAAGCCTTCCGCCGGCCAGCAACTAACAGCGAAGTGTCGGACTACCTGCTGAAAGTTCAGGCAAAAATCGCAACCGGTGCCGCCTTTGAAGACGCGATGCGTGCAGCGTATCGCGAGGCGTTGACGTCACCGGAGTTTCTTTTCCTGAACGAGCCGGTTGGTAAGCTTACCGACCATGCCCTAGCCGCACGCCTGAGTTACTTCTTGTGGAGTTCCCTGCCCGATGAAGAACTCAGCAAACTCGCCGACGCTGGCCAGCTTTCCCAGCCCGCCACGCTGCGCACACAAACCGAGCGCATGCTGAATGATCCGCGTTCCGCTCGTTTCGTGGAAAACTTTCTCGGCCAATGGCTCAATCTGCGCGAAATCGGTGCCACAGCGCCGGACCGGAAGCTCTATCCTGAATTCATGCCATGGCTGCAGGATGCCATGCTGATGGAGGCACGCGCGTATTTCACGGAGCTGCTACGTGCGGACCTCGGCGCCACCCAGCTCGTGCAGTCGGACTTTGCCTTCATCAATGAACCACTCGCCCGACTCTATGGCATTGAAGGCGTGAGGGGCTGGGATTTACAACGTGTTGCCTTGCCCAAGGACAGTCCACGCGGCGGCTTCCTCACCATGGCCGCTGTGCTCAAAACGACGGCGAATGGCACCACCACTTCCCCAGTGAAGAGAGGTGCCTTTGTCATGGATAAAGTGCTGGGGATCGTGCCCACACCGCCCCCGCCCGATGCTGGTAGCGTGGAGCCTGATACCCGTGGCACCACAACGATCCGCGAACAGCTCGCGAAACACAAACGCAACACCACATGCGCTGGCTGCCACCAGAAAATGGACGGCTATGGCTTTGCGCTGGAGAGCTTCGATGTCATCGGCGAATGGCGTGATCACTACCGGGCCACAGGGGCGGCCAACGTGGACAAGATCATCCACGGCAAACGCATCGAGTATCATTTCGGCCCAGGCGTGGACTGCACCGGTCAGATGCCTGATGGCCGGGCATTCAAGGAGGTGAATGAACTTCGCTCCCTGCTCGCCGCCGATCCTGCACGACTCGCAAACGCCTTCGCTAGTCAGCTCATCACTTATGCAACAGGTGCGGAGATCAGTTTCGCCGATCGAGCAGTAGTGGAGCGCATCGTCAAGAACTCCGCTTCAAAACATTATGGACTCCGCACCTTGCTGCTGGAGGTCGTGCAGAGTGAACTCTTCAATCACAAATAATCCCACCATGAACGCACCTCACATCACCACTCGCTGTGTGCTCGACCGCCGCTGCTTCCTCAAGCAAGCTGGTGTCACGCTCGCACTGCCATTTTTGGAGGCCATGTTACCCCGGCTTCATGCTGCTGCGGCCCCGCCGCCACGTCGCTTCGTCGGCATGATGACGAACATGGGCATCATCCCCGAGTATTTCTTTCCAAAGACTGCGGGCCACGATTACGAGAGCACGCCTTATCTCGACATCCTGAAAGCGCACCGCGCTGACATGACCATTTTTTCAGGTGTGTCACTCCCTGGGGTCGATGGTGGCCATGCTTCGGAGAAATCATTCCTCACGGGTGCCCCTGGAGCCAGCCGTGGCACTTTTCGCAACAGCATTTCGCTCGATCAAGTGATGGCGGAAAATATCGGTGGCGACACACGCATGGGATCGCTGGCGATAATGATCGGCACGGAAAATCTGAGTCTGTCATGGACCCGCAGTGGTTCGATGATTCCGCCGGTGACCAGCCCTGTGAAGCTCTACCAGCAGCTTTTTGTCGAAGACACGCCGGAAGCCAAAACCAACGCCGTGCAACGCCTCAAAGACGACCGCAGCCTGCTCGACAGCCTGCGCGACAAAGCCAAGCGACTCGAGCGCGAAGTCGGTGCCGCAGATCGTGAGCGTTTGGATCAGTACTTTACCAGTGTGCGTGAGCTGGAGCAGCGCCTCGCTACGGCAGAAGGCTGGATCGGCAAAGCCAAGCCCAAAATCACCGCCACGAAGCCGGAGGAACTCAGTGACCGCAACGACCTGCCTAAAAACAATCGCGTCATGTTCGACCTCGTGCGGCTCGCTTTGGAAACCGACAGCACCCGCATCGTCACCATTGCCGCCAGCACCGGCAGCATCACGCCGCGCACCATTCCCGGCGTGAAATCGAACACGCATGAACTCACGCACCACGGACATCGTGAGGAGAAGATGGGCGAGCTGCGCCTTATCGAAGAAGCACAGTTCCACGACCTCGCCGTCTTTTTGACAGGCCTGCGCGGCATTTCTGAGCAGGGAACCACCTTGCTGGACCGCACGGCGGTTTTGTATGGCACCAACATGGGCAGCGCCAATGCACACTCGAACGACAACCTTCCGGCGCTGCTCGTGGGCGGCGGTTTCAAGCATGGCCAGCACCTTGCGTTCGATCCCAAGAAAAACTATCCGCTGACGAACCTGCACGTCTCTCTACTGCAACGCCTCGGCATCGAAGCCGGGAGTTTCTCCAGCGGCACCACGACCATGCGAGGATTGGATACGGTCTGATGACACGACCGTTACGTCATCAAACACTGCACCTCCCAGCCCCGCTGGAGTGATGTCCACCTTCGCCACCCCCGCCCGCAGATTTGAAGAAACAGGAAACTGACCGTCAACAATCTGCCCGAAGAGCCGCAGGCTCGTGAGCAAAAAGATACAGGTGGAGAAGTAGAGGCGCGTGATCATGATGTATCCTAGCTATACAACAGAACGATGGTGATTTTCACTCACAAAGTCTGACCAGTAAGCTAAAACCGTTTACGCTAAGGCTAAGGGTGACGGCGCGGCTCACTGCGGATCGATTCGCGACAATGCCGAGGCCAAGCATCACGCACGAGGGAGAGTCGCATCACCGATCCCAACTTCACTGGATTCATTGTCTGCGGAGTCGGGTGAGGACTCAACTATGGGCACAGGCTGCTTTCATTGTGGAGGAACGTGTTTGAGCGTGTTGCTCGACCTCACTTCACTCTCTCCACATCGACATATATCGCGCTCATCTTCGGCGCGTCGTGCATATACAACAAGCGGCCGGGGCTAATCTCGCGGATGCTCGTGTAGTTGAAGCCGACTTTGTCGGAGATGACTTGATGCGAGGGCCACGTTTTGCCGCCGTCGAGGCTGAACATGAGGCAGCTCGCGGGGCGTCCGTAGCTGCAGGCGAGCACGCCGTTGCTCATAAGAACGAGATCGGGCAGCACCTTGCCGACTTCGAGTTCGATGGGTTCGCTCCAATTTTTTCCGGTGTCGTGGCAGAACATCTGTTTCATGCGGCTATTGCGATCACCACGAATGACGGCGGTCTGCTCGGTGGCGCTGAGGCGGCAAACGGCGGGTTCGCCACCGGGGCCGACGGTGCTGAAGTAGGTCCACGTTTTGCCTTCATCCGTGCTGCGCATGAGGTGGGACCAGCGCTCGGTGTTGTTGCGGCCATCGGGCAGCTTCACGCTCTTGCGGCTCCACACGACCATCGTGGCACCGCCATCGGCATCGTTCCAGATGTGGCGCTCACAGACGACCACATCACCACGCTTTTCGGGCACGTATTGCGGTGGCAAGACGAGGCGACTGTCGATCATGGTGAACTTCGTGGCCTCGGCATTGAGGTGCGTCGTTTTGGCAGTCAGTGAGCCATCCGGCTGCGACCACGTCCAGCGTGATGCCCCGAGGATGCTGCCATCGGGCCGGCGCACGCATGGCAGCGGCGTGGTATCGAGCTTGTCGAGACCGGGGATGGGCGACCACGTCTTGCCCGCGTTGGTGGATTTGAGCAGGCCATACGGCTCATAGAGCGCATCTGGGCCTTGGGCCACGCTCATTAGCAGCAGCCCTTTGCCCATGTCATAAAGATAAGGTCGCGTCTGCTTCACATCCTCGCGCGGGATGAGCCATGGCTCGCTGACTGTGAGCTTGATCGGATCATTAGCTGGTGTGCTCGTCGCCTTGCGCACACCGAGCTTCACGCTGGCCCACAGGGCATCGCCCGTGGCTGTCTTTGCGCTCGATCCGAACTGAATGAACGCCTCCGGTGAATCCGCCGCTTTCCAAAACGCATTCTGCCCCGTCACCTTCTGCTCACCATCCACCCACAGGCTCATGTCCGTGCCGCGAATGATGAGGCGGTAGGTATGAAACCGATTCGTCGTGTCCATCGGGACGAAGCGATCCGTGAAGGTCGTGGCTTGTGCGGGGAAGATCACGAGGCCGTCCTGATGCTTCCCATCGCTCACCTGCACCATCACCGGCGCACCATCGCGCCATGGCCAAAGCGAGGTCGCGGGCTTCTTCGGCTGCGAGCCGGTGATCGCGCCTGCTTTCACGGTGACCTCGACGATGATTTCATCATCGGGGTTTGCTTTCCATGCGGCGCGGTAGTGGGCGAACTCCTTGCCATCATCCATGAGGCGCAGGCCATCGGCTTCGAGCTTCGCATTGGGTTTGCCCACGGCGGTCCATGTCGAATCAGGGAGCGCTTTGCCATCGTAGCTGACGAGCCAGGTGATGTCCTGGGCATGAAGCGCGAGTGAGCCGAAGAGAAGGAGAAGGGGAAGGAGCCTCATGATCTTGGGAATGGGGCTGCGCTTACTGCTTCTTTGGCTGAGGAGCGCCTTTGGTCTTCTCCGCAGCCGCTTTGGCACGCGCGTCAGCCTGCTTTTTCGCAAACTCTGCGGCAGTGGCTTCGAGCGCAGGCCATGCGGACTTCGCTTTGTCGAGTTCGGTTTCGTTGAGGCCGAAAGCCTTCAACACGCCGACTGCCATGAGCTTGTTGCCCTCGGCATTCATGTGAACGCCGTCGCTGGTGAGTACTTTGACCTTCGGCTTGTTCTCCGCCTTGATGCGTTCTTCAAACATCGCATACAGATCGGCCATCGGAACCTTCTTCTCCTTCGCAAGCTGGCGGAGGAAGTCGTTGTAGGGAGCGAGCAGGCCATTCTCTGTGCTGCTGAGGTTTTCTTGAATCACCGTCGCCGTCAGTATCACGGGCTTCACGCCAGCGGCCGTCGCCTGATCGATGATCGCGGTGATGTTCTTCTGGTAGGTGCCGCGTGTGGAGACCTTGTCGTCGTAGGTGCCGCTCTTCGCCATCGCATCGTCCAGCGGCACGCCGCGCGGGCCGTGCCACACGTCATTCACACCGCAGCTCAGTGTCATCCACTGCGGTTTCTTGCTCAGCACATCCTTATCAAGTCGCGCCAGCATTTGATCCGACTTGTGACCGCTGATGCCAGCGGGAACCGGCTTCGCTTTGATCCCGTTCGCCTCCAGTCCCGCGATCACCAGCCGCACATAACCTGCTAGATTGCCCCAGCCGCCTGCGGTGATCGAATCGCCGAGAAAGGCGATTTTATCGCCGCTCTTCACGGCGATTTCTGCTTTGGCAAAATGTGGAATGACAAGGACAGCGGCGAGAGCGGGGAGAAGGCGGAGATGAGAGTGGATCATGGTGGTTGGTTATGGGTGGAATGAGGCAGCAAGCAAACGACGCACTGGCAGCGCCCTTTCCCGGATTGCGGGGCTGGTGACACAAGTCATCGTAACCAGCGAGCTTTGTACGGACGCGCGTCTTTGAATTGAATTTGGCCTTCAGGATTGTATAGGCGGATGACGGAGTCCCAGTTGCTGAGAACGACGCGCCCCGTGGCAGGATGGATGTCGGTGGATTTGGCCTTCGCTTCGCCACCAAGAACCGGATGCGGCTTGAAAACAGCCTTGTCGCGATCAAACAACTGCACGCTGTTCTCCGTGGTGATGACCAACTCATTGCTGCCCGGCACAGGGCGCAGATCGTGGCCGTCCTTGTCGGGCAGCGGGTGCGTGCTTTTGAGTTTCAGCGCGGGTTTGTCGCTCTCCCAGTCCTCCAGCGTGTAGGCGCGCAGTTCATCAAAGCCAAGCGCCCAGAGGCACTGCCGCTGCTCGTCCCACACCACGCCATGCGCAGAATGCAGCGGCGTTTTAAAGACAGGCGTCATCACACCAGACAGATCAAAGACTTCGAGGTGATCACCGCTCAAGGAACTCGCCACGACAACGCGATTGTTCGGCAGCAAGGCCAGCGAATGCGCGTTCCGGACCCATGCGCGCCATAGAATGCGCTTCGTCTCTCGTTCGATGAGCGCGCAACCGCCATTCGAGGCGCAGACGAGGATCTTCGCGCCGTTTTCGACCGGTTTGCATTCATCTAGGTGATGAAACTCTTTCCGTGCCTCCTCCGGCAAATCAGGCGCATCTTCGCCGCACCAGCGCCACACCTTGTCGATCACTCCAGCCTCCGCCTTGGCCGCATCGACGATAAAGACCTCGTTCCCGCCCGCTAAAATCAGTTCGTCCGCTTGTGCGGTGTGGAAAACGAGGAGCAGCAGCAAAAGTGGGCGCATGCTGGTGATACACGGCCACGAGCACGAATCACTCACGCTTTTGCGCAAACAGCCACTCCCACAGCTCCACCTTCTCATACGCAAGCCCCCCACTGCCGTGGCCCACGCCGGGGAACTCGGTGTACTTCGGCTCCGGCTTCACGCCCGCGGTTTTCAGCGCGGCGATCATGTCACGCGATCCGCTGACTGGCACAGCTTCGTCTTGATCACCATGAAAGGCCCAGATGGCCACGCCATTCATCTTTGCGGCATCGGTGGTCTGCCAGATGCCGCACACCGGCACGGCGGCGGCAAACTTCACCGCATGTTCTGCGATGATGCCCCACGTTCCCACGCCGCCCATCGACTGACCGGTGAGGTAGAGCCGTTTCGCGTCCGCCTTCGTCTCCGCGACCACCGCATCGAGCGCCTCAATGAGTTCAGGCATCACGATGCGTGCATCAGTGCCGCGAAACTCGCTCTTTGCCCAGCGCGTCGATTTTCCATCGCAGGCGGGTGCCATGACGATGCACGGATGCTTCGCCTGCATCTCCGGCGCGGCGAGTCGGTTCGCCGCGTCCGTATTTCCACCCGCGCCGTGTAGGCAGAGCAAGAGTGGTAGTGCTGCGGGCTTATCCTTTGGCACGAAGAGACTGTAGCGAATGGTCTGGCCATTGCTGCCCTTGAACTCACGCACCTCAAAGGCCGCGTTCGCACCGCCGGGCCGCGATTGCTGTTCCTTGCCGCGCCGTCCCTTCTCCTGCATCGCCGTGAGTTCCGTCGCATCGAGCACGCCATCTCCATTCGCGTCATAGCCGGAGGCGCGGCTCCAAAACTGCTCCCCAAGCTCCTCTTTGGACAATTTGCCATCCTTGTTCGCATCCATCGACTGGAGGCGGGCAAATTTGTCAGTTTGTTGCGCGGTTGCCGCGACCAAAGCAAGCATCCAGAACAGAATGGTTTTCATAATGCCCACTAAAACATGCTGAGGCGAAAAAAGTTCCGCCGCACCTGAAGCAAATGCTACCTCACCTCAAACGGCACATTCGCGGTGGCGGCGTGGTCTTTGCCGTCGCTGACCCAGACATGAAGGCGATAGATGCCCGGCTTCGCAGGCGCTTTCACACTGGCTTTATCTGCCTCGGTAGATTGAATCGCGCCCTCGATGGCTGCGGGCATCGGCGGGCGCTTTCCCGCATCGTGCTGCGTCTTTTCAGCCAATACAGACCAGCGCCAAGTGATCGCATCACCATCGGCATCCGCTGCCTCGGCGCGTGCGGTGAATACAGCGCCGGGGGCCAGCGCATCAGCGGGCGCACCGCTCATCGGTTTGATTGAGGGTGCATGGTTGGCAGGCTGTTTGCCGCTCCATTTTTCCTCCAGCACATCCACGGCGGCGGTCGTCTCGCCTTCATGCGTCAGCAGGCCGAACCAAGTCGCTGTGGCCTCGTATTTCCATCCCCAGAGGAAGGCATAGCTGCCGAGGCAGGCACCGCGCTTCGCGATGACCTCGTCGTAGCCCCGGCTCATCATCGCAGCCTTTTCGCTGCTCGTTGGTTCCAAAGCCGCGCCGCTCTTGCTCTTCGGCCTCTCCCAGAATCCCTGCGGCCCCCACTCGGTGACGAGCCACGGACGCGTCCAGCCGACCTTCATCAAGTGCTCACGCAGACTGAAAAGCGCGCCGTAGGTGTTCACGCCGACATAATCGAGATGCGGCGTGTGCTCGTTCAGCCCCTTCGCCTTCGCCGCGCTCAGTCCTGCCACGGCGGTGAAGGTCGGATGGGCAGGATCGAGTTCCTTCGCCAAGAGGGCGAGCCGTTCAATCTGCTGCCAGTAGCCGACATTCATGCCATCACCCTCCGCCTCATTGCCGAGTCCCCAGGCCAGCAGCGCGGGATGATCGTGAAACTGCATGATCTGCTGCCGCACGCGTTCCGTTTGCTTCGCGCAGTGCTCCTTGTTTGCATAAGAGAACCATGCGCACTCGGACTCCAGCCAGATGCCCGCGCTGACACTCAAACCGAGCGCCGCCGCATCATCCAGAATCTTCGCCAGCCCATCGGTGCTCCAGGTGCGGATGGAGTTCGCGCCGCGAGCCGCGAGCTGATCGAGATGCGTGTCACCGCCCGCGCCTCGGACGAAATACGGCTCGCCGCCACGATGCATGCCATTCGTAGCATTAATTGTCACCGGCACCGGTGTGGCGAGGGCGGCGAACTCGACAAAGAGACAGGCAAACAGAAGACGCATACGCCGTCGTTACATGAAGGCTAGACGAATCACAAGCCCGACGCTCACGGCTTGAACTCCGCTACCACCTGCGCGCTCGTGACATCCCAGGCGCGGACAGTGCCGTCTTCGTCACCGCCGAGGATTAAATCACCACCGCGAGTCGTGGCGAGGGATTGCAAGAAGCTGTTCGAGCCGAGGAGTTTTTTCACCTCACCGCCATCGCTGGTGATGAGGCGGAGTTTGGTGTCACCAGCGCTGGTGGCGATCTGGTCGGCAGCGCCGAGGTAGCGGATGCCGGTGACTTCTTTATCCCAACCATCCACGCTTTTGCGGCGGTCACCGGTGGTCCAGTCCCAGATTTTGACGACGTTGTCAGCACCAGAGCTGGCGAGCAGGCGGCCGTCAGCACGCCAGGAAACGCCGAGAACGTGATGCGTGTGGCCTTCGAAGACTTTCACGACTTTGCCAGTGCTCAAATCCGTGATGCGCACGGCCTTGTCGGCACCGCCAGAGGCAAGGAGCTTGCCATCGGGTGAGAAATCGAGGGCGAAGATACTGTCGAGATGACGCTCGGCATGAGTTTTGGTGAGCGTGCCGGTGGCAACATCCCACAAGGTGATGTCACCGCTGCGGGAAGGCTCGCCACTGCCAATGGCGAGCGTTTTTCCATCGGGCGAGAACGCGAGGCTGTTCGCACGATCGGTGATCAGCGATTTGCCATCGCCGCTACCGAAGCTGCGTTCGAGCACCCATGTCGCGCTCGTGCTGCCGAGTTCGATGGGTTTGCCGTTCACGGTGCTCCAGGCCAGTGGCGAGCCGCTTTCCTGTTCAGCGATGAGTTCGAGGCCGGTGGCGGAGAACTGCAGTGACTTGGCCTTCTTGAGGCCGGTGGCGAGTGTTTTCGCGATGAGATCGCGATCCGCGTTCGCTTTCTCCGCCTCCTTCTTCACGACTTCAAGACGTGCCTTGGCATCCGTGACGGCCAGCTTGGCATTCTTCTCGTTTTCGGCGACGAGTTTAATTTCGTTCGCGGTGTCAGTGATCGCGGTTTCGGCGCGAGTCAGGGCTTCCTGGGCGAGCTTGAGATCGCTGGCAGCCTTCGCGGCTTTCTCCTGGGCATCTGCGTTCTTTTTGACCAAAGCGTCATCCGGCTTGCCTTTGGGCAGCATGGCGACTTGATCGGCGACTTCTTTCGCAGCCTTGTCGGCAGCGGCTGTAGCATTTGCTTTGGGCAGGAGGGCCTGCTTCTTCGCCTTGATGCCGACCTTAGCCAGTTCCACAAATTCGGTCAAATCAGCCGATTTCTTCGCATCGCTGCCTGCGAGTTTGATTTCGGCGGCGGCGGTCGCCAGGGCAGCTTCTGCCCGTTTGAGGTCAGCTTGAGCTAGTGCGAGTTCGGCTCCGGCCTTGGCAAGAATGGCCTGAGCGGTGGCCTGTTTTTTGGCCAAAGTTTCATCCGGCTTGCCCACGCTGGCTTTGGCCACTTCATCGACAACTTCCTTCGCTGCTTTGTCGGCAGCGACCCTCGCATCCTCCTTGGGCTTAATGTCCTTATTTTTATCTTCGAGCGCCTTTTTCGCGAGTTCGGCCAGTTCGTTGGCCTTCTTCAAACGGTTCGTCTGCTCGGTGGCATCGGTCTCGGCCTTTTTGATGGCTTCGTTTTGGTAAGTCACCTCCAACGCAGCACGCACGGCGGCGAGGCTGCGCTGCGCGAGCGCCTGCTCGGTGGCGAGGTCGGTCTTGATGTGGGCGATCAGTTTGCCGCCGGTGGTTTCGGTGAGCTTGATCGTGTTGTCGGCTTCCTGCGTGGCGGTGAGCTTGGATGACGGCTGGAAGCCATCACTCTTTGGGATTTCGCGCTTCCAGAGTTTCACCTCACGGAAGCTGCCAGTGGCGAGGCGGGTGCCATCGGGGCTGAAGGCGAGTGACTGCACGACATCGCGATGTGCGACGCCAGGCTGTTTGTAGAGGCCGGATTTGAGCAATGCATGATCCGTGAGCTTGGTGACGAGGCTCTGCGTGGGCAGATGGTAGATGCTGATTTGATTCGCGCGTGCAGCGGCGGCGAAATCACCCTGCGGCGCCACAGCGACGGCATAAATCGTCTGCAAGCCCGATGGCAGCGGCTCCCACGCAATGACGACCTCTTTTTTGGCCGAAGCCTTGGCCCCTTTATCGATCCACGCTTTGAAGAGAGTCAGTTGCTCGACGGTGAGATTCACCGCGCCGACCTTGTTCCCCTTCGGCGGCATCTCCGAGTCCCAAGTGTGCGCCGCCGCCTGATACATGACGCTGTCCGCGCCTTTGCCGGGAATGATGCCTTTGTCGCTCTCACCACCCTTCGCCATCAGCTCCGGCGTCTCCATGTTGAGACCGCCCTTGGTCGTGGTCTTGTTGTGGCAGGCGAGGCAGTTGTCCTTCAGGAACGGGCGGATGTCGCGGTCATAGTCGATGGCCGCAGGACTTGCGGCCATGACGAATGACGAATGCAGAATGAGGAATGGGAGGCAGGAGCGGAGCATGGCGGATCAGATGAGGGGCTGACACGAATACGCTGCTTGTTTGCCGCTTTACTCAAGCATCCTCGTAAGCTCGTAAAACTCATCACGGACAATGTCGGACTGACGGCAGATGGCGCGAAGGGTGGAACCCTTGATGTGTGGGTGATTGGGCATGGTGAGGGGCGTAGCGGTGCCGTCGTCGTTTTGCCGACGCATCGCGATGTGTTCGCGTTCGCGCACCATCACAAATCCCAATCCCCGCAAGGCACGGATCACGCGTACTTCGGTGCGTCTGTCAGAAACTTGTCCATCTCTCAGACAAATGCCTCGGCGACGAATGCCTCCAGAACCGGACCGTCCTCATCCTCAAAAACCTCGGGACCGAATGTTTCGATATGAAAGCGGACGGCGGACTGCACGTCACGCAACGCCTCGTCATTTCACCACGGGTGTCACTGGGGTGAGTTTTAGTTTATCTCCAACGACTTTGAGCCACAGCTTGGAGCCTTCTCTCAGATGCAACTTTTCTCGGGCTGCCTTCGGCATCAACAAGCGTCCGCGTTTGTCCAAGGTCAGGGTGGCAGTCATTCAGGCGACCCTGCCGTAAGAAATGCCATTTTCAATGGCATTCACCCACCCATATAAGTGTCCGGAGTTTTACTTCTTCACCGCTGCGTTCACGCGAATGCGGATGGGATTGGAATAGAGGACAAAGGTGGCCTCTTTGGGCGAACTCTTGGCGGCGAGATCTTTGATGAGTTTGTCAGCGGCGGCTTTGGACGCATCGGCAGTTTTGAGTTCTGCGGTGGCAGCTTTGACAAGGTCGGCCTTTTTTGGCGTGGTATCAGCATTGGCTGAAGCGAGTTTTTTCTGGGCTTCCTTTTGAGCACCGAGAACTTTTTTGGCATCGGCCTCTGCCGCCGCCAGCTCTTCGAGATTCCGCTGCACTTTCATTTTCGCCGGCGCTTGCAGAATGAAGCCGTAATCGCCGGGAGCGAGCTTGAGGGCCTTCACATCAAGCGAGAATTTACCTGCGGTGGCTTTGGCAGGAATGTCAGTCGTGGGCGCTTTGGCAGCGTCCATGAGACCGAGGGCGGTGAGTTTGATGGCATCGGCGAAATCGGCGTGGCGGGTGACTTTGAGCGGGATTTCGAGCTTGGCGTCAGTAGCGACTTCAAAAAGGTCGGTTTTCTCGGTTTGAATCAGCGCAGGAGCGGTCTGCGTGCTGACACCGAGCGCTGGTGCGCCGGTGGTGCGATACTGCGTGTATCCCTTCGTCATGTCTGGCAGGGCAAAGCTGACGAACCGGCTCTGCGGGATGCCGCTGAGGATGCTGGCACCTGCGGGGGCATCCGCAGCGGCCTGGAAGGCGATGTAACCGAGTGACTGGCCTTTGCCAATAAACCCACCGAGGCAGGTGACGCCAGCGGGCAGCTTCTCCGCCTTCAATTCGATGGGTTCGCTCAACGCGTTGCGATTCGGCGCGATGACCTCGAACGCGGTGATGCCATTGCGCGGGACGTTGGCACTGCCCATCTCAGCGCCCTTGGCCTTGGCTCCTGGCAGGACGGGAGTGATGGCGATGAGCGGCGCTGGCTTCGGCGTTTCTTTAAGCATGCGCAGTTCAAACGGTGCGGTGGTGTTGAAGTTGTCGATCAGCGTGATGCGGAAGGTGCCGTCGGCTTTGGCCTCGTAGGCGTAGGAGGGATCACGGTTCGGCGTGTTGATGCTGGGCGCAGGCGTGATGGCAGGCGCATCGGCGATCTCGGCCTGCGGAGTGATGGTTTCTTTGCCTGCGGCGTCCTTTTTGAGGTTCTCAATGACGAGATGTGGATCGGTGGGATGAGCAAGCTGGTGGGAATGAACCTCGATGATGAATTTTTCGCCACTCTTGAACGCGAGATCGAACGCGTGGGTGATTCCGTGGGGTAGAAAGGCGTCCTTGATGGTCTGGCCGATCTGGATAAGGCGCGGAGCACCGGCTTTGCCGATCACAGGTGCCGGCGGTGGCGACGACGAGAGCGTGAGGCGGTAACCGTAATCGTCACCCGAGCGAAACATGAGTTCATTGAGACGCAGGCGGTAGGTGGCGTCAGCTTGTGCGGTGAAGGTGAGGACACCACCACGCATATGGGCGAGTTCGCGTCCTGTGGCCGCGCTGAGCGTCGCCAGCAGTTCCGTGCGCGTGTCAAACCGGACACCGTCAAAGCTAGCAGTCAGATGTTGGCCCTTTTTCAGGTCGATGGTGAACCAATGCGGTGAAGCGGACTTGAAGTTGCCCTGAATGACCGAATTGAGCGCCACTCTCTGCGCTTTTTCGGGCTTGATGTTGGCACCCGACGATTCAACCGCATCAAGCGTAATGATCTCAAATACACGCGGGTTGGAAACGCCGTAGCGACCGACGAAACGCAGGTCGTAAACGCCAACCGACAGATCGGCGGGCAACGGGATGCTGACTTTCGTTGTGGAGCTGATCCCGATGGAACGATCACCGATCAAGATGGCCTGCGGGCCGTCGAGATCCGTGCCGCGCAGCGTGAGTTCGATCGTGGAGTTGGGTTTTCCTTCAAGCGGCGAGATGCTGGTGAGAACGGGGGAAGGAAAGCTGGCCTGGGGGAAGGCCGGGGCGGCGCTGGCTAGCAGAATGGCAAACTGAAAATGGAAAATGGAAAATAGAGAATGGCTTCGAGACATGACGCGGTAGTTCATTTAGCAGTTTTCAGTTCCTTCATTCTCAGTTCTTCCATTTCGTGAAGGCGGATGAGGGCATCCGCGCTCCGTTTCATGCCAGCCTGCGCGATCAGTGATTGAACAAAAATTCCTTCGTGTTCAGCAGCGCCCAGAGAATGTCCTCATACGCCTCTTTTTTACCTTTGAGGGATTCGTCGCCGGTCTTGCCGGTGGTTTTTTTGTCCAGGTGATTGCGGGCAAATTTCACTTCGTCAGCGTTCGGTTCGCGACTGAGGGCGATGTGATAGAGGTCGGTGATCTTGTCGTCGTCGGGGCGGTTGTCCTTGGTGAGCGTGTCGGCGCGGCCATTGCCGCGTGAGAGCTGGGTCTGGATCTCGGCGGCGTTCAGCAGGTGCAGGCTTTGCGCAAGGCTGGCCTCCTGCGTGCGCTCGCATTCGCAGGCGCTGGAGGAATCTGGGCGGCCAAAGACGCTGAGAAAGTAATGGGTCTGGTTGTAGCTGTTGTCCGGCAGCGCCACCGCACGGGTGCCGGGTGCCTGACCGGCAAAGCTCGTCTCGACATCAAGCAGCGTGTTGACGGAGTCGTAAAGCACCTCGGCATTGAGGCGTTTCGGGTAGTAGCGACTGAAATTCTGACGGTCTTTGGCGTTGTGCTCGTTCGGAATGGCGCTGAGCTGGTAGGTCGTGGAATTCGTGATGGTGCGGATGAGTTTTTTCATGTCGTAGCCGCTTTTCACGAAGTCGGTGGCGAGGGCGGCGAGCAACTCGGGATTCACCGGGGGATTCGTCTCGCGCATGTCGTCCTCGGGCTCGACAAGGCCACGATTGAAGAAGTGCTTCCAATAACGGTTCACCAACGTGTGCGCGAAGAAGGGGTTGTCCTTGGCACTCATCCAGTCAGCCAGAGCAAAGCGCGGATCTTGCTCCGGTTTGAGCTTCAACGTGGCACCACCGAGGCTGGTGGGCGTGACGGCCTCCTTGCTACGAATGTTGGTGGTCTGCGCGACGCCGCGTTTGTGATAAATCATCTCCTCACCGACAAACGTGGACGGTTTGCGGCTGACATTGCTGAAGAACGCCGCGAAACCGTAATAGTCCTGCTGGCTCCATTTTTCGAAGGGATGATGATGGCACTGCGCGCACTGCATGCGCGTGCCGAGGAAGAGCTGCGCCACGTCCTCCATCTGCGCCTTCATGTCCTTTACTTGGCGATACCAGGCAACGGGCGGGTTTTGATCCATCTCGCCGGTAGCGGCGACGACCTCACGCACAAACTGGTCGTAGGGTTTGTTGTCGGCGATGCTGTCGCGAATCCACGAGTAGAAGAGGTAGCTGCCACGCGCAAAGACTGGCTGCGTGCGCTGATTGCGCAGCAGACCGCTCCATTTGTTGGCGAAGTATTCGGCGTATTCAGGACTGTCGAGCAGGCGGTCAATGAGGGTGGCGCGTTTGTTCGCGTCGTTGCTGGCGAGGAAGTCCTTCATCTCCGCCGCCGTGGGCAGACGACCGGTGATGTCGAGCGTGACGCGGCGCAGGAAGGTGCCCTCATCCGCGATGTCCGAGGGCGGCATGCCGATGGTTTTGAGTTTGGTAAAGACGAGATCGTCCACGAAGCCACTTGAGGGCGGCAGTTTGTCCACGGGTGCGCCAAGTGGCACGGTGGCGCGGAAGGTGGACACCTTGCCCTGATAACGCACCATCACAGCGACATCGCCCGGCAGGTCAAAGAGCTGCACGCTGCCGGTTTCGCTCGTTTCAGCCATCGCTTTTTCGTTCGCTTCGTAGAGCGCACGTTTGGTGACATCACGCGTGCTGCCGTCAGTGTAATGCGCGGTTACTTTGAGCTGCTGCACGCCTTTGAGCGGCATGGTGAGCTTTGCAGGCTCGACGCTGATGCTCGCCATCTTCGGATCGCTGTCCTTGCCATAAGGCATGCCTTCGCGAATCCAGCGCGCAATGTCGGCGTAGTCCTCCGAGTTTGGATCGAGCTTCTTGCCACCGCCATGCGGCAGTTGCGCAGTGCCTTTCGTCAGCAGCAGGCTCTGCTCCGCCGACGCGGGAAAGACACGGCGGCCACGCGCTTCCTTGACGATGTGCTCATAGTCCTCCTGCGGCTCGAAGCCGAGCAGCGAGAGCTTGAAGCCATTCTGCCCACCCGACTTGCCATGGCAGCCGCCGGAGTTGCAACTGCCCTTGGTGAGAATGGGCACAATGTCGTTCGCAAAGTTCAACGGACGCGGCGTTTCAACAGCGAAACAAGGCGCGGCGGCGGACAGCGCGGAGAGGAGGGTGAGGCGTGGCAAGTTCATGATGGCTAGAACCTACGGGCCGAAAGCTAGAATCTTGTCGGGCGAAGTGCGATCTGTGAAAGACCATTAAGGGGCAGCTATCTCCAACTGCTTGCAGATAGCACGCGCGGTGTTGTCCTTGACCTCACGGTGTCTGGGGACGCTGGTGATTTTGCGATTGGCAGAATTGCACCAGATCGAGTGGCTGCCACCTTCACGGTACAGCGCACAGCCGTGATGGCGCAGGTGACGCTCCAAATCAGCGAGCTTCATGCGGCAAGAACCAGGGCACGCTTCACGCTCTGCTGGCTGCGAGTCTGATCAGAAAGTTCTCGCTGGCATTCCAGAATCAACTTGAGCGCATCCATGAGATTCGCCTCGGCATCTTCAAGTGTGTCGCCTTCGGAGATCGCCGCAGGGATTTCCTCCACCCAGCAGGTGTAACCGCCTTCGGTGGCGGGTTCATAAACGGCAGTGAGTTTCATGAGCGAAGAATAACGGAATTCACTTGCTGCGCAAAGTCTGAAATCACACCAGCTCCGCCATCGGCAGATGCCCATCGACCAAATACTGCGGCCGACCGGTCAGATCAGTGAGCGTCGCTTTCGTCACATCAATGCCCATCTGCTTGTAAAGCGTGGCGAAGACTTCGCCGAAGGCGACGGGGCGGTCGGTGGCCTCGCCGGCGTGTTTGTCGGTGGCACCGATGACTTGGCCGTGACGCATGCCGCCGCAGGCGAGCAGGGCGGAGGCGACGCGCGGCCAGTGGTCGCGGCCGCCTTTGTCGTTGATTTTTGGCGTGCGGCCGAATTCGCCCCACACGACAACGGACACGTCCTGGTCCATCCCGCGCTCATGCAGATCGGTAATGAGAGCGGTCAGACCGCTGTCGAGCAGCGGCAGGTCTTCCCGGAGCTGGCCGAAGTTGTTGGAATGGTAGTCCCAGCGGCTGAAGGCGAGCGTCACCACGCGCGCACCGGCTTCGACGAGACGACGGGCAGCGAGGAAGTGTTCCGGCAGGCGCGGGCCGCCGTCGTCGCGGTTGCGGTTCTCGCCTTTGCCATAGCGCTCGACGATGCGTGGGTCTTCGCGGCTCAAATCGAGCGCGTGGAGCAGTTTCGGACTGGTGAGTACATTAAGCGCCTGCTCATTGAAGACATCCACGCCGCCCATGAGGCCGCTGGAATCGAGATCGCGACGGAGAACGTCGAAACTCGAGAGCAGCGACTTGCGATCACGCAAACGGTCGAGCGTGATGCCGTTGAGCGACATGTCGTCCGTGCCGCCACCGCGATTCGGCTGGAACGGCGCATGCGCGACGCCGAGGAAGCCCGGCTCGCCCGTGCGCGCCCATTCCATGTGACCCATCTTCGGCGCGAGGCCGACGAACGGCGGCATCGCGGAATTCGCAGCGCCTTGCAGTCTCGAAACGACGGATCCGAGCGAAGGCCAGCCACCGGGAGGCTGCTGCTTGAGCTTGCGGCCGGTGAGGCACTGAAAGGCGTCATGGCCTGTGTCACAATCGGCCAGCGAGCGGATCAGCGTGCATTTTTCCATCATCTTGGCGAGACGCGGCAGATGCTCGCAGATCTGGATGCCGGGGACGTTGGTGGAAATGGGTTTGAACTCGCCGCGAATCTCACTCGGCGCGTCCGGTTTCATGTCGAACATGTCTTGATGCGACGGTCCGCCCGGAAGGAAGACCATGATCACTGCCTTGTGATTGCTACCCACCTTCTGCGCCGACTCCGCGCGCAGGACATCACTCAACGACAACCCGCCCATGGCGAGTCCGCCAACTTTGAGGAAGTTGCGACGCGACACGCCATCGCAATAGCCGCCGCTGGGATGGGAGTAGATGTTGAGCATGGCCGCAAACCTACGCAGTCAGTGACAGCTCTCTTGCCAGTGAGGCGGCGATGGCGCGTGTCGTAGCTTCGATTGACAATCGAAACCGTGTTCCAAACCCATTCGATTGCCAATCGAATCTACACCAGCCCCTTGATCGGCGAGCCCATGTAGAGGGTGTGCGGACGGCCGGTGAAGTCGTGCCACATGAGGTCGTTGGGGAGGCCGAGGGCTTCGTAGATCGTGGCAGCGAGGTTTTCGGGTGTCTGCGCATCGCTCACGGGATAACCGCCGATTTTGTCAGTCTCACCGATGACACGGCCACCCTTGATGCCGCCACCGGCGAGCAGGACGCTCTGCGCGTGGCCCCAGTGATCACGACCTGGCAATGCAGTGGCGGAGATGCTCTTGATCTTCGGCGTGCGACCGAATTCTCCGCCCATGATGATGAGCGTCTCATCAAGCTGGCCACTAGCGTCGAGATCCTCGATCAAAGCGCTCACGGCCTGGTCCATTGGCGGCAGGAGATAGTTTTTGAGATTGCCCCACGCGGCCTGATGCGTGTCCCAGGTCTCGTTGTTGCCGAGATTCACCTGCACCATGCGCACACCGCTTTCGACGAGGCGTTTTGCCATGAGCAACGACCAACCGTAGCTGTGCCGGCCATAGCGGTCGAGCATCTTGGGATCGACCTTTTCCAAACTGAAGGCGTCATGCACCTTGCGATTGCTGAGCAGCGAAATGGCGGCATTGCGTGTGGAATCGAACGCCTCATCGCCCGCGAGCGCCGTGAGATTGCCGGTTTGCGCTTCGAAGGCGTTGCGCAGCGAAACACGATCCAGCACGCGGTCGAGCGTCAAACCCTGCGGCAGCGAGAGATGCGGTGCCTGAAACTTCAGCGTGGGATCCGTTTCAAAGCCACGCTCGTGATGAAAGAGATACTGCGGAAAGGCACCGTAGTGCTTCGGGTGGTAGGGCGACATCTCCAGGAACCACGGATCATGCTGCGAACCAAGTGTGCCTGCGAACTGCCCTGCGAGCGTGCGGCCTACGCGATGCACCAGTTTGTCGGGCAACACGATGGCAGGCGGAAGATTGTCTTTGCGCTTTGGCAGCAACGCGGTGGCGAGCGCCGCCATGCTGGGATGATCGGATTTCTTTGGCTTCGACGGATCAAAACCCAACGGTGCATCCGTGCGCCCCGTGAGCATGATGTGATGGCCGAGCGAGTGATCGCTGCTGCCATGTGTGAGCGAGCGCACGAGCGACCACTTTTCCGAGATGCGCGCGAGATTCGGCAGATGCTCGCAGATGTGCGTGCCGGGCGTGCGCGTGCGGATGGGTTTGAACTCGCCGCGAATCTCCATCGGCGCGTCCGGCTTCATGTCGAAGCTCTCATGCTGCGCCAGTCCACCAGAGAGGAAGATGTAGATCACGGACTTCGCCCGCGGCGGTTGCGTGGCAGCCGTCATCGCCTGCAAAGCGCTGAGATGATTCATGCCGAGGCCCAGCAACCCGACCGTGCCGGCTTGAATCACTTCACGGCGGGACAGAGGATGCGTTGGATGCGGGAGAGACATGCGCGTTGAAATACGCACCTCGTTTGCCAAGACTTTCCGTCAAGCAGCTTACTTCCTGTTCCAACTGCCCAGTTTGCTCTTGTAGGCCGCTGTATTCGCTTCCGCCACGGTCTGGCGCAGCACTTTGGTCACCACCAGCACGCCACCCTGCATCACCACGCGGAGATCGGCTTCATCGCCTTCTTTGAATGTGACGCCCTCGGGCAGTGTGGTCTTGAGCGGGGGCATATGGGCGGGGCTATACGCGTGGCGGTCTGCGCAAGCAAGGCATGTCTCCGAATCAAATGCGCCGACGGACTCGCTGTGAGCAGAAAGAAACTCGATCGCTGGCTCCAACTGCCATTTCACCCGCTGGGCTCATCTCGCGGTGCGAGATGGCTACTTTAAATCAGTTCTGGCATCGGCTGCCAGGCATCGGTGAGGTATTGCGGCCGCCCGGTGAGATCGTTGAGCGTGGTCTTCACGGTGTCGATGCCCATGTGCTTGTAGAGCGTGGCGAAGACTTCGCCGAAATGCACGGGGCGCTCGCTGGGTTCACCGCCGAGTTTGTCGGTGGCACCGATGACCTGGCCTGTTTTCAAACTACCCCCGGCGAGCAAGGCACCGCCGACACGCGGCCAGTGATCGCGACCGCCGTCCTTGTTCACGATCGGTGTGCGGCCAAACTCGCCCCAAGCGACGACGGCCACGTCTTTGTCGAGACCGCGTTCGTGCAAATCTTCAACGAGGGCGCTCATGCCTTGATCGAACAGCGGCAGGTGGCGCAGGAGTTGCGGGTAATTGTTGTCGTGGAAGTCCCAGCGGCCGAAATTCAACGTGACGACACGCGCCCCGGCCTCGACGAGACGGCGGGCGAGCAGGAAGTGCTCAAGATTCATCGGTGCGCCATCGCCGTAGTTCTTGGGATCGCCTTTGCCGTAACGCTCGCGGGTTTTGACGGTCTCCTTGCTCAAGTCGAGCGCGGCGAGCAGTTTGCTGGAGGTGAGGACGTTCAGCGCCTGCTGATTGAATGCGTCCATGCTGCCGACGAGGCCGCTGGAGTCGAGTTCGCGGCGGAAGTTGTCGAAACCGGTGAGCAGCGAACGGCGGTCTTCAAGACGGTCGAGCGTGATGCCATTGAGGTTGAGATCATCCATACCGGCACCATTCGGGCGAAACGCGGCATGCGTGTTGCCACAATAACCCGGATGCCCCGGCGAGCCGTAAGGCGGATGTCCGGCCTTCGGCGCGAGACCGACAAACGCCGGAACCGCCGGATCGGCCTGACCTTTAAGCCGCGAGATCACGGAACCGAACGACGGCGAATCGGAAAGTCGTCCCGTTGGCGCACCGCCACCATTCGGCGGTGGTGCTTTGCCGGTGTAGCAGATGAAGCTGTCGTGCGCACCGTTGGGGCTGCCGTACATACTGCGGATCGGCACCAGCTTGTCCATGATCTTGGCAAGTCGCGGAGCGTGTTCGGAGATGTGGATGCCGGGGACGGCGGTCTTGATGGGTTTATAGGGGCCGCGAATCTCCAGCGGCGCGTCCATTTTCAAATCATACATGTCCTGATGCGGCGGCGCACCGCACATGTAGATCATGATCACCGATTTGAAGCTGCGTCCCACTTTGGCCTCCGCCTCGGCCTTGAGCAGCTCAGGCAACGACAGCCCGCCCATGGCGAGACCGCCGATGCGCATGAAATCGCGACGCGAGACGCCGTCGCAGAGTTTGCCGTGGGATTTGCCGGAGAGGGTGAGCATGGAGGCCGGATTATACGGCTGGGATGTGCGCAGGCTTTCAGGTGAGGGAATGACAAATGCAGAATTCTGAATGACGAATGAATGACGAAGCCCTAAAAGGCGGGATGAAAACGCTGCTGCTGTTCCGCACTGGCCTGGAACCAACTGCCCGACGTGCCGGACGCGCGCGGTTTTGCGGGTTCGTTCGCGGGAGTGAGCGACGAGGCGCTGATCGTAGCTGGCGGGACGCATTTCATCGACAAAATGCCGTGGGAAGGCGGCACGAAGGTCTGGTATGACACGGTTTATGCGTTGGAAAAGCCAGGCGGGCCATGGCGTGTGATCGGGAAGCTGCCGCAGCCGAATGGCTACGGCGTGAGCATCACTACACCAGATGGACTGGTCATCCTCGGCGGCGGCAACGCCACGGAGCACTTCCGTGACGTGTTCTGGCTGCAACAAGAGGCCAAACTGCCGCCACTGCCAAAGCCATGCGCCTTCATGTGCGGCTGCGAACTCAATGGAGTCATCTACATTGCAGGTGGCATCGAAACACCGACGGCGACCACGGCTATGAACACGTTTTGGTCGCTCGATTTGAAACAACCCAACGCGATCTGGCAGGAACTGCCCCCCTGCCCCGGCAAACCGCGCATGCTCGCGTGCATGGCCGCCGCAAATGGCGCGGTGCATCTGTTTAGCGGCGCGGCGTTGAAAGCAGGAGCCGATGGCAAGCCGGAGCGCGAATGGCTGAAGGATGCGTGGGCTTATCAACCGGCCACCGGTTGGAACCAACTGCCCGACATGCCCCGCGTGGCCGTGGCCGCACCATCGCCCGCGCCGGTGGTTGACTCGAAAATTCTCATCCTGGGCGGCGATGACGGTACAAATGCCAATTTCGAGCCTAAATCGCAGCATCCTGGCTTTCCGCGCTCGATTCTGGCTTTCGACGTAAAAACGCAAACGTGGAGCAAGTCCGACGAGGTGCCATTCTCGCTCGTCACGACGAATGCGGTGCTTTGGAACGATCAAATCGTGATTCCGGGCGGCGAGGCACGCCCTGGAGTCAGGTCACCGCAGGTTTGGGGCGCATCTATCCGCTTGAAACCTTGACCATGAAACGGCACAGCAAGCCGCATGAGCCACAGCATCTTGATCACTGGCGCGAATGGCGCGCTGGGCCTCGCCATTGCCGAATACTTCCTGACACGGGAGGCGGACTGCCGTGTGTTTCTCGGCGTGCGCGAGCGCCGTGACCGTGCTGAGGAGCTGGCAGCGCGTTTTCCAGGCCGCGCGGACTTGATCACGCTCGAAATCACCGCGCCCGAGGCTTGGCAGACCGCTTTGAGTGAAATCGCGGCCAAAGCCTCCCCGCTCGCTGTTTTGATCAACAACGCCGGCTTCCACGACGATGCCCTGCTCGCGAACATGTCGCAGGATCAATGGTCACGCGTGCTGGATACGAATCTGAACGCGGTCTTCCACGGCTGCCAGGCGGTGCTGCCCACGATGATGCGGCAGCGGCAGGGCCGCATCGTAAACATTTCGTCCCTCAGCGCCATTTCATCGCCCGCCGGACAAACGAACTATGCGGCAGCGAAGGCCGGCGTGATCGGATTGACTCAAAGCCTCGCCAAAGAAGCCGCGCGCATGGGCATCACCGTGAACGCGGTCTGCCCAGGGTATATTGAGGGTGGCCTGCCCGCCGACTGGACGCCGGAGCATCTGAAAGCGCTCAAAATGCAGCTCCCGATGCGCCGTTTTGCTAAACCTGCCGAGGTGGCGGCGGCGGTTTTCTTTCTTGCTAGCCCCGAGGCGAGCTATATCACTGGATCGGTCCTGAAAATCGACGGCGGCATGCTTTGAGCCGCCCACTCCTTTTTCCAAAAAAAACAACCACCCACATGCCCACCCGCCAGCGCCTCAAGGAACTCATGATCAGCGAGCTCATGCTCGACATGTCCGCAGATGACATCGGCGATGACACCCCACTCTTCGGTCCTGCGGGCATCGGACTGGATTCCGTGGACGCCCTCCAGCTCGTGGTGATGCTGGAAAAGCACTTTGGCTTCAAAATGGCCGACCAGGAGCAGGCGAAACGCATCCTGCAAAACGTAAACACCATCGCCGAGGCTGTGGACCAACAGGTGGCGGCGTGATGCCTGCGCGGATGCCCGCTATCACTGTCGATGGCGATGGCCGCGCAGGAATGACGAAATCCGAATGACGAATGAAGGCCCAAGCCCGAATGATCAAACCTCACTGGCAGCGTGAAATCCTCTTGGGAACGCTAGGGCATTCGTCATTCTGCATTCTGCATTCGTCATTTTGAAACGCCTGCTCTCCATCTCTCTGCGTCTGCTCATCAGCGGCGTGCTGCTCGCGCTGCTGTTTCGTGAGCACAGCCTCATCGCCGAGATCGCGCCGAAATTCCGCGCCATGCTCACGAACTGGCCGTGGGTGGTGGCAGGATGCGGCTGCGCCTTTCTCTCGCTGTTTCTGACCGCCGTGCGCTGGCACATCCTGCTGCGCGGGCTGGTGCCTGACCTGCCCTTTGGCATCGTCCTGCGCGCCGAGATCGTCAGCGCCTTTTTCAACATCAGCTCCGTCGGCGTGGTCGGCGGCGACACTTACAAGATCATGTCCCTCTCACGGCGGTTGCCGGGAAAAACCCTGCCCGTGAGCGTCTCGCTAGTGCTGGATCATCTCACCGGTCTTGTCTCCGTAGCCATGCTGTTCCTCGTATGCCTGCTGGCGACGCAGTCACGCTGGCATGAGTTCGGCGCGGATGTGCGCCTGCTGTTCGCCGGTTACGGCATGTACGTCGGCGGAGCCTTGGTAGGGCTGGGGCTCGCCTGGATTTCTCTCAAGCCCAGCCTGCTGGTCTGGGGGCGGCGCACTTTCCCACGCACCTTCGGCCTGCCCATGTTCGCCGGTGTCATTGCGCGCATGGCACAGGTGCATGATGTCGCCGCCCAGCTCTGGCAGCGCTCGCTTGCCGCCACCGGGGTGGGGATGTGCATGCATGTGGCCTTTTTCATGAGCTTCTACTGCGGCCTGCGTGCCGTGGGCGGCATGGCACCCGTGCTCGATGTGCTGACCGCCATGCCCATCGTCGATGCCGCCGCATCACTGCCCGTATCGATCTCAGGACTGGGCGTACGCGAGCGCACCTTTGAAGCCCTGCTGGCCGGCATCGCCAAGGTGCCGGAGTCCGTCGGGGTCTCCGCATCGTTGGCAGGCTGGATCTTCAATCTTGTCTGGGGAGCCGTCGGCGGTCTGCTGTTTCTGCGTTCCAAACACACACCAGTGGCCGCAGCGGCAACACAGACCGCATGAAGCCGCCAGCACGCATCGCCATCTCACTCGGTGCCTCGTTCATGGGCTACGCCACGCATGCCGGCCTCATGGCACGACTGCATGCGCTCGGCGTACGGCCAGTCGCCATGGCTGGCGCATCCGCCGGTGCCATCACCGGTGGTTTGTATGCCGCAGGGTTGGAGCAAGACGCGATCAAGCAGGCGACGCTCAGCCCACGGCTGTACCTTGCCTTCGCCAGCCGCACCCGCTGGATCTGGCATCAGTTCGTGACGGTGTACTATCACCGCCACCCCGGTTTTCTCGATCCCACCGGAGCCATTGCCCATTTTGAAAAACTCGTCGGCCAGCGCAGCATCGAGTCGCTCACTCAGCCAAGGCTCATGATCACACTGAGCGACTTGGCGAAGCGCGAAACCCTGTTCGCAGAACACGGCCCGCTCGCCACCGCCATGGCCGCCAGCTCATGCGTACCCACGCTGTTCTCGCCGCTCGAATTCGACGGCCGCATGTGTACCGACGGCGGCATCGTGCATGAGCATCCCGTTGATCCCTGGCTCACGGATGACCGCATTGATCACATCATCATGCACCGTATCTCGCAGCCCGCTGGGAGGTTGCCAAGGATGCTACCGGGCCGTCTGCTGGACGCCATGGGTTCCTCCATTGAGTCCCTGAAATGCCAAGTCCTGACCGACCGCATGGAGCTGGCCCGCCTGCACGGAAAAAAAATCACCCTCATCACCACCACACATCCACGCCCATCCCCGCTACTGCCTGGTCGTCTTAAAATCGGCTACGCACAAGGCGCGGCCACGGCACAGCAGTTGTTCGACACGACGCTCGCCCAGTTGCTCTGAGATTACAGCGTCCGCAGCATCGCCAGCGTCTCCGCGAGTTGCTTGTGGCCTTCACGGGCGTTGAGGCGCGGGAATTTGCCCTGGATCATCACCAGCTTGCCATTGCGCGTCAGCATGAGCTTGCGTTCGCGGATTTCGATCTCGCTGATGCCTGCGTGGGCGGCGGCCAGCCGGAGCGAGGCGCAGGCCAGGAGATTTTGCACGGCATGGGGCAGTTTTTCGCCAAACTGATCCCGCCATTGCGCTTCGAGGTCGTCCAGTTCCTTGCGCGTCATCACCTCGCCAAGCTGGCGATACGCGGTAATGCGCAGTTTGAGATCTTCGATGAATGACGAAGGCAAAAAGGCCGGTGTGGCCGTTTTTTCGGCCTGCAGCATCAGCGCCTCGCTCATCACCAGGAAATCCGTGCGCAGTCCGACCTCGACCGGCCTGGAAATGCGCCGCCCCTGCATGCGCGCGACGCTTTGCTTGAGCATCTGGCAGTACAAATCGAAACCCACCGCCGCGATGTGACCGCTCTGCTCCGTGCCGAGCAGATTCCCCGCGCCGCGAATTTCCAGGTCGCGCAGCGCGATTTTGAAGCCGCTGCCTAGGCCGGTGTACTGCTTGATGGCATTCACGCGCTTGCGCGCGTCGCCAGCGGTCACGGCATCACGCGGTAACAGCAGGTAGGCATGCGCCTGCACACCGCCACGACCCACCCGACCACGAAGCTGATACAAATCCGCCAGCCCGAAGCGGTCCGCACGGTCGATGATGATCGTGTTCGCATTCGGAATATCGACGCCGCTTTCGATGATCGTGGTGCAAACGAGTACGTCGGCGTTCCCATCCACAAAAGTGTGCATCACGTCCTCCAGCAGTTCGGCATCCATCTGGCCATGACCGATGATGACACGGGCGTTCGGACACAGCTCGCGGATGCGCTGCGCGATCTTCTCGATGGTCATCACACGGTTGTGCAGGAAGAACACCTGCCCGCCGCGTTCGATCTCCGCTTCGACGGCCTGCTTGATCGTGCGCTCGTCATACGGGCAGATTATCGTCTGCACGGCCTGCTTGTTCGGCGGCGGTGTCTCAATGGTGCTCATGTCACGCATGCCCATCAGCGCGAGGTAAAGTGTACGCGGAATCGGCGTGGCGCTGAGCGTGAGCACGTCCACCAGACGAAACAGGTCTTTGAACTTTTCCTTGTGCCTCACCCCAAAGCGCTGCTCCTCGTCGATCACCGCGAGGCCGAGATTCTTGAAGCGCACATCCTTTGAAATGACGCGGTGCGTGCCGACGACGATGTCCACTGTGCCATCGGTGATGCCCTTCAAAATCTCACGCTCACGGTTCGCCGGCGTGAGGCGGCAGAGCATTTCCACCGTCACGGGGAACTCGCTCATGCGCTGGCGGATGTTCTCCCAATGCTGACGCGCCAACACCGTCGTCGGCACCAAAATCGCCACCTGCCGGCCACCCATCACCGCTTTGAACGCCGCACGGATCGCCACCTCGGTCTTGCCGAAGCCCACATCCGCGCACAACAGTCGGTCCATCGGCTTTTCCGCCTCCATGTCACGCTTGATCTCCTCCGTGCTGCGCAGTTGATCCGGCGTCTCGCGATAGAGGAACGACTCCTCAAACTCCACCTGCCATTTGGAATCCGGCGGATGCGAGTACGATTTCAGCGTCTGCCGCTCCGCCGCCACGCTGAGCATGCGCACAGCGAAGTCCTCCACGCTTTTTTCCGCGCTCTTGCGCGTTTTTTGCCAGCGGGCTTCGCTGAGCTTGCTCAAGGCGGGCGCTTTGCCGCCGACACCGACGTAACGCGTGACCATGTGCGTGTGCGCCACGGGCACAAACAGCTTCCCGCTATCCGCATAATGCAGCACCAGCACCTCCTCACGCTTGCCCGTATCACGCACCTCGACCCCGCCAAAGCGGGCCACGCCATGCTCGGCATGCACGACGATGTCGCCCTCACGCAGCTCGCGCATCACATCCCGCGCTTTGCGCAGCACCTCGGCCTCATCCAGCTTCGAGCCGCGCACGCGGCGGATTTGCTGATGCCGCCCGAAAATCTCCGCGCCAGTCAGCACGGCTAGTTTGGCCGCAGGCACGGTGAAGCCGCGATACAGCAGCCCCAGTTTCGTTTCGAGCGATGAAGGCAGCCCGCTTTGCAGCTCAGCGAAGCGTTCGCGCTCCGCTTCGTTGTGGAAGAAAATGACCGTGCGCCAGCCTTCCGCGTGCCATTCGCGGATTTGGCGACTGAAATGCTCCCGGCGGGCCTCATGCAGCACGAAATCCGACGCGTCGAAGACGCCGAGTGGGTTTTCGTGAATCGCTGCCGAAAAATCCTCCACGCCCTCGGTCTCTGCCACGCCGCTGAGAATGCGCGCATGCGCCGCGCCCTCGCAGTCAATCGTGACGACGAAATCATCGGCCCGCAGGTGCTCGCGCACGGTGCCTGCATCCTCCGCGTTGTCACTCATCCGCAACGTCACCCCCACACGGTCCAGCCGCTTGACGGACGATTGATTGTGCAGATCAAAGGCGCGGATGGACTCGATTTCGTCATCGAAAAACTCCAGCCGCAGCGGTTCTTCCGCCTGCCAGGAGAAAAAATCCACAATACCGCCCCGGCGGGCGAACTGACCACGCTCCGTGACCACCGGCACGCGCTCGTAGCCCGCCTCGCCCAGCTCGTGCAGCAGTTCTTCGACATCCAGCTTCGCACCCGTCGCGAGCATACGACGCTGCGTGCTGATCTCAGCCAGCGCGGGCGCGGGTTCGTCCAAACTCTCCACACACAGCACCATCACCGGCGCATCCCCCTCCATCATACGCCCCAGCACACCCGCACGTTCAGCGATCAATTCGGGATCGACCAGCGCATCGTTCACCACTTGGCCGAGACGCGGGAAATACAGCGCCTGGCACTGCCACACGCCAAGCTCGGCATGCACATGGTCCTGCGTTTTCACATCCGCGCAAAGAATCCACACGCGCTGGCCCGGCAGCGCCTTTTCCGCATGCCGCACCATCAGCGCCGCCGCAAAACCAAAGGCCTGCGGCGTGATGTGATCCAGCAGCGTGCGTGATTGAAACTCCCGCGCGGCCAGCACCAAATCCACTAGGCCAAGCGCATCCCCCCGCGCACGCCCGGACGGGGGTGGTGGTTTTCGCTTCGTGGCCTGCTTCACGCCACGCGGCTTGGGGGCGCTTTTGACGTCTTCCAAAATGACAGCGCCGAGTGGTTAGGCCCGGCGCGGCATATCAGCGGGTGAAATGGCAAAGATCAATCACGAACCACCCGCTCAGGGCTTGTTCGCGTTGGAACCATTGGCGCTGGGTTTACCCACAGCAGCGGGGAAAAGGTCGTCCTTGGTGGCGAATTTATGCACTTCGCGACCACTTTTATCAAAGACACGCACCACGAGGCCACCCATGCCGTCGGCCTGCCTGTTCTTGTTGCCGCCGATGTAGTAAAAACCTCCTGCCAACTCTTCTTTGTGGAGCACAATTTCGTTCGTGTCCACGATGGCACTAGCAGAACCCGCGATGAGGCTCAGGTTGGAACTGCCGGATATCTCGACACGCGCCCCCCCCCTTGCCGGTGCCGCCGTCTTCCCGGCGGAAGCACCAATAATCGACACGCAGGTCACCCACGGGAACAGGTTGCCGGTTTTTGACCTCAATTTTGTAGATCCAGCGTTCTTCCTCCAGCGTGACGTTTCCCTGCTTCTGCTTGGTTTCGCCCATTTTCTTCTTCGTGTACTTCACCTCTAAATTATACTTGGTATTTTGTTCCGCCCATTCATTCATGAACTTCTGGTCCTCCGCCGAGAAGGTGGTGGCAGCGACGGTAAAACTCCGCCCGTCACTGGCACGCTTTAGAGTGGCCTGCCCACCCACAACGGCAATCAGTTCGGCTTCGAGCTTGCGACCCTGGAGATCGGTGAATTCGCGTGCGGAGAGAGCGGTGGCGGCAATCAGGCACAGACTGGTGAGGAAATATGTTTTCATAAAATAACGGGATCGAGTCCTATAACGTGCCCATGCTAGTATTTTTAGCCAATCTTCGTCAAGAATGATTTTCAGCCTGATTCGCAACCATCCTGCCACACCGCGAGTCAAATACTTGGCCGTGGTCAGCGCACACTGGAGATCCGTCCTCACGTTGACTTGCCGGAAGAACCTGCAGAGTTGCCAACGTTGATGTGGGTGCCATGACCAATCCCGTTTCTCCCTCCCGCCGCCGATTCCTCCAGCAATGCTCCGCCGCCGGGGCCGCGCTGGGGTTTCCAACGATCATTCCTTCGTCAGCTCTCGGCAAAGACGGCGCGGTGGCGCCGTCGAATCGCACGACGCTGGCGCTGATCGGCTGCGGCGGACGTGGGACCGATGTGGTGAAGAGTTTTCTTCAGGACGAGCGCGTGCAGGTGATCGCCGTGTGCGATGTGGAGCGCGAGTCGGACCGCTACAACAAGGGCATTATCAAAAAAGCGGGAACGCTCGGCCGCGAGCCGGCTCGGCGGCTGGTGGACACGACCTACGGCACGACCGGCTGCGCTGCGCATGAGGATTTCCGCGAAGTGCTGGCGCGGGCGGATGTGGATGCGGTGCAGGTCGCCACGCCGGATCACTGGCACGCGTTGCAGGCCGTGGCGGCGGCGCGGGCGGGCAAACACATCTATTGTGAAAAGCCGCTGAGCCTGACTGTCGCACAGGGGCGCTTCATGAGCGATGTCGTGCGGGGCAGCAAGGTCGTGTGGCAGACCGGCAGTCAGCAGCGCAGCGACATTCACTTCCGCATGGCCTGCGAGTACATCCGCAACGGCCGTATCGGCAAACTGAAGCAAATCCGCGTGGGTTTGGCCAGCGACAACCGCGACAACAACGGCTGCGCTTCACAAACTGAACCGACGACGGTGCCCGAGGGCTTGAACTACGACATGTGGCTCGGTCCGTCACCGGAAGCTCCGTTCTGTCCGGCGCGGCTGCATTCGAACTGGCGCTGGATGTACGATTACTCCGGCGGCAACATCACGGACTTCGGCGCGCATCACCTCGACATCGTGCAATGGGCGCTGGGACAGGATGAAAGCGGCCCGGTGGAGTTTTTCGACCTGAATGCGACCTGGCCAGAGGCTGGTGGCCTCTACACCACGCCGCCGACGTTTTCGTTCGCCTATCGTTACGCCGACGGCACCACGGTGCGCGTTGCGGACCAGCAGGATTTTGGCTCCGGCATCGCCTTTGAAGGCGAGGACGGCAGCATCACCTGCACGCGCGGCATGCTCAAAATTGAACCCGAATCGCTGCGCAAGCCGCTCGCCGAGGGATCGGTGCGGCTCTACGAGAGCAAAGACCACTCGCGCAATTTTATTGATGCGATCCGTGACGGCGTGAAACCCGCCGCGCCCATCGAATACGCGCACCGCAGCATCACCATCGCGCACCTCGCGAACATCGGCCTGCGGCTCAACCGCAAGACGGTGAAGTGGAATCCTGCAACCGAACAGATCGCCGACGACGCGGAAGCCAGCGCCATGCTCACGCGGCCGATGCGCGGCCCGTGGCAGCTCGCGTGACCGCGTTTATGGAACAAACCACATGTTTGCCGACGAATCTGCCGCCCATCGTCATTTCTCCACCAGAGGCTGGCGCGGCTAATTTGGGATACACTTCCCAATGAATCGGCCCTCTCCAGTGTTGAATGACCTGCATTCTTCCACCCCATGAACCACGCCAAACTCTCCCCACTGCCGATCGACAAGGCGCGTCTCTATTGCGTCGGCTACTCGATGGGCGGCTTCGGCACCTACCATCTCATTAACACGGAGCCACGCTTGTTCGCCGCCGGTGTGGCCGTCGCTGGCTGCACCGGGCCTGAAACGGCCAGCACTTTCAAAAAAGTACCGCTCTGGCTGTTTCACGCGGCGGATGACGCCGTGGTCGATGTGAAATACTCACGCGCTCTCGCCGAGGCACTGAAACGCGCCAAGGACTGCAAATACACCGAGTATCCAACCGGTGGCCACGGTGTTGTCGGCAAGGCATTCGAGAACGAGGAGATGCACACCTGGCTGTTTGCGAAGGGTGTGGAGAAGAAGTGAACTGCGGCGGCTCTTTTCGTGTAACAGAACACGGCGTTTCCTGAACTAGAGACGCTGCTATGACCGCCCACGCCTCAGCTTCACCTCACTTCGCGACCACGCGCTGGTCCATCGTGCTCGCCGCGAAGCATGAGGATGCGCAGGACTCGCGGCAGGCGCTGGAGACGCTGTGCCGGGCCTACTGGTATCCGTTGTACGCATATGCGCGTCGGACCGGTCACGCCGCGCATGATGCGCAGGATCTGACGCAGGAGTTTTTCGCCCGGCTGCTGGAAAAGGACTGGCTGCGCGCCGCCGGACCGGAAAACGGGCGCTTTCGCACCTTCCTGCTCGTGGCGATGAAGCGCTTCCTCATCAACGAGTGGCACAAGAACGCGGCCATGAAACGCGGCGGACACATCACACATGTACCGCTGGATGCGGACGAGGCAGAGCGCCGGTTCGCCACCGAGCCGGCACTGGCAGCGGACGCGATTTTCGAGCGGCGCTGGGCCATGACGCTGCTGGAGCAGACTTTGTCGGCCTTGGAGGCGGAATTCGCTGCTGCGTGCAAAGCCAACGATTTTCAGGCGCTGAAGCACTGCCTAACGATGGATCGCGGCAGCATCTCGTATGCGGATCTAGCGGCGAAGACAGGCGGGAACGAGGGAGCGATGCGCGTGGCGGTGCATCGGCTGCGAAAGCGGTTTCGCGAGCTGTTTCGTGAAAACATCGCGGCCACACTGGCTGAGGGCGAGGACGTGGAGACGGAGATGCAGCATGTGGTGGCGGTGCTGGGCGGAGCGTGAAACAAAATATCTTGTAACAGGCGCTCACAGACCCTGAACTACTAGGGGAAGCGATGAACACTGAAACCAAAATCTGTCCCCAATGCGGCACTGCGCTGCCCACCGACGCTCCACAGGGTCTGTGCCCGCGTTGTTTAGCCGCGTTGAACTTTGCCACTGAAACGATGGGTGGCGCTCCCGTGCCGCCAAAAGCCGCGCTGACGCCGGAGGAACTGGCACCGCATTTCCCACAGCTTGAGATCCTGGAGTGCCTCGGTCGCGGCGGCATGGGCGTGGTGTACAAGGCGCGGCAGAAGTCGCTGAATCGCCTCGTGGCGCTCAAGCTGCTGGCCCCGGAGCGTGTGGATGATGTGAAATTCGCCGCGCGCTTCGAAAAGGAGGCGCACGCGCTCGCGGCGTTGAATCATCCGCACATCGTCACCATTCACGACTTCGGCCAGGCGGGCGGCTTCTATTATCTGCTGATGGAATTCGTTGATGGCGTAAACCTGCGCCAGGCGATGCGCGCGGGCCGTTTCACCCCGCCCCAGGCGCTGGCCATCGTGCCGCCGGTGTGCGAGGCGCTACAATACGCACACGAGCACGGCATCGTGCATCGTGACATCAAGCCCGAGAACCTGCTGATGGACAAGGAAGGGCGCGTGAAAATCGCGGATTTCGGCATCGCGAAAATTGTAGTTCGCGAGTCCACTCGCGATTCTGGGGACGAAGAGCCGAGGGAGGACTCGCGGACTACGATGCTTGGCACGCCCACCTATGCCGCGCCGGAGCAGCAGAGCGATCCCTCGCACGTGGATCATCGCGCGGACATCTATTCGCTCGGCGTCGTGCTCTATGAACTGCTCACTGGCGAACTGCCAGAGCGAAATCTCCAGCCGCCGTCGAAGCGCGTGCAGATTGATGTGCGGCTGGATGAAGTCGTGCTGCGTGCGCTAGAGACGCGGCCTGAGATGCGTTTCGCCACGGCTGCGGATTTTCAGACGCGGCTCGCCGAGGTGGTTTCCATGCCCGCCGATGTGCCGCTGAAAACGGGCGCGAGCTACATCAGCACGCCGCAGCACCTGGCCACGTTCTACGGTCGAACGACCTACATTTACACGGGCAAGGGCCAGCTCATGCTCGATGCACAGCGGCTGATGTTCTCGCGCAATGATGGGACGAGCACGGTCATCCCGCTGGCGGCGATTCGTGACCTCAGCATCGGGCAGTATCCGGCGCTGGCGAAGCCGGTGCGGGTGGATTTCATCAGTGTGACGTTTGATGAGAATGGCAGCACGAAGCAACTGCTGTTCACGCCGAATGCAGGGGCGTGGCGTCCCGCGTGGGATACGAATCGCATCGTGGCCGATTGGCATCAGGCGATTCAAGCAGCAACGCGCACTATCACAGGCCGCGTACCGCCCACCACTCCGGCAGAGCAGCTCGGCGTGCCGCGTGGATCATGGCTGATGTTTCTGCCGGTGATCGCCATTCCGGCGGGCTTGGGGATTCTGGTCACTACCCTGTATAAAACAGACTTTCCAGGCCTGGGCTTGACCGTCTGGTTCATTGTCGGCCTGCTGCTCATGGTGCTGGGTCCCATCATCATCGCGATGCTGACAGTCCGGGGCAGGCCGAGCGACAGCGCAGGACCGATGACACGGCCGTGGCGGGTGCCGGGCATGTTGAGCATGTTGCTTGGCGTGGGCCTGCTAATTTTAACGCCAACGCTCAATGAAATGGTGGATGACTTTGGCATGAAGCCGGGGGCGCGGGACCACCTCAGAGCACGCCAGCGCGCCACCGCTCTCGTCGGTGAGACGCGATCGCAAGCGACGGCGAAGCGAGGTGAGTTGAACGCAGCCAGTCAGAAACTGGAAAATGCCACTGAGCCGACGCAGATACAGGCACTGCGCCAGCAGACCGCCGCCCTGGCACAAGAGTCGCTACAGCTTGAGCAGGCGACAAAGGTGGCGGATGTGGCGCTGAATCAGGCAGCGCAGGCCAAAGAGCGCGATGAGCAAGGACGCGTCGCGTGCTTCTATCTGTTGGCGGTGACTCTGCTGACCGTGGGAGCCCTGGCGTTTTTCCATCGCGTTCGCGTTGCCGCCGCCGCTGGACAGGCGCTCAAACGACGCGTGGCCTTGGCGCTGAGCGGCCTTTTGGTGGTGGGTGGAGTGGCTGCAGCGTTGGCGCTGTGGAGTGAGCCGCTAGGCATTCCCATGGGCAAACCGGCCCGAGTGAAAAGCGTCACAGCAGAGCTGGTCAGCGTGGATGAGAATGTCCTGACGGCGGATGTGTATGTCGTCGTGGAAGGCGGCCCGATCGAGATGCGCGCCGAGTTCTTCGGGCCTTCCATCGACGACATTCCCGTACCGAAGCTCACCGACACGGAGCGCAACACGAGCCAACGCTCGCTCGTGCTGCCGGGTGTGCGGGTGGGCAATCAACCCTGGCGGATTCTCGAGCCCGGCAGGCACACCCTGCGCCTGCGCTTTGTGCTGCCGACCCCCGAACTGGCCCGACTGGCTGGTGCGAATCTGCAACCCATAGGCGAGCTGCCGGTCATCCGTGATCATGACCGTTTCGGTGTCTTGTTTGAGGTGGGAAGCAGCGGCATGCAGTACGAGGCCCAGTTTCATGTGGGCGAGGTCAAAACGTCCGCACATCCGCGTTGGATCAGCGTCTTCGGCACGCGCACCTGGGATGATTCATCGCTGAGCGCCACCTGGCAGATCGAAGCCAGCAGCGCCGGTCTGGTGCGCATGAATGACGCCTGTGGACAGGCCACCGCTTCATTTAAGAGGGACTCAAAATCCAAACTGCAGACGACCGAGGCCCGCATCGAACTGTCGCCAGCGGGGCCGAATCGCGTGCGCTTCGTCAGCAGCATCGGCGGATCAAAGGCGGCCAGCGAGCTTGACGGCGACTTCATGACATGGCGTGACGAATTGCTCGCCACCGCACTGAACTCCGCCAAAACGGAAACCGGCGGCGTGATCGAACTGTGTCGGCTCGACGGCAAACCCGTGACTGTGGAGACACTGGTGCTGACGCATGCACCCGACAGCGTGGTTGCACCTGCGGCGAGGACATCACCCTCAATCGTGACGACGCCAGCGACCGTGACCATCGTCAATCACACCTGGGGCTTTCTGATCATCCTGATCGTCGTGATCGTGCTGCTGATCGGAGTCACCCTCTGGATTGTCGTTTCACTTTCCAAGAAAGGCCGCAGCGGCTGCCTGATCGTCTGCGCCATCCTTGCCGGTCTGTTCGCCGTCTTCGCCCTCGTGGCGCTAATGCTATGGGGCAGCTACCGGGCGGTGGAGAGCCCTAGTGCCCAACACGTCGAACGCAGTTCGCAGCTCCTGCCGCACCGTGAATATCCTGGCGGGCTCGTGCATCAGGCTTCCAACTTTTTGACCGTCCGTGTGCCCGCCGGGGATCTCGTCACGATGGAGGTCTTTCTGCGACAGGGAGACGATACACGCGTGCCTGTGCCGGAACTCAGCGCCGTGCTGAGCCCCGTGCTGGGAGCCGGGAAGGGCGTGGGCTTTGAGCAGCAGATCTACTGGACGGCCAAACGCGCTGATGCTGACGACCAAGCCGGAAAGCAGACCTGGTTCTGGGCCGTGGCCAGCGGCAGCAGCACGCATGGCGGGCAGACCGAACCCACGCGAGACATGGAGGTCGCGTTCACGCATGAGGTGGCGCATGGCGAAGTGCTGAACTGGTGGCAGTTGGAGAGAATCCACCCAACCGCGCTACCTGAGGGCACGACGAAAGAGTATGCGCTCTTTCGCACCCACGGCAGCGCCACTGTGCATCCTGCGCACCCGAAAGAAATGATCCTGCGCGTGCGCACGATGAAAACGCCTGCGGAGATATTGATCCCCATGAACGGACGGCTGATTCAGACCGGCAAGGAGGCTTATGCCACCATTCAAGCGTTGGGAATTTCCGCAGCGTCCCCGCATGATTCCTTGATGATCGAACCGCCAACTCCGGCAAAAACTCGCAGCCAGTAAATCAGCCCTGCACCGTCAGCTTACCGCCGCGCCTGCTCACCCGATGCGGAATCCTCAAGATAGGAGGACGGTGCCCGCCGAATTTCCTCATTCGTTCTCGGTTTCGAGGATTCATCAGGTTCCGCCGAACTCCGGCTCCGGCCCACGGCATCAAACGGCGCGGTGACGACATCGCCTGTTGTTTTGACTGTGGTCGTCACGATGGCACTGACGGCTTTCACCGGAACGGTGACTAGCGAGCAGCTCGCGATGGCACAGGACATTAGAATCGCGGCGAGGCTTTGTTTCATGGCATCCACATCATAATCACGGTGGACGCATTGTCATCCAAACTGCTTCCAGAACATCACCGCCGAGATCACGAGTCCGATGACCGTGATCACCTGCCGCACCCGCTGCGGCGCGATGCGCTGCGAATAATGCGCGCCGAAGTAGTAACCGATCAACGCTCCTATTGTCAGCGCAAGGGCCTGCGGCCAGTTCACCATGCCCGCACTGATGAACCACACGGCAGCGATCACATTGATCAATGAGCCGAGCACGTTCTTGAGCGCGTTCATCTCATGGATGTTTGTCATGCCCATGAACCCGAACGACGCGAGCATCAAGATGCCGATTCCCGCGCCGAAAAACGCGCCGTAGATCGCCACCGGCAGTTGCAGGGCGATGGAAAACCAAAGCGCCTTCGACTTCGATTCCGCGGCAGACTTTCGCAGGAAGCTCTGGAGGAAGAAAAGCACCGTGGCGAAGAGCACGAGAAACGGCACCAGTTTGGAAAACTGGTCATCGCTCGTCTGGGTCAGCAACCAGCTCCCAAAGCCCGCGCCCACGAGGCAGACGGGAACAAACCACCACAGCATCTCCCAAACAGCCTTCATGTGCTTGCGGAAGCTCACAATGCTGCCCGCCGTGCCGATCACGAGTCCCACCGTACTCGTGGCGTTTGCCATCACCGGCGGCGTACCAAACAGCAGCAGCACAGGAAACGTCACCAACGTCCCACCACCCGCGATGGCATTGATCGCTCCCGCAGTACAACCTGCGGCGCTGAGGGTGACGAGTTCGAGCGTGGTCATGTAGAGGAATGCGTGAGCTTTCCTTCATCATCAGCGAGTTTGCCACTCGAAGATTGCGGCGTGCTGACGCCCGCCGCTAAGCCAGAGCGCCTCCCTCGTAGAAGAAGACGTCAGCCTTCCTCCGAGCGTCGCCAAAACTCCGCTGCAGACAAAGCACCACCCTCGGCATGCTGACGCCCGCCGCTACGCCAGAGCGCCTCCCGCGTAGAAGAAGACGTGAGTCTTCCTCCGAAACGCCCCGAGCACCCCCTCAGCTCCGAATCATCACCGTGCCGAAATCCAGAGCCTTGCGCCCGGACGCATCCCGCACGCGGAAGGGCGCAGGCACCTCGTGGAATTGCTTCCGCCCATCGCCATCGGGCGATGCCACCGCCATCAGCATCCGCGCCTCACGCAGCACCTTCAGATGCTTCGAGATCAGGTCCGGCGTGCGTCCCAGCCGCGCCGCCAGCTCGATCACCGACAGCGCCTGCCCGCCCGCCAGTTCCCGCAGAATCCCAAACCGCGCCGGATCACTCGCCGCCCCCAGCACCTTCAGCGGATTGAGCAAAGCCGCAGCATCAGGAGCCGCAGGCAGAGCTGCCACCGGCACCAGCGCGGGCGCGGGAACCGGCATTTCTTGGGCAGGAGGTGCCGTACTCGGTTCGGCCGTTGGAGCAGGTGAGTCAGTCATGGAAATGGGTCAAAGTCACGGATCAAGCGGCCATAGCCGTCCATTCATAGCTTCCATTTACAAGAATGCAACCGCATGAAACACACTGGAAATTCACGGTTACAAGCGTGTCGCCGCCTGTATCAGGCATCCAGCTTCCTGTCACAAGCGTACCGCTGCTTGTAAAATACCGCCACTTTCATGTCACAAGCAGACATTCGCATGTATTGGCAACAAAACTCACTGTCACAAGCATACAGGTTCTTGTAAACACCCTCAAACTTGCTGTCACAAGCCTATCCATTCGTGTAAATCACGTCCAGATCGCTGTCACAAGCATACTGGTTCATGTAAATTGCATCGTGGGTGCTGATACATGCACCAAAACGCGTGTAAATGACGAAAAATGACAGTTTTCGTCTTCCTGGCGGTCAGAACCGGAGAAAATCAGGCCCCCATCACCCGCTCCCTCCACCGACGCACCTGCGCTTGCGCGTGTAGGAATTGCCCGAGTTGAGTTGCAGGTAGAGCTTCGCGCCGTGGCCTCGTGCGCGTCGTCATTGAACTCAATCCATGTCGATGCCCTGACCGCTCACCTTGAAGTCCGAGCAGATCGGGTCCGCGAGCGCCACGGTGGAACCGAGCGGAGCGAACCGGAACGAAGTGGAGATAGCCGAACAAAAAGACGCGATGATTTCTCTGCGGCAAATGGACAGGAGCGAAGCGACGTGCCCGAAGGGTGCGACCGGCAGGGAGCATCAAATAACCTCGCCCACCAGCGCGCGTTCCTTGCTCGGGTTGCTCAGCTCAATGGCGGCCTCCTCCTGTATGTCGCGCACCCGCTGCTGAAACGGAGTAAGCCGCCCACTTCGTTACATGACACTGGCGGCAATCTCCGGGCTGGCGAAGCACTGCTCCATCTCATCCCAGAGCGGGAAGGCCGTCTCGCACCTGTCGTATTCTCCCGAAGAAACTCCTGGATCGTCGTAAACATTACGCTGCGGCTAGCTCGGTTGAGAAAACTCCCTCAGGTGCTCCCGGTCGCGAGCCTGCACCGCCCTGTTGGAGGCAAAGCGCAAAAGGCTTGCAAATGATCAGAAGCGATTGGGCCTGCGGCCCTGCTGGTTTCCTCGGGACGGTGCCTCCCATATGCGACGAAGAACGGTTACGGATTGGTGATTGTCGCTGTTCGCAAGGAATCTCCGGACGTGTGCTTCGACGACGCCACGGTCACCACCGGCCCGCAGCCATGAGACCAGAAGCCATGAAATGTTGTCTCTGGAAGCCCGCGCTTCGAGCCAGCGAAGTGTCGCGCCACGGATGGTAGCGAGTGAGCCGCCGAGATCCATCCATGCACAAATGATTCGAGATGCTTGGTAGTCTGTTCCGTGAGCAGCAAGCCATGTTCCTGCATATAGCTTATCCTTCCCAGACGCCACCGCAAAAAGTCATTTGGCGATTTGCGGAGTTAGGCGAGGTGGGCTTGGCCCTTGGCGGGGAGGCTATGGATGTTGGCGGTGGCCCGGATTGTTCGGTGGATGCTGCACAGCACCACCT
>Ga0209702_10000436_pt1 | contig 85409 bp, 77 predicted proteins | sample FRY01_FD_187210 | JGI IMG/M metagenome (GOLD analysis project Ga0209702, IMG submission 187210) | Freshwater microbial communities from Lake Fryxell liftoff mats and glacier meltwater in Antarctica - FRY-01 (SPAdes) (version 2) | ecosystem: Environmental > Aquatic > Freshwater > Ice > Glacier...
CTCCCTCCGCCAAGGCTGGCGCACATCACCGGCGGACGAAGCCCCCAAGCAAATCGACGCCATCCCTTACGCTCTCAGGTGGGTCATTTTAATTGTCGTTGAGGGGATCTTTAATTGTCGCTGGACACCCCTGCGAATTCTCAAGAAAAAAGGGATGAAAAATCAGAAATTATGGGTATGTTAGATGGTGAAAAAATTTCCCCCTTTCCTGCCCGGTCTTTCGCCGAAGCTTCAAGGATCGCAGCGCCGCCGTCAATTGGAGATCTTCCGGGGAACGGGGGCAGGGAACGAATTCCGTATTTGAGCCCCCCATCGCACAGCATCCCTCTCCCATGCCGGGCCAAAGTAACAGCGACAGAATGAGCCGATGATTGTAGGTGGGGTCTGTGACCCCGCGTTGGGCGTCCAAGGGCTATTGACCGTCCAACCCGGCCTCGAAGAGAGCGGCTACAGAATGAGCCGAGGATTGTAGGCGGGGTCTGTGACCACGCGTTGGGCGTCCGAGGGATCTTGACCGTCCGACCCGGCCTCGCAGAGACCGGCTACAGAGTCGGGGTTGGGCCTCCCATCCCACCATCCTTCCTCCCTCGCCCGTCACCCACTATCGCACGATAAACGACAGCCATCTCCGCTCCGCTCTATCGCCCAAAATGCAAGGAGCGGTCACTAGATTCTCAGGAAACGGGGTATTTATGCACTCCACGGTCAGAGTTCGGCTCTGGACGCTTGCCGAGCGTGACCAGTTGCGCTAGTCTCCGATCCGTTGAGCCTGAAACTTCCACCCGCTTTTCGGCTCCTTGCCGGGGTCGTCCTCGCCGCCTTCGCGTGGACGCACGACGCCTCGGGCAAGGTCCTCAGCCAGAGTGAGGCCTGGCCCGGCAGCCCGGACCGCGCTGCCGGAACCCGGATCACGGGGATGAGCTACTATCCTGGCGGGCAATTGCACCTTGAGAATGAGGGCGACCCCGAGTCGAGCCTGCGGAGCGGTAGTCTTGCCTACGCCTACGACTACCGGATGCGGCGGGTCGTCCGCGACGAATCGGGGGGTCTCACTCCGGAGGGCGAAGCGGGAGAAGTGAGTTCCCTCGTTTTCAGCGGCGGCACCAGCATTCAGGAGTGGGAAAACACCCAACTTCAAAGCGCAAAAACCGCGGGGACGGTGGGGGTCCTCGCCCGACCCGGCACCACCTACGTGCGTGGCAGCAATTGGGGCGGCGGAGTCGGCGGAGTCCTCTACACCCTGCGGGCAGACGAAGGAACCTCGACCTACGAGGCGGGTTTCAACTTCTACAATGGACGGGGCGATGTCGTCGCCAAGACCGATGAGTATGGGAACTTCACCCGGCAGGGCGGGTATGAGGCCTTCGGCAAACGGACCTTCGAAGTCGGCGAGAACAAAGACCGTCAGCGGGGGAACACCAAGGACGAAGACCGGACCGGATTGCTCAACGAGGGGTTCCGGTATCGGGATCTGGAGACGGGGACGTGGCTGAGCCGGGATCCGGCGGGGTTCGTGGATGGGCCGAATTTGTATGCGTACGTAAACCAGAATCCTTGGACGAAGTTCGATCCGCTCGGGTTGGCTCCTGATGTTGCTGAGTATGAATCGTTTGATGAAGCCTTGTATGACGGGTCAAAAGAGATTTTGGATAAAGGGAACGACGAATTAAAGAATGAGTGGGCGTCCAATATCTTTCAAGACTCGGAGTCAGGAAAATTCGGTTATACAACTCCATACACAAGTGCTCGAGAAGGGTCCGTTTCTTTGCAAATGGATAATCTCCCGGAGGGGTCGACGTTTGAAGGCGCTACCCATAACCATCCATTTATTGTCAGTGATATTCCAACACATAAGTTTTCAATCTTTCCCAATATGGAAGGATTTAGTGACATTGTTATGTCCAATAAATTGGAAAAGCCCATCGGATTGGTCGCCAAATATCAATATCGCAATAAGACTGTTTTGAAGAAGCATACTCCTGAGAAAGGAAGTTCTGAAATCCCTAACAACGCTAAGGTTGGGAAAATCGAACAGTGGGACCCGACTACAAAATCGTTTGGCCCTGAACAGCCTATAAATTACACAAACCAGGAACTGGGTGTCACAGGAGCGGAGAAAATTGGTATGCAGGGTGGTCAAAGACTCTTCCGACTTCCCGATGGAAGAAAGGTTCTCGAACGAGATTTGCCAACCGAACAGAGTGACAAAGTAAAATAAAAAAGCCATGCGTTTTTCACAAATAATTTTAGTGTTATTGATGCTCCTAGCTGGTCTAAATGCAGATGCTGGACCCGGGTTGAGTACCTCTGATTCACCTTTGGACTACTTACGAAACAAAGGCCTCGAAAAAGATCTCGAAATCATTGTCGAAGATGCTGAGGCGTTCGGAGAGTTATTTGAGCTGATAGCGGCTTCAGTGGAGAAAGACAATTCATTCTACCCTGCGCTTGCTTGGTGTCAGGCCCTCACTGAGAGTCCAATTGAGATTACGCTAAAGCGAGGCACTTCATTTTTACATGCAATCGACCAAGTGGCAGAGTCATTGGGTCTTAGTGTCGTTCAGGCTCCGTGGGGCTGTATAATGGTCAACAAAAGAAGCAGAGAGGAGTTAAACAGGATTGGTGAGCAGATCAGCGAGAGCGATGAGAAGGGAACTGACAATTTGACGATTGGTAGTATTTTTACTGGGAATTTGTGGTTGATTGGAGTCAACCCTTCCGATAGATCGACCCTGAATTTTTTAGAAGAAAGAATTACAGAGCGATCAAAAGTAGCAAATAGGCCCTACGACGTCGAGATAGTCTGGGACAACAGTTCCAATCCTAGTAGCGACTTAGAGCCATTAATAAATATTTTAGGTACGCAAAGCGCTTCTTTTCTTGGGAATTGGAGAGTGCCCCGCCTTTTGGATACAGTTTGCCTTTTTTATAATCGGTCTTGGGAATTAAGGGAAGGAGTTGTTTATATTGTCCCACGGAAGAAGGAGTGAACGTCTCCGGGGTCAGGCGACATTCGGGAATCGGGGTCAGGGGAATCGGGGTCAGGGAAGAATGGCACGGAGACGGGGTCAGGGAACGGGAGACGGGGTCAGGGAACGAATTCCGGTCAAGCGACGGAATCAGGGAACAAAGTCCCATTCTAACATCCCCCCTTCCCCGGGAACGGGGTCAGGGAACGAATTCCGTATTCGAACCCCCCATCGCACAGCATCCCTCTCCCATGCCGGGCCAAGGTAACAGCGACAGAATGAGCCGACGATTGTAGGTGGGGTCTGTGACCCCGCGTTGGGTTTCCAAGGGATCTTGATCATCCAACCCGGCCTCGCAGAGACCGGCTACAGAATGAGCCGAGGATTGTAGGCGGGGTCTGTGACCCCAGGTTGGGCGTCCGAGGGATCTTGACCGTCCGACCCGGCCTCGCAGAGCTGAGCCTTATACACATTTTGCGGCTGGGGTGAAGCTACGCATTGGAGGGTTACGATTTTTCCGTGTGGTCGAGTGACTTTGTGACCTCCCGTGCTGCTGCGGATAGGTCTTCGACGGCCTTTTGACTCTCAGTCGTAGGTTCTTGACGCTTCCGGGCGCTCCCGTCCGGGCTTACTTGCCGAACGCTTCCCAAGCGATTGCAAAATCACGCACCCTGGTTAGTCCCTGCCACATTGACTGCGGACCCGGCGGTCCATCTTTGTTGCGACCAAGATAGCCGCCGAAGACAGCCACAAGATGGATCATCCGCGACAGATCGGGTTCTTTGCCTCCCAGTTCCATGGCCACTTTCATCTTCCGCTTCACCGCAATGGCGACGACCGATTTCCATTCAGCCTCTTCAAATACCACTGAACAGGGCAGGTCGGGGCATTCACGGCCCAGGTGCGTCAGATAAAGGATTCGCCAGGCAACAATCAAATAAAGTGCGAGACACGGTCGAAGCGCTTCTTCGGTTTTGAGCTGGATTTCTTCCACGCGGCAGCCGGTTTTCAAGACCCGGTGAAAGACTTCGATATCCCATCTCGCCAGATACAGTCGCAGGATACGACGGGCTGCCTCCAGATCGCCGACTTCAAAACTCGTCAGGAGGACCCAGGAAATGGGCTTTTCTCCCTCGGGCGGATCGAGTTCCACCGCGCTGATGACCCAGTAGGAGACCCGGGCGAGTTTCTTCCCGCCTATTCTTCGCGGGATGCGCGGCGTCACCTTGGATATTCTAATTTCCTGACGCACCAGACGCCGACTTCTCACCGTCGTCGTTTCCGTTTTCATCCGACTGATTTTACGGCTCTTCGTCTTGCCGGTGATGTTGAACTCAACGATCCCCGGAAGCGATCCCTGGGCGGCCTTGTCAAAGAGCCGGGTCGGATTTTCACCGATCTCACCATCCTCGTCGACGAGGACTCTATCCTTGGCTGCGCGGACGATCCAGTGAGCTGGCGCGGGACTGCCCTCGACTGCGGTCGAGAGCAAAAGCTCGCGATGCTCGAAGATTTCGTAGATGTCGCCCTCGCGATCACTGACGGAAAATATTTCCACTCCTTCGCCGACGGCGACCCCGAGTTCGCAAGCTTGGCGATAGCCGAGGAGCCAGCGGTTGCTCTCTTTTTCCTCAATGGGCAGGCAATGGTTGTTCGGTCTGGATTGGCCCGGCGGGAGATCAGTGCGGGCATAGAGATTGGTGCTGTAAACGCCCAGAGGGAGACGATCCTCACTTACTGCGAATTGAGAGTGGAGAAACCATCCGCGACGCGGATTGTCACTTGCCCCGAACAGACCGCTTCCCTGAAGATGTTTCTTGGGAGTGAAATCCAGCTCTGTGGTATCCTGAATGAGGGCAACACTGCGGTGGGCGCGAACCCGTTCCACGGTGGCGCTCTGATGAGGACGAAGGACGCGCTCAAGGGTCACCGCTTTGTTGTTAAAGAGCCGATAGGCAGCCATTGATTCGGCCCATCCCGCGCAGGCAGCCTGAATGCTGCGGGCGGGCGAATCCAGAAAACGCGCCACGACGGTGCGGAGACGTTTGTCCCGCCGCTTGTCACCCAGATCAAGGGAAGCAAATTCGCTGTCGGTAAAATCACTCACGCAAAGGAATCCAAAGGCTCAGCCGTCGTCGGCTTTCTTATCTTGGATGAATTAGCGAAAAGTACAAGTTATGGTTTTTATAGTAAATTGTGTATAAGGCTCAGCTCGCAGAGACCGGCTACAGAGTCGGGGTTGGGCCTCCCATCCCACCATCCTTCCTCCCTCGCCCGTCACCGGCTGGCGCACGATCAACGGCAGCTATCTTCGCTCCTCTCCGCTCTATTGCCCAAATGCAGGGAGCGGTCGCTAGATTCTCAGAAACCTGGGTATTTATGCACTCCCCGGTCAGAGTTCGGCTCTGGACGCTTGCCGAGCGTGACCAGTTGCGCTAGTATCCGATCCGTTGAGCCTGAAACTTCCACCCGCTTTTCGGCTCCTTGCCGGGGTCGTCCTCGCCGCCTTCGCGTGGACGCACGACGCCTCGGGCAACGTCCTCAGCCAGAGTGAGGCCTGGCCCGGCAGCCCGGACCGCGCCGCCGGAACCCGGATCGCGGGGACGAGCTACTATCCTGGCGGGCAATCGCACCTTGAGAATGAGGGCGACCCCGAGTCGAGCCTGCGGAGCGGTAGTCTTGCCTACGCCTACGCCTACGCCTGCGACTACCGGATGCGGCGGGTCGTCCGCGACGAATCGGGGGGCCTCACTCCGGAGGGCGAAGCCGGCGAGGTGAGTGCCCTCGTCTTCAGCGGCGGCACCAGTGTCCAAGAGTGGGAAAACACCCAACTTCAGAGTGCAAAAACGGCGGGGACGGTGGGAGCCCTCGCCCGACCCGGCACCACATACGTGCGTGGCAGCGATTGGGGCGGCGGAGTCGGCGGAGTCCTCTACACCCTGCGGGCAGACGAAGGAACCTCGACCTACGAGGCGGGTTTCAACTTCTACAATGGACGGGGCGATGTCGTCGCCAAGACCGATGAGTATGGGAACTTCACCCGGCAGGGCGGGTATGAGGCCTTCGGCAAACGGACCTTCGAAGTCGGCGAGAACAAAGACCGTCAGCGGGGGAATACCAAGGACGAAGACCCGACTGGTCTGCTCAACGAGGGGTTCCGGTATCGTGATCTGGAGACGGGGACGTGGCTGAGCCGGGATCCGGCGGGGTTCGTGGATGGGCCGAATTTGTATGCTTACGTAAACCAGAATCCTTGGACGGCTTTTGATCCGTTGGGGCTCAGTCCGCAAGCCACCTTCGACGACGAAGGAAACGTGTCGTGGACGAACAACTCGACCATGACGTGCCACGACATGCACGTTCGCGGGCGGGCCTCTGGCTCTCCTGAGGACGCGCAGACAACGATGAGGCGCGGCGGTTCTCTTGCAGCCGATTTCGTCCCCTACGTCGGAACGGCGAAAGGGGGCTACGAGGTTTCCACCGGAACCAATCCTGTCACGGGCGACACGCTCAGCACGGGGGAGCGGGTTGTCGCAGGTGTCGGAATGACAGTGAGCGCAGTGCCGGGAGGGAAACTCTTGGCCAAGGGAATCGGGAAGGCGCTCCTGAAATCGGGAGATGAAGCCACCAAGGTTGTGGAGTCAGCACAAGACGTCGTTAGAATCCAGCATGGAACTTCTGTGGAACGGGCAAAGGCAATGATGGGAAACGGCCCGGACAATATGATGTTGAACAGCGGGGAGACACCCGGAATCTCATTCACGACTCCAAACGCTCATGCTCTCGATGAAGTGCCAGCATTCGGCAGCGACGCACAAGCATATGCGCGAGCACGCGCAAAGGCGGATGGATCTAGCCCCGCGGTCCTAACCGTTGAAGTTCCACGCGCCCTGTTCTATCAAGCCACGGGTGCCGTCAATGAAAAGAGATTTATGGACGACGCGTTCAAGGAACTCAGGAACAACTGGGATTCTTACAAGAAGCAAATGAACGAAATCCCAGAATGAACACCATATCCCATCTGGAAGAATCACTGGAAGGGGTTTTGGCTCCAAATCAGATTGACCCGGTGAAGGGGCTTTACGCAATACTTGAAGCCGCGTCACAGTCGAAGGAGTTGGAGGTCACGGTTCTATCGAATGATGTTCTAGAAGTTCTGGTCGATGGCGAGTCGAGGCAAATCGAAGCGCAGTATGCGTGGTCGAAATTTCGAATGCTTCTGTCCCGATTTGGGCGAGCGATGCTGATGCAGAAGCCAGATCCAAATGATTCGGCCCTTTTTGGATTTTGCGATGTGTATAGGCACTCTTCGGACGGTCGCGAATACATGTTTTATGTTGAATGTGCTAACAGCGGGGAAGGTAAGCCTCATTTAAAGCTTCGCACCTTGGGGCCGCAGTCGGTCCTAGAATCTTGAATCCCCCTCGGCCCTCGTTCGCCCGTCCTCCGGCTGGCGCACAACCAACGGCCACCCCGTCCGGGAGCAAACGACCGCTGCGGCACGCTGTCTGCTTCCGCTCGCAGGCTCGCTTTGGGCAGACATCGCGCCTCCGCTCGAACGCCCTGGTTCGCGGGGCGGTCGCTTGGCCTCGATGGTCGCTCCGCGGGAGACGGGGTCAGGGAGACGGGGTCAGGGAGACGGGGTCAGGGAGACGGGGTCAGGGAGACGGGGTCAGGGAACCAATTCCAGGAGACGTGGTCAGAGACGGGGTCAGGGAACCAATTCCAAATCTAACATTGACCTAACATGCGCCTACAACCCCCGCAATCAGCTCACCTACCAGTGGGGGCCGGCCACCTACCCGCTGCGACCGCCGTTTGCGCGAGGCAGCCGCATCGGGCTCCGGTGCGGGGTTGGGTGCTCCAGCCGCCCGGGGTCCGTAAACCCAATCGGCTCACCGGGACGGTTCGCCCTACCATTCTCCATTCGTGAATTTCGTCCCATTCGTGGTTCCCTATGTTGTCTCAATTCTTGGGGACACAATTCTTGGGGACAGGTTAATTATTCGAAATTCTCCCCTTGCAAAAAAGTGTTCTTGAGATCAATGTTCATCAGAACATTATTTAAGATTCTCATGAGACTATCTCGCATCCGGGGAACCGGCCTCAGCTACTACCACGTAATTTGCCTCTGAGGAGGCTGTGCATTTCAGGCTTCGCTGTGTCGAAGCGCTATCGCGCGTGGCACTCACGCATTGTTGACCGGCGATTCATCCTCGGCGACGAGGAGCGGGAGCACTTTGTCGTCCTAATGCGCAAGCTCGAGGCTTTTCTCGGTCTTCGTGTCGTCACTTATGTGGTGATGTCCAACCACTTCCACCTCCTCGTCGAGGAGCCTGATCGGGACGAACTGCCCGCTTTGGACCGCGAGACCCTTCTGCAACGCCTCGGCTATCTCTACGACCACTCCACCGTCGATACGGTCCGCGACGAGCTCGATCGCGCCGCCGCCAGGGGCGATCTCCAATGGGAGCAACAAATAATCGCGCGCTACGAGCGACGCATGGGGGATATCTCCATTTTCATGAAAGAGCTGAAACAGCGGTTTTGTCCCGGTGCGCGGGACCTGCGGTTTCGCTTCGCCGTTTCGCCGGGGCCTGTTGGCCTGCGGTGGCAGGGCCCAATGGCACAATCGCCGGGCGGGTCGCAAAGGCACACTCTGGGAAGAGCGCTACAAGAGCCTCCTCGTTGAGGGCGATGAAAAGGCCTTGATGACCGTGGCTGCCTATATTGATCTGAATTGATTCGCTCCGCAAATCTCTGCGGTATCGCTTCGCCATCTTTCCTCCGCTGGCGCGGCGAGGCAGTCCTACCGTGCCGATATGGTGGACCGGGTCGAGGACTATCGCTGGTGCGGCTATGCTTCGGCGGTGGCCGGCAACCGATGGGCGAGGATGGGCCTGGGTCGCATTCTCCGGCACTCGCCCCGGGTCAGCGGAGAGGATTTCGACGAGGATTGGAAGGCCACTGCCCCGATCTATCGGCTCTGGCTCTATGATCAGGGCGAAGTCCGGGTGCTGCCAGATGAGGCAAACGCGGAGAGCTCGACGCACCCGAGACGGGGCTTCACGTCCGAGGAGGTCGAGGCCGAGGTGGCGCTTGGCGGCAAACTGCCCTTGAAGCGGGTCATCCGCCGACGGGTTCGCTACCTCATCGACGGCGGAGTGTTTGGCAGCGCCGCCTTTGTCGAGAATGTCTTTACGCGCCACCGCGAGCGCTTCAGTCTGAAGCGCAAGACCGGGGCACGGCGAATGCGGGAAGCGGATTGGGAAGACCTCTGCGTCTTACGAGACCTGAAGAACGACCTGATCGGAGAGCCTGCGGAGCGACCGGCGCGTCCGGTGTGAAGCGTGGCGAGGAGAAGACGTGAGCCTCCCCTGAAAGTCCCGCCCCGGTCGGCGGGATCCGGGAAGATTTTGTTGGCGCAGGGCATTCGTGTGCCCGCAGCGCGCCGGATGTGCCGTTTTTCGCAGTGAGACGCTCGGGTGCTGCGAAATCGGCGGGCCGAAATCGCGCATGAGCGATCGCGCGGGAAGACGAGAACATGCTGATGCGGGAAAACGGATGATTGACGTGCGGCACGGTTATAATTAGCCTGTCCCTGTGAATTTAGGAAACCTCTCAGCTGGATGCATTACTTTCCCAGATCAAGCCGGGTGGACGGAGTTTCAGACCCACATGACTGACCCGGCAAATTCAGGAGCAGCAACGATCCCAATTTCAATCGCTTACACTGGAGTATTCCCTACAGGAAATCGCCCAAATGATCCTAACGGGGAAAACGAAAATGATATGAGACAGCCACAAATACCCTGTCCCGCTTGTCCGCATCTTCCATGATAAAGCATTTCAATACTCTCTATAAGTGCCTTTTCGTAGTTCTGAGTTTCCTTTTCTCAGGTTGTGAAACTTTGAAACACACAAGCATTCCCTCATCGTTTACTGAATACTTTAGCAGCGGTGAGCAGAAGGCATTTGAGTTGCCGAAAGTTGAAGATTTTTCAAAAGTAGCAGCAATTGCGGTCCGGAATGACTCGATCACTGGTGAACTCCAGAATCTATAATCTATATTACTACTTCGACGACGGTGGCGTATTTGCTTATTACTGGAATGAAGAGTTCTTATTCACGGGTGCCGTTTCACTCGACGCGCAGGGAAGGAATTCGTCATCCGTTGTCGTTGAGGCATTGAGTAAGACCCGTAAAGATTATTCCGAAAACTCACCGAGTTCACAGATTTGGATTCGGAAGGGACTTATTCACGAAGAACTCCGCTCGCCCGTCACCCGCTGGCGCACAACGAACGGCAGCCCTTCGTCACCCGTGCAAACGACCGCTGCGGCACGCTGTCTGCTTTCGCTCGCAAGCTCGCTGGTGGCAGACATCCCGCGTTGACTGCGGCTACGCCCTGCCCTTTGGAGACGGGGTCAGGAGACGGGGTCAGGGAACGAATTTCGGGAGACGGGGTCAGGGAACGAATTTCGGTCAAGCGACGGAATCAGGGAATAGAGTCCCAATTTAACTTCCGCCCTTCCGCTAACGTTTCCCTCACCCCGCAACCGCGCCTTGCGGCCCGCTTTGATCTCGGGAGACGGGTTTTTCTTCCTGGCTTCGTGGCTTTGTGTGAGACTTGTTTTCGTTCTTCATTGCGGAGAGGGCTCACACAAAGCCACAAAGGCACAAAGGGATCGGAGACTGGCACTCCTCGATGGGCTGAGCCTCTCCGAGTCGCGCCGGTGCCAATGACCGCAGACAAAGCTTTACCGCCTTGCTGAATAGCGCTACGATTTCGTCCATGGGTTTCGGCTATGACAACCAGGGACGGCCCGACGAAAAACGCCGGGGGCTTGGAGGCGTTTTGGACGGAGCGTCAGCGAAGCCCGAAGGGCGAGGGCCGCAGGCGGGCGGCCCGAGTCAACTGACCTCGGCCGTCAAGCGCCTCCCCGGCGAAGAACTCCTCGCGGGCTGGCAGCAGGAGTTCGAATATGACAACCTGGGCAATTATCCCCCTCCTTCGTCGCGCGACCTGCGGTTTCGCTTCGCCGTTTTTCAACCGCTCAACGCGGCGAGGCAGTGGAAATCAACCCGCGAAGGCGGCAACGCCGCCGGGGCGAACCGGCGCGAGAGTGTCTACACGCCCAACGCCCTGAACCAATACACCGCCATCACCCGTCCCGGGGCCTTGGACGTGCTCGACCGCATCCAGTATGGCTATGACGCCGCCAGCAACCGAACTTGGCGGCGAAACCTCGCCGCCGAGCAGGGAGGTCAGGATCAGGCTTACTCCTACGATCATCTTCATCAGGTGAAGTCGGCCGCCAAGGGCACCCTGAACCTGAACCAGACCACGATCGGGGCGATCCCGTCTCGAGACGAGCGCTTTGATTATGACCCTTCGGGCAACTGGACCCGCTACCGGCTCGCCGAGGACGGACAATCCCAGCTCGATCAGGGACGGGTCAGCAACCGGGCCAATCAGCTGGTGCAGATCGACGGATCCAGCGACGGGATCTCCTACGACCTCGTCGGCAACGCCACGAGCCTGCCTCCCGATGCCTCGGGCGATTGGCAAGCTCCCCTTACTCTCGTCTGGGACGCGTGGAACCGGCTCGTTGAAGTGAAAGATGCCACAGAAGCAACCGTGGCCCGCTATCAATATGACGGACTGTTCCGGCGGACCGTGCGAATCGCCAACGGCGAGGTGCGCCACGAATACTACAACGATCAGTGGAAGGTCGTCGAAGAGCGCGCCCCGGAGATGACCTCCTCTTCGTCGTCTTCTTCGAGCAGCTCATCCTCTTCGTCCTCCTCCTCTTCGGAAGACGCGGGAATGGTTCCGGTGGCCTATTATCCCTGCGACGAGTATGATTCCTCCAGTTATCTCGACGACACTGTGGGATCCCTGAACTTCACTCCGAACAACTATCCCGGAACCGATACCGGGTTTTGCCACGGGGCGCGCGTGCTGGAAAGTGATCGCTGGTTCGAACATGCCCACAATACGATCTTCAACCCCGGCACCACCAAACCTCTCGCGGTTTCGATCTGGTTCCGTCCCAATAACGTCTACGGCCCCCGGAGCCTTTTCCAAAAAACCGGAGAGTATGAGTTGCTCCTCGATTACAACAAACTGACGTTCCGTGTCGCTACCAACACAGGAGGCGGGGCCTGGGACAAGACTGTGGAAATATCGACGACGTTCTCCGCCTACACCTGGTATCACGTGCTGTTCTGGATCAGACCCGGCAATGAAATTGGCCTTTGTCTTAACGGGGGGACTCCGGACACCGAGAGTCTGGCGAGCGGTCAGGCCGCACGAGTCGCCAGTGGATCAGTCCGCATTAGTCTGCCGACAACTCATTCATTTTCCTCGTCCTACCACTACTCGAGCTATTATTATTCGAGCTGGGCGGCGATGGAGGAAGAGGAAACCGGTCTGCTCGCCGACCCGGTGTCCTATCAGGGACTCGTGGATGAAATCGCGGTGTTCAACTCGGCGCTGGACAGCTCGGAACGGGCCGTGCTCTGGAACAGCGGTTACGGAAACTTCTGGCACGCTGAAGAGGAAGTTTGGGCATCCTGCGATTGGGTGTCATCGAGTTACTACACCCCTTCAAGCTACTATTATCCATCGAGCTATTATTATCCTTCGAGTTATTATTACCCAAGCAGCTGGGCGATGATGGCCAAGGGCGGGGCCTCCGCCATGCCCACCAAGGCGGCACCCTCCACGATCCCTGTGAGTCCCGGGCTGCTTGCGCTGGCGAGTGAAGGAGATCCGGATCGGGTTGTCACCCAATACGGGTGGGGAGCCCGTCCCGGCCACCGCGATGAGCTTGTCCTCCGCGACCGTGCCAGCACCGGCAGCGGAGAACTGGATGAGCGGCTCTACAGTCTGATGGACTACTTTGATCCCACCTCCGCGGTCGATACCGAAGGGGAAGTGGTGGAGCGCTACGGGTTCAGCGCGTTCGGGGTGCGTGAGGTCATGGCACCGGACTGGAATCCGCGAGCAGAGAGCTGGTTCGCGTGGGAGTTCGGGTTCCACGGACAGTTTCTTGATACGGAGACGGGTTATTATAACTACGGCTTCAGATACTATGTGCCTTGGCTGGGAAGGTGGGTGAGCAGGGATCCGATTGATGAAATTATACAGGCAATAAATTATGTGACTCGATCACAAAGTGTGGTCGAACAAAAATTGTTAGAGTGGCTCGACGATACCCGCCGATCAGTGGGAACGACCGGTTCTGTTCTGAATTATAGGTTAACGTCAGATAATCCTATCAACAAGTTGGATGTATTCGGTCTCTTTGCGGGAACAAAAACCGCGAAGTGGGGACCGCCAACGTGCTGCGATCCCTGTGCTGAGGCGAATAAGCGAAGCCTCTTCTACGGAGGAGCGAACCGAGATCCCGCGGGAATATTAGTATGTTGCAATGGCGTGGCTTACCCGTGCATCAATTCAGAATACGAAAACCCCACAAATCAAGGGGGGGAATGTATAGAAAGGTGTCTTAGAGCGCATGAGCAATACCATGCTGAGCAAGGTCACGGTGATTGCAATGGAAAGGGCTTCGACCAAGTCGTCCGGGCTTCCTTCCCTGCCAATGTAGACTCTCACGGAGCTGAGAACTTTGCCTGGGCGAGAGAGAGGGATTGCTTGAGAGAATGCAGAGGCGAGTGCACAACCAAGGCTTGTTATGATACTGTCACTAATCGAATCAACCAATTAAGGGGTTTTGGAAATAGATAAAAGTGACATAAGATTGATGAAATGAAGGCGAATACTTTAATCTCACTGTGGTTTCTCGCTACATTTTTAACTATATTTTCCATTGTGATATTCCCGTCGCAATGGGATCCGGTATTTTTCGCTTTGGACAGCAACTATAAATATAATCGTGATTCTCGCGATGTCCGTCTAGAGACGACCAAAATGATGTCAGAGGGAATTAAAAGCATGCGTGAAAGTGGATTAAATGTTGAATCTGAAGAGGTGATTTTAAGGGAGTCAATTAGACGAATGCGGGAAACTACGTCTGCTAATTATATTGATTATTTAATTTCTAGGTTTATTTTCAAAAAGAATTTGGAGTATCCAACCTTTGAGTAATAATTTAGCGTTTTTTTGTATAGATGGTTGTAGACCGCTTCTCAAAAGTATTCTCGTAAACACACAGATTTGGATTTGTACGATATTTCTAGTGATTTAGAATGCTGACTCGGCAGGCCCGTACAACTGCCTAATCCTGAAACATGTTCCTTCTTTGAACTGTATCTGGTCATCGATCGCGGTCAGGATGAGAGGGCGCGACGGCGATTGCGAACCATGCATCTTCTGCTTTGCGGAGAGTAACCGATGCCTTCATTGTGGATCCTCCCGGTTCAAAGACTGTAAGCGTCAAGGCGAGCGCCGATCGGCAGTAAGCGTCAATAAATTGACCTTCTTGACAGCGTCGCAAGATTCTCGGTCAGGCGGCGGCTTTTTGCGCAGCGACGTTTGACTGCTTTTCGCGGTAGGCCGGGCGCGGCTGTAACTCGCGGATCAGTGAGGCAAGTTTTGCGGGCGTGAGCGCTGCCGCGTCCTCTACGGTCGCATTAAGTGGCATCCGCCGAAGCGCTTCCTCGAAGTAACGTTCGGGATCGATCTTCTGTTCTCTACAGTTCGCCACCAGAGTGTAAAGCAACGCGCTCGCCGTGCCCGCTTCCGCGTTGCCGATGAAGAGTCAGTTCTTCAGTCCAATCTTTAGCGGACGGATCAGGTTCTCGACCGCGTTGTTGTCAATGTCGAGACAAGCTTCAAGAAGATAGCGTTCGAGCTGCTCCCATTGGTTGATGGCATAGGTGAGCGCCTCGCCCAGTTTGCCCTTGCATAGGGTGTACCGTCAAAAGAATGTATAAATCAGGATTCCGTCGGTAAATATTTTTGTAGCGTCTCTGTTAGCTCGTACGCTTGGGTGCGCTGATCCTCGCAAAGCCAAATTGTGTTGCTTTCTGCCAGAACTGCTCCCACCGACCGGCGCTCTTCGTCAGGGCGCGAAGAGTGAGAGTGTTTTCCGCGCCGCCACGGGTCCACTTCATGCCGCTGCCGCAGAGTCTCTCTTTGACCACGCTCTTGCACGCAGCCTCGGTTACCCCGGAACCGATCGGCAGTCCCATGGCGCGGTAGAAAGCGTATTTCATTCGCTCCCGGTGATTGCCAAAGTAGCTGATTGCACGGTCGAGTGCTTCGATACGGGGCGAGCCGGTCGCAAGTTTTCCTCGGGCCTCCTCGAACTCGGCAAGCAGGTCCTCGACTGCTCCGATGTCGTGTTTGAGACGATGGCAGGCATCTTCAAGCCACTGTGTTTTTTGCACTTCGCCGCGGGCGAAGGCGGGTGCAACCGCTGCCAGATATTCGCTGGCGTGCCAGAAGTCCAATACCTGCCATGTGCTCCACCCCTCCAGCCATGGCCACAGATCGTGCGCCCCATCGGCGACTGCGACGTAGCGGGCGTCCGTGTAGGTCGCCCTCACCTGCTTCATCTCGCGATCCATCTTCGCTAAAAAACTTGCGCGACCTGCTTCCGGGGCGCTCGCCACATAGATCGTCGAGCAGCGCTCGCCCTCCCCGTCATAGAAGGCGATCGTGCCCACCATTACCTGCCGCCAACCGTCGTCAACGAACAGAGTGCAGGTTCCGTCGATTCCAACCGATATGGTTTTGATGCGCTCGCCCGCCGGGGCTGTCGGCACTGCGTAGCTCCACTGCCACTGCTTGTCGCAGGCTACCGAAGCAACATCGTCGGCGACTTCGCCCACGTAGCTGCGCGATACCTCCCTGCCGTGCTGGTAGAAATCGGTCACCACCGTGGCGGCATTCGAGTTGGCGTATTTGAAAGCAACCTGTTTGGCGAAGAGCGGCGTTGCCGTGCGCATAATACGGGCGTTCTGCTCCAGCGGGCAGAAGGTGGCTCCACCACGACCGCCCTGATAAACATGGCGATCAATACTTACTGGACCATAAGGCGTTTGATAAATTTTGGGCTGTGCCCCTTTGGAAGTCATCTTGTGCCCGCCGACTACGATCTTCGAGCCATCGGTGTCGAAGTGTTCGAGGCATCTCCCGGTCGCCTCGGTCCTCAACTGGTTAAGCGCGGACTGGAGGCTTAACTCGCTCTCCATCATCGAGGGACCCGGCGTAAAGGTCACGCTGAGAGTCATCGATCCGTCGGAGTTGGGGACAATTTTGGTAGACATTCCAACAATGACGCATGGATAAAAATTTGTACAAGTTTATAAAACGTTATATTAACGTCATACCCCTCGCATAACGGAGTAATTTCCTGGAAGTGTCGAGAATGCATTTTTTGTAAAAGAGGGAGATTATGGAAACAGTAATTTGGAGATTTGTAATTTTCGTTGTTGGATATACGATGGCAACTGCTAGATTGTACAACAGAGATTTAGATAAAATGGGGGAACAAGAGGCAAGGCGGAGGCGCACAACACTTTGGTTCATGGGTGGTTTCGCTTACCTCTGTGGCCTTCTATCGATGATTTAGGGCAACGCAACTTCAAACAAGCCAACCAATGGCATTGGCCGTGCCAACCCACTTCCAATAATGAATACAGTCTGGCTCCTCGGCGGTTGAACACCCCATTTTAGGTCAAGCCCCGGAGATGTCCAACTAGCAGCGCCTCAATGCCACTGTTTGTCGCTGGTCTTCCGCCCTCCGGTTCCTCTCGCTCTTCATCTGGGCGAAGTTCGCCTACTCTGACTAAACATGCCGACACAAGCCCCTGCACCCATGTGCTGCATTGATTCGCCCGCCCCGCCTGCCGGGCTCACCCTTCGGGCTTCGCTTCACGCCATCCAAAACCCCTCCGGCCCTCGGGTTTTTTGGTTAACCGTTCAAACTGCCTCCTCGGCGCCAGGTGATCGACAGGGAGGGCTGAATCCGAATTCAGTAAGGCATGCGACACAAACTGACGATGCCGTCACTGAAAAAAATAAACTAAATGATAATCCGTGTGGTTTTTCTTTGCTTGCCGATTTTGGTACTTGTTTCGTGTTCAGGCAGTAGAGTGAAGGTTGGTAAGAATCTCTATTTGGAGAAGTTTTCGGAGAATGATTGACTCATCTGGATGGTATTACTTCGATTTTGCAAATCGAACGGTCGGCGGTCCGATACGGGAAGAAGAACTTAAAAACGACGTTCGATTTAAAGGGATTGACATAGAATCTTCCGAGATAGCGTTACCACCGTAATTAGCGCATTTTCGCGTCGGCCCTAGAATTCGGAGTCGTGCGGAGTCAGTCAAAAATCCTCTTCTCCTAGCCTCCGCGGTCGCCTGGGGCATCCCCCCCGTCCCTCAAGTACACACCTCACCTTCAAGCGTACGACCTCAAAAGGTGAACAATTTTCTTGACTGGGCCTCTCGAATTTATCTAATCTCAACAAAGATGACCGATCATCCTGCCATTCTGCCGCCTTCCGATATGCCTCCAAGCAGTGGGACGGCGCTGGGTAAAGAAGGTTCAAGGGTTTCTGGCGAAAAATTACCCAAATCCGCAATTCCTGTCACTTCCGAGTTACTGGCCCTGGCGCGGGAAGGAAATCAGAACCGGGTTCTCACGCAGTATGTCTGGGGAGCCCGTCCCGGTCACCGCGATGAACTTGTCCTCCGCGACCGTGCCAGCACCGGCAGCGGAGAACTCGATGAGCGGCTCTATAGCCTGATGGACTACTTTGATCCCACCTCTGCGGTCGATACCGAAGGGGAAGTGGTGGAGCGTTACGGGTTCAGCGCGTTCGGGGTGCGTGAGGTGATGGCACCGGACTGGACTCCGAGGGCGGAGAGTTGGTTCGAGTGGGAGTTCGGGTTCCACGGGCAGTTCCTCGATACGGAGACGGGGTATTATAACTACGGCTTCAGGTATTACATGCCGGAGATGGGGAGGTTGGTGTCGAGGGATCCGATCGAGGAACAAGGTGGCTTGAACCTTTATGGGTTCGTTGGGAATGATGGGGTGGGAGCTGTTGATCGGTTGGGTCTTGAGTTCAAGTGCTGTGGTGGCTCAGAGAGCCCAGGAACTGCGGTAAACTCAGATGGTTCTGTAACAGTGAGACTACACCCAGTTCCGTATAACACGGAGATCCAATGCTGTGTCGATGGCGAAGTCTTCGACCGTAGGCCAAGCCCAACCGGAATAAGTATAGTTTACGTCATTCCGGGTGGTTGGAATCCTGGCAATCATGCAGGCCTTCAGGGGCCCTACTGGGGGCCTCGTGGCGTGCAACGGACGCCTGATCAGGATTTCGACGCAATGTGGACGAACGACCCTCAATTGAAACGGGATAAAAACACTTCTCCCGTCAAGCTTTCAGGCTGTGATTACGATATTGAGAAATTTCGCCGGTGTGTTGCTAACGCTACCACTGTAGGAAAAGATGTGGATTTCAATTTTTGCAGCAACAATTGTCGTAAGCATGTCAATACTGTCATTGAAGAGTGTAAAAATGAGGCGAAAAGGTGATGAAAAAATTGCTAATTTTCTTAATAATCATTTCTGTAATCGGTATTCTTTTCGTGATTCCAAACTTTCCTGTTTTGTCCATGCAAAAAATTATCAGCCACGACCCCATTCAACTAGATTTCGGTTACAAGGTTTACAATCAAATTGCATTTGAGAATAGTCTGGGCAATTTAATTTCCGAAGCTTCTGCTCAGAACATATTGATCACTGATGGGAATACCGAAGCCGTCATTTTGGATCTTTTCGATGAAGAGCTTATATGGGAGAAAAACCACTTAGTTGCCCTCCGCATTAATGAGAAGTCATTGCAAAATAAGGGGCTGGATGTCTCTAAAATTAGTTTCGTTTTTCCTTCTGATGTTTCTGTTACGCTTCAAAGAAGCAACGGCGGCGGTCCGCTAATGCGAGTTTTTAATGAGATCTTTTGAAAGTTCGGTATGAACCGGGGAAACGGGGTCAGGAAACGGGGTCAGGAAACGGGGTCAGGAAACGGGGTCAGGAAACGGGGTCATATTTCTGGGGGTCAGTTCTAGAATTTAGAATTTGACGCCACCCCTCGGGCAGTTGGCGGAGCGCCGTTGGGCGTGGGGGAGTTCACCACAGAGGCCACAGAGAGACTCCGAGTGAGCGGGAAACCCTGCAGTCGCAGGCACCGGGACCGCGGGCGTCCCGCCCGCTTCACAACCCGGAGCCGCTGCCGGTCGCATCACCACCAGCTACACCTATGATCCCTCCACGCTCCAACTCGCCAAGTCCTCCGCCACCGATGGCACCGAGGGAGACGGGGTCAGGGAGACGGGGTCAGGGAACCAATTCCAACTCTTACATTGACCCAACACCCTCCCTGACGCCCCTCACCCCGCAACCGCGCCATGCGGCCCGCTTTGGAGACGGAGACGGGGTCAGGACGGAGACGGGGTCAGGGAACGAAATCCGTATTTCACGTTCAGTTCCATAAATTTTCGGAGACACGGTCGGGGAGAGAATTCCGGTCAATCAACGGAATCACGGGACCAATTCCGAATCTAACATTTACCCAGTCCAATCCCCGAAGATCCTCTCCCGACAACCACCCTCTGCGGTCCTCTTTGCACTCTGTGGCCGGAGTTTCCCTTTGTGGCTTTGTGTCGTTGCCTTCGCTCCGCTCCGGCTACCCGCTCGGCGTGTTGTGTGGGACTTGTTTTCGTTCTTCATTGCGGAAGAGGATCACACAAAGCCATAAAGACACAAAGGGAGAGAAGCGGATCAGGGGTTCCTCAGCGGTCCGGGCCTCTGCGAGTCGCGCGCGGAAGAATTGGTGCATCGTTCTGCTTGCCAAAAGTCCGAAAACGAAGTCGTGGAACGAATTCCGTATTTCGCCCGCACAATCCTGCCAGCGTGAAAAGTCTCGCCGGAGCGTTCGTCTACGGGCATGATGCCAACAATCCCAACCCGCTCCCCAAGATGACCGGCCCCGCCCACAGCGTCGAACCCACCTATCCCCCTCCGCCACGAGGGCTGCGGATGACGAGCGAGCCGCATCGCAGTCTCATCGCCGGCGTCGTGAGCCGGACAAAAAGTAGCATCGGCATCCTGCCGATGGCCCGTGCCGGCACGCCCGAACTGCCGCCTGCCGCCCGATCGCTCACCAAACCCGGTTCGCTTGACGGTCGGGAAGGGCTGAAGCCCTCACTCCAACCCGCTGCTTTGCCCAACTCCTCCTACACTTGCTCCAACGACCTTCTCGGTCGCCGTGAGACCAACACGCTGAATCAATACCCAAAAATCAGCGAAGATCAGCGTGCCTTTGACGATAGGGTGGCAATGGGCAAAGGTCGTCCCGCTCCGACTTCGCTTTCGATCGCGGTCACCTACAATCCCGACGGCAAAGACGCGAAGGGTAACAGGGAACGAATTCTGTATTTCTTCCTCTCCCGCCGCCCCACCGCCGCTCCCTCTCAGCGCTTCGTCGGGAGCAAATACTTTTCCACCATCAGCAGGGTGACACGGCCCGAGGTCTCGAGACTTTCCGCACTGAGCTTGTCCATCGTGTCCGCCGGCGTGTGCCAGTGGGGATAGTCAAAGTCGATCAGGTCTATCGTCGGGATGCCGGCGACGACGTTCAGCGGGATGTGGTCGTCGACGATGTAATCGGGGCTGATGCCGACGTAGGATCGCAGGTCGAGATCACCGGCCGCCGAGAGGAGGTCGCGGGCCATGTGCTGGAGGGTGTTCTCTACCCGTTGGATGTCGATGACGTAGCCGTCCTCCTGCGCCTTGGCGAGGTCGCGCAGGGACGAGCGGGGGATGAGGATTCCGGCGCGGATGTTCAGGTCGGCATCGCCGACCATGTCGAGGAGCAGACCCCAGCGCGGACGGTCCTTCTCTTTCTCGAGGAGGATCTGCGAGGCGTAGTATTTACTACCGTAGAGCCCGTCATTCGCCGTAATATTCGTCCCGAAGGCTTCTTCGCCGTCGAAAAAGACGAGCTCTATTTGCGAGGCGACGGCGGGTCTCTCTGCGAGGACGCGGGCGAGCTCGACGAGCAGTCCGGTGCTCGAGCCCGCATCGTTGGCCCCGACGAACTCAAAACTGTCGTAGGCTTTCGTGTCGTAGTGCGAGCAGAGCAGCCCGGTCGATTTTCCCTCCCAGGCGGCGTCACCGAAACGGGCTCGAAGATTCGTGAACTCGACCTGCCCTTTCGGCGTCCTGGTGGTGAAGGTCTGGCGGCGGGTGACCCAGCCGAGGGCGGTGAGTTCTTTCTCGAGATATTGACGGGATAGCTCGAGTGCGTCCGATCCCGCCGGGCGGGGGCCGAATCCGACGAGGGCGGCGACGTGGCCAAGGGCTTTCTCGCCCGAGACTTTGGACTCGAGCGTGTCCGTTGCGTCGAAGGTCACGACCGCTTCGGCGCAACCGGTGAGAAAGAGGCCCGACGCGACGAGGAGGGAGAGGAGAGGGGGATTCATGGAGCCGAACTTAATCCAGACTGATGCCCATCAGCTCGAGGATGCGGCCGAGGTCTTCGTTGCCGTAGTATTCGATCTCGATCTTGCCGCGTTTGTCGGTGTGCTGGATCGCGACGTTGGTCGCGTAGCGCCCGCGCAACTGATCCTGGATCTGGCGGATGTAGCTCTCGGCCTGGGGGGAAAGTTTTGATTTCGACGCCTTTTTCGGGGTCGAGGACTTCCCGTTGATCATGTCCGAGACGAGCTTCTCGGTGTCGCGGACGTTGAGCTTTTTCCGCACGACCATGTCGGCGAGCATGCGCTGCTCGGCCTTGGTCTTGAGCCCGAGGATGGCCTTGGCGTGGCCCGAGCTGAGCATGCGGCGCGAGACGAGGGTCTGGACTTCGGGGTCGAGGTCGAGCAGCCGCATCACATTGGAGACGGTGGCCCGGTTTTTCCCGACACGCTGGGCGATCTCTTCCTGCTTCAGCCCAAATTCGCGGGAAAGGCGGGCGTAGGCCTCGGCTTCTTCGAGCGGATCGAGGTCCTCGCGCTGGAGGTTCTCGATCAGGGCCATCTCGAGGACGTCCTGATCGGACGCCTCGCGGAGGATGACGGGGACTTGGGTGAGCTTCAGCAGGCTCGAGGCGCGCCAGCGGCGTTCCCCGGCGATGAGCTCATACTTGCCGTTGGCCGGCCGCACGATAAGCGGCTGGATGACGCCGTGCTCGCGGATGGACTCGACCAGTTCGTTGAGATGCTCGTCGTTGAACCGCTTCCTCGGTTGCAGCGGCGAGGGCACGACCTGATCGAGGGTGACGCGGAGGACTCGCTCGCCCGTGGCGGGATCGGACTCGGAGCCATGTTCACGGCGCAGAGGCACCTGCCCCGGTGCTTTGATCAGGGCGTTGAGACCTCTCCCGAGGCCGCCTTTCTTAGGGAACTTGTTCTCCAACATGAGACGAAAGGGCGGAAAAATTCAGACCCGGTCGATTCACTCGACGATGCGGACATTGGCCCCGCTCGCCTGGCTGCTGAAGCGGGCGGCGGCGTCCATGGCCGCGTGTTCCTCGTCGGTGCAGGCGGAGTCGATCGGCGCGTCGGGTGCGGCGTCGCTCTTTTCAAGGAGACCACTCTTGGTGAGCCAGGCCTCGACTTCCTCCCCGCTCACGTCGGCGAGCATGGTGTCGTTGACGATGACGCAGGGCGAGAGCGGCTGGCCTGTCTTCTGCTCCATTTCCCAGCGAAATGCAGGATTTTTGATGATGTCTTTCTCGACATACTCGAGTTCGTATTTGCGGAAGACGGCGCGAACGCCTTCGCTCCAACCGCAGAAAGTTTTCAGATACGCCGTGATCTCGATGTTTTCGTTTGCCATAATTTCGGGATGTTAAAAGGGAGAAAGAACCCATAAGCCACCCGAATCTGATTCGCAAATACCATTGCGCCCCGTCGGGCGCCGCCGGATTTAGTGGGGGCCGTCATTTACGGAAATCATAGCAGATCAGCCGGGGGGCATGGCCGTCCATGTCAGCCTCGTGCTGGGCGATGTAGAGGAGCCCGCGGTGGAGGACGGGGAGGGACCAGGTCGAGCGGGCGAGGAAGAGCTGGGTGCGGTCGAGCTCCTCGGCCCCGGCGGGGGAGAGATTCATGATCCCAAGGGAACCGAGTTCGCCGAGGGCGTAGGTGCGACCATCGGCGTGGAGGAGGCAGCCGCGCAGGTATTTCATGCGGTAGTCCCGCCCGCTCGGGAGGGGGACGGTCCACTCGGGATCCGACCGCCAGGCCTCTTTTCCGGTCTCGACGGAGGCGGCGGCGAAAAAGGCGTCGGGCTCGTTGCGACCGGGGAAGCCGTAGAGATACCCGTCGAGGAGGAGGGGGGTGGTCCAGTGCATGCCGAAGTCGGCGTTTTGCCAGCGTTCCTCCCATTTCAGGTCGGCGTTGAGATGCAGCAGGACACCGCCTTTGCCATAGGAGGCGCTGAGAAAGACCGAGTCGTCCCCGACCGCGACGGGGGTGGAGCTGTTCACGCTTTCAAACTTGTCGGGCCGCCAGGGGAAGGCGTCGTGGAGCGAACCGGTCGTGGGGTCGATGCAGAGGAGCCCGCCGAAGGGCGGATCACTCTCCCCGCCGCCGAAGACGAGGAGTCGCTCTTTGCCCTGGAGCGTGGCGATGACGGGCGAGGCGTAGCTCGCATTCCATTCGTGTTTGGTTCCCCAGACGAGCTTGCCGGTGTGCTGGTCAAAGGCGGCGACACTCATCTTGTCGGTCGTGCCGAGGGGCACGATCACTTTTCCATCATGGACGATGGGACAGGAGCCATGGCCAAAGAAATAGCTCGCCCGGGGGAACTCGGCTGAGAGATCGCGCTGCCAGAGTTTCGTCCCGCTGGCGAGGTCGAGGCAGGTGAGTACGCTGGTGACGCCGAGGGTGTAGACTTTCCCCGAATCGAGCACTGCGCTGGCCCGCGGACCGCCGTTGAAGCCGTAGCGATCGGTGTAGGTGACGGGGTAGCGGTAGCTCCAGAGCTGCTTCCCGGTCTCGGGCTCGAGGCACTGCACGACCTCTTCGTCCTCGAAGCGGTTGAAAATGACAAGTTTTCCCGCAGCGATGACGGGGGTGGTGTAGCTGATCCCTTTTTCGAACTCCCAGACTTTTTGCGGTCCGCCCTCGGGAAAGCGATCGAGGAGATGGGTCTCGGGCGATTTGGCATCGTCCGTCGGGCCGAGGAAGCGGGGCCACTCGGCGGTTACGGCATCGGGCGAGAGGGGCTTCGGGGCGGCGTGAAAGGTCAGGCCGGGGATCGCAACCGGCTTGGCCGCGGCGGCCTCGGCCGGCGGTGCGCTGACGGTCGGCGGCGCCGGATCGATGAACTCGTCGGCGGCGAGGGACAGACTCAAGAGGGTCAGGCCGATGACCGCACCCTGTGGAAGGAGGGCGGAAAGATGAAACGGGCGAGTGCGGGCGGACATGCCGACAGGATAAAACGGGAGTGCCGCCCTTGCCAGAGCTGAAACGCGTGAGGTCCGAAAACAATGCAGGGCCCACCGACCGGGTGAACCCTGCAAGGAACCGCTTGTTTTTGACAGCAACTGCCGTTTTGCTTTGTGGAGGAGACCTCCGGCAATTCGGCTGTTACTGTTTTCTTTTGTTTCCCAGAGTCGGAATTCGTTCGAAGAATTGTGGAAGAATTTTCTGTTTTTTCCCGTCGTTCGGCGAAAATGTTTTAGTATCAACCAGTTATGGCGCGAATTCTTTTGGTCGAGGACGATGAGGACAATATCAGCCTGCTCACGCGGTTGCTCGAGCACCATGGGCACACCCTATCCATTGCGACGGACGGGGAGTCGGCGGTAGCGCGGGCGCGGGAGGAGTTGCCCGAACTGATCCTGATGGATCTGGAGCTGCCCCCGACGCCGGATGGCCAGCCCGATCCCAATGCCGGGCTCGACGCGACGCGCCGGATCAAGGCAGACCCGGTCACGGCGGGTATTCCCGTCATCGCCCTGACCGCGCACACGATGGCGCAGCATCAGGAAAAGATCGCGGCGGCGGGCTGCGATGCGCTGCAGGAAAAACCGATCTATCCTTTTGAAAATCTGCTCATCAGGATAGATCAGTTCACGCGTCGCGATGTTTGATCGATTTTCAGATACGGCCCTGGTCGGCACGCTCATTTTCATCGTCTGGGAAATCCTCGCGATCGGGACGATCGCGAACATCGTGATGAAGTCCCGCTCCGCCGCCGGCGCCTGGGGTTGGTCGATGGCGGTGCTGGCGCTGCCCTTCCTTGCGGTGCCGCTCTACTGGATCCTCGGGCGGCAGCAGTTCAAGGGCTACGTGGAGCGTCTCCGCGAGGCGAAGAAGACCCACGAGAGTGCCTTTCTCGATCTGACCGAGACTCTCCGGCCGCATTTCGCAATCCTCGAGGGCGAGGAGAAACGCTACGGCGGGGTCCTCGAGAAGCTGAGCGAGCGGCGCTTCACGATCGGGAACGAGGTCTGTCTGCTCATCGACGGGGAGCAGACCTTCGATGCGATCTTCGAGGAGATCGAGGCCGCGCGGGACTACGTCCTGATCCAGTTTTTTATCGTGAAAGACGATGAACTGGGCAACCGACTCCGGGAGCTCGTCGTGCGCAAGTCGCGCGAGGGCGTGCGCATCTACTTCATCTACGACGAGATCGGCAGCCACAAGCTCTCGCGGCGCTACGTGCGCTCGCTGCGCGAGGCGGGCGTACACGCGCATGATTTCCATTCCACGCAGGGACCGAGCAACCGGTTCCAGATTAATTTTCGCAACCATCGCAAGATCGTCGTCGTCGATGGTCGGGTCGGCTTTGTCGGCGGTCACAATGTCGGCGACGAGTATCTCGGCAAGTCGAAACGCTTCGGCGAGTGGCGCGACACCCATGTGCGGCTCGCCGGTCCGTCGGTGCTAAGCCTGCAGATGGTCTTTCTTGCCGATTATAACTGGGCCGCCCGCGAGATCCCGACGCTGGAGTGGTCGGTCGTGACGCCGCCTGACGGCTCGGGCTGCGGGGGCGGGACCTCTGTCGTCCTCACTCTGCCGACCGGCCCGATCGAGAACGTCGAGGGCGGCACGATCTTTTTTCTCAATGCGATCACCCGTGCAAAGGAGCGTATCTGGATCGCGTCGCCCTACTTCGTCACGGACGAGTCGATCCGCTCGGCCCTGCAGATGGTGGCCCTGCGCGGGGTCGATGTCAGGATCATGATCCCGGAGAAGCCCGACAAGTATATCCCCTGGCTCGCGACTTTTTCCTTCCTCGCTGACATGGAGGCGGCGGGAGTGCGGGTCTTCCGCTACCAGCCGGGATTCCTCCATCAGAAGGTGCTCGTCGTCGATGAGACGATGGCTTCGGTCGGCACGATGAATCTCGACAACCGCTCCATGCGACTGAACTTCGAAGTGACCGCCGTGGTGCTTTGTCAGGATTTCGCCCGGCAGGTCGCGGCGATGCTCGAGATGGATTTTACCAAATGCCGCGAGGTGGGTGCCGAGGACTATGCGAGCCGTAGCTGGTGGTTCCGCGTCGGGGTGCGTCTCGCCCGGCTCACGAGTCCGGTCCTCTGATCGCCGCTTTTTCCCATGACTGAGGACCCCGGATACTTCGACCACAATGCCACCACTCCGATGACCGGCGGGGCTCTTGCGACATGGGCGGAGACCGCGAAAAAATGCTGGCACAATCCCTCGAGCCTCTATCGCGGGGCGGGCGCGGCGAGAAATCTCCTCGAAGAAACACGTGAAACCCTCGCGGACTATTTCGGCATCGACGATCCGGGGCGCATCCTCTTCACTTCGGGCGCGACAGAGGCGAACAATGCGGTGATCCGCCACCTCGCCGCAGCGGGCGGAGCGATCGCGATCTCGGGCTTGGAGCATCCATGTGTCCAGGCGCCGGTCGAGGCGCTTTTCCCCGAAGATCGGTTGCGGAGCCTTCCCGTTTCGCCCGGGACCGGTGTGATCGATCTCGAGATCCTCGAGCGCTGGATCGTCGGAGGAGAGGTAAACTGCGTCTCAGTGATGGCCGCGAACAACGAGACCGGTGCCCTGCAACCCTGGCGCGAAATCGCCGAACTCTGCCGCGAGGCGGGCGTGCGATACCACAATGACGCGGCGCAGTGGATCGGGAAATGCGCGGTCGCGGGGCTGGGCCGTTGCGATTTCGTGACCGGGAGCGGACACAAATTCGGCGGGGGAAAAGGCGTCGGATTCCTCCTCCTGCCCGAAGACTTCGAAACGATCCATTTTCACGGCCAGATCGGCGGTCCGCAGGAAGACGGTCGCCGCGCCGGCACCGAGAACCTGCCGGGAGTCGTCGCAATGGTGGAGGCTCTCACGGAGCGGCGCGATTCCACGGGAGAGTCCCCGGCCCTCTCCCTCGGCCCCTCTCGTGATGCCTTCGAGAGACACATCGGGGCCGAGATCGGCTGCCGCATCCTCGCGGCGGCGGGTCCGCGATTGTGGAATACCTCCCTCTTCGTCGTGCCACATTCGAAAAACCTGAAGTGGCTCACGCGGCTCAGTCAGCGGGGCTTTTCCGTCTCGACGGGGTCGGCGTGTAGTGCGGGCCAGGGCAATCCATCGTCGGTGATGCTGGCGATGGGGCTCGACTACGAGGAAATGGGCCGCGTCATCCGCGTGAGCGGGGGATGGACTTCGCGCGAGCGGGAGTGGGAAGCGCTGGCCGGGGCGTTCGTCGAGATTGATCGGGAATTGCGGGCTTAGTAACGTCAGTAACGGGGCACGCTCGGGTCGATGCTCGTCGACCACAGCTCGATCCCGCCGGCGAGACTCCAGACCTTTTCTTTGCCCCGGTTGCGGAGGAACATCGTTGCGTTCATCGAGCGCATCCCGTGGTGGCAGTAGACGATGAGCGCCCGGTCGTCGTCCGGGGCGAGGAGACTCGCGGGAGCGTCGGCAAAGCGCGAGAGGGGAAAGAGCTCGGCGCCCTCGATGCGGCAGAGGGAGAACTCGTCGTCCTCGCGGCAGTCGATGAGGCGAAAAGCGGGGGACCCGGGGGTCTGGCGCAGCTCATTGAGGGCGGCGGGGGTGATCTCGAAGTCGTCGGTCGCGGGCATCATCGCGGTAGATAGCTCGTTTTTGGAGAAAAATCGAATTGAAGGATGGTGCGGCGTCTCCATAGTGGGGGGGAACAACATTCTCTTTATTCCATATCCCCATGCCGACCTACGACTACAAATGCCAGAAGTGCGGACACCAATACGAGGTGTTTCAGTCGATGAAGGACGAGCGCCTTACCGATTGCCCCCTGGAGGAGTGCGACGGGCAGGTGAAACGTCTCCTCGGAACGGGAGCGGGGATCATTTTCAAAGGATCCGGTTTCTACGAGACCGACTACCGCAGCGCCTCCTACAAGAAGGGCCAGACCGCCGACAAGGCTCCGGGCGACTCCGGCGGGGCTTCGTCGACACCGGCATCTTCGGATGCCAAGCCCGCTTCGGGGAGCACCCCAGCTCCTGCTCCCGCTCCCGCTTCTCCCAAGTCTGATACCTGATCCGGGACCATCCCGTCCGGACCGGCTACTTTTTTTAGCAAAGCCCGCAACACGCCATGACACCTCATCCACGGAAACCCACCCCGCCGAGAAGAGACGACGGTTCGTCGCAGAGCGATGAGGAGGCAATCCGTGAGGGCGCCACCCCCGAAGAGCAGCACTACGTGCCCGACGAAAGCCTCTCCTACGACCCCGGTGCCGCACTCGTGGATGAAAATCAGGTCTACGGGGAAAGCGGCTACGAAACCGACCCCAACGTGGTCTACGACGAGACGCAGCAGGCCTACGCCGATCCCGGCCAGGCCTACGTGGACCCGAACCGGCAGGCGGAATATGTCGATCCGGCCTCCGCCTCCGGGGGGATCTACGATGAGGCTCCCGAGCCCGCCTACGAGGCCCCACCCCCGCCACCGCCACCAGTGGTGAAAACGAAAGTGACGAGCCGCGCTCCGTTGCGCCGCCCCGCCGTGCCGACCCGCAAAGTCCCCGGGTCCGGCTACAAACGTCCCCGCCCGACCTACAGTAGCGGAGGCGGCATCTCGGTGATGACGGTCTTCCTGACCCTCGTGGCCATGGGTATGCTCGCAGTGGTGGTTCTCGTCGTGCTGCCGCGAGAGATGACCTCGGTCGCCGGCTATCCGGTGAACCCGCTCACGTCGGTGAAGCCGCGCAACCTCCTCGAGGAATCGCAGAAGATGATGATCTCGCGCACGGCGGACCTCAGCTTCACCGAGGAAGAGGTCAACCAGTATCTCAATCACCGGCTTCAGGCCGAGCAGACCGGTCCGATGGCCGCACTCGTGAAATTCCGCGGGGTCTACATCGACTTCACGCCGGGGCTCGCCGACATCATCATCGAGCGCGAGCTTTTCGGCATGCCTCTGACGATGAGCGCGACGATCTCGACGGATAGATTCCGCCAACAGACGGTCTACCGCGCCACGAACTGGCATCTCGGGCGCATCGATCTGGGCAAGAGGAACATCAAGCCGGTCATCGACCTCTTTCTCCGGCTCCGCATGAGCTGTCTCGACGAGTTCCAGACCCTGCAGCAGATGGCGGACGTGAAGTTCGAAGAGAACAAACTCTTCCTCAACCCGATGATGTAACGACCCTGTCCGGAGCAGACGGCATGGCAGACGACATGGTTGAGGATGAGGTCATTTATCGGGGACGATTCCTCACCTACGCGAAGACCGCGCGTGGTTGGGAATACGTGACCCGCACAAATGCGAAGGGCTGCGTCGCGATCCTCGCGATGACCGATGACAAGCGCATCATCCTCACCGAGCAATTTCGTCCGCCGGTGGGACGCTCTGTCATCGAACTTCCCGCCGGTCTCGCCGGCGACATCCCGCTGCAGGCGGACGAACCTCTCCTCGTCGCCGCGAAACGCGAGCTGAAAGAGGAAACCGGTTACGTGGCCAAAAACTGGACGATGCTCCTCGAGGGAACCTCCTCCGCCGGAATGACTGACGAGATGGTTTCTATTTTCTTCGCCACCGGCCTCACCAAGATGAGCGAAGGTGGCGGTGTCGGCGGCGAAAACATCAAAGTCCACTACGTCCACCAGTCAGACGTGACGAAGTGGTGCCGCGACCGTCAGGCCGAGGGCATGAGAGTCGATTTCAAAATCTTCGCCGCGATCCATCTCGCCAGGGCCGTGAGCCAGTCGACCGAGTCGAAGCTCTGGTATTGAGCTTTGCCAGGCCTGCGTCTAACCCAGGCCCCATTCCGCAGGCAGTTCCGACCTCGGGAAAAAGTGCGCCGCCTCATTTCGCATTTCTTTCCAGTCCTCGCTAGAGTAGCGGCGCGAGAGGTGCTGCAGGACGAGGCGTCCCACTCCGGCCTCGGCCGCGAGACGCCCGACGAGATCAGCGGTCATGTGGGCATTCTGCCGCGCGAGCGCGACGTCGGCGGCGCGATACTGACATTCACACACGAGCGTCGTCGTGCCCGAGAGCCAGGTCACGAGTTCTTCCCAGGCGGGGCTGCCGGGCTCGAGGCGGAAGTCGGTCAGGTAGGCGAGCGAAGCCCCCGGCGAAGTCACGAGCAACTCGCTCCGCAGCTCTCCCACCCGCACGGACTGTCCCGCGATCTCGACGAGGGATTCCTCTTCGGTTTCCGTCGCTTCGATCACCTGCCGCAGCCAGGGACCGGGCAGGTAGTTGTACCGCTGCATCGCCGCCGGGTCGATGTTCTGCCGCGGTGCCTCGACGAGGCGATAGCCGACCGAGTTGATCGAGCCGTGTGGCAAAAGCCGACCTTCGAGCCGCCACGATCCGCCCCGCTGGAGTAAAGTCCCCTCGAGCGGCTGCCCGGGCTGACGATGGACCGGGGCAAAAGCTTCCCGCGTGAGAAAACGCGCCGTAGCGAGCGACGTTCTCCCGATCTCGCGCACGATCCACTCCCCCGGCTGATCGGCGTGGAGATTCCAGACGAATCCCTGGAAGCGATGCGCCATCAGGTCAATCGTCCCGGCCGGACCCCACACCGTCACCGGCGCATCAGGGCGATTGTAGTTCAGCCGGAAAAACCCGTCGAACCCCGCGACATGATCCATGTGAAAATGCGAAAACGCGAGATGCTCGACCGCCTGCACCTCGCCCGGCCGCAGCGAATCGAGCACTCCCTCGCCGCAGTCGAAGAGGAAGCTCACGCGTGACTGCCCCGAATCGACGACGACATGGAGCGCATTGTCCGCTCCCGCCCGTCCCAGTACCTGCCACTCGATCGCCATGCAGGTAGGATAGCGTCTCGATTACGGAATGCAAAAGCGATCCCCGAGTGGGCACGAGGGTGGGGGCTTTTCCTAATGTAGAACGGGTCTCCAGGCCCGTTCGTCGTTGCGGGAACTGTTGCGCGAACGGGCCTGGAGACCCGTTCTACCGGGTGTGGTGCTCGAGTAGAGGAACGCGCAAGAGTTCTCTTGAGGTGGGCTCGCAATTGGAACTTTGGCGAGGCCCGCTGCGGGAAGTTCGTTCCCCTCGGGTTCGGCCACTCCTCTCAATGCAGGAAATGCCGGTGGCCGGTGAAGACCATCGCGGCGCCGGCGTCGTTTGCGGCCTTGATCACTTCCTCGTCACGCATCGAACCACCGGGCTGGATCGCGGCGGTGGCTCCGGCGTTGAGGGCATTCACGAGACCGTCGGCAAAGGGGAACATCGCATCGCTCGCGACAACCGATCCTTTGAGGCTCAGCCCGGCCTGCTCTGCTTTCCACGTGGCGATGCGGCAGGAGTCGATCCGTGACATCTGTCCCGCACCGATCCCGAGGGTGCGGTCGCTCGTGGTGAAGACGATCGCGTTGGATTTGACGTGCTTGACGATGCGCCAGGCGAAGCGCATCGCTTCGATCTCCTCGGCGGTCGGGGGGCGCTGGGTCACGACCTTTTGCTCGATGTTCTCGAGACCGAGGGCGCGGACGTCGTGATCCATCACGACGAGTCCGCCCGGAGCGGAGTGAATGACCGGCTCGGTGAGCGTCTCGCGGAACTCGTCGTTCATCTTGATGAGACGCAGGTTCTTCTTTTTCTGCAGCAGGGCGCGGGCGTCGTTCTCGAACTCGGGCGCAATGATGACGTCGGTGAAGATCTCGGAAATGACCCGGGCGAGGCCGATCCCGAGGGGACGGTTGCAGACGATGACTCCGCCGAAGGGAGCCTGACGGTCGGTCTCGAAGGCTTTTTCCCAAGCGAGACGCAGGTCGTTCTCATCGGCACCGACACCGCAGGGATTGGTGTGCTTGAGAATCGCGACGGCCGGACGGCGGAACTCGAGGATGAGCTCGGCCGCAGCGGCGATGTCGATGACGTTGGTGTAGCTGAGGCCCTTGCCCTGGAGCTGCTTGAAGTAGTCGTTGAATTTCCCGTAGAGCGAGGCGTTCTGGTGAGGGTTCTCGCCGTAGCGGAGCTCCTGGGAGAGGGGGAGTGAGATGGAAAAGGACGCCTCGGTCTCCTGGGCGCCGTTGAGATAGGCGGCGATGGCGGCGTCGTAGGCGGCAGTGCGCTGGAAAACTTTGATGGCGAGACGCTCCCGGGTCTTCAGGGTCGTGTTGCCCTTGTGCTCGTTCATCTCGGCGAGGACGACCTCGTAGTCCGCCGGATCGACCACGACCGTCACGGCATCGTGATTTTTCGAGGCCGAGCGCAGCATGCTGGGTCCACCGATGTCGATGTTCTCGATCGCTTCTTCCAGGGTGACGTCTTTTTTCTTCACCGTCTCCTCGAAGGGATAGAGGTTCACGACGACGAGATCGATCGGCTTGATGTCATTGTCCGCCGCCTGCTTGAGGTGCTCGGGCAAGTCGCGACGATGGAGAATACCGCCGTGGACTTTCGGGTGGAGCGTCTTTACGCGACCGTCGAAGAGTTCAGGAAAGCCGGTGAAGTCAGAGACTTCGATCACCGGAATGGAGAGATCGGCGATGAATTTGGCGGTGCCACCGGTCGAGAGGATCTCGACGCCGTGCTGGTGGAGTCCTTTGACGAGGGCCTCGAGTCCGGTCTTGTCGGACACCGAGATGAGGGCGCGGGATATGCTCATAAGCGTGTTGGACGGAGCATTATCCCCACCGACAGGCGACGCAAGGTGAAATCAGGAAAAGAAGAAGCACCGACCACTTTCACTTCCATTGGGAAGGGGAAAGTAGGTAAACTCTAAAATAAACTGGAAAATTTTTTAAAAAGATCTTGCGATTTAGTTAATAATGCTTAATATTTCGTCGGACTTAGAGATTACCCACCATTCGACATGAAATATTTTTATCTGCTGCCACTCGGGCTCGCGCTCTTGACGACCTCCTGCAAGAGCACGAAGACAGCTTCGACCAATCCTTATTCCAATAATCCCTACTACGGCTCTTCGGGCAGTACGACGGATTATTCGAGCACTCCCTCTTCGGCGAGCTACCCCAGCTACACGGAGAGCACCTACACGCCGCCCTCGTCGGTGCCGGGCCCGTCTGTCCCGAATGTGCCGTCGGTGCCAACTTACAATCAGCCCACGGCGCCGTCCTACACGGGGACCAGCAATTCGAACCCCTACACCGCTCCTCCCAGTGTCGGCAGTAGCGCTGGTTCTGGCGGCAGCCACACCGTGGCGAATGGTGAGAACCTCTATCGCATCAGCCTGAAGCACGGCACCTCGGTCGCCGCGATCAAGAACGCGAACGGCCTCACGAGTGACACGATTCGCGCCGGGCAAGTCCTCCGCATCCCCTGATCGATCCGGATTTTTCCCTGAAGTTCAGAAAGCCCGCAGAGTCACCTCTGCGGGCTTTTTTGTGTCCGGGCTCGGCCTTTGCCTGTGCTGGTTCTGGAACTCAGCAGTTCGGAAGCAAGGCCGAAGCCCTGGCGGCTCTCGTCCTCAGTTCGTCAATGGCGGCGAGGATAGCGGCCTCGTCCATCTCGTGGACCTCGAGTTTTTCGCCGATCGCGGGAATGAGGGTGATCGTGAGCCGCCCGCCGAGATGTTCGCGAAATTCTTCCAGCCCGGCGAGAATCACCGGGCGCCCGCGTTCCTCGCGATCCAGCTCAACCGACCAGAGGGAAAAGCCTACGGTCTCGATGAGAGTGAGGATTTCATTTGCCGTCGTCCTTTCGAGCAGCCCGATGTGTACCGAGTAGAGAAGATCGACGGCCATACCGACTGCGACGGCCTCGCCGTGGCTGACTTGAAAACGGGAGATCTGCTCGAGCTTGTGCGCGACCCAGTGACCGAAATCGAGCGGGCGGGCGGATCCGTATTCGAAGGGATCTCCGTTCGTGGCGATGTGCTCGACGTGGTTCTCTGCGCTGCGGCGAATCGTCATCTCGAGCGGACGGGGCTCGAGACGACCGAGGGCAGCACCATTGGCGAGGAGATACTCGTAGAAGCTGCGGTCGCGGATGAGCGAGACTTTGATCGCCTCGATGATCCCGTCCCGGCAGGCGCGAGGCGGCAGACTGGAGAGAAAGTCGAGGTCGTTGACGATGGCGAAGGGCACCGAGAAAGTCCCGACCCAGTTTTTTTTGCCAAAGTAGTTCACGCCGTTTTTCACCCCGACACCTCCGTCTCCCTGGCTAAGGGTGGTCGTGGGCATGCGGATGAGCCGGATCCCGCGGTGAGCGGTGGCGGCCCCGAATCCGGCAAGATCGAGGAAGGCGCCCCCGCCGATGGCGATGACGTAGGAGTGCCGGCAGATTTTGAAAAACTCGATCGCCTGCCAGATCTTTTCGACGAGGGACCAGTTGTTTTTACAAGATTCACCGCCCTGAATAATGAGCGGTTCGGTCACGAGGGTGAGGGTGTCGGCGTGCGCTTTGAAATAGCGCGAAATTTGGCCGGCGAGGGCGGGATTGGTCTCTGCTACCCCGGAGTCGAGCAGGACGAGGACCTTGGAGTTGCCGTCGAGAGCGCAGGCGTCGGCGACGAGATCGCGCAGGGTGAGGTTCTTCGCGTCAAAAGCGCCGTGGGTGAAGGCAACACGATGCTGGAACTGGATGGGGATGGCGCGCTGAATCATCGGGGGAAATATAGCCCTCAATCGAAATAAGGGCAAAGAGACGTGTATGCGGGGTTGAGAGGCGGCACCCGATCCGTTTCTCATTCCGGGGCGACCCCGAAGCGGAATTCGGTCGTGTGTCGGTATTCCCCGCCCGGTCCGAGGATGCTGGAGGGAAAATCGGGCTGGTTGGGCGTATCGGGATAAAACTGTGTTTCGAAACAGATCCCGCCCCATCGGGGAAAGGGATTGCCCTTAAAATGGTTCCCGGTGAAGATCTGGACGCCCGGTTTTGTGGTTGCGATCTCCATGGAGCGGCCCGAAGCAGGATCGGTGAGAGTGGCGAAAGGGGTGAGTTCGCCTTTTCCAGCGAGGACAAAACAGTGGTCGTAGCCGCCGTCGGAGACTTCGCCGATGTCTTCGCCGACCGCTTTGCCGGCGAGAAAATCAAAGGGCCCGTCCTCGACGGGGAGGATTTTTCCGCTGGGGATCTTGCGATCATCTACCTCGAGGACTCCGGCACTGGTCATCGTGAGGTGATGTTCGAGGACGTCGCCGCTCCCGGCCAGATTGAAATAGGCGTGATTCGTGAGGTTTAGGTGGGTCGGTTTGTCTGTCGTGCCGCGGTAGTCGAGGCGCAGCACGTCGTCGTCACCGAGGTGGTAGGTTACCGCGACCTCGACGCGACCGGGGTAGCCCTCGTCGCCGTCGGGACTGGCGAAGTTCAGGGTGACGAAGGCGCCCTTCTCATCCGTTCCTGCGGTGCCCGTCCAGAGCTGACGGTGAAATCCCTGCTGCCCGCCGTGGATGTGGACGAGGGTTTGTGCATTGACGCTCACGAGTTCGTGACGACGCCCGTCGAGGGTGAACCCGCCGCCTGAGATGCGGTTGGCGAATCTCCCGATGACCGAGCCGAAAACGCCTCCGGCGAGGGCTTCGTCGAGAGAGCGGTAGGAAAGGGTGATGTTTCCGGGATTGCCTTTGCGATCCGCTGTCTCGACGGAGACGAGGATAGCACCATAGGCCGCCACTTTTGCCCGGGTTCCACGTGGGTTTGTCAGGGTCCAGAGCGGGACCGCGCGGCCGTCGGGCATTGTCCCCCAGATTGACTCCGTCACTCCGCCTGCGCGGGACAGGGGCGGCAGGGCGGTGAGTCCGCCGAGAGTCAAGATGAGAGTTGCGAAGGCGGGGAATTGCGTGACTTTAAACATTATGATGATGATGCCTTTTTCGTTCCCCCGCGTCAATCGGGCACTGATGCTCAGCGCGCTGCTGATCCCCGGGGCCGGGGTGATGTCGGCGGACTGGGCCAGATACCGCGGACCGGACATGGACGGCATCTCTCAGGAGGCCGGGCTGCGCACTTCGGGCGAGGCACCGGTGATATGGGAGAAAAAGGTCGGCCTGGGCTACAGCGCGCCTGTCGTCGGCGGGGGAAAGGTCATCATCACCGGTCACGACGGCAAGGAGACCGACACGATATTCTGCTTTGATGAGAAGAACGGGGAAGAGAAATGGAAGTTTTCCTACCCGCAGCCGCTCGGCGATCTCTACTTTCAGGGCGGCACCACCAGTACTGCGACCCTGCATGGCAATCGGGTCTACTACCTCGCCCGCGAGGGGGAACTTTTCTGTCTCGATGCGGCGAACGGCAAGGTCGTCTGGCAAAAGCAGCTTCAAAAAGACTTCGGTTACACCAAGCCGACCTGGGGTTTTAGCGGCGCTCCGATGGTCTGGGACGACTGGCTTTTTATCAATGCCGGGGTCTCTGGAATCAATCTGAACAAGAACGATGGCGAAGTCATCTGGAAGTCCGGTAACGAAGAGGCAGGCTACTCCACGCCCTATCCGGTCGAGCGCGACGGCTGGCGTCTCGTCGTCTTTTCAAACAAACGCTCGTATGTCTGTGTCGATGCGAGCAACGGCACCGAAGTCTGGCAATACAAATGGATGACCCGCTACGGAGTCAACGCCGCCGACCCGATCATCGAGGGAGACTCGGTTTTCATCTCGAGCGGCTACGGCAAGGGGGCGACCCTGCTCAACTGGAAAGAGAAGAGCGGGCTGGCAAAGGTCTGGCAAAGCCGCGACTTGCAGTCGCAGATGAATGCCGCCGTCCTCATCGATGGTCACCTCTACGGCGTGAGTGGCAACGAAGGTCAGGACGGCACCGGGTTGCGCTGCCTCGAACTGGCGACCGGGACAGTGAAGTGGTCCGAGACAGCGGTGGGGGCCGGCACCCTCATGGCGGTGCAGGACCAGCTGCTCGTCCTCACTGAGAATGGCGATCTGCAGGTGGCACCGGCCTCGCCTGCCGGTTACAAGCCAACCTTCACCCAAAAGGTGGTCGAGCCGCGCGTCTGGACCGTGCCGGTCTTCTCGAACGGTAGGGCCTATTGCCGCAATGCTTCGGGACACCTCGTCGTTCTCGGCATGAAAGCGGGCGGTTGAGGCTTTTCCGGCTCGACGCTGCGGGGGATTTTTGAAAAAAGTATGGCAGCGGGGTAATGGAGCGCCGCTCCCGAACGTCCAAAAAGCTGATGAAATGTCTTTTCTCCACCATCGCTTTGATCTCAATCGCCGGCGGACTGGGTGCCCAGACGCCTCAGCCGGTCGCTCCTCCGGACCCGTTGGCGCCAGGGGATGAGGTCGATTACATCCGCTATGTCGAAGAGCCGGGAGTCTCTTCCCGGCTCCAGACGGCGGTGGTGCGATTTCAAAAAGGGCGGACCGTCGTTGATCTTGTTGGCGTCGTGCATCTCGGAGACGCCGCCTATTTTGAGAATCTCAATGCCCTGCTGAAAGGCTACGACGCGGTGCTCTATGAGATGGTGGGGGGAAAATATGTCGCCGGGAACGATGCCGATGTAGACCTCGAGGCTGCGCCCGGGGCCGCGCCCGAGATGGCTAGTGTGCGCCAGTTGCAACAGCTTGCGCGTTCCTTTCTGGGTCTGGAGTTCCAGCTCGATGGCATCGATTACTCTGCCCGCAACTTCGTCCATGCCGACGTGGCGTGGGAAGAGTTCAACGCGCTCATGATGGCGCGGGGCCAGAGTTTTGCGACACTCTTCACCCGCGCGCTCACCCTCGCCGAGGGCGGGGAGGTGGCCGGTATCCCCAATGACGAGGAAGTGATGGCCGCGATGATGAAGCGCATCTTCACCGCCGTCATGACCGGCGACAGCAACGAGTTGAAACGCAGCATCGCCCCGCTCATCAGCGAGGCGGAGGGCTTCATCACCCAGCTCGAGGGGGACGACGGCACTGTCCTCGTCTCCGAGCGCAACCGCGTCGTCATGGAAGTCCTCACCGAGGAGAGGGAAGTCCGCGGGGGAGGGAAGTTCGCCATTTTCTACGGGGCCGGCCACATGCCTGATCTCGAAAGAAGGCTCCTCGCCGAGGGGTTCAGCAAGGAGACGACGATCTGGGCCGATGCCTGGCTGATTCCGGAGCAGGGCACCGCAGAGGACTTAGCGACAGGCCCGGGAGCGGGTGCGCCCGCCGACATCCTCGGCAGATTGCTGGAGGACAATCCCGAGATCATGACGACGATCCAGCAGCTCGGCACTCTCCTCGAATCGTTGCGGGCTGTGACGGAGCGGGAGTGAATGCGGGTCTTTCGGGTAGGTTCAGCGCCCCTTCATTTCTCACCCGAAGACTTCCTCGAGACCGCGGCGCATCACCCCGGCGTCGGGAGTGCGGCCGGTCCAGTACTCGATCCCGATGACACCCTGGGCGACGAGCATCCCGAGTCCGTCGATGACGCGGCAGCCTTTCTCTCTCGCGTCGCGCACGAGACGGGTGAGGGGCGGATTCGGGATCACGTCGGCGACGATCATCCCTGACGTGACAGTGTCCATCACCAGCGGGATGCGCGCATTGATGTCGGGGAAAAGGCCGATGCACGTCGCATTCACGAGGATGTCGGTGTCTGCCGGCACGGAGAAATCGCCTTCCCAGGGGATGAGCACGACCTCGAGAGCATGGTCGAGTGCCTCGCGGAGCGGGCCGGTGAAAAGAGCCTCGAGTTCCCTGCCGCGAGTCTCACTGCGATTCACGAGGGTAATCTTCGTGACCCCGGCGAGGGCCATCTCCACGCCGATAGCCCGGGCGGCACCACCGGCGCCGAGGAGGACGAGGGATTTTCCCGCCGGGTCCGCGAGCTCCCTGAAGCTGGAGACGAAGCCTTTGCCGTCGGTATTTTCCCCGATGAGTTTGCCCTCACGGTTTACGACGCAGTTCACGGCACCCATCAGGGCGGCCGATTCACCGAGACCGTCGAGGTGCTCGATCACCGCGACTTTGTGAGGGATCGTGCAGTTGAACCCCTGAAACCCGAAGGCGCGCGCCCCGGCGACGGCGGCGGGGAGATTCTCCGGCGTCACCTCGAGAGTGAGGTAGCGCCAGTCCAGCCCCATGTCGCGGAAGGCGGGCTCGATCATTGCCTGAGTCGGGTTCTCCGCGACGGGATATCCGAAGCACCCGACCAGTTCCTGTTTAAAATTCAATTCCGCTGCCATGTGAGCGGGATTGTAAGGAAGAGCAATCGGAGAGCAAGTCCGCATTTTCCCGCGTTTTTCCCTCCCCTTTTGCGGGAAACGCGTCCATCATCCCGACCATGCACATTCCCTCGACCATCGAGAGAAAGCGGGACGGCCACTCTCTCACGGACGAAGAGATTCGTGAGGTCATTCGTGCCTACACTCTCGGCACGATGCCCGATTACCAGATGTCGGCTCTGGCCATGGCGATTTACTTCCGCGGCATGGACGCCCGCGAGACCGCCTCGCTGACGCGGGCGATGCTTGAGTCCGGCGAGCGCATGCAATATCCCGACGGAGCGCCTCGCATCGTCGATAAGCACTCCACCGGCGGGGTGGGGGACAAGGTCTCGCTCATTCTCGCCCCGCTCCTCGCTTGCGACGATCTCTGGGTTCCCATGATCTCGGGGCGCGGTCTCGGCATCACCGGCGGCACCCTCGACAAGCTGGAGTCCATCCCCGGCTTCCGCGTCGGGCTGTCGCAGGCGGAGGCTCTCGCCCAGCTCGAGTCCCTCGGCGTCGTCATGATGGGCCAGACCGGGACGATCTGCCCGGCCGATAAAAAACTCTACGCTCTGCGCGATGTCACTGCCACAGTGCCCAGTCTGCCGCTCCTCACCTCCTCCATCATGTCGAAAAAGCTGGCCGAGTCCCTCGACGCTCTCGTCCTCGATGTGAAATACGGCAGCGGCGCTTTCATGAAAACGCGGTCGGAATCAGAAGCTCTCGGCGAGGCAATGCGCGAGGTCGGCGAGGCCATGGGTGTAACGATGAGAGTCTGCTACCACGCCATGGACGAACCGACCGGGCGTGCCGTCGGCAATGCTCTCGAGGTAGTCGAGTCCATCGAGGTGCTCAGGGGTGGCGGCCCCGGCGACTTGCGTGATCTCGTCATCACGCTCGCCTCGCAAGTCAGTCTCGTCGATGCCGGGCAGCTCGAGCGCTGGCTCGACGACGGCACCGCGTTCGCGAAATTTCGGGAAATGGTAGCGTGTCAGGGTGGTGACGCGTCCTCCCTTGATGATTTTTCCAGGGTGCATCCCGCTGCGGTCATTCGAGAGATCCGCGCTCCCCGTTCCGGCGTGGTGAGCCGCGTCGATGCCGAGACCGTCGGTCGCGCCTGCATCGCTCTCGGGGCCGGACGCAGTCGCGCCGATGAGGCGATCAATCCGGCGGTGGGATTTGACGAGATCGTAAAAGTCGGCGCCGACGTGAATGCCGCGGACCTCATCGCCCGGGTTCACGCGGCGAATGAAGGTGATGCGATCGAGGCGGAACGAAGATTTTTGGGAGGATATGCATGCGAGTGATTCTCCTGCTCCTCACTGCGGCAGGGGGCGTCGCCTGTGATCGCATCGCGCCGCCCCAGGTCGTGATCGAGCAGGAACCCTCCGTGCCTGCTCTTGTATCCACAGTTCTGAATGGCGGCGGTACCTTCCGCGATGTGCCCTTTACCGAGCTTATCGAGATCTCGACCGGCAAACAGGTCCTCCCGGTGAATTCCGACGATCCCGTCGATGGAGAGATCCTGACATTGATAGACGAGGCGATGAGGAAGGTCCTTGACCGCTTCAACCAGCCCGATTCCGAGACCTATGCGGCGGGCCGCATCAACGAGGTCAGCTCGTATTTTGAAAACGCCCTCATCGAGGAACTCGACCGGGCACCCGAACTCGAGTGCTCCCATCCGCGCACTTCAGCGGGGAACTTGCAGCGTGCCGGCTATCCCGATCTCATGATACGTCACCGGGAGAGCGGTCGCGTCGTTTACCTCGACCCGAAGCTCGTGCAGGAGGGGTCGATGAACTCGAGTCTGCGGACTTTCTATTTCACGCCTCAGACTGAGACGAACAAAGTACTCCACGACGCAAATCACCTCCTCGTCGGGATCGAACACGACGGCAATACCGGGAAATGGCGCTACCTGCGCTGGCATCTCGTTGATCTCTCGCGCTTCAAGGTGCGGCTCAAGGCCGAGTTCCAGGCTAGCAACGAAGACCTCTACCGCCCCGAGTTGATCATCCAGTCAGGCACGGCGAATCCCTGAAGTCAGCGGGTCGTCGGTTTCATCACAAAGAGACCGTGGGTCGCCCGGTAGGCATCGTTCGCATCCATCGTTTTGAACTCGTGCCCCGCGCCCCAGGAATCGGAGAAGATGAGCTGACTCGCCTTCGTATTGTAGCCGATGATCATGCGCATGTGGCCACCGCTGGTCTGCTCTTTCAGCGGGGGGACTTCCGGGAAAAGGCCTACCTCGAGCGACCAGAGCAGTGGGATGCCCGCATCGATGTTCTTTCGTATCATCGCGTGAAAAGCGGTTTCGGGGATCTCGGGACCCACATATTTCCCCTCGAGCAGTTCGACGAGACCGCCCTGATTCCGCACCGCGAGACAGGCGAATCGGGTTTTAAAAAGGTGGTCGATCGCCCCGAGTTCCTTATTGATGGCCAGAGAACTCGTCCCCCGATCGGGATCCGACCCCGCGATCTGGGCGAGCTGGTGCATATCGCAGGAGATCCCGTAGTATTCGAAAAGGCGCTGCGCCGAGGCGACCACACAATAGCCTTTCGCTCCCTGATCGACCATGGGGATGCCTTTGATGTGGACGTTGCCGTCTGCTTCGCGCCGCTCGACATTGCCGGGCAGCTCGGAGAGCTTCACCGAGGCCCCCGCGCGGGTCTGCATCGCCGCCTCGTAGGCCCCGCCCGCGTCGCGGCGCGCGAGCCGCATGCGGAGAAATTCGGTGTTTCCGGGAGCCTCGTCATTATTTTCCAGGACCGCCTTGCCCCGAGCCGAGATCCACATGAACCCGTTCGTCAGCATGCCCTGGGTCGGTTTTGCCTCCCGCCGTGTCGGACTGACCTGGAGTTGCTGCCCGAGATGTTTTCCGAGAGCCCGCTTTCTCGCCTCGAAGTCATCGAGCGCGATACTGCCGCCATCGCCGCGATTGAAAACCGAGATCGTCACGCCCATCAACTTACCGTCTTTGAAATCGACGATCATCTCCTCGATCGGCACGGTGCCCCCGATCAGGCTGAGATCGACCTTGAGATTGTCGAGGTCCTTGCGCTGGAAGATGGCGCGGGAGCGATCCTCGGTGAGCCACTTGAAATACGGATTCCTCGTCCACTTGCCCTGCTCGAATTGCTTTTCGAGATCGTCCGGGGTCAGGAGATAGGCGCCCGGGAGAGTGACAAAGGGGTCGAGATCGGCCTTCAGCGCCTCCTGCGCGCGGAGCGTGCTAGAGGTCGCGAAGGAGAGTGCAGCGAGAATCACCGGCAAATAGCGTGAGGGCAGGGCCATGGCACACTGTACCGAATTCCGCTAAATGTGTCCCGCAAAATCGCCATGCCGCAATTTTCCGTTTGTCATCCCTCGTAAACTCTGAGACAACAGGCTTCGGTTACATCCCAGATACCCCCTTTTAAAGATGAAGAAACTCATCAACGATCCCCTCAAAGTCGCGGACGAACTCGTCGAAGGACTTGTCGATGCCTACAACGGCGAATGCCGCTACGTCGGCACCCGTTCCATTATCAAGAGCCACATCCCGGAGAACAAGGTCGCCCTCCTCGTCGGTGGCGGCAGCGGTCACGAGCCCATCTACCACGGTCTCGTCGGGCGTAATCTCGCCGATGGTGCCGCCTGCGGGGATATCTTCGCCGCTCCGCCGCCAAATATCGTCCTGGAAGCGACCGAGGCCGTGAACCGTGGCAAAGGCGTCCTTTACCTTTATGGCAACTACGCCGGGGATGTCATGAACTTCGACATCGGTGCCGAGCTCGCCGACGACGAGGGCATCGAGGTGCGCACCGTCCTGATCTGGGACGATGTTTGCTCCGCCCCGCCGACCCAGAAGCAGAACCGCCGCGGCATCGCCGGTCTCGTCCCCATCGTCAAGATCGCCGGGGCCGCCTCCCAGTCGGTCGCGACTCTCGCCGAGCTCGAAGCAGTCGCGAAAAAAGCGGTTCTTCAGACCCGCTCCGTCGGTGTCTCGATGTCACCCGGCTCCATCCCGGCCACCGGCAAGCCCACCTTTGACATCGATCCCGACATGATTGGCCTCGGCATGGGCATCCATGGTGAGCCCGGCGTCGGTCAGATCCCCATGGCATCCGCCGACGAACTAACGCCGAGGATGCTGAACTATATCTTCGAAGATTTTGAAAAAGACGAAGAAGTCGAGGCCCTCGCAGCCGGCGACGAAGTCCTGCTCTTTGTGAACTCCCTCGGGGCCACCACGATGATGGAACTGCTCATCGCCCTCCGCGCCGCGAAAAAATGTCTCACGGAAAAAGGAATCAAAATCTACGACGTCATGGTCGGTCCGCTCGTGACCTGTCAGGAGATGTCCGGCATTTCCTTTTCCATCACCCGCATGGACGACGAACTGAAGAAATACTGGGAAATGCCCTGCCAGTCCGTCTGTTTCAGCAAGATGGAAGGCCGCTACGGAGGCTGATTGAACAGGCTTGAATCCTGCAGTTAACCCTGTTTAGTCTCACCAACACTCCAGTCATGGCAAAAGAATCACTCACTATCAACGAAGTCCGCGACATGATGCTCGCGGTGGCCGACAAAATCATCGAGGCCGAGCCCATTCTCACCGACGCCGACCGCGCCCTCGGCGATGGCGATCACGGGGTCGGGATGGAGCGCGGCATGAACGCCGTCAAAGAGGCGCTCGCCGGGCAGGATTTCCCGACCGTCGGCAAAGTCTTCATGGGCATGGGCATGGCGATGATGTCGAGCATGGGCGGTGCCTCGGGCGCGCTCTTCGGCACCCTCTTCCGCGCCGGCGGCAAAGCGATCGGTGATGCCTCAACTCTGACTGGCAAAGAACTGGCCGTCGTTCTCAAAGAAGGGACCGAGGGCGTCATGGCCCGCGGCGACGCCAAGCCCGGCGACAAGACGATGATCGATGCTCTTTTCCCCGCCTCGGAAAAAGCACGGGAAGTCGCCGACCTCCCCGTCAGTGAGGCTCTCGTCGCCGTCGCCGCCGCCGCTGCGGCGGGTCGGGACGCGAGCGAAGGCATGATCGCCACGAAAGGACGCGCCAAGACCCTCGGCGAAAATTCCCTCGGCAAGCCCGACGCCGGAGCCGTCAGCGTCGCCATCATCCTCGCGACGATGAGCGACTACGCCTCGGCCTGAGCCGATCTTCGTGAGGCGGCGATGTGGCGGGCTGTAGCATTGCGGAACCCGCCGCACGTGCTTTAGTGGAGCAATCCCATGGCAGCACCCCAAGACGTCTACACGATTCACGATCTCCGCAACTGGGCCGGAGCGACCGCCGATCTCGACACCCCCGCGAGGCTCGCCGTGCTGGGAGACCCCGTGGCGCACTCCCGCTCGCCGCAGATGCACCAGCCCGCCCTGCGGGCGGCGGGCATAGACTGCACTTACGTCCGCCTCCACATCGCACCCGATGAGCTGCGCGAGGCGCTCGATCTCCTCAAGGCCGCGAACTTTATCGGAGCAAACGTCACCATTCCCCACAAGCACGGTGTCTTCGACGCCGTCGATGACATGACCGATGTCGCCCGCCGCATCGGCGCGGTCAATACCGTGGTGGTCGATGGCGATCAGCTCGTCGGGCACAACACCGATGCGCCGGGGATGCGCCGCGCCATTCGCGAAGCCTTCTCGATGGATCTGACCGACCTACGCATCATGATCGTCGGTGCCGGCGGCGGCGCGGGCAAAGCGGCGGCGGTGCAGTGTGCGATGGATCACTGCGAGCGCCTCGTCCTCGTCAACCGCACCGTGGAGAAGGCGCAGGCTCTCGCGACAGAGCTGCGCGATCTGATGACCGATCCCGACAGGCTCGAGGGCCCCGCGAACCGGCTCGTCGTGATCCCGTGGGAGGAAAAGGCGATGGAGCGCGAGCTCGACCAGGTCGATCTCATTATCAATGCGACCTCCATCGGGATGAAACGCAGTGACCCCGACGTCGTCCCGCAGCGGCTTATCGAGCCCTACCATCTCGTCTACGACATGGTCTATTCACCCGCGCGGACGAGGCTGATCGCCAACGCCGAAGCCCAGGGGGCAAAGTCCGCCAACGGCCTCGGCATGCTGTTGTGGCAGGGCGCGATGGCCTTCGAGTTCTGGTTCAACCGCGAGGCGCCGGTCGAGGCGATGCGGGCGGGACTGGGCTCGTGAAGCGGAAAAAAAAATCAGCCGGGGCGGCGGATTTTTTGCATAAGAGAATTGGAGGATTCGTCCCTCCCGTAGCACCGCAAGGACCGGCTCCCGGTTACAGGTGAGACAATCAAAAACGAACAAATACCTCTCTTATGAAACTCATCATCCTCTCAGTCGTAGCTGCTGCCGCTGTTCTTGTCGGGAGCATTTCCACCGCCGAAGCAGGCACCCGTTACTCGAACGGTTATCGTGGTGCCGGGTATGGTTACGGTGGTCATTCCTACCGTCCCTCTTACAACGGCTATCAGCAGCAGTCCCGCCATTCCAACAGTGGTTATTGCGCCCAGCCCTACAAGGTGAGGACCGTCGAAGTGAATCGCTACTCCCAGTGCCGCACCGCGTATCTCCCCTGTGGTCGTCCCTATACCTACCACGTCACCGTTGTGACCTACTGCGATCACTACTCGAATGGCAGCACGAGAACCTGGTCACAGACCTTCTCCTAAGCGACCGGAACCCCTCCAGGGTCCTCTTCCCGAAAAGCGGGGCACGAAAGTGTCCCGCTTTTTCCGTGTCCGGGGGCGGCTGGCCGTGATCGACGTCCGACCTTGGGTTACGCTCCCTGAATAAAAACGCGTCGGCTCTACCCCGAGTGGCGACGTAGTTTTGCAGACCTTTATTGGTGTCGAACATGTGGCCGAGAAGTTCGAAGAAGCGGATGAAATTCGTCTTGCCGGAACCGTTGGCCCCGATGAGAACATTCAAACCAGGCGACATTTTGAACTCCTTCAGTTCGCGAATCGATTTATATCCAGTGAGCGAAATCTCGTCGAGGCAATGGCTGGGGAAAGAACTCATGAGATGAGGCGGCTGACGCAGGGGTTACTCTAGATTCCATCGCACATTGAACAAGGGCTTCAAGGTTGATCCCTGGCGAAGTTTCCCCTCAATCTCCCCGATCAATCTCTCCCGCTGCCCGTCAATCTCATCCTGAGTATCAAACAGCGACCGTCTCCTCTCCGCATCCTTGACGAGGATCCGCGTCTCCAGCTTCGGCCTGTCCTCCTTCCCGATCCAGGTGAGTTCGAGTTTTTGTTTGTTGCCGCTCATAGAAAGGGATTGATCACTTTCACGCCGTCGTAGTCCTGGCCGTGACTGAGGTCTTCGGAGTAAAGGGCGTGGCAGCCATGCTGCTGCGCGGCGGCAATGATGGTGGAATCCCAGTGAGAAATGCCGAAGCGATGGCGAATGGCGACCGATCGCCGGATCAGGTCGAGCGTTACCGGCACCACTTGCTCCTCGTCCAGCGAGGCAAGGAGAGCGGTGATATTGGATTCGCCGAGGCCAAGAGATTTCTTCCCGAGGGCGTTCGAGATGAATTCCTGGATCACTTGCGAAGAGATCGAGAAATCCAGTGAAGCGATGAGGCCGGAGGCAATTCCTTTCTTTTCCTTGTCTTCGGAATCGTTTGATCCGGCGTATAGGAGGATATTCGTATCGAAGAAGACCATTTCCGCTCAGTCTTTCAAGTGCCGGTCATAGATTTTCTCCCGGGTGAGAGGAACCATGGGCTCGGTATTCGATGCCTGGAGAGCGTTGAGAAAATTCCGAATTCTCTCCTTCTTCCCGGAGTCCGAGTGGTCGTTGGATTCCAGCATCTTCTCAAGCCCGGTCACGGCAAGTTCGCGCAAGGTCGTCCGCCGCTCCGCCGCCACCACCTTCGCCCGGTAGAGAAGATCGTCAGGGAAATCAATCGTCGTTTTCATGGAGCAATATTTACAGGTGTATGGGAATATTGTCAACGGTGCGGTTAGCTGCCGCCCGGGAGTGCCGGCGTCCCCGCCGGCATTTTGCGGAATTGGGCCGACGAGGACGTCGGCGTTCCCAGGGCGCCGTCGTTCCTGGGACGTCGCTTACAACAGATTCCAGCGAATAACAAAGAGTCCTTCCTCCGAAGTGCCTTCCGCACGAGCACGCAAAAAAGGCCCCCTCGAGAGAGGGAGCCTTTTTCAAACAAAAACCGGTCAAGGGAAAGACAGGTTCAGGTGGCGTCTGCCGCGCCCTTGTGCCCGAGGATCTTTACGGTGCGGTTGAGCTGATCGTATTCGATCGGCTTCTTGATGACCGTGACCGGACCGCTCGAGAGGATCTTGGTGAGGATCTCGCTGTCGGGGTAGCCGGTGATGATCACGATGGGAAGATCGGGGTACATCTTCTTCAGCTTTGCATAAAGCTCGTCACCCGGGATGTCGGGCAGTTTGAGGTCCAGGAAGACGAGGTCGAAACGCTGCTTCTCGGCGTAGGCGAGGGCCTCGGCCCCGGTGCCCACTACGATGCGTCCGAACCCGGCCTTTTTCAAGAATTGCTTGAAGAGAGCCTGGAGTGCCGGGTCATCGTCCACGACGAGGACGGTCGGTTGGCCACCCTCGTCGGTCTTGAGGATGTCGCGGTCAAGCAGGCTGCGCTTGATCCGCCAACGTCCGCCGATCTGGATCGCAGGCAACTGTCCCCGCTGAACAAGGTAATATACCGTCGGGAGAGGAATCCGCAGATACCCTGCGGTCTCTTTCACGGTCATCAATTCTGGTGCTTCTTCGTCTGCCATGTGTCTAAACTAGGGTTTGCCCGAGACGGGTTTCTGGCCAGGGCCACTTCCTCATTGAATCTCGTGGGTGTAAAAACCACAATCATCAGGAAAAATACTCGGTTCTGGCAATTGTGGCGAATTTTAGTAGAATTACAAGTATTAATTGAGAAATATTTCAATTATGAGACTTGAGCGTGAGATTCTGCTTTTTCTGCAAAGCGGGAGGGCATTGTAGAATTTGGCGGTATCAGCGGCATTTTCAATACAGATTCTCTCTTGATGAGTGTAAATCTATTGCTTGCTTGCCGGTGGCCCCTCTGTTGTGTAATTAAACGCCGATGTCTCTAAGTTGACGATCCTCCCATGCGTCTCCGAGTTCGTTGAGTGAACCAATTTTCACGATTCATGCCGCGTTATTCACTTACCGATCATCGCTCCCGATTTGTCGCAACCCTCGCGGCGGCGCTCACGTGTCTCGCTGCGGCGGTGATTCCTCTGGCGGCGCAATCCTACTCGACGACGAAGCTGGCTGATGGATTCGACTACCCGGTGGGCAAGCCCGACGGTGCCGGGTATTACATCTTTCGTGGATTTTCTCCGAATGGTCACCTCGGGGAAGACTGGAACGGAAACGGCGGCGGCGATACCGACGAGGGTGATCCGGTCTACTCGATCGCGCACGGTGTCGTGGTCTTCTCGGAAAATTACGAGAAGGGCTGGGGCAATGTCGTGATCATCCGCCATGCCTACCGCGAGCGGAACGGGCAGATTGCCTTCATCGATTCTCTCTACGGTCACCTCAAAGTGCGTTCGGTGAGTCCGGGGCAGCAGGTCTCGCGCGGCCAACTGGTCGGGACGATAGGCTGCGGTCCGTATCGGATGTATGCGGCGCACCTGCACTTCGAGATTCGCAAGGACCTGCGGGTGGGGATGCGGCGCGATCTTTATCCCCGCACCTACGAGACCTATCACGTTCCCAGGCAGTTCATGGATCAGCGTCGGTCCCTGCGGCTCGAGGCCCGGACGGTGCGTGTCCCCATCAACACCTTCTTGAAGAGCAATCCGAATCGCATGACGACGGATGAGGTCGAGATCCCCGAGCTCACCACTACTGGCGAGACGATGCGGCCGAAGCTCCCCGAAGAGCTGGGCGTCGTGATCGAAGAGGAGACGCAGGCGGAGGCCGCGACGCCGGAGAAGTCGAAGACGCTCTTCGAAGCCTTTATCAAGAAGCTGTCGAATCCGCAGTGAGCGGACTCGGCGCTGAGGCGGTCTCCGAGGTGTCGGGGAGGGGCAGCAATTGCCAGGCGGAGATCGTTTCGGAAAAGCCTCTCAGCCTCAACTCGGGCACGGCCCGCAGCGCGGCGGCGGGATGATCGAGTCGTCTCCTGGTCTCGTCGTCGATGACGACTTCCATACTGCCCGCCTCGCCGCAGAAGCGCGAGGCGAGATTCACCCTGGCACCGATCACGGTGTAGTTGAGCCGATCGACCGAGCCCATGCAGCCTGCCACGACCTCGCCGGTGGCGAGCCCGATGCCGATCTCGAGAGGCTGACCGCTTTCGCGATTGAGCTGTTCGCGCACCGCGATCATCTCGAGGGCGCAGGCGGCGGCGTGGGCGGCATCGTTGCCGTAGGATTTCAGCGCGCCGAAGACGGCCATGATCTCGTCGCCGACGAATTTATCGACGACGCCATAGTGTTTCCGCACCACCGAGGTCATTGCGGTCATGTGGTGGTTGAGGAGATTGATCGCGTCGTTCGGGGGCATGTGTTCGGTGATGCCGGTGAACCCGCGGATGTCGCAGAAGAGGACGGAGACCGTCTTCAGCTCCCCGCCCAACTCGAGATCGAGGTCACCGCTGATCATGGCCTGGGCCACGGTCTCGTCGCTCACTTTGCCGAGGATGCCGCGGTAGGCGTCGCGCTGCTGGAGTCCCTCGGTCATTTCATTAAACGACGCAGCCAGTTCGCCGATCTCGTCGTGGGAGCGTATCGTGATGCGAGTGGTGAGGTCGCCCGACTTTACCGCCCCGGTCGCCCGCGTCAGTTCGCGGACAGGGACGGCCAGTTTGCGGGAAAAGACATAGGCGAGGATGACCCCGAAGAGCAGGGCGAAGGCCCCGATGCCGCTCCCCCGCAGGCGTAGTTCGGCGAGATCTTCTTTGAGGATGGCGAGGGAGAAGGCGCTCACCTGGAAGGCGGGATCGTAGGTTCCACCGCCGGTGAGCGGGGCGATGTAGAGGCGAAATGGCGAGTCTTCTATGGAAGCCTCGAAATGAAAGGAGTCAGGGTCAGCGAGGAGATCCTTCGCGGCGATCCTTTCCCCCACGATCTCCGCCATGCTTGCGGCGAGCTCGTCGGGGAGGTGGCGTGAGTAGAGGTGGCCGTCGAGAAAGATGCCGCTCAGGAGAGGCGCGTCGGAGTCGAACTGCGCCTGGTAGCGTTCAATGAACCGCTGGGCATCGGTCTCGGCTGGCGTGGCGCGGAGGAAATGGCCGATGATCTCACCGCTGACGGGATCTTTTACGGCAGTGCTCACGACCTCCTGCACGGCGCGACCGCTCTCGTAGGAATCGAAGGGCAGATAGAGCGCCTGCTGGTTGACGCTCTCAAGGAGATCATCGACCCGTTTTTTTGCCCTGTTTACTCCGCCTGACTGATAGCGAAGCTGTTTTCCGGCGAGGCGGCGTTTTTCGTTGCTGGCCGACTTGGCATCGGCCTGGGGGTGAAAGAGGCCAGTGATATTGCCGCCGCGGGTCACGACACCGACCGAGCCCATTTTGTTGATGAGATCCGGTAGGCTGGTCTGTCGCTGCGATGGGGCGTCGGGTCGTCCCTCGATCGTGTCGCCGAGCTGATTGAGTGACTGCTGGTAGTATCGCCAGAAGGCGAGACGCTGCTCTTCCGAGGCGTTGTTCTTCAGTGAGGCGACGATGTAGGGATGGGCCGCGAGTTTGCGGCAGAGATCCATGAACTCGCCGGTGCGTTCGAGGCGCGAGCGCTCCAGTTCGGAGATGATGTGGCTGAAGTCCCGCGAGAACTGGCGGGTGTAGGCCTGGTTGACTTTCGTCTCGGTAAGCCAGATGAGGGCAAAGGTCACGACGGAGATCGCCCCTACGAGGGTTAGCATCAGTTTGGTTTGAAATCGCAGGCCTTTTCTCATCTTTCTTATAAACCCCCGTTGCTGTTGCCGGTTCCTCCTTTTTCCGGGGATCGCCCTTCGCGGGCCACTCTACTGTGCCGGAGACGGGGCGCGGTGTCCCGTCGAGAATCGCGTCCTTTGTGCGCAAGAAATCCGAATCGCGGGGCTTTGTCTCTTGACTCGACCGGGCTTTTTGGCGAAAGGGGTGTAAGGTACTCTCCAGCCCCGTTTTATGGAAAAAGTTCAGTTCGACGTCGCCGTCAAAACCATCACGAGCCGGGATCGACGCTATCAGAGTGACGGTTACCATTTCCTCAAGGATGCGCTCGATCACACGATCAAGACGCTCCGGAAAGACGAGCTCATCGAGCATCGCCACGTGAGCGGTCCCGAACTCCTTGATGGAGTCGTCGAGCATGCCCTCGCAAAATTCGGGCCGATGGCGGCTGCCGTCCTGGAGTCGTGGGGGGTCAGGGAAGGGGAGGATATCGGTGCGATCGTTTTTAATCTGATCGAAGCCGGTGCCTTCGGCCGGTCCGAGGAGGATTCGCCGACGGATTTCTGCGGCGTGATGAAGTTGCACGACGAGCTGCAGGCCCCCTATCGGCCGACCCGTGAGGTGCTCCAGCGGGCGACCCGGGTCACCGACCTCGAGCCGCCGACCCGCGGCAATCAACCTGCGAAATCGAGCGAACTTTGAGTGGGACAGACGACTCTCTCGAGTTCCCTTCGTCCACGGCCCGAGTCTCGACCCTGCCGAACGGGCTCGAGATCATCGTGCAGGAGGACCGCTCTGCTCCCGTCGTGAGCTTGCAGGCCTGGTGTCGCGCCGGCAGTATTCACGAAGGCGCCTGGCTCGGCGCAGGCATGTCGCACTACCTCGAGCACATGCTCTTCAAAGGGACCGGTAGGCGCAGCGCGAACGAGATCGCGCAGACGGTGCAGTCGCAGGGCGGCTACATCAATGCCTACACCTCCTTTGACCGCACCGTCTACTGGATCGACACGCCCTCGAGCGGGACGGAGGTCTGTCTCGATGTCCTCTGTGACGTGATCGGCTTCGCCGCGATCCCCGAGAATGAATTCGAGAACGAAAGGGAGGTGATTCGCCGCGAGATCGCGATGGGGGAGGACAATCCCGAGCAGGTCCTCAGCAAGGCCTTTTTCCGCACCGCCTACGCCGTCCACCCGTGTCGCTACCCCGTCATCGGTCACCTCGATATCTTCAACCAACTGCGCCGCGACGACCTTTACGATTACTACCGGGAAAAATACTCGCCGGATAATCTCTTCCTCGTCGTCGCCGGCGATGTCGATACGGATGAAGTGGTGGCCTCGATCACTGACAAGCTCGGCGAGCTTACCCGGCGGAGGCGCTCGCCCGTGATCCTGCCCGACGAGCCCGTGCAGATGGGGCATCGGCACGAAGAGATCACTTTCCCGACCGACCTCCATCGCGAGCGCCTTGCCTGGCCGCTCCCGCCCGGGAGCGATCCCGACGTGCCGGCGCTCGACCTCATGGCTGCGATCCTCGGCGACGGTCGCAGCTCGCGGCTTTTCCAGTCCATCCGGGAACGGCAGCATCTCGCCCACTCGGTCGGGGCCTATGCCTACACTCCCTCGTTCACGGGGCAGTTCATGGTCAGCTTCGACACCGAGCCTGGCAAAAGCGAACCCGCCTTCGACGCGATCCTCGAAGAAGTGGAGCGGCTCAAAGAGGGCGGCGTCACCGTGGCGGAGTTGGAGAAGGCGTGCAAACAGACGCTCAGTTCACAGTTCGCCACCTTCACCGACATGCGCGGCCAGGCCTCGGACCTCGGGACGAACTGGCTCCTCACTCGCAATCTCGACTACACCCGCGACTACATCGCGGCGGTGCAGCGGGTCGATCGCGAGACGGTGCGCGAGGTCGCGGTGAAGTACCTGCGGACCGACCGGCAGACCCGCGTTGCTCTCATCCCCAAGGCTGAGGCAAAAATGATGGCCCGCCCGAGCGCTGCAAAACGCTCGGAAGAGATTCACAAGATCACCCTCGAGAACGGCCTCACTGTTTTGCTCCTGCGCGACCATCGTGTGCCTTTCGTCCAGGCCTCGGGCGTCTTCCGGGGCGGTTTGCTCGGGGAGACGGCGGTGAACAACGGCGCGACCCGCCTGATGTCGCGTCTGCTCACGAAAGACACCCTGAAACGCTCGGGCGAAGATCTCGCCCTCGCGATCGAGTCGGTCGGCGGCGGAGTCGGCTCCAGCGTGGGCAACAACTCCTTCGGCGTCTCCCTCAGCGCGATGCGGCCCGATCTCGATCTTGTCATTGACCTGCTCGGCGAGACCCTGCTCGAGCCTGCTTTCCTCGACGAGGTTCTTTCGCGGGAAAAAGACCACCAGCTCACCCAGATCAAAGCGGAGGCAGACCGCCCTTTCACCGTGGCGATGAAGGCTCTGCGGCGACGTCTCTACGGCGCTCATCCCTACGGTCTCGAATCGAGCGGCACCGCAGAGTCGGTCGAGGCGCTGCATCGCGGCACCCTTGGCGAGCTGCATGCCCGACTCGTCCGGGGCGGCAACGGCGTCGTCGGCGTCTTCGGTGACCTCGATCCGGTACGGGCCGAAGAGCTAATCCGCGCGCGCTTCGCGACGACCCTGCCGGCGGGGCCGCGCGAGTTCATGACCCGGTCGGGATTGGTCCTGCCGTCAGATTATTCCGGCGAGATCGATCTGATCCACGAGAAAGAGCAGGCCGTGCTCCTCATCGGGTATCGCACCGTCGATCTGACCCATCCCGACAATCCCGCGCTCGAGATGATAGATGAGGCGTGCAGCGACATGGCCTCGCGTCTCTTCATCCGTATTCGTGAAGAGCTCGGGCTCGCCTACTCGGTCGGGGCGACCCGCATCTCGGGGCTCGAACCCGGATTTATCGTCTTTTATGCCTCGACCTCACCCGAGAAGCTCGCACTCGTACAGACGGAGATGCTCAGCGAGATCGATCTGATGATCCACGACGGCCTTGCGGAAGAGGAATTCGACCGTGCCAAAGCCTCGTGGCTCGGACGCGAGGCGATCCATCTCCAGGGAGTGCGTGAACTCGCCTCCACCGCGACCGTGGACGAACTCATCGGGCTCGGCTGGGATCACTACCGCAAAACTCCCGAGACCGTGCGCTCGCTCACCCGCGACCAAGTGCGCGAGGCGGCGGGGCGTTATCTGCGGGAGGATAACCGGGTGATCGTGCGGTTGACGAGGTGATTCCACTCCTCACGCCTTGCTCTCCACCCCGCCGATTCCCTCGATCTGAGTCACGCCGGGGATGGCGACGGGATTGGGCTTGTAGTTCTGGCTCCACTGCAAGGCATCTTCGCCGGGGAAGAGATCTTCATTGGCCGCCATCGCTTCTTCCCAGGTCACTTCTTTGCCTGTGTGGCAGGACATGCGGCCCATGATCGCCATCATCGTGGAGTGCATCATGCGCTGACCGTCGTTGATGAACTGGCCGGTGCGGATGGATTTGAAAAGCTCGTCGTGCTCGACCTGGTACATGTTCGCCTCGCCTTCGCGGGGCTTGCGGTAACGCCAGACGAGCTTGCCGTCGTTGTCCTCGATGTAAGGATCGCCGCCGCGACCGATCACGAGAGTGCCCTTGGTCCCGCGGATGTAGTCGGCGTTTTCGTTGAAGCAACCGGGAGCCTTGCGTGAGGCGAGGTGGCACCAGACATTGTTCGGGTATTCGAAGGCGAGGTGGTAGTGGTCGAAGATATTGCCGCCCGCCTGCGGGGCGCCGAGACCGCCGGTAGCGCGGCAGCGGATCGGGCTCTGGTCACCCATGATCCAGCCGATCTTGTCGACACTGTGGACCGCCTGCTCGACGAGGCCACCGCCCCCGAGCCAGGTGTAGTTGTACCAGTTGCGGATCTGCCACTCGATGTCGCTGACGCCATCCATGCGGAGACTGGGATCGAGATGGGGCTTGGAGTGGTTCGAATAATAGGTCGCGTAGACGGCGACGACGTCACCGATGAGCCCTTCCTCCATCACCTTTTTAAAGGCCTCGCGGCGGCTCGGGGAGTAGCGCCAGCAGTAGCCCGCGACGATGGAGAGCGGTTTGCCCTCGGCCATTTTCAGGGTCTCGTAGCAGTGGCGCACACCGGCGGCATCCACCGCCATCGGCTTCTCGGCAAAGACGTGTTTGCCCGCTTCGATCGCGGCGCGGAGATGGAGGGGGCGGAAGCCCGGCGTCGTCGTGAGCAGGACGACGTCCACTCCCGAGTCGAGGACGCGCTTGTAGCTGTCGAGCCCGACGAACTGCCGCTCGGCGGGCACATCGACCTTGCCGGCGAGGGTTTTGTCCTTGTTGAGTGATTCGAGGGAGCCGGTGATTTTTTCCTGAAAGACGTCGCCGACGGCGTGGAGGACGATGTTGTCATCAGCCGAGAGCGCCTGCTGGGCCGCGCCGGTGCCGCGACCGCCCGTGCCGATGAAGCCGACTTTGAGTTTTTTCGAGGGGTCGATGCCCTGGCCGCTCGCGGCGCCGATGAAGGCACCCGCAGCGGCGGTGGCCCCGGCGGCGGTGCGGAGGAAGTTGCGGCGGTCAAATTCGGAAGCGGCTTTCTTTTTGGAACTCATGACAAAAGGTTTTCTATCTTGTACGACATCTCCAAGTTCGATTCCAGACAATAACGACGCAATGACGCGATCAGGCTGGCGCGATTTACGAAATTGCTAGGTGCAAAGCGGCGGGGGACTCCTTACCTTCGGGACCGATGCCCGCATGAGAACGCCACCCCCCCGTTTGACCCCCCATTTTTTCCGCTGCGGCATGCTCGCACTCGTGCTGCTCCCCGTTGCCGCGCAGGCTCATCGGGTGTCGTCTGTTTCGCTGATCTCCTATCTGAATACCGAAAAGAACACCTACGTCCTCGATGCGGCGATGGAGGTCGTCCCGAGTGAAGAGCAGGCCCTCAACGACCAGATCTCGCCCGAGGACGCCGCGCGCGAGTTCGCGCAGGAGTATCTCGTCGTGATGTTCGACAGCAATGATGAGAAGCCGGAGATGTCGATCGAGACCGTCGACTCCAGTGATGAAGCGACCCCTCAGGAGCTGCGTCGCCAGCAGGTCCTCACAAAGCTGACGGGAGCTATCCCCGAGGGAGCGAAGGAGTTCCTCCTTTATCTCGATCCGCGCTGCCCCATGGCGGTCGTGATGGTCGTGATCAAGGACGAGAAGCCGAGCCGGCGCATGCAGGTCATCCTCGCCGGGGAGTACAGTCGTCCCGTGAGTATCGCTCCCATCGTCGAGGGCGATCCTTTCCCTGCGGAAAATGGCGGGACGGCTAAGGCGGCGGTCGAGCCCGCCCCGACGGTCGCTGTGGCAAGTGATCCAACTGCCGTGCCCGAAACGGTTTCAAAGGACGAGGGCAAAGCGGCCTTCCTCGCCGGTTGGCGCAGCTTCCTCCAGGGGAGCTGGCTGCCGTGGTTGCTCACCATCGGGATTTTCCTGCTGACTCTGGGACGCAAAAATGTCTTCGTTCAGATCGCCGCGCTCCTCGTGACGCAGGGCCTCGTCGTCTCCCTCGCCGCGTGGAAGCTCATCCCCGTGGTGGCGTGGGCCCCGCTCGCGCTGGTCGGGATCGTCGCGGTGATCTGCGGGGAGACGCTTTTCCACCGTCATGTGCGGGCCTGGCGGCTGCCGCTAGTGATCGCCGGCGGCGTGCTCTCGGGCTACGTGATCGCGAGTTCGCTGCCCTTTGCCACGATCTTCGGGAAAGACGGCGCCGGGACCGGGGACGTGATCTTTTACCTCCTCGGGACCGAGAGCGCCCTCGTCCTCGTCGCCCTCGTCAGCGCGGCGGTGCTGCTGCCGCTGAGCCGCTTCGAATGGTATCGTCGCTCCGTCGTGCAGCCGGTCGCGATCGTGCTCATCGGCTTCGCGATATTCTCGGGGGTGGAGAAGTATTTGTAAAATTTCCGGTTCGACAAAGTCGTTATTCGGCTGCTGAATGTGGCCCCTTGCACGACACGACTACAGACTCATCGGGACACGCGAGCTTTTTCCCGAGCTTCGTCGGGGTACTCTGCGCCGGATTTTTGCTCTCGGGCTGCACTCTCCTTGATACCGGGGAGGTCAATCCCGCCGCCGTCGTCGGTGATCTGCCGGCCCGATGGACGACCGGGGGCGGCGCGATCCCCAACGAAGCCGTGACCGGCTGGCTCGGGGACTTCGGCTCGCCGCAGCTCACGGAACTGGTCGAAGAGGCCGTCGGGAAAAACTACGATCTCGCCTCGGCCCGGTTCCGCGTCGAGCAGGCGCGCGAGCGAGCCCGCATCGTCGGGGCCGACCGACTCCCCACTGCTGGTCTTTCCGAGCAGGTGAATCGCTCGCAGAACCTCAGGGGGGCAGCCTTCGAGACCGTGCGGGCGAACAATTTTAATCTCACCTTCGACATGTCCTGGGAGATCGATCTGTGGGGACAGGTCAGGGACCTTCGCGATGCCGAACTCGACCGAGTCTTGACCGAGAGCAGTCTTTACGAGGCCTCGCGGCTCTCCCTCGCGGCGAATGTGTTGAAGACAGCCTTTGAAATCATCGAGGGGCGCGAACAGGTCGAGCTCTCGCGTCGCACTCTCGCGAGTCTGCGGACGAACCTGAAGATCCTCGATGACAAGCTCGAGGCCGGCGACGTCGCCGACCGCGCCGCCCTCGAGATCAGTCTCAGCCGCGCCGACATCGCCCGGGCCGAGTCGGCGAACATCGCCTTCCAGCGTCAGGTGGACGGATCGAAGCGTGTCCTCGAGACGCTCCTCGGCCGATATCCCTCGGGTACGATCGAGGCGCTCTCGGGACTGCCGAAGATCACCCGTGAAGTCCCGGCGGGGCTGCCGAGTGAGCTGCTCCTGCGCCGTCCCGATCTCCTCGCCGCCGAGGCCACGGTCGATGCGGCGACGAAGGACCTCTCCGCCAGTCGCAAGGCGCTGCTGCCGGCGATCCGCATCACGGGTGACGCGGGCACGGCCTCGACCGATGATTTCGGGGATCTTTTTAACATCCAGAATCTGGTCTGGGGAATCGGGCAGAATCTGACGCGTCCGCTCTATCAAGGCGGGCGTCTCCGGGCGAATATCCGACTCGACGAGCAGGAACGCGACGAGTTGATTGCGCGCTATGCCGAGACCGCCCTGACCGCCTTTCGTGAAGTCGAGACCGCTCTCGCTGCGGAGAGGTATCTGAAGTCTCAGGTAGCCGCCCTTTCCACCGCCGTGACCGAGTCGCGCCGCGCCGAAAAACTCAGCCTCGATGAGTATGAACAGGGTCTGGTCGACATCATTACCCTGTTGGAAAGCCAGCGCCGCGCCTTCGACGCCCAGAGCGCCCTGCTTACGATCAAGCTCGGCCTGATGAACAACCGGGTCGATCTCTACCTGGCGCTCGGGGGTGATTTTGATCACGCCCCCGTTGCGGGAAAAGATGCGTTGGAGTGACCGGGGGGGCGCCTCATTTCGCCGGCGTGATCCCCGTCGCGGCGGGCAGGGTGACATCCTCGATGCGCAACTGGCAGCGGAGGAATTTCACGTTTTCGACCGGACCGGGAATGAGAATCGTGGTTTTGTTCCAGCGGAAGCTGGAAATCTTCGACGAGATCATTGATTCGAAGGGCTGCAGGGACGCGCTCCAGACCTGCATTTTCTCGGTGTATTCCTCCTCGCTGGCGCTGTCGGTGCGGATGGGGAGGGCGGCTCCGTAGTCGCCGATGAGACGGCTCTGGTTCAGGGTGAAGCCGTAGGGGTTGCCGATCTCGAGATGGACCTTGGTTCCGACCTCGCTCTGCTCGGTGCCTTTGATCGCGATGAGGAAGGCGCCGTATTCGGTCTTCAGGACGGAGGCGGATTTGGAATCGATCTGGATGTGGGCGAACTGGTTCGAGCTGCCGCCGCCCTCTGCCATCTGGCGATTGAGTTGGGCATTCTCGATGATCATGGAAAAACGGATCATCTCGAGTTCTTCGCGGGTGTCGGCAGCGATCTCGATGTCGAAAGGCGTCCAGGAAAAGGGCTCGAGGACTTTGGCGACGCGATATTCAAAGGGCTTCAGGGTCTCCTGCCAGGCCTGGATCTTTTCGTTGCGCAGGTTGTAGTCCTCGTCTTCGGGCAGTTCGGGGGTGCCGCCGCCGTGGTCGCCGCGCAGGGTGAACTGCTGAATGGCGATGGCCTGGGGATTGCCGATGTTGAGATGCACGGTGTAGCCGCCCGACGCGACATTGAGATCGATGCCCTCCATCCGCACGAGGAAGGTCCCGTGGTCGGTCAGGAGCGGGGCGTGGCCCTGCAAATTGGCGCGCAGGTAGACCATCTCGTTGTCCCGCGACTTCATCGTGAGGACTTCACCGAAGGATCCCTCGAGCAGGGCGATGCGCTCGTCGAGAGTTTTACCCGTTCCGGAGACGCCGACTTTGGTCTCGGCGGCGATGACCCGGTTTTTCAGCTCATCGACTGAGTCGCGGGTGTCCGAGCGGATCCCCCTGAGCTCCGCCTCGAGCCGATCGACGCGCTCCTGGAGATCCTTGTCACAGGCCGACAGGGATAGGGCGAGCAGGATCGGCAGGGCCAGACGGGCGTGAGTTGAAAAACCTCTCATGGGGAACCAGTATCGTCTGCGGAGAGCTTCCATCAACACGGGATACGTCAGTTCGGCAAAGTTACTTCCGGGCAATGACGGTAGGGACAGAGAGGATCCCGGTGGGGCCGATGTGGCGGATCGAGACTGCGGCGGGGGTGCCCTGGAGGCGGTAGGTCCCCTGTGAGGCGGGGATGGTGCGCAGGGTCGTCCACTGGTTCCCGTTCTGGACCTGGATGACTCTCCAGCGGGCTTCGGGATCCGCTTTGAAGGTGAGGGTGAGATTGCCCCCTTGTTCCACCGGGGCCACGAAGACGGCGCCGGGTGCGCTCGATCCCAGCCAGGGCGAGGCCGGCGGGATCGCTGTCTCGGCGTAGGCGCTGCGCAGCTTGGCACGTAGGCCGCCGCGGTCTTTTTTGATCGCCTCGATGCTCCAGTGGAGGTGTCCGGGGCCCGAGGGCGAGGCATATTGGCGGGTCACGTCAATCTGTCGGATCGTCTCGGTGGCGGGTCGTCCCTTGTCCTCGGAACTCAGAATACGGCTCGAGGCGATACCGGGCCACACGTGGCGGCCCTTTCTGTTTTCCCCCATCCACCAGCGATGCAGGCTCGTGAAGTTCTGGTCCGACTCGATGCGCCAATAGAGCTGGGGGGAAAAGTAGTCGAGCCAACCCTCGTTCAGCCAGCGGCGCGAGTCGGCGAAGATATCATCGTAGGCATCGAGTCCGGCCTTGACCGTAGGCGGCGAACCGGGACGCCAGATCCCGAAGGGGCTGATCCCGACATCGACCGAGGCGCGGGTAGACTTGATCGCTCCGTAGAGGCTCGAGACGAAGGTGTTGATGTTGCTGCGGCGCCAGTCGCGCACGTCGAGTTTGCCGCCCTTTGCCCGATACGCCTGATACGACGCCGAGTCGTTGAACTGATCGATCGTCTTGCCCCCGACCGTCTTGGGGTAGGGGTAAAAATAGTCATCGATGTGGATGCCGTCGACGTCGTAGCGCTTCGTCACATCGACCATCACGTCGATGGCCCGCTTGCGGACGAGTTCCGAGGCCGGGTTGCCCCACTTCATGCTGCCCGAGGCGAGCATCTGTGAGGAATGGGTGCGGGTGATGTGGTTCGACGACTTTGCGGACCGCTCCGTCGCGCTGGCGCGGAAGGGGTTGAACCAGGCGTGCAGCTCGATCCCGCGCTTATGGGCTTCTTCAATCGTGAAGGCGAGGGGATCATACCCGTCAGGCGGACCTACACCCATTTTCCCAGTGAGGAAAAAGGACCAGGGTTCGAGGTTCGATTTGTAAAAGGCGTCGCACTCGGTGCGCACCTGGAAGATGACGGCGTTCAGCCCGGTCTCGGCGGCGAGGTCGAGCAGGGCGATCATCTCGGCACGTTGCTGGGCAGGGGAGAGGGTGTAGGTCGAGGGCCAGTCGAGATTGTGCACGGTCGCGATCCAGGCGGCACGGAACTCGCGCCTCGGCTCGGGCACGTTGGCTTTTACCGATATGTACTCCGCCCTCACCCCGCTCCCCGCGCCAAGAAAGATGGCGAAGGCCAGAAAAACTCGATGTATTAAAGAAACCATAAAAGTTAAGGAATGTTAACTGTAGTGCTTATGGTCCCTCGGGGCAAGCGCATACGGACCGCTCTTTTTTAACGGCTCAGTTGGCGGCCTGATGGGAAAAATCACGATTTTTCCCCGCTGTCGACTCCCGTTTACTTGCGGGCTCCGGCTCGCTTCAGGGCCTCGTTGAGAACGGCGGTCCACTTCGCGTAGCCCTCGGGGCTGAGGTGGAGTCCGTCTTTCTTGAACCATTCGTCCCCCGGGGCGCTGCCGTCGGCGGGGAGCATGACCGCTGCGATGTCGGCGAAGTAAAAGTGAGCGAGGGATCCCTCGAGCGCGGCCATGGCGAGGTTCACCGCCTTCATTGTCGGCCAGAGATTCCAGCGGGCGATGCTGGGCTTGATGCCGATGAAAATCACCGGCACGCCGGGTTTGGCGGCGGTGATGAGGGCGTGGAGAGCTTTGATATTGGCGATGACCTCGGCGGTGCTGTGTCCCAGCTTGATGTCGTTGTCGCCGGAGTAGACGATGACGGCGCGGGCGTCGTAGGGCGGCACGAGTCGGTCGAAGTGGGCGATCGCGTCGGGCAGGTTCGAGCCGCCGAAGCCGTTGTTGATCGTCCTGTCATCGGGCCAGGAGGTCTCGAGGTCCCACATCACGATGCTCGAACTTCCGAGAAAAAGGAGCGCGTCTTCCGGCGGAACGGTCGCGGCGTCGCGTTCTTCAAATGCAGCCATGTTCTCGAGCCAGCGGTCGGGGCTCTTTTTCTCCTCGGCTCGAGTGAGCAGGGTGGTGAAAAGGGTGGCTGAGGTGGCGAGAAGGACGAGGGTCGTTTTCATCGGAAAGGGCGGAGGAGCAACAGTCTACGCGCGCCACCGGAGTGGGTTCAAGGACGGAGAAGCGATTTTTTTACTGTGGCCTTTCGGCGATTGTATACAGAATGCGGCGATGAGGAATCCTCATTCCCGCTTGTTGAAACGCGGAGTGACCCTAGGTTGACAGGCATCTGTCCATGGCAAAAAGTATCGTCAATCGGGGGTCTCGCGAGACTCTCCTGGCTCACCGCGAGGCTCTCGGGAACCTGCGGGAGATCCTCTTCGCCAATGTCGTGATGGCCGGGGAGATCCCCGCGCCCACGGGCTACGAGCGCCGTATCACGCGATTCCTCAGCGATCGCTTCACGGAATGCGGGCTGGATAACATCTCCCTCGATCAGGCGGGCAATGTCGCCGGGGTGATCTCGGGGAAGACAGGCCGACGCAATCTCCTCGTCGCCGCGCACGTGGACAAGATCTGGGCCGAGTCCGAGGATCACACCGTCTCGGTCGGTGTCGGGGTGATGAGCGGACGCGGTCTCGCCGACAACAGTCTCGGCGCCGCTGTCCTCGCGACTCTGCCGCTCATCCTCGACGAGTTGGGGATCACCCTCGACGCGAATCTCATTCTCCTAGGCACGACGCGTAGCTTCGGCCGCGGCGACCTGCGCGGGATGCGATTTTTCCTGGAGAATTCGGCCTGGGAGATCGATTCGGCTCTCTGCCTCGAGGGTATGGCCCTGGGGCGGCTCAGTTTCTCCAGCCTCGGCATGGCACGTGGCGAGATCGTCGTGGAGGTGGTCCGTCCCCACGACGAGGAGTCTGCGACCGAGGTTTCCCCGGGCGTCGTCCCGACCCTCTCCGAGCTCATCGAGGCGATGCTCGCGATCAACCGGCGGGGATGTCCTGATACCCGGGTCCTCATCGGCTCGATCGAGTCGGGATCGGGCTACAGCGTGCCGCCGGGCCGGGGCCTCGTCCGCTTCGAGATCCGCAGTCTCGACGCCGACCGTGTCTCGGAGGTGGAGGCCGAGCTGGTGCAGCTCGTCGAGCGATTCTCCGGTCGCAGTGGCACCACCGTGGGGATCGAGATCATCGCGCGCCGCCGCCCCGGCAATCTCGGGCTCGATCATCCGCTCGTGCGCGAGGCGGGCGAGATCCTCGTAGCGCTCGGGCTCGAGTCGCGGGTCGAGCCGAGCGTGTCCGAGCTGGCGGCCCTGCTCGATCGCCGCATTCCGTCGTTGACGCTGGGCCTGACAAAAGGAGAGAATCGCCACTCACCCGAAGAATCGATTTTGCTGGATCCGATTTTTGACGGTCTCGCCCAGCTCGTCGCTATGCTTCAGTTCATGGACGGGGGCGATTTTACTTTTTAACGCCATGTCCGAAACCGACGAGAGAATAGCCCGATGGCTGGAGACGAACACGTTCCATCACAGTGAGTTCTGGGACATGCAGGAGCTGGTGCGGGCAAAGCACGAGGCCGGTCTCACGATCAGTCTCTGCATCCCCACGCTGAACGAGGAGAAGACGATCGGGAAAGAGATCATCGTCTTCAAAAGCGAGCTGATGGATCGCTACCCGCTCATCGACGAGATCGCGGTGATCGACTCGGGCTCGACCGACCGCACCCTCGAGATCGCGGCGAGCTACGGGGCCGATACCTACCTCTCGGCCGACATCCTGCCGGGGCACGGGTTCAAGCCGGGCAAGGGGGAGAATCTCTGGAAGGCGATCTACCAGCTCCGCGGCGACATCATCTGCTACGTCGACGCGGACATCAAAAACATCCATGCGAAATTCGCGAGCGCTCTCGTCGCGCCGCTCATCTACCGACCCGAGATCCAGTATGTAAAAGCCTTCTATGATAGACCTCTCGCGGTCTCGGATGAAGTGCGGCCGTCAGGGGGCGGGCGTGTCACCGAGATTCTCGTGCGTCCGCTCTTCTCGATGTTTTTCCCCGAGCTCACCGCGCTGATGCAGCCGCTCTCGGGGGAGTATGCGGTTCGTCGTGAAGTCCTCGAGCGTCTCCCTTTCCCGATCGGCTACGGGGTCGAGACCTCGCACCTCATCGACCTCTATCAGTCGAGCGGACTCGATGCCTTTGCCCAGACTGACCTGGATAAAAGAGTCCACCGCAATCAGTCCACGACCGATTTGGGGAAAATGTCTTTCGGCATCCTGCAGACTTTTTTGAACCGCCTCGAGACCTACGGCATGGCCAAAGATCTGCCCGAACTGCACGGACTCTTTCGCCAGTTCCAGGCCGAGGGTCGGCGATACGAGCAGGTCACGCACGAGATTCTTGAGGAAGAGCGGCCGCCAATGATTACCTTACCGGAGTACCGAGAGCGACATGGCAGATAAGGGAGAGGCCGGGAAGCGGCGCATCGCGATCGTGCATTATCACCTGCGGCGGGGTGGGGTCACCCGCGTCATCGAGGCGGCGCGCGATGTCATGACCTCGCGCGGCGACGAGGTCGTGATCCTCTCCGGCGAGCCGCCTCTCGCCGATGCCCTACAGAGCGGAGTGCGAGTCGTGCCCGCGCTGAACTACCGCAAGACCGGCAGCCCCGTCGTCGCCGAGAGCCTCGCCGAGCAGTTGAAGAAAGAGGCGGTGGAGCATTTCGGGGCGCTGCCCGATGTCTGGCATTTCCACAATCCCACCCTCGCAAAAAACGTCCTCTTCCCCAGCGTCATCCGCGAACTCGCCTCGCAGGGCGAACGGGTCGTACTGCAGTTGCACGATTTCTCAGAGGACGGCCGCCCCGGCAACTACACGAGCCAGCGCTCCTTCTTTGACACGGAGACGATTTTCGAAGAGACGCTCTATCCCGTCGCGAAGCAGATCCACTACGCCACGATAAACCAGCGCGACCACGACTTTCTAAAAGCGGCCGGCATCGCGGGCGCGAACCTGCACGTCATCCCGAACGCGATCCCCGATCTCGCGGTCTCGACCACGCCGCAGGAAAGGCCCTTTTCGCAGGATAAACTTTTTGCCCTCTATCCCTCGCGCGGGATACGGCGGAAAAACATCGGCGAGCTCCTCCTCCTCGCGCTGATCTACGGGGACCGGGTCGATTTTGCGACCAGCCTGAAGCCGGAGAACCCCGACTGGCAGAAGATCCACGGGGAGTGGGAGTCCCTCGCCGCCGAGTTGCATCTGCCCGTGACCTTCGGCATCGCCGAGGGCGACAAGTATTCTTTTCTCGATGTGTTAGGCTGGTCGGACTTCATCGTCACGACGAGTATCGCCGAGGGTTTCGGCCTCGCCTTTCTCGAACCCTGGATCATCGGCAAGTCGGTCATGGGCCGCGACCTGCCCGACATCACCCGCGACTTCGCCGCGAACGGGATTGAGATGGGCAATCTCTACCAGCGCATCGATCTGCCGATCGAGTGGCTCGACGAGGGCGAGCTGATGGCGGCGATCGAGTCGATGCTGCGGCGCAGCTACCTCGCCTACAACTGCGATCTGCCGCGCTCGGCGGTGACGCAGACCCTGAAGGCCTGGGTCAAAAAGGGGCGCATCGACTTCGGCGTCCTCAGTGAGCCTTTCCAGATCGAGGTGCTGCGCAAGCTGAGAGAGAGCCCCGCCTACCTCGACAGCATTTCCATCCCTCCGCTCGCCCTCTACACCGGGCGCGAGATCGCGGAGCGACGCGACATCATCCGGCGGGTCTACAGTCTCGCGAGCTACGGGGAGCGGCTCGGGGAAATGTACGACCGCGTCGGCAGCGGAGCCGTCGGCAAAGTGACCCATCTCCCGACGCGGAAAGTGCTGCAGCAGTTCCTCAATCCCTCGAGGCTCAACTTACTGCGCAACTGACGATGGACGCGGCCGCCTACATCCGGAGGACGATGCGGCCGATGCGACCGATCCCGACCGGGGTTGCCCCGCATCTGCCGGCGATGCCCGGGATCTCGGCGGTGGTCTTCGATATCTACGGGACCCTCCTCATCTCTGCGGCAGGGGACATCGAGCCCGCCGGGGAAGACGAGAGGGAGGTCGACTCCATCCTCGATGAGTTCGGAGTCAGTCCCGCCTACTTCGATGATCTTTATCAGTCCACCGTGAGACGTCACCAGGCCGAGCGCCGTATGCACGGGATCGAATACCCCGAGGTGGAGATACGCGAAGTCTGGGCCGAAGTCCTCGAGTCCCTCTGCCTCACTCCGGAGAACGGGGCGTCCGTCGAAGAGGTCGCGATGCGCTACGAGTGCGGGCGAAATCCGGTCTGGACGATGCCGGGTGCAGGGCGGGCGATACGCTCAATTCACGCGAGCGGAAAAAAACTCGGGATCATCTCCAATGCGCAGTTTTACACCCTGCCGGTCATCGAGGGGCTCTTCGGCGCGAGTCTCGAGGGCATGGGATTCGATCCCGACCTCCAAGTCTTCTCCTACCGGGAGCGGGAGGGCAAACCCTCGCCCCGGCTCTACGAGAGTCTCGCGCAGCGCGGCGCTCTCTCAGGCATCGCCCCGGAAGCCATTTTCTATCTCGGCAACGACATGATCAAAGACATCCTCCCCGCCCGCGAGGTCGGCTTTCGCACCGGCCTCTTTGCCGGCGACGCCCGCAGCCTGCGCCTCGGCGGACTCACTGCTGACGAGGCCTCGGCTACCGCCGATGCGGTGATCACCGACCTTGCTCAATTGCCCGGTCTTTTCCATATTCCGGCATGAAGACCTACCCAGTGCACCACTCGGCTGACCTCGATCTGGAAAGAGCGAGCGTGCTGGAGGATTTTTGTTTTCCCTGGCTCGACCGGCCCTGCCCCTGGACCTCCTTTCGTGCGGTTTGGAATCACGAAAGGCTGCGTTTTCGCTTCGAAGTGGAGGACGACGACCTCGTCCTCGACGATACCGGCGAACCTCACGCCGCCGCACTCGGGTCGGACCGGGTCGAGCTTTTCTTCGCCACCTCCGCCGACCTAACCACGCCCTACTACGGCGCCGAGATGGAACCGCGCGGCAGCGTCTATGATTACAAAGCGCTCTACCACCGGCAGATTGATGACGCGTGGGGATTCGACGGGCTCTCCTTCGCGGGCGAGATCCTCGAGGGCGGCTACCTCCTCGAAGGCAGCATTCCGCTCGAAGAATTGCGCGAACTCGGGTGTCTCAAAGGGAACGAAATGATCGCCGGAGTCTACCGGGCCGAGTTTTCCCACGGTCCCGCCGGAGTCGTGCAGAACTGGATCAGTTGGATCGATCCGCAGGTGGAGATCCCCGACTTCCACGTGCCCTCGTCCTTCGGGAAATTCGCCTTCCTCGATTGAGATGGAGGTGTGCCCCTTCCTCCCGCCCGGCGATGCTTCGCTCTCGGCCGTGTCGATGCGGCGCGTCGGGCAGGACCGAGGCGAGGTCTTCTACGATCTCGCCCTGCGCTGCGCGCAGTCGCTCTGCCAACGCGGCTTGCCGGCCCAGGCCATCCTGCTGCTGAACCGCGCTTTTTCCGCCGCCCTTACGGGGCACGAGCCCGTCCTTCTCGAGTGGCCGCTGCCGTATCGGGCGATGCGCTGGATCCTGGAACAGCGGAGCGAGGCCCACTACATCGGGAATCCCCGCCGCCATTTTCAGCACCTCGCCACCCGCATGGTCGAACCCCGTCGCGAGCTGCGATCGTGGCGCGCCTGGGCCTGTTGGGCGATCGCCTGTGAGGTCTTTCCGGAGGTGCCCGGGGATCTCGTGCAGTTGGAGAGAGAGGGGATCGTCGAGCCGTCGATGGCGGAGATTTTTGAAAAGCTGAAGATCATCGGTCTCCCGGGCGAGGCGGAACTCTGGCTGAGTGATTGTGGCGAGGCTGCGGTGAAGGGAGTGTGAAATGGGACGGGTTCGGCGGAAGCAAATTCCGCATATTTCCGTGCCATCGTTGTCTGACCCCATTGCCGCCCCGACAAAACAGCTAAGGGAACCACGAATGGAACGAAATTCACGAATGGGAAAAGACGGTAGGGCGAACCGTCCCGGTGAGCCGGTTGGGAGGCCTCGCCCTACCCGGAGTCTGGCGGAGCATTGGATTCGTCCCATTCGTTTCATTCGTTTCATTCTTGGTTCAACCTCATCTTAAAGAAATTCGCAGGGACGGGCTATTTACTCGGCTGTAAATTATTAAATTCCCATATTTTGAGGTTGGAAAGATTAGATTAAAAATACTGGACCTGATTATTAACCTGCCCTCTCGAACCTTCGGCGAACCTTCGGCTCGTTGCTTGCCGCGAGCTAGCGAGCCGTCACCACTGCCGAAGGGAATCTCGCAAAGAGTGCGCTGAAGGTGCACTCAATTTTTTCTGCGATTGCATGGGCTTTGGGAATGGGAGCGAAGCGGACATAGCGTGCCGTCAGGTAGCCCGAAGGGTGGAGCGACAGCGACATCAACGAATTGTCGCGCTGCCGCTTCTGCCCGACCCGCCCTTCGACATCGAAAAACGTCGAGGGATCGGACGCGTTTTGGACGGAGGCGAGTCGAGTGCAGCGAGACAGACTACCGGAGGCAGCCCGAAGGGCGAGAGAAGCGAAGTCAACCCGGAGCCCGCAGGGGAGCCCGCCGTGCGGGGCGGGCGAATCAAACGATGGAGCCCATCGAGGTGCCGCCACAGGCTGTCTGGCGGGACGACTTCGAGGAGTTTTCGCCGGATCGATGGGCGGACGCGGAGCCCATTTGGGACTGCCACGGCGCGATACCGAAACAACTAAGCGAAGCCTGACCGCAGAGGGCGCCGAAGGCGGCAAAACCGATCGGACTCACAATTTTGGCGACGGACGCCGCCTCGTCCTCGATGCGCCCGATCCGTTTCCTGAGGAAGAGGGGCGGTGTCGGCAGCGCATCGTTTTCAGGTATTCGTCGCGGGTGTTTCGGCTCATGGTTCTTTCCATGCGGCACGGTGTCCTCGGTTATGAGGCAATGGGCCTCAAACGCCTTCTTTCAAATTCCTTCTTCGGTGTCTTTATTCATGAGTCAACGCGGAGGGTAAGGGAAGGGGAAAATGGGCTTGGGTCGTGGCCGGAGTCGTGGTAGGCTCTCGAAGTCCATGGGAGTTGAAAAGCTACAGTTTTATTCCGTCGTCGAATACCTCGCGTCGGAGATGTCGAGTGAGGTTCGCCATGAATACTTGGGTGGCGTGATCCATGCGATGAGCGGGGCTTCGCGCAGGCACAATGAAGTGGCGCTCGGGATCTACACTCGTTTGAAGGCGAAGATCAAAGGTGGGCCTTGTTCGGTTTATGCCGAAGCGGTCAAACTCCACATCAGGACCTCCCTTTCTGAGTTTTTCTACTACCCCGACGTGATGGTCGGCTGTGATCCGAAGGACAATCACGAATACTACCTGGAGCGACCGGTGATCCTCTTCGAAGTCCTCTCTCCCTCGACCGAGTCCATCGACCGTCGTGAAAAGTTGCTCGCCTACCAGGCGATTACCTCCTTGGAACACTATGTGATCGTGGCTCAAGAGGAACGACGCATCGAATGGCTGCGCCGCCAGGAGAACTCGTGGTCTGTCACGGTGCTAACCGATCCGGCTGACCGGCTTGAATTTCCAGGGCAAGGCGCGTCGCTGACCCTTGCGGAGATCTACGAGGGGATCGTGTTCGAGTGCGAGTGAGTGGTTGAACATCCGGCTGGTGGCGACGTGGACGTCACCACTACGGCGCGCTAATTCGCAGAGACAAATTCGCAGGGACAGGTCATTCATTTGGCTGCAAATTATTAAAATCCCATATTTTTCAGGTTGGAAAGATTAAATTGAAAATACTGGGCCTGATTATTAACCTGTCCCCGCGAACCGTCCCCGCGAACCCCACCTGTTCCCGCGACGCCGAAGCCCTGAAGGGCGAGGGGCGCAGGCGGGCAGCTCGAGTCAACTTGGCTACACGGCCTATTCCGACCTGCCCGGGACCACCGTGAGCAAGTCCGGCGCGAGAATAATTTGCGAAAAGCGCTAGATGCATTAACTTCAATGTATGAAGACCATCACCGTGAATGTATCTGAGCCCGTTTACGACGAATTTCGATCCTACGCCGCGAAGGTCGATCGCAAGACCTCAGAGTTGATTCGTGAGGCGATGGAGGAATATCGGCAGCAACACATGAATCGCCGGACGAGCTTGCGGGATCGACGACCGACGAGCGTTGGCGGAGCGATCGAGCCCATCACGACTGAGGATGATATCCTTGGCGAAATGCTTGATGGACAATCCGGAGTATGACCTACGGCCTCGATACTGATTTTCTCGTGGCTTGCGAGATTGTAGATCATCCCTTCCACCAATCAGCGGATGCGCTTCTGCAAAAGCTGCTGGCGGACGAACATGATTTTGCGCTCGCTCCGCAAACACTGGCTGAGTTCATCCACATAGTGACCGATCCGCAGAGAATGCCAGTGCCTCTCGTCGCAACCGATGCGATCTCCCGAGCGGAGCAGTGGTGGCATGCCGCTGAAGTGGTGCGCGTCTTTCCCGATGGCAACTCCGTTTCTGATTTCTTCGCCTGGCTCCGCCACTATCAACTGGGACGAAAACGCCTCCTCGATACCTTGCTCGCCGCTTCGTTTCGAAACGCAAAGGTGACGAAAATCATCACGAACAATGCGAAGGACTACAAGGTGTTGGGGGCTTTTGAGATTGTGACTTTTAGATGATTGGGAGAGACAGGGACAATCCGGTGGCCAACGAATCGGCAGCGGCAAAATCCGCTTATTTCCGTGCCATTCGCCTCAGCCCCGCCGCTCACTCCATTCCCAGAATCGCCGCGAGCGAGGCCTTAAATCCGGCAGACTTCTTCAGGATGTCCGGCTGTGTCTGCATGTCGGTGGGCAGCTTCTCGATGAGGGTGACGGCCTGCTCGAGGTAAAAAGTCGCGAGAGCGCGCGAGGTCGCATTGGTGAGATCGAGACTCTGTGCTGCGTAGCCGTAGGCCTCGGCGAGGGCGACCTTGCCCTCGGCGTCGTAGGGTCGCAGGCGGGTCGCCTCTTCGCGGATCTTGATCTCTTCGCGGAAGAGGACGAGGGCGGCCTCGGGCTGTTTCTGATCGAGCTGGATCTGACCGAGAGCGCGCAGCCCGGTGAGGTGGGCGAGGGAGGCCTCTGCGGCGAGGCTGGGCGGAGCGCTCGAGAGCGACTTGGCGAGGACCATGAGATCCTGATAGGTCGTGGAGGCGGCCGCAATGTCGCCAGAGGTGTATTCGATCCCGCCGAGGAGGAGGAGCACCTTGACCGCCTCGAGGGCGTAGCCGGGCACGTCAGAGGGGGCGCCGTCCTCGATGCGGCGGTTCACGATGCTGAGGATCTCGTTGAGCGTGGCGAGAGCCGACTTGGTGTCTCGTCCGAGCGAGTGGACCCGGCTCAGGGCCTTGTAGTTGGTGGCGAGTTCTTTGATCTGGGCGAGGGAGAAGACACCGCCGTCCCCGCTCACCTGGCTGCGCCATTCGAGGGCGGCGGAGTAGGCTGTCGCGGCATTTTTGTAATCACTCTGCAGCTCGTGGATCTTGCCGATCTCCATCAGGTCGCGCGAAGCGAGCAGGGCGAGATCGTCGGGTGAGTTCGGGTCCTCGGCCAGCTCCGAGCGGATTTCGTAGGCGCTCGTGAAGTCCTTCAGCGCCTCGCCGAGATCGCCCTGGTCGAGTGCCTGTCGGGCGCGCAGACCGGCCGTCTGGGCGGAAAAACGCAGGATGCGCGTCGAGGTGAGCCTGTCCTTTGAGCGGTTGTCGAGGAAGGTCTGGGCGTTCTCCGAGACGATGGAGTAGAGTCGATCCGCCCCCGCCCCCGAGATATCCCCCTTGTTCAGTTCGCTCACGAAGAGCAGCATCAGATCGACGGCGGCACCGGCGCTTTTTTCGGACTCGACCGAGGCGAGCATCGCGGCATCGGTCGCCTGCTTTGCCTTGCGCGCCTGGATGAAGGCGAAGCCCGAGGCCCATAGCGCCACGACGAGCAGGATCGCAAAAATCGTGTTGAGGCGTCGCGCCCTTTTCACCACGGCCTGCTGGTCGAGCTGCTCGATGCGGCCCCAGACCTCGCGCATGTCGGCGGGTCGTTCGCGCGGGTCGAGGCTGAGGCACTGCTCGATGAGGAGCTTGCGGTCGCTCGGGATGTAGAAGCCCGAAGCCCAGGTGATGTCCTCGACCGCTTCGATCAGCGTTGCGAGTTGGCCGCCGGTGACGATATTTTCACCTTGCGGTTGATCGCCCTCGATCGTCGCTTCGACGAGAGTGGAGTCGGGGTCAAAGCTGCGGCGCTCGGCATTGGCGAGACCCTGGAGCCGCGGCAGATCACCGGTGAGGAGCTTGTAGGCGACCACGCCGAAACTGTAGACATCCCAGCGGAAGCCCTTGCCATCGGCCGAGTCGCGCGGGTTGCGGAGCTGCTCGGGGCTCGCGTAGAGGGGCGTCCCGACAGGGTGGAGTCCCTCTGCCGACTGACCGCGGCTCTGCCCGAAGTCACAGATCTTGATGTGAAAAGGCACCTCGTCAGTGAGGAGGATGTTCGACGGCTTGATGTCGCAGTGGATGATCTGGTTGCGGTGCAGATAGGAGACCGCGTCGGCGATGTCGCGGATGAGACGCCATCCCTCGCGGTGATCGACATGACCGCAGAGACGCTCGAGGGTGCGGGTTTCCCAGAACCCGTCGAGGTTCTGATAGGCATGGAGCCCCATCGCGTAGTAAGGCGGGTCATTGAGGAGGTCGAAGTCGTGCAGGGTCACGATGCCCTGGTGCTCGGTCACCTGGGAGAGCTTCTCGAGCTCGCGCGCCATCGTCGCGAGATCGACCGCACCGGGGCGGAAGATCTTGAGCGCTCGCTCCGAGATCCCGCGATAGGTCGCACGGAAGACCTGACCGTACGCGCCCTCCCCCAGCGCGGGCTGGTGGATCACATAGTCCTTGATCCTGATGGAATCTTCTTCTTGCACTTGAGAGAGGCTAAAATGGCAGAAGCCGGGGTCGCCAAACAGTTAAATCTACTTCGTGAGACTCTGGATCTCGCCCGCCCATCCCGGCGGTGGCGGTGTCTTGCGGAACCAGAGGGCCTTGCCCCGCAGCCAGATCGCGGCGGGATCGTCCTCGGTCAGGGCATCCAGCAGATCGACGGCATCGTCCCACTGCTCGTGGTTGAAATGGTTCAAAGCGCGCTCGTAGGTCCGGGCATCGTCATCCGTCACGCCCGAGCCGCCCATCTCGCGCGGCAGCACGAGCTCGTGGATGGGATAGCTTTCCTCGAACCCTGCCGGCCGGATGAGGCAGAGCTGTCGGAAGCGGCGCCCGGGGATATCCTTGATACGGCGGTAGGTCTCGTCCGAGATCAACACGGGGATGCGGAACTCTTTCGCGATGCGCTCGAGCCGGGCCCCGAGATTCGCGACGCTGCCGAAGACGCTGATGTGCCACTGCTGGGTCGGCCCCGTTTTCCCCACCGCGATGCGGCCCGTGCTGATGCCGATGCGGACGGCCGCCATGTGTCTATCCTGCTGCTCTTCGTAGATGACCCGGTCCGCGAGCCGCCGGATGATCGCCTCGGCCGCCTCGACCGCGGCGAGTGCGTGGTCTTTGCCTTGATCGCCGACGTTCGGCCAGCCCCAGAGACCGAGAGCCCCGTCGCCCGCGAAATCGGTCACGACGCCGCTACTTTCAAAAACCTCTTCGGTGATCAGCCCCACTACTTTCTGGTTCTCATCGAGTCGGTCGAGGATTTCCTCGTCGCTCTTCGCCAGCTCGAGCAGTCGTGAGTGACCGCGGCGGTCCGCGAACATCACCGTGCAATCGACCATCGCCGGCTCGAGCTCGGACTGGTCGCGGATACGCAGGACCTTGCGGAGGCCGGGAGAAAAATAGGCCGACATCTGGTCCTGCATCTTCTGGTCGGCCCGCGCCGAGAGCAGGCTCGCGACTAGCGAACTGATGAGCCGCAGGAAGGGGACAAAGGCCGCCGCCGCCGTCTCCGAAGCCTGGCGCGTCTCCACGTAGAGGAAGACCGGACGCCGCATCGCGTCGCGATAGATCACGGCCGACTCGTCGAGCCGGGCCACGGGGATGATCGCGACCCAGTCGATCCGGGCGCCGAGGCTGTCGGCGGCGAAGACGCGGTTGTTGTCCTTCGACGCCCAGATGCGGATGTCGGCGGGGTTCGGTTCTACGAGATTGACCCGGCTGATGAGCGTGCGGCTCGGGCGGAAGTCGGCGCGGGCGAGGGGATCGGGATTGAGGACCTCGAAATCGACGCCATCCTCCGTCTTTTCCACCGCGATGAAGACCGCCGTGACTCCTTTTTGCCCCGGGAGCGCATTTTCGAGAAAGACGGCGGCACGGGAAAAGAGATCGACCTCATCGGTCCAGCCGCTCAGTACCTGCTGCGGCAGTTCGCGTTGGAGGAGCTTGAGCTGGAGCCGCAGGCTGTACTCGTCGAGTTGCTCCACCTCGTCGTAGTCCTGCCGCGTCACGGGAGCGTCTTCGAACGACTCCTTCTCTTTCTCCAGTTCCGTGTGGTAGCGCTCGATCTCCGCGTCGAGATCCCCCAGAGACTTCAGCCAGTAGATTGCGGTCGTGCCGCGGGCGCCGAGGACGACCGATCCTCCCAGCTTCAACTCGATCGGCTCGATGAGTGCGTGGCGCTCGCGCGGTGCGACATTCGAGTGCAGCGCATTCGGGATGCCGCGCCCCGTGAGGGCCGGGAGTCGGCGAATCGTGAGCAGGTCGCCCTCGGCCCGCACCGCTTCGCAATGGTTGCGGCTCACGAGCCGGTCACTCCACGTGATCCGCAGGATGTCGACCGCTTCCTCGGGCAGACTCTCGGGCTTTCTCCCGATGCGGAGCGGACGCCCCACGACGGCCTGTGCGACCGCCATCTCCCGCGAGTTCTCCAGATTGACCGCCACCAGATACATCGATTTAGTTGGCGGGAAAGGGGAGTGGGTTCAGATCTGCGGCGCGTAGGAATTCACCTGAATCCCCGCCGGTCACGGGGAAGCGGCGGACGGGGCCATGTTCGTGTAAAATCGCGTGCATTTGTGGTCCTGATTTCAGGCTTCGAGATCGCCGATCCCGGCCTGTGACACCCTCGCACCGTCAAAAGCCGCCCGGATGACCGGCTCGATCGCGCGCGCGGCCGCTTCGACCGTGACCGCACGCCGGGATTCTGTGGAAAGGGAAGTCATCGTGACATCAGAGAGCCCGCAGGGCGTGATCGCCTCGTAGCCGGAGAGGTCGCTCGAGACATTCAGTCCGAAACCGTGCATCGAAACCCACTTGCGAACGCCCACCCCGATGGAGGCCAGCTTACGGTTCCCGACCCAAACGCCCGTGAGGCCCTCCCTGCGAGACGCATCAATACCAAATCCGGCGGCGAAATCAATGAGTAAGGACTCGATCTGCCGCAGGTAGACGTGGAGATCCCGTCCGTATTGGTTCAGGTCAAAAATAAAATAGCCGACGAGCTGCCCCGGCCCGTGAAAGGTCGCCTGGCCCCCCCGATTTGTCTCGAAGACCGGGTAGGGGAGATCGTCGGGATCCCGCAGGCTGGAGCGGTCGCGGGTGCGGCCTATCGTATAGACCGGCTCGTGCTCGAGCAGCAGCACGGTGTCGCCGATCTCGCCGCGATGGCGCTGCTCCACAAGCTCGTTTTGCAGGGCGAGCCCCTCAGCATAGGAGATCGTCCCCAGGCGGCGAAAGTTCATCATCGGCGCAGCATACACCCGCGCAGGGCGGTTCGTCGACCCCGTTTCCTTTGACGCAGACTCTTCTGATTGGCGCACAACGGCCTGCCGTTCGAAGCTTCAGCGAAGAGGGGAGGAACATTGGCAAGTTCCGGCGGGGAGATCCGCCGTAGTGGTGACCTCCAGGTCGCCCCCGGCAAAGAGCAGGAGTGACGGCTTCGGCCGTTTTGTTCTCGAGCACTCTCCCTGTGGACCTATTTTCCCTCAGCCGCCCATTGCTTCATCAGGGCGATGTTTTTCGCTACTTCGGGATTGGGGCGGCGGAGGTATTCGGCCATGTCGCTGTCGTAATCGGCGGGCGATTCGGGAGCCGGATCGCGGGTGCGGATGAGGATCTCGTCGAGGGCCGCGCGCATTGACGCGAGCGTTGCGGCGTGGGCGGGATCATTGGCGAGATTGCGGATCTGATGAGGATCCTCCATGTAGTCGTAGAGCTCCTCGACGGGACGGGGGACGTCGAAAAGTAGTGATTCCGTCAGCGTCGGCAGAGTCGCGGTTTCGTGGAGACGTCGCAGGGCGATGACGATGTCTTTGTTGTCCTTGTAGGCATTGGGCTGCAAGTGCGGCCGGGCGGGGTGATAGTTCCGAATGTAAAGAAAACGCTCGTTTCGGAGGCTGCGGATCTTTTCGGTGGTTTCGTCGCATCGGTCCCGCGCGGCGAAGACGTGGCTACGAGGTTCGTAGTCGGCGGCAAAAAGATCGCGTCCCTGGAGCGCGGTCGGCAGGGGCAGTCCGGCGGCGGCGAGGGACACCGGGACCATGTCGATGTGCTCGACGAGATCGTCGCGGACCACTCCTTTCGCGATTCCGGGGCCGGAGACGATGAAAGGGATGTGAGTCCCCTCGTCAGTGAGGAACTGCTTGCCGCGGGCGTGGCTGATCCCGTGATCGGTCATGAAAATGAGGAGCGTGTTCCCGAGGAGATTTTCCTCACGGAGGCGTGCGAGGACGAGTCCGACATGGTGATCGGTCAGGCGCACGGTATCGAGATAGTCGGCCCAGTCCTGCAGCAGGACTGGATCCCGCGGGTAGTAGGGCGGCAGCTCCACCGCGTCCGGTGAGGTCAGGCTGCCGAGAGTGGCGATGACCTGATTTCGGAACTTTCCCCGCTCCGCGATCGGCCCTTCCCGCAGCTTTCCGCCGTGCAACTGCACTTGCATGAAGAATGGCTGATCCCGCGCTCTCCCGGCCCAGTCATGGCTGTCATAGATCGCCGGATCCCATTCGAAGTTGTAGTCGGTCTTGCCGAGGCGGCGTTTCGGCGGGGCCTTTTCGGGGAAATCGAGCCCACGATGGTCTTTGCCGGCGAGACCGCTGCCGATGCAGGTGTAGTAGCCAGCCTGCTGCAGGATAGCAGGCAAAGGCTCGACCCCGTCGGGGAGGAGGATCTTTTTCTCCCCCCGACCGCTGCGATGATGATGGGCGCCGATCGTCGTCTGATACATCCCCGTGATGAGTCCGGAGCGGCAGGAGGAACACACCGGAGCGGTCACATAGGCGCGGGTGAAGCGGGTTCCTTCAGCGGCGAGGCGGTCGAGGTTCGGGGTCTCGATCAGCTTTTCCCCATAAGAAGAGAGGTGAGCCGACATGTCATCGACGACGAACCAGAGCACGTTGGGGCGTGGCGACTCTACTGCCGCCACCGGAAGAGCGGAAAAGACGAGAAGGGATAAGGCCAGTCGGGTGGTTAAAGAAAAGCGCATAGGCTTGATCGTAGCGATCCCCGCGCGGTTGTCGAGGCATTGCCGAGCGAAAGAGGCTCGGCTGAGAGTTTCGTCTTAGCAGGACCAGCGCCCGAAGGTCTCACGACCTCCGCTACGCTCTGATTTCACTCGTGACCCGTCAACCAGTCAACCAGTGACTTCCTTCACCAGCTTCTCCAGCCTCTTTGTGTAATCGACCCAGACAGCGCGGGCTTCTCCGGTGTCGTCGACATCCTGCCCGGTGTGGATGGCGGCTTTGATGTGGGGTTCGATCGAGAGCCAGCCGTCATAGCCGGTGCGTTGGAGGTCTTCGAGGATACGCCGCTGGACCGGGTCCTCGTCGACGTGGCAGGTGATCCAATCTCCACCGTCCGGATTGGGTTTGGCGCTCTTGATGTGGACGTGGACGATCTCGTCGCGGCACTTCTGGTAGTAGTCCCAGGTCGCCTCGTTGCTATTGTGGTGGAGGCTGTTGTTGCCGGTGTCGATGATGAGCTTGAAGGCGGGACTGTTCACCGCAGCCGCGAGTTCGAGGTAACCCTCGGGACTTTCCCCGTAGCCGCTGCAGTTCTCGTGGGCGAGGATGACACCCTCGGCCTCGGCGATGGGGGCGAGTTCGCGGAGGCGGCGCACGACCTCGGCTTTCCAGTCTTCGCGGGAGAGCGGTGCGTCCTTGTCATTCGGCCAGGACATGATGCGGAGGAATTTCGCCCCGACTTCGCGCATCCGGGGCGCGACGCGGCGCAGTTCGTCGAGGTCTTTTTGAAAATCAGAAGTCACCGCTCGGGCCCAGTTGCCGATTTGACCGCCGAAGCCGACGATGGTGATGCCGTGGGCGGCGAGGGTCTCTTTCACCGCAGTCCATTCCTCGTCGGTGTGGTCGCAGATGTTTTTGCCTCCGACGAGGCGCAGCTCGATCGCGCTCCAGCCGGCTTCTTCGAGGGTGGCGATCTGACCGGCGAGTGATTTTTCAGCTTCGTCTGCGAATCCGGTGAATTGAAAGGGCATGTCGTGGCGGGATGTAGAGGGTGAATGAGATGGTAAGAGATCCAAACGTGGATCATACACAGGATCTCACTTCGTGCAAAACCTCGATAGCGCAATTGAGTGAGTGTTTCTGACGTCGTATCGGCTTTCTGTAGTGATGACTTCCCGGTCGCCACCCCTCCGTCACCCGATGATGCCCGATCAGTGAAAGAATTTCCGATGGATAGAGCCGGAGTAATTCCCTGGCAGTCTGTCGGACTTAGAGCGTCTGAGCGACGGAATTGGGGTTCGAGTCAGAATTTTCATAAGTTTGAGGAGTTTTTGTGAACACAAATGACGAAAACGAGGGGGAATTCGAGCCGAATCCCCGATTTCCGCAGCCGGGCGGGATAAGTCGGATAGGCTGCTAGAATGCTCCTCCCGACTTTCTTTTCCCCAGCAACATGAAACGCCGTCATTTCCTTTCCACCGCCTCCGCTCTCACCGCCGGTCTAACTCTGCCCGGCCGTGGCTACGCGCAGGAGGCAACCGATTCCGTGGATCTTTCAAAATACAGCGAGGCGTTCGTCCCGGCTCGGGTGATCACGAAGGGCCCTGCCTTTCACTGGTTCGGTTATTATGACAAACTTCAGTTCGATCCCTCGAATCGATTTGTCCTGAGCAATCAGGTCAGCTTCGAGCATCGCACTCCGACAGCGGACGATCAAATCAAGGTCGGCATGGTCGATCTCGAAGACGGGGACCGCTGGACCGAGCTCGGCAAGAGCGACGCCTGGGGCTGGCAGCAGGGTTGCATGCTGCAATGGCGACCCGGCTCTAAAAATGAGGTGGTCTGGAATGATCGCGAAAAGGATCAGTTCGTCTGTCGTATCAAGAACATCGAAACGGGCGAGATGAAAACGATCCCGCGTGCGGTCTATGCGCTCAGCCCCGACGGCAAGTGGGGAGTGGCGGTTGACTTTGCCCGTCTCCAGGCGCTGCGTCCCGGCTACGGTTACCAGGGAGTTGCCGATCCGTATCGCACTGAAAAGGCACCCGAAAAGTCGGGGATCTGGCGGGTGAGCATGGAGACGGGCGAGTCCGAGCTCATCTTCAGTCTTGCCGACGCGGTGGCGATTCCTTTCCAGGGCGGCTCTCTCGCCGATCAGTGGAACTGGTTCAATCACCTCCTCATCGCGCCCGATTCGAAGCGCTTTACCTTCCTTCACCGCTGGCGGTCGAAGGGCCCCGACGATGCGGAGTTCGCGGTGAACAACGGTTTCATCACCCGCATGTTCACAATGAACTTTGACGGCAGCGATCCCTATATTATTGATCCGTCAGGCTATACTTCGCATTTTATCTGGCGCGACGCGGGGCACATCACCGCCTGGACGCGACCCGAGGGCAAGCCCGACGCCTTTTACCTGCTCAAAGACAAAACGCAGGAGGTCGCGGTCGTTGGGGAGGGGATCATGCCGAAGAACGGGCACAACACCTACCTCACCGTCGGCAGCGGACAGGAGTGGATCCTCAACGACACCTACCCGACCGGCGTGCGCCGCCACCAGACGCCCTATCTTTATCACGAGCCGACCAGGGTGCGGCACGATCTCGCGAATTTCCATCTCCCGAAAGAGTATGCCGGCGAATGGCGTTGCGACACCCATCCTCGCTCGAGCAATGACGGTCGACTCGTCACCGTCGATTCCCCACACGCAGGCACCGGCCGCCAAGTCTGGCTGCTCGATGTCTCGAAGATCGTCGCGTGAAAACAAGGAGGGTGGACACTCCTGTCCACCTCATTCCGATCCCCTCACTCCTTCCCGCTCAGTAAATCCTTCAACAGGATGTTATCGAGATCAGGATAGCGGACATCCTCGATGAGCCAGACTTTGTCCTTTCCCTGAATGAAGCGGAAAGAGACCATCCGCTCGGCTCCGGAGTCCTTGAAGGTGACCTGCACGACCGCTTCGTCATCGGGGCCAAACTTTTTGTCGCCGCCCAGACCCGTTTCGCCGATCACGAAGTCAGTGATCTGGGGGTCCTGTGAGCCAAAGAGCGGATCGAAGTCGAGACGTCCGAGATCGCCCTTGGCCTCGACGACATCTTTGACGAGCAGGTCGCCGAGTTCTCTGGTGAAAAAGGGATCGAGACGCTTCCGGTCTTCGCTTTGGAAAAAGGGACTCTTCTCCGATGCGTGCGCCGCGTAGAGCTCTTTCACGATGAGATGCGGGGCGGGCGGTTCGGCGGCAGAGGCGATGGTCGTCAGCAGAGAGAGGGCGGAGAGGAGGACGGATGATTTCATAGAGAGTGCGGGAGGGTAGCCGACAGACATCCGATAACAAGCGGGGAGGGAGGGAGGAATTCTTTGCCGGGCACCCGATAGACCTCGCCTATTCGGGTTTCACGGCGTTGATCTGCGCTCCTTACTCACCCTCCCTCCTGATGAAAAAATCCATCTTTTGTGCCGCCCTTTTTGCCGCCTTCACGCCGCTCGCCGGTTCCGCCGGGACGATCCCTCTGCCGGCAGAGGAATCTGTGGCCCTCGTCACCATCCCCGATGACTGGTCACCCGAAGATTCAGAAGAGGGCGTCCTCGCCCAGTCGCCCGATGGCGCTACGATGATCTACTTCGAGATCGCCGGAACGACGGAGGAACTCGACGCCATCATCGAGGCCAATCTGACCTGGCTGATGGAAGACAATGCCGTCGAGGTTGATCAGGACTCCATGGAGGAACACGAATTCGTGGACGGCAACCGCACCTGGAGCCGCATCTCGTGGTCAGGCGAGAGCAAGGAGAACGGTCCCGCCCTCATCGGATTCCTCTTCAGTCCCGTCGGCGGTGGGAAAATTCTCACGGTGACCTATTGGATCGACAAAGAGGATAGTGAGAAAAGCCTCGAAGGCCTCGGCAAGATTTTCTCGAGCGTGAAGTCAGTCGAGTGAGGGCTCCCGCGTTGAGGCCGGAGTCGGGAAATCACTGGCCAGGATACAGATCGGGCGTAGAAATGAAGATGCCCTTTTCCTCCTTCGGCCTTTCGGCTCCGCTGCTCGATGCGGTCGCTCATCATCCGGCTCCCACCCCGGTGCAGAGCGCGGCGATCCCTGTCGTGCTCGCCGGGGGTGACCTCCTCGTCACGGCCGAAACCGGATCGGGCAAAACGACGGCCTACCTGCTTCCGCTCCTCGAGCGCTGGCTCGCCATTCCCCGGGAGACGCCGCGCCGCCTTCACGCGCTCATCCTCGTGCCCACCCGCGAGTTGGCCGCCCAGGTGCGCGAGACGGTGCAGGCCCTTTCCTCGGGGCTGCCGCAGCGGATCAAGGTCGTCAGCGCAGTCGGCGGTGTCTCGATCAATCCCCAGATGATGGCTCTGCGCGGCGGAACGGACATTCTCGTGGCCACTCCCGGTCGCCTCCTCGATCTCGTCGATCACAATGCCGTGCGCCTCTCGGCGGTCAGGACGCTCGTCCTCGACGAAGCCGATCGCATGCTCGACGCCGGATTCGCCGACGAGATGGGCCGCATCCTGACATTGCTGCCAAATAAGCGCCAGACCCTGCTTTTCTCGGCGACCTGTCCGCCGTCGGTCGAGCACCTTGCCGGGGAGATTCTTCGTGACGCGACCCGACTCCATCTCGAGCCCGAGAATACCGATGCCCCCGTGATCACGCAGCGCGCCATCCGCGTTGATCAGGAAAAGCGCTCGCCTCTGCTGCGTCATCTCCTCGCGGAAGAGGACTGGAAGCGGGTCCTCGTCTTTGTCGCGACGCAATACACCGCCGATCATGTCGCCGACAAGCTGCGCCGCCACGGCATCAGTGCGCTCGCTTTTCATGGTGACCTCAGTCAGGGCGCGCGGGAGGACGTGCTCCTCGATTTCAAAAACTCGCTCATCCGCGTCCTCGTCGCGACCGACCTCGCCGCCCGCGGGCTCGACATCGTGAAGCTGCCGGTCGTGCTCAACTACGATCTGCCGCGTTCCGACGTGGACTACACCCACCGCATCGGCCGCACCGGTCGGGCGGGGAAAAGCGGACTCGCGATCAGCTTCGTCACTCCCGCAGCGAGTGCCCATTTTGGCCTCATTGAAAAGCGGACCGGGATCAGTGTTCCGCAGGAGGTCATTGCCGGATTCGAACCGACGGCTCTCCCTCCCGGCACCGGCCTTCGGGAAGGCGGCATGAAGGGAAATCGCAAAAGCAAAAAGGACAAGCTCCGCGAGGCGGTGGCGCGGGAGGCGCGGAAGCAGGATCCGCCACGCTGATTTGAACAGTCTACAACCGGAGGCGATGCCTTGAGCCCCAAAAAGGCACGGATCTCACTGCCTCCGTTACGCTGGGAACGAAAGAGCGCCGCAGGGCGCGGGGAGGGAAGTTGGGGGGAGTGAATGTCAGATTGGGAATTGGCCCTGACTCCGTCTCCCGCTCCGCTAGAGCTGGCCTCTTGAGCCGAACTCTATGATGCCGGGTTGCGCCTGTAGCTGGCCTCTGTGAGGCCGGGTTGGGCTTTCGCACGCCGTTTGGCTGTGTGCAAGGTCCCCCTTTCATCACCTGATCACCGAGACGCCTCCAAACAGAGCTGAACTCAAAGAAGCCACCCACCACGGAACCCCTCGATCAACCAGCCACCCCTCAGCAACTGCGCCGCGCGGGTCCGTTTAGCAATCAATGGCCGGAGGAACCGCCCCAACCCCCAAAAAGAAGATTCCGACTACTGAGAAGGAACGGGGGCGACGGGGGCGTTTGAGGAGAGAGGGGATCGCACCGGAGAGGATTCCTGTTGGGTTAGTGTTAGATTTGGAATTGGTTCCCTGGTACCGTAGCACGTCTAGCAGCTCGGTGCCGGAGGCCGTGCGTGAGGTCATTGGTGGCGAGCCGGGCATGGCCCGGGCCGACCCCGCATAAGAGAATACTCATGCAGTTACACCCTTCGGGCCGCCGCAGTCAGGATGCACTATCCCTAACCGAACATTCAAGTGCATCATGGCTACCCCAAAGACAGAGATAACGCTGAAGAAGGGAACTCCTTACGCGCCGGGCAAAACTAACCCGTAAACGGTAAACGGGGTCAGGGAAGAATGGCACGGAATTAAGGCCCGTTCTCGACAAAAAAGTGCATGAATAACCCGGCATAATGGGTTTGGTAGGGTATGAAAAAACTTCCCCCATTCCTGCCGGGTTTCTCGTCAAAACCTCAAGGCAGCCCGCGTCGCCGTCAACTCGAGATTCTGCGCGAGAAGCGCGACGAGGCCATCGATTCGTCGATGGCCGAACTTGGCGCGCTCTTCCACGACATCCTCCCCGCAGAATGGCTGGCCTCAATCACCTCAGATCTTCGCGAGTGTATTTTTACTCAGACCGTGGTTTTCTGGGCCTGGCTCTCTCAAGTCTTCGAACAGAACGAGTCCTGCGCCAGGGCACTCGCACTGGTCGAGGGATGGTGTAAAACGAATGGTGAGTCCCGGCCGACCTTCGACACTTCCGCCTACTGCAGGGCGCGTCTTCGACTCCCTGACGAATTTCTCGACGAAGTTCACAAGAAGATCGAGAGCTTCGCCGAGGCAAGAGTCGAGGGCCATCATCTCTGGCATGGCCTCCGTCTCAAAGCCATCGACGGAACCAGCGTCAGGCTCATGGATACGCCGGAAAACCAAGCCGCTTATCCACAACCCCCGGGTCAGGCCGCAGGCTGCGGTTTCCCCGTAATGGGCGTCGTCGGAGTGCTCGATCCGGCGCGAGGAACCCTCTCGGATTACATTACCTGCGACCATCGCCAGCACGACATCAAGGGGTTCTACAAGCTCAGAGGCCACTTCAAGCCCGGAGATCTCGCCGTAGGCGACCGGGCCTTCTGTAGTTACGAGCTGCTCGCCCTACTCAAGGAAGTCGGGGCGGAGAGCATCATGCGACTGCACCAGCGCCGCGACGCCAAGGGCGATTGGAAACGGGGAATACATCTCGATACCAGTCTCAAGGATTTCGCCGGTCTGCTGCGGCACCCGCGCCGACTCGCCGAGGCGCTTTCTCTTTTCGAGGAATGTCTGCGAGAACGAATCATCCCGATTCGGCCGGGAAGACAGGAGCCAAGGGCGGTGAAAACCCGCCCCAAGTCCTATCAATACATGACGAAACCAAGGCGCGAATTCACCGAAATTCAGCACCGCGGAAAATACCGCAAGGCGGCTTGATTCCGTGCCATTCGGGACAGACAAATAATCTTGAGTCATCAAGCCGTCTCGGAGTGAAGATGAAGAAACGAAAGGCCCTCGAAGCGGGCGAAGTCACCGTCGAACGAGACGATGCGACAGCCCGCTGACATGGCATGGGCGGCGAGGTAGGCATCCGTCCAGAGTCGATGAAGAAATCCGTCGCCTCCGGTGAGACGCTCGAAATCGTCGTCGAGCCCCTGACTTTCCGAGAGGAGGTGGATGCTTTCTCTTGAGAGGTAGTCGCGGTAGATCGCCCGGGCCTCCGCCGGAGAGAGCGTGCGGCTGAGGACGCCGGGGCGGGTGCTGAGGCGCAGAAAACCCATCATCGTGATCCGGGTGAATCCCACCACGGGTGCAGCCTCGGTCGCCCAGTAGGCTCGAGAGGCGAGGTGATGGGGGTGCTGTCCGTCAGCGAGGGCGAGCCACACGTTGACGTCGGGGAGGTCGATCATGCGTCGTCGCGACG
>Ga0209702_10000438_pt1 | contig 85375 bp, 78 predicted proteins | sample FRY01_FD_187210 | JGI IMG/M metagenome (GOLD analysis project Ga0209702, IMG submission 187210) | Freshwater microbial communities from Lake Fryxell liftoff mats and glacier meltwater in Antarctica - FRY-01 (SPAdes) (version 2) | ecosystem: Environmental > Aquatic > Freshwater > Ice > Glacier...
ATTTTCGTATCGCCGAAATGCAAATACAGCATTATTCATCTGCTCAGTATTGAACACCTTTAAGCTGACAAGCAGGTGAAAATCCTGCACTGTCAATCCGGTGACAGTTCGAAACAAATCTGGTTCTAACTTTGTGATGACATCCTGAAGGGTGTTCTCACGGAAGTCTGTGAGGTACATGAAAGCGGGAATGCGCGTCGCAAACTTTATCAGTTTCTCTTGCACCTGTTTGCGCATTGATTTGTACTCCTTCTCAGCATCAGTCAGTTCTTGCTTTTGCTTACCAGAGAGTTCACCGTCCTTCGCCTTGTTCTTGAGCTTCTTGACCGCATCGCTCTTATTGATGATCGTCTCGATGATGTTGTTGCCAAGCGCGCGCCAGCCTTCGATGCGCTCCACAGCCGCCAGCGCCTCAGGGTTATCAAGTATCCGACGCAGCGTTGCGTTGTCCACATTCACCAACAGCGCAGATTCCCATTTGCGTGCGAGCAGTGTTGCCGAAGTTCCCGCCATGGCAATATCAAGAATGCTGCCCGCGTCGATCTGCGTCATGTTTGCGCCGTCATAGGCCAAGACAGGCAGAAACGAAACAAGATCCTTGACGGCGTTCTCCGGATTCGGTTCGCCTGGTGAGAGTCCAATTCCATATTCGGAAAGTTGGCGCAGTGCGCGCGTGGGTGCGAAGTCGAAGACAAAGCAGACGGGCTTAAGAACCTCTTCGCGGTGCGGATCATCACCCTCTGGATTCTTGATTGACCACGGCGATTGCACTCGAAACGCCGCTTGAAAGTATGACTCAGGAGACTTGAGATTTCGCAGCATCAAAATTGAAAACCACTGCGGCACGGTCACACCTGTTGTCAACTTGCCGCAGGAGAGAGTAATTGTTTTCGTTGCAAACCCGCTGCCGATTGCCTTGCGCACAGGCGGTAGCGCTTCAAGGCCAATGCCCGCCCTAGCACCTGCAGCGACCACGACCTCATAGTCACGCCAGAATGTGTTGTGTTTTTCGGTTAACAAATTCGCCATCGCGTGACACGCCGCCACATTGGGCAGGAACCAGAACGAATGCTGGAGGTACGGCAAAAGGCGCACATCTGAATATGGAAACGGCGGCCGCGTTCCAGTCTTAAGACTCTCGACAGCTTGTGGTGCATACGAACCTCGAATGATGTCAAGCCATTTCTGCACATCATTCTTGTGCGTGAAATAAGCTTGATCGTCTGACCCCAAGGCGGTGAAAAACTCGTTTAGGTCAAACTCATCAAATTCCCCAGCACTCGCAATCGCAAGAATTTCGTCTGGCATCTGATATGTGAGCAGGCGCATCTGCGGCAATGCTCCATAGGGATTCCACTTGTCGGGGTGCTTCGAGGCGAACTCCTCTTTGGCGCGTTGCTCGTCGGTGTATGTCCAGTTGAAGACTTGCTCTTCGATGAACTCGCCTGTCGCCAATGCGCGAAACGGAGTTCCAGAGAGGTAGAGATAAGCCTTCGTCGTGATAGGAAGAAAGTCGCATTCGCGTTCTGAGAGCACGCTCAGGTCTTCGTTCAGTTCTGCCAAACCCCTGTCGTTTTCAGTATTGGTTTCTTTCTTAGCCTCCGCATCTTCTTCGCCCTCGAACAGTTCTTTGGCTGTTTCACGCCATGCACCGAAGTGGTATTCATCGAACACGACTAAATCCCACTTCACTTTGTGAAGCCATTCATTGTTTGCTTTGATGTTGCCAACCTTGTCGCGACCCAGCAGATCTTGGAAGGAACTGAAATAGACGAGCGGCTTCTTGGCGGGGATTTTCGTCGGGTCACTGTCGGACTTCCGCGATTGGTATTGCCATCCGTCGAAGTCTGCATGCGACTCAAGATCCGTTTGCCACGCATCTTCCACGGCGGGCTTGAAAGTGACCACGAGTACGCGCTTTGCCCTGAGTTTCTTCGCGAGTTGATAGGCGGTGAAAGTCTTGCCGAAACGCATCTTCGCGTTCCAGAGAAAGCGGGGGATGGCGAGCTTGTCTTCCTTCCAGATGGAGTGGAAGTATTCGTGAGTTTTTTCCACGGCTGCACGCTGCTCGTCGCGCATTGCAAATGTCTGGGAGTGTGTGCTGGTGAACCTCTGTCCAGTGCGCAACTCGGTAAGGACGGTTTTCACATCCTTGACCGCGCAGCGCATCCATTCCAATTCGGTGTTCTCGAAACCCTTCTTGGCGAGGGCTGCGCGCACCTCGTGATCGGTGAAGGTCGTGCCGCAATCGCGCTCAGCGGACTCGTTCACCTCAATGGTGTAATTCTTGATGTTGGCGGTCTTGAGTTGTTCGGCGACGCGCTGCGGAACATCGCGCGTGGTCTGTCCTACCTTGAGCAGACCAGCGTGCGCCTTGTCGTCAATCGAATAGGCGTAGATGCGCAACTGGGCTTCCGGCTTGGGCACAAGGATTTGTTCGATGGTGGGTTGAATCATCGGCTGTGTTCATAGCAGGTTGTCAGAAGATTTCTCAATCACTGGCGCGGTCCTCCACGGCGGACTCGATGAGATGTCGTTCCCGCTCGATTTCCAGCCGGAGTTGTTCTTCCGTCGGCAGGCACAGCATGTATTTGGAGGCGAAGATCTGCTTGCGATCATTCAGCACCGAGTAGCGGGCCACGGTCTCGTTCTTTTCCGTGCAGAGAATGAGGCCGATCGTGGGGTTGTCGTCCGGCGCGGTGAAAAGGCCGTCGTGCATCCGCACATAGCCGTCCATCTGACCGACATCCGCATGAGTTAATTCGCCAACCTTCAGATCAATGAGCAGGTAAAACTTCAGGCGGCAGTGATAGAAAATCAGATCGATATAACGCTCTTGTTCCTCGATGCGAATGTGCTTTTGCCGCGCGACAAATGCAAAGCCGTTGCCCAGTTCCAACAGGAAGCGCTGCAGATGGGTAATGATCGCTCGCTCGAGATCCGACTCGTGAAAGGCCGCTCGATCAGGCAGCCCAAGAAATTCCAGCACATAGGGATTTTTCAGCGCCTCGACGGGCGAGAGGGCCGTCGTTGGCAGATTGCGACCGTCGGTCAGCATTTTTTTCGGGTTACGGCTTTTGAGGGTGCGCTCGTAGTAGAACGACTGAATCTGCCGTTCCAGCGTGCGCTTGTCCCAGCCACTCGCGACCGCTTCACGCTCATAAAAATCGCGAGACTCAATGTTGGCCACGCGCATCAGGGCGCGGTAATGCGACCATGTGAGCTGCGGGGAAAGGGCTGGCGGCAATTCGTCACCCGACGGGTGACTTTTCTTGGATGAAGCCAATTCTATCCCCAATGGGGACACTTTCTCGGCATCTCCCGATTCTATCCCCGACGGGGACAGAATTGGGAAACGATCAGAATAGGCCTGATAAAATAGCCTGAACTTCCAAAGCGTTTGTGCGGAAAACCCCTGCCCATAGCGCTCCGTCAGCCGCGCCGAAAGCGCTTCGACGACCCTCTTCCCGTAGGTGGCCCGGTCCTTGCCGCCTTGCACGCCTTCAACAATCTCGCGCCCGATCAACCAGTAGGCCAGCACCATGTTGGTGTTCACCGCCCGAACCACATTGCCCCGCGCCTGTTCAAGAATGGAAACGACGCGGCCGAAGAGCGCGTCCGGATTTTTCGCGGCCATTTTCCGATTCGATTGAGTCATCATTCGCCTTCCGTCTTGAGCACGAGGATTTGTTGGATGGTTTTATTCATCGCTCTCACCCATTGGGCGAATCATTGACTCGATGAAGGCGACTTCCTGTTTGTTGATGCCATACTTTTCGTAAAGAATCTCGTCGGTCCAATTCCTTGAAAAATCTTGAACGGGCACAAAGGAGAAAGAACCCCGTGTCACATGCTGAGTCACTGCGCGCAATGAGACAAGAAACCGAACGAAGCGCGTACGCATATAGTTGTGGAGTGCAAGCGCATGGTTTTTGTGCGCAAAATGACCAGCAACAAGATAGCTCTCAGTGCAAACCGTGCCCGGTGGAAGCACGCGGATACTACTTAGCCCATAATATTTTCCATCTTTATCTGGTCGCCCCCCTGCAGGTGCGGCCCCACCAACGGTTGCCTTCCAACTGTCGATCCAGTTTGCATTTGTCGCGACTGCACTCCGCTCAACCCACTCGTGATGGCTTTCGCTAGTAGCGCTACTCACCAGTTTGATCGGCTTTTTCAGTCCCTTGGTTGATGACTGACCTCGGTCGTTTGTAGCAAAACCGAATGCTTTACGAGCCGAGACTATAGACCCCATAGACTTCTCGTAACTCGGGCCGTAAGGCCAGATTTTATGAAGAATCACCGCCGATGGTGCATGCCTAACGAAAACATCAAACTCGTCGAGCTTCCTTGCAATCGGTCCGACCGACTCTCCGCGATGAATCGTCGTCACGTCGCAGTCGCCATCGTTGTCGCGATTCCATAGGAAATATGAGATCCCCCCAGCAATATCGACACCAGGAAATGCATCAGATGCATCCAAGAAATCAACAAGAACACGCAAGTGGCGATCATGAAGCATTCGCCCTCTGAAATCATCAAGCCCCTTGCCTCCAGCAACCCACCTAGCTGGAGTAACCATGCTCAAGAATCGAGGCTCCAGCGCTTTGGCCTGCTCGACGAAAAGCTGATAAATCGGCATCGCGCTTGTGCCTGCACCGCCATCGCTCAATTGATACGGCGGATTTCCGATGATTACGTCAAATTGCATATTGCCTCCAAACAACTCGGCCAGCCGAGTCTTGATGTTGTCTGTGTGAATGAACGCGTAGGCGTAGTTCTCAAGTTCGGCCTCACGGTCCAAGATTGCCTTTGGTGCGCCACAGAACTCACACTTGGTGTCATTCCACGTGTGCTTCGTGCGCTTGAACCAGATGTTGCCATCATCGCTGGCAAATGATTTCGCGATGGAGTGCTTACCCTTGGCATGCTTCGAGCAATACACACTCCGCCGCGCAAGCAGGCTCGTGATTTGCGTGATGGCGATGCCGAACACCTGCTTGGTCAGGATGTGATTCACGCGCTGCTCCAGTTCCGGAATCTCCTGCTCCAACCCCTTGGTGAGTCGGCGGGTGATTTCGCGCAGAAACACACCGGATTTCGTGCAGGGGTCCAGAAACTTCACGGTCTTGTCCGCCCAGATGTTTGCGCCGCCGTTCTTGGTGGCCCACGCATCGGTGAGTGTGTCCAACATCTTGTTCGCAAACTCAGGCGGTGTGAAAACCTCGTCGTTGGAAAGGTTCGCGATGCATGTCAAGACATCGGGGTTGCGACCTCTCAGCGAAAATCTCGCCTGTTCACTCATGCGCCGCTCCTTTCTCCGCCGTCGGCCAAGCCGCCAGCTCGCTGACCGTCATGGGCGGATATGTCTTCGTCGGCGTGAAAATCTGGTGTTTGCCAAGTTCAGCAAAGAGCGAACCTTCAGCGCTGAACGCAGACATCTGCGTGAGATCTTCAAGCCGAAAATCGCGTCGCTGAAACTTGCCCTTGCCGAGATAGCCCCATTCCGCGAATGTGATCGGAGCGCCGTCGTTTGCGCGCATCTTCAAGGCGTCCCCGTGCACAAGGTTCAGCGAAAGAACATGCAATGCGGCACGAGAGAGCTCATCAGACTCGGTGAGATTTAGGTATTGGGCAAATACCACGAGCATGTTCTTGCGACACTCTGCAATGTTGTCGGTCAGAAGTTCGATGCCGTATGTACACATCAGCGCGAGTAACGCATAGTGGCGCTTCTCAAAGTCTGACTTGCTGAACTTTTGTTCGACAGCAGCAAGTTTGCGCTGCAATATCCGCACGAGAAAGTTGCCGCTCCCGCATGCTGGCTCCAAGAAGCGAGAGTCAATGCGCTCGGTCTCACCCTTAACAAGATCGAGCATGGCTTCGACCATCCAAGATGGAGTGAACACCTCTCCATGGTCTGCAACACGCTGCTTTGACTTGATAAGGTCCATGGATCAGGGCATTCGAAAGAAAGCTATTGCGGCCGGATTGGTCTTAGAGTTTATTTTCATACACAAGTTAGTGAATGCTACTGCCCCCGAGGGTGTCAGCCGCAAAATCGTCAGCAAGTTTCGTTTACCAATGTCAGTCATATTGAAAGCAGAGTAGGCGAAGTGCGGTGGGGGATTTGCAAAAATTTATTTCGGCACACACCTCTTTTGTACCGACTGATTTGTGCCTATTCAAGTAATTATTTTTTGCAGCGGCGCACACAATCTTGAGTAATTTCAAGCCAATTTCGCTTGCAACGCGCACTGCAGCATTCGCTCCCGGCAATGACCGGGCGAGCAGCGCGACACCCCTCACTGCAACAGTACAAGTCGTTCAAGTCAGTGCAGTAGCCCCTATACTTTTCCAATGAAAACCAAAGCCTGGGCTACGCACGCCGCCAACAAACCGCTGGAACCATTTGAATTTGATCGACGCGATCCCGGACCACTTGATGTGGCGATCGACATTCTCTTCGCGGGCATCTGCCACTCCGACATTCATCAGGCTCGCAATGAGTGGGGCGGTTCGCAATTTCCGATGGTGCCCGGTCACGAAATTATTGGTCGGGTCACTGCCGTAGGTGCGAAGGTGACAAAGTTTAAGGTGGGTGATGTTGCAGGCGTAGGTTGCATGGTGGATTCATGCCGCGTTTGTGCTTCGTGCACACAGGGTGATGAGCAGTTCTGTGAAAAGGGAGCTGCGTGGACTTACAACGGTACCGAAATGGATCGCACAACTCGCACACACGGCGGCTACGCACGCAGTGTGGTGGTGACGGAATCATTTGTATTTCAAATTCCGCCTCATCTTGCACTTGAAGGTGTCGCGCCACTGTTGTGCGCAGGCATCACTACATACGCGCCGCTACGGGAATGGAATTGCAAGAAGGGCGCGCGTGTTGCCGTCGTCGGGCTGGGTGGTCTTGGACATATGGCCGTTAAATTAGCTGCTGCGATGGAAGCCGAAGTGACCATGCTTAGCACTTCGCCAAGTAAGCAAGCGGACGCCGAGCGTCTTGGTGCAACAGCGTTTGCGCTGACTTCGGATGATTCCACATTTAAAAAAATGAATAACTACTTTGATCTAATCATTAACACTATCTCTGTGTCGCACGACATTAATAAGTACTTGTCATTGCTTCACTCTCGTGGTGCCATGGCTATTGTTGGGGCACCACCAACTCCATATCAATTGCACCCCATGTCGTTGATTAGTGGCAATCGTCGGCTGGCTGGCTCGCTGATCGGTGGCCTGAAACTTACGCAAGAAATGCTTGATTTCTGCGGTAAGCACAAGATTGTTTCAGATGTGGAAGTGATCCCTGCGCAGCAGATTAACGCGGCTTATGAGCGCATGCTGGCAAATGATGTGCGCTATCGATTTGTAATTGATGCGTCGACAATTTGAGGTAGCGGGGGGCGGGGGCGGGGGTAATCAGAGTGCAGTGCAGAAAATAATTTTCGTGTGTGTGCGATTCGTTGAGATCGAGTGCGCTCTGGCGTGAATGTGTTTTATACAGCCACAAATATTATTGACGCAACAGTATCAATGGTGGCGCAAGTTCTGCAGGTTGTGCCTCACTTGCCTGTGCGTTTGAATTATTATTTTTTTGCTAAAAATCCCCGCAACTTACTGGCGTTTTTCAGCTTCAAATCAATCTTCGGCAATCTTTACCACCCATGCACTCGCGGCTTCGACAAGTTACGCCCGCTGCTTTACAGCCCGCCCAATCCGCTTGCCTTCTACATCATTGATGTACTTGCGTGTGGCGGCGGGCAGCATGTTCCACATTTTGATTGCAAAGATCAGACCAATGATGGTGAATGGAAATAAGAACATCGGCCAGTAGACCCAACTTTTTGTCGCCAGTATTCCAATTGCGAAAGCTTGAATCGCGCTGCCCAACTTTGAGAATGCGTCGGCGATGCCAGTAGCGGTGGCCGCAGCTTTCTTGCCACCAAAGTCAGCGGTTGCAGTGCCAGACATAATGGAGTGCACACCGATCACCGCCATCATCGTCATCACTGCGCATGCGCCGATCAGCATCGGTCGCCACTGTAGAAACAGCGCGGTACATGAGCCATCGACTGCGCCAACAGATTCTGCCGTGGCGGTGATTGGTAGCCAGATCAAACTTAGAATCATCACGCCTGTTGTGGAGAACATGATGCACTGCATCAATCCAGCAGAAGGTGCGCGGCGCGATTGGAAAAATTTATCGCTGGCCCAGCCCGCAGCAAATCCACCAGCGATGCCAGTGACGCATCCCCAGAATCCCCAGTTTTGCGTGACGCTTTGCACACCAAGAGGAGTTTCCTTTGCGAACAGCAGATACCAATTCAAGATGCCATCACGCAACACACCCGAGGTTAATTCCACAATACCGATCATCAAGATGATTGGATTGGTCAGAATTTTTTTGATCATCTGAAAGTAGCGGGGCGGTGGCGCGTGGCGATCATCATCTGATGCATCGTGGGTGTCTAATGGATCAAAGCCAGCTTGATCGGGGGTGTCTTTTAACAGCACTACATCGATCAATGCCCAGATCACCATGATCATCGCGGGGATAATAAAGATCAGCCACAACGCAGGCACAGTGCGTCCATCCAAGATGAAAATAGAATTTAAAATTGTGCGCGTGACTGTTGGAGTCGCGGGCTGTTGCAGTTGCACCGCGTCGGCGATGGCGCGTCCCCAATCAAAGGCGAAGTACACGCCCATGCTGATCAGCGTTCCGAAAATCGCGCCGAAGGTTCCGCGTTCGCGCACATGAAACCAATAGCTTTTCACTTTGATGGTGCTTACGGCGCCGAAACTTTGAAACATCATGTTCAGGCTGTACAGCACTGCGAAGGCCACGCCAAGATTCACTTTTAATTTTCCGTTAAGAAACAAGTACAACACGCCCGCCATCGCGGTGTTCATGAGCGCCGAGCCCAGCGCGCCTATCAACATGCCGCGCTTGCCTCCAATCTTGTCGACCAATGGCCCGATGAATAGCAGCGAAAGCGCGTATGTGGTCGCACCCGCACTGGCGATGAATCCAAACTCCGCTTTGCTCATCAGTGCGCCCAATGCCACCGCGGCAACCGTAAGGTTGTAGCGACCCATGTAGAGAAACGAATAGGTCATGCCAAGCGGAAACCAATTCACAAAGCGTCGCCACATAAATTTGCGGGGGTGCTTCAGCGGATTCGTCAAAAAGTAAAGAACAATGATATAGGTAAGGGCCGCACTGACCAAAGCAAGTTGCATAAACACAGTGTACGGAAAAGGTGGTACGGAAAAGGTGTCAGGAACCTTTATCGAAGCACGATAAAGGTTCCTGACACCTTTAACCAGAAGCGGAAATTTTCGGCCTTCCGCGTTGGCGAATCGTGCTCTCTAACGCCATCTGTTTCACGATTTGTGCGGTCCAATCTAGGTTTCCAAATGGAGCACCGCGATTGACAGAACGACGCAAATCCGAAATTTCATTTTCATTTTGAGGTGTGTTCACAATCTGAAGCCAGTTTGGGGGATATGAGAGTGGCCATCCAGAAAGTACTTGCTGGGCGTAGGCATCTCTTTTGCAGCGATGCCACAAACTGCCCCACGCCCAGTCTTCGGCGCGTCGTACAAGATTTGCACGCAAGGCGTTTCTTTCAACATACCTGCATACTTTGTAAAAATGCGGGTTGTTTTGCACGCAAAATGATTTGAAGCGACCTTGGTAAAGATGCCCGGTGCCGGTCGATCCATAGTGCGCGTGCCACCGTTGCGTGTGGGTGAGAGTCAGCCAACGCATGAACTTTGATAGATCGGAGTTATGTCGGGGCCACAGGACTAAATGCCAATGATTGGGCATTAAACAGTAAGACAGCACACGCATGTCTACATAATCAAGAGCTTCGCACAATACATGTTCAAACGCCGCATAGTCACCTTGTTTTTTAAAAAGTGTAGATCGTGCATTCGCTCTGTTTAAAACATGAAAAACCATGCCGCCGTCATTCGCTCTTTTTGATCTACCCATGGATAGCCACACTACCCCTGATTTTTCAAAGCACGGATGCAAGGGGCCGAATTTCCAGCGAAAGTGAAAAGGTGTCAGGAACCTTTATCGAACTTCGATAAAGGTTCCTGACACCTTTTATTTCAGTGCGCAGCCCGCCAGTTTGTACAGCACGCGTGCGCCGACATTTGCATTCCATTCGCCGTCGTGCGGCGCCGGCGAGACTTCGCAAAGATCAAAGCCGATGATGCGTTTGCCGCTTGCGCGCAGAACACCTAGCAAGTGGCAGGCCTCGGAGAATGAAAGACCGCCAGGCACAGGCGTACCAGTGTCTGGGCAATGCTCGCGTGTAAGTCCATCAATATCGAAGGAGATATACACATCCTTCGGAAGCGTCGCCACGATCTGCTTGCACAACGCGCCCCATGTACCGCGCGCACCGCCAGCGAATTGTTGATCGCGCATCTGTTGTTCAAAGAAAGTTTTCACACGACCCTTGCTGTTGTTGATGAATGCAATTTCACTTGCGGCAATGTCGCGGATACCAACTTGCGTTAAGCGCGCGACACCTGGCAACCGTGTCAACACATTGTGAAAAATGCTGGCATGCGACCAAGTAAATCCTTCAAAGCGCTGGCGCAGATCTGCGTGCGCGTCAATTTGCAAGATGCCCATGCCTGAATGCTTGCGGGAAAGTTCGGCGATCAATGCGTACGGACTGGCATGATCGCCCCCAAGCAGCGCAGGAATCGCGCCACGAGCAAGAATGCCTTTCGCTGCCTCACGCACATACGCATGCACAGTTTCACTCGCCGCGTTCACTATCGCAAGGGCTTTCGCATGCACAGCATTTCCAGCCCGCGCTCCGCCCGCTTGTAAAATCGGCAGCGCCGCCGATCGCGCCGTGCGAGAAAGCGCTGCAATCCTTTTTGGAATCGGCAACATGGCGATACCCGCTTTCCACACCCCACCAAATTGCAAATCTTGCAGATCGACTTGTTTGCTCGCTTGCAGCATCGCCGCTGGTCCATTCGCCGTGCCCGCGCGATAGCTGGTAGTCGCATCAAATGGAACCGGAATCACAACCACACGCGCAACCTGCGCCGCGGTGTCAAGACCAAACAAGCCCTCACCAGTCGCGGCAGCGTCGGGATCAAACAACGCAGGCACAACCGACGGCGCCGTGCGCGCACGCTTGATCGAAGTCTTGCGCCTAGCCATGTCAGTCCGCCAGTTCGATTGAAACAATCTTGTCGCCAGCAACAATCGCATCGATCACTTCTAAACCTTGAACGACTTTGCCAAAGCAAGTGTGCTTGCGATCAAGGTGCGCAGTGTTCTTGCGCGAGTGACAGACGAAAAATTGCGAGCCGCCAGTGTTGGGGCCAGCGTGCGCCATCGACAACACGCCGCGGTCATGCCGCTGATTGTCGCCACTGGTCTCACATTTAATCTGATAGCCAGGGCCGCCCGAGCCAGTACCGGATGGACAACCACCTTGAATCACAAAGTCTGGAATCACTCGGTGAAAGTTCAGGCCGTTGTAATAGCCCTTGGCTGCAAGTTTGCGAAAATTTTCAACGGTGTTGGGTGCGTCTGTATCGAAGAACTCGACGACCATGTCACCCTTTGCGGTTTTGATAGTTGCTTTGGACATAGGCAAGAAGGATAGCGATGATCCGCAATTGCGTAGGTTGCGGGCAAGCACACATTGCATAGGTTGCTGAAAAACATACATTGCGGGGGTTGCAGTCAAGCATAAATCATGCGCAATGCTCTCAAGCTTAAAAATTTTCTTGCGGGTGCTTTGATTGTCGCCGCATCTCGTTGTCACCCGATCATGCATACACCACACGGTGAATTTCTCGGGTGATCGCTGCACATTCCGCTGGCTGCAGCGAGCGTGGAAAACTAATCAAGCGCATCGGCACACTTGGTTTACCCGCGCCATACGAGGGCTGTTGATAGGGAAATTGATTCACCAGAAATCCAAGTCGTTGGTAGTACGCTATGCGGCGCGCGGAAATTGCCCCGTGATCTTCCATTTCGGTTTCGGCAATACAAAGTTGCGACGCATGCATGATGTGCCCTAGCACCACGCCCGCCACACCCTGACCGCGGATTGCAGGCAGCGTGGCCAGATGCTCAAGAAATTCAAATTCATCGAACTGCCAACGCGTTATAAATCCGACATAGTGACCGCCCTGCAGAATGGCATCCACCACAAAGCGTGGATCATGCCCAAGTGCAAAGATGCTTTCGCGCCGCTGGTCGCAAGGGAACGATGCCAGATACAAGGAATTGATTTGCATCAACAACGCGTCGCTGGTCTGGTGCACTCGACGCAACGCAATGTGCGGCGCATGATCGTTGTCATCTCGTGCTTCGTGTTTCGTCATAGATCGACAGGCACGGTAGCAGGCTGGCATGAATCGCACCGCGCGTGATCGAAATTCAAATCACAACCCAAGTCTCACCACAATATGCAGGCTCGCATAATGAACACCGCGCGTGATCAAAACATCCACGCAGCTTCGCCGCCAACCACGCATTTTTCTACAGCCACCGATACAAATTTCTTAGTCCGGTCGCGCGCTCGCCCGGTGGAATTTCAACAAAGCCCAGACTGTTGGCGGCGGCAGCGATGTCACCAGAACCTTTGCCTTCGATCAAATGCAATTCGTTGTCTCCGTTGGCACCTACACGCTCGGCGACCAAGCGGTACCACCACATGGAAAGTGTGGCGTCATCGCAGTTGGCGATGCTTCGCTGCTGCGGAGCAAAGTGTTCTGCAGAAAGTCCGGCCAGCGCGCCGAGCATTTCAACAACCAAACGCCGCGCGGTGGTCATCACGGCGACGGGATTTCCAGGCAATCCAAGAATAAGTCGCGCCGCGCATTCACCCTGCGCTGGTCGCACCGCAGCCAACATGGGTCGACCAGGCCGCTGGGGAAGTTTGTGAAAAAGCGTGTGCGCTCCAACACGCGTAACCACCTGCGGAACAAAATCACGATGCCCCATCGACACGCCGCCAGTCAAGATCACCGCATCGGCCTCGCGCATCGCCGCTTCGATCGTTGCAGCGAGTGCGTCGGCATCGTCATGCGCGTGCGTGCGCGAAATAATTTCAATCCATGCCTGCGTGTGAAGCACCGATTCAAGCACTGGTCCATTGCTGTCGCGCACCTGCCACGGTTGCGGTTGCGCATGAGCATGAACCAGCTCATCACCAGTGATCACAATGGCCACACGAACCTTGCGATGCACGCCCACCTGCGCCACGCCAAACGATGCCAATGCGCCAACCGTTGCGGCAGAAATTAAATTACCAGCGGGGGTGATCAACGCCCCACACTTTGCATTTTCACCGCGCACGCGAATGTTGGCGCCTCGAGCTATTGCCAAAGTGGTCACCTTCAGTCGCACACAACCATTCGCATGCTCGACATCTTCATGTCGCACCACGGTGTCGGCGCCAACCGGAATCGCAGCACCAGTCACAATGCGAACAGCGTGATGCGGCGGCATCACAATCGGCGGATGACCGATGCGCGCCTCGCCCATCGCCGCATCTATCACCGGCAAACCTTGCTGCGAAACCATTGCCGCAATATCCGCAATGCGAATCGCGAAACCATCCATCGCGCTTACATCAAGCGCCGGACTGTCGCGGTCAGCGTGCACAGATTGCGCCAGCACGCGCGCGTGCACTTGGTCAAGCGCTCGCAATTCTGTTGGCACTTTCAACAACAGCGCACGCACCGCATCAATCGCCGCGTGTGGCGACGAAAGTGTGGGCGTTGTTGTGGGTGGCGGGGGAGTCAAGGTCATGGTGCATTCAAATTTAAGCCGCGGATTTTAACCACCGTCGAGCACTTCTCAAGTTATAAAAAATATGTCGGGCGCACGCAGACGCACTTGGCACCACTTCTTACGCGACTTCTTACCCCACTTCTTACACTACTTCTTCGTTGCATCGCCGCCGCGTGTCTTCGGGTGCACCTTCTCATACTCGCTAATCATTTTCTTCAAACTCTCCACATACTTCTCGGGTCCACCGGACTCGTAGCCAGTTTTGCCGACCAGCTCCCCGTTTGGAGAGAGAATAATAATCGTGGGATAGCCCTGAATCGCATACTTTTTCGCCAGTTCGTTATTCTGTTTGGCAAGTTTTTCACTTACTTTTTTCTTGCGTGGAAAATCAAGAGTGACGCAAGTCAGATTTTGCTTTGCGTAGTCCTTGAACACAGATTGTTCAAAGACCTCCTTGTCTAACTGAATGCACCAACCACACCAGTCCGAGCCTGTGAAATCAAGCAGCATGTACTGGCCAGTTTTTTTGGCAGTAACCGACGCCTTTGCAAAGTCGGTCTGCCACTCAGCGCCAGTGGCACGCGCACCACACAAGATCACCGCCATCAATCCCATCATCGCGATCCCGGTACGAAGCAGTGTGATCATCACATCTCCTTGAAGTTGTGGTTGAAGCGGCACGCCCCAACACTTTGAATGGGCGCACCACATGCGCTCGTTCAGAGCAAGACTACAAACCACGCAGCGTTGAAACAAACCCAGCCTCACGCGGAACACATGTGGCGATCACAACCACATCTCCGACCTTGGTCAAAAAATTCACTGAGGCATCCTGCGCATCATCTGCCTGACATCGCACAACCAGCGCGCAACCTTGTTCAACATGAAACAGTCGCTCGCCAATGTGCGCGACGACACAGGACAAAGTTGTCGCCGCGAAGAGAATCACACATTCGCCTTGCGCCAGCAGTATTTTTTGCTGGTCGTCTTCGCCAATATTGTGCGTATGCCGCACCACGCGCATGCGTGCATGCCAGCGATCACGGCGCACCATCAAGTTAATGTCATGCACTGAGATTTCATCCCCAGCGTCAGCGCCCTGTACGCCAGACTTCGTATTTCGCAAAGTCACTGGCTCGCCAATCCACGCCTCTTCGCCAGCAAACCGAAAGGCCTCGCCCTCGCGCGGTACTTCAACAAAGCTGCCGTTTGCATCGTTGCTCGCATCGCCGATCGCTTTCACACGCACCCTGTTTAACGCATCATGATGCTGTGCCGAATCATGCAAATCACGCCAATCATGCAAATCATGCGAATCATGCACATCACGCCAATCATGCACATCACGCCGACGCATCATGCGCAAGCCTTCGCCATGCAAACACGCAATGCAGCGATCGACCCCCGCCAACAAACTAAATGGCTCGCGGTTAGTTATGTGCGCCATGCTGAAGCGCCACGACCATGTGCCGTCGACTTCATCTGCATCACTAGCAATTTCAATGGTGCTGCCACGACCATTCTTCCACGCCATTTGTATTTGCTGCGCTGCAGTGATGAATTGCGTGGTCATTGACAAATCCTAACGCACATTATATTTTTACACTATGCAACCAATCGCAACCATATCCCTTTACTTCACACTCGCCCTCTTTTCATGCTCCTGCTCGGCTCTGCAGTTGAAGCATGTCAAAGCCGAGGGCATCCAACCTGGTTGCGCGCGCACTGAATTAACGGCAGGTAATAAGCGCTTTGTTGATGGCGGCATGGACTCCCATGCGTGGCAGCAAGAACGCGTGGTTCACACCGGCGAATTTGGGCAGAGTCCGTCGGTGGGAGTGCTTAGCTGCTCCGACTCGCGTGTGCCAGTGGAAATTATTTTCGACATGGGTGTTGGCGATCTCTTTGTCTCGCGCAGTGCGGGTGGCATTGACAACGCCGAGGCCACCGCAACATTTGAATATGGTTTCAAAGCCCTGGGTATGAATTCGATTCTGGTGCTTGGTCACACCAAGTGCGGCGCGGTGCAGGCCACACTTGATGGCACACCACTTCCAGGAACCATGTCCGTACTTTCGGCAGCGATTTACCCTGCGATTGCGGAGTTGATGAAAAACCCAACAAAGATGTCGGCGAGCGAACTCGCCATAGCCGCGGAAGAGGCGAATACGCGTTGGCAAATGGCGCAAATATTAAAGCGCAGCGCCATACTTCGAGAGGCTGTCACCAAAGGGGAGTTGACTATGTTGTGCGCGATCTACGATGTGAACAGCGGCAGCGTGCGCTTTCTTGACTGATGCTTGACTGATGCTTGACTGATGTCTGATGATGCGTGTGAGTAAAATCGCATCCCCATCATTTATGGACAGGAACCGAAACTAAGCAGCATCAGCGCAATATCAGAGTTGGTGACAAATCCGTCGCCATCAAGATCAGCCGGGCACCCCGCGCATGCTCCAAAATCAAGCAGCGCGAAGGCAATGTCGCTGGCGGTGACTTCGCGATCGCCATCAAGATCTTCTGGGCAATTCGCCGTGCAACCCATATAAAGAGAGCCGCTGCCACTCGCAGTATTCGGGCTACCAAGTCGAATGTAGTAACTGTTGCCTGCGGTCGCGGCAAAGTTTACATAGCTGGTGTTGTTGATGCAGCCGTTGTTGTTGTCATTGCAAGCCACAACAATCGAAGAAGCCGTTGGGCATGAAGCGCCGTCATAGACCGCGATGTTGGTGTCAAAGTTATCGCCGCAGGTGCTTGCGATGCCACCACCAGTGCAGGTGGCGGTGTATTTAAACCACAAATCTTTATTGATCGCAGTTCCACCAGCCGCATTGCAACTTGAAGGAATCGCCAGCGCCGAGTTAGTCGCTCCGCTGGTATCAAAGATTATGACGCCATCAACAATCGTCTTAGCGCCAGTGCATTCATCATTCACCGGAGCCTGTGTGCCAACAAATGCGTCGATATTCATCGCACCCCAACCTGTGACGAAATCCCACTTCACCTTGCAACTTGAAGCCGTGCTTCCGTTCACCGCGGCAGGCAGCGTTCCGTTTGAACCCGAGATCACGTCGTACCACACATCAGTGCGGCCATCTTGCGCGTAGATCACATCCTGTATTCGTCCCAAGCGACGCTTGCCAGCGGTATTTGCAGGCAAGGTCCCAAGGCCAACCATTTTCTGTTCACCGATGCCCAGCATGCCAGCGAATACTGGTGATGAAAAACTTGTTCCAATCGAACTGGTGGTACGCGAACCATTAAAATAGAAGGGAAATGCACCCGTGCTTCCGCCGGAAGCATGAAGCGCAAGGTCGGGGCAAAGCCTGTAGTTCACTGTCGTCGGAACGCCAGTGCCCTTCTGCCATGAAGGCAACTTATTAAATGTCACCGCTTTAGTGCTCCAGCCTCCGCCGCTGCCGCTCCAACCAACTTCGGAGCTGCGCACATTGCCGCTGGTCACTGTGGCAGTTGTTCCACCAACCATAAGCACTTCGGGTTCATAATTTGGATACGAATATGGTTCGAGCGTTGTGCCAGAATCGCCTGATGCGCACATATAGGTGATGCCCTGTGCGGACATGGAAAGATGCTGATTGTGTGCCGAATTTGCAGTGCTGGAGTTCAGATTCCAGCCGTAACTTTCACTGATGACATCCGCCAGATTGTCGTTCACCTCGCGTGTCAGCGCACCAACTAAGTCGTTGTTGCTGTCATAAATATAAAACTCGCAGAGCGGCGCCATTCCAAGCACCATTTGAATGTCCAAGTCGCCTTCGCCATTCGCGGTGCCAGTGCCGAGGCCGCCGCCGATTGTGACAACATGAATATTGCTGTTCGATCCACCGGCTGGAGTCGGCAGTCCGTAATAGCTGTAATACAGCGGCACATTGGTCAGACGAAAGCCGTCAAAGTTGCTAATGGCGAGCGTGCGTCCTTCGCCGCGTTGCAGACCGTTATAGATCGGAGCAGCGTTGTACAAGCCGCGGGTCTGCGTCGGAGTCAGTGCTGTGCGCGGCATTGGTTTGGTGTAAGTTTCAATGCCCGACACATCGATAATGTCGCTGGCAATATCAGCCGGCACTTTCAACACTGTGGATGGGGCGATGAACTCGGTGTTGCCGCCTGGCTCAATAGGTGCGAGAATCGGATCAATTGAATACTTGTCGATCGTAGTGTTGAATGCCGACTCAAATTGCGCAACGGTTCCTTCGCACATTACAGAGAGGCGGTTCTTTGACATCAGCGTCACCGATAAGCCATGCGTCTGTAAATAATCCGAGATCGCTTGTTGGCGTTCTGCTGGCAAACCAAATCGCTGTCCAACTTCTTCAGGCGTGATGAACTTTCGGAAATCCGGACTATGTGGATCACTCACGCTGTTGGCGAAACGCTCCATTGCATCTTGATCAGCAAAGGGCAGACTGACCGTGGCAGACATCTTTGTCGATGCAAGTGCATGACCAAGTCGTGTTGATGGAACACGCTCTGGCACCGGGGTGATTTCAAGTTCCATGTGTAGTTGCTGCACATCGACAACAGCATCCACCGCAAGCGCGAGGCCACTGTTGACTGTGTTGGCTGACAACTGATTGCCAGCGAAAGAGCAGGCGGCAACGGCTACAACAGCCGACGCTACGAATTGGAAGCGGTGGTTCATCCGTGGGGTCCTTTGTTTAACAGTGAAGATTCTGAATGATGGAAACTAACCCAAAATAGCATTTTTACAACAAATAAACATGGATTTGAAATTAAAGACAATTAATCCGTTAATACCAATGTCTCTGTAAGATCCTGTAACCATTTTAGATTGTTCAGGATTGAATCCGCGCCGTGGGTGGGTCGTTGATGTGGGTCGTTGATGTGGCCTAAGCATTCCATGAGTTTGACGCTTTCGATCATGCAACTGCCCATCGATATGAACTCACTTGAGCAGGCGAAAAAATCTTTTTTTATGATTCATGCCATTCACTTGCCGCGGTCGAAGAAGCGCAGGCTGCATTGTGTTTCGCAGCCACCGTACAACTTAAGTTTCCAAAAAAGCAACGCAGAAGCGCGCAGGTTTACGCAGCCTTACGCAGGTTTACACAGCCTTACGCAGGTTTACACAGGCTTACGCAGGTTTACGCAGCCTTCTGCAGATTTTCCAGCGCTGCATGAAGATTCGTATGCCTGATCGCAACTCATCGGATCGTTTGCGCTGAAGTGCCTCGAGCGGATTTGGAATGTTCGCCCTTGCAGTGGTGAGTTTGGAATACGCCATCGAGCGCTCAGGACTGGTGGCGGAACCAACGACTGTCGGAGGTCGTTGGAACCGCTACCTTTCTCAGATGGCGAAGGCATACACACCAGGTTTGAAAGTGACTGGGCACGGCGTGCATCGCGCGCGCCGTGTTTTGCCGACGCAGGGCGAGGTGCGAGTCTCGGTTGGCGACCGCGTAGAAGGCAGCACGGTGATCGCGCAGACGCATCTTGAAGGCGATGTAACACCGATGAAGGTGGCCAACTTGCTCGCCTGTCAGCCCTGCGATTTGCAAGCGTTGATGCTGAAAAAAGTCGGCGAACCAGTGATGAAAGATGAACCGATCGCGCGCAGCAAGGGCCTGTTCGGCATGATGAAAACCGAGGTGAAATGCGCGGCCACAGGAACGATTGAAAGCGTCAGCGAAGCCAGCGGTTTGGTGCTGATCCGCGGCGCGCAGCAGCCGGTGCAGGTATTGGCTCACATTCCTGGTTGCGTGGTGGAAGTGTTGCTGGGCGAGGGTGCGGTGATCGAAACCGGAGCCGCGTTTGTACAAGGCATCTTTGGTGTGGGCGGCGAGGCGCGCGGGTCATTGGCATTCGCATGTCGCGCACCCGAAGAAGAATTGCACGAGGACTTGATTACGCCGCAGATGCAAGGATGCGTGATCATCGGTGGCGCGCGCATGACGGCGACGGCGATCGCGCGCGCGAAACAAGTCGGCGCGGCGGCGGTGGTCAGTGGCGGCATCGACGACTCCGATCTTCGCGACTTTCTTGGCTACGACCTTGGCGTGGCAATCACTGGCAGCGAGAAGTGCGGGCTTACGCTGATCGTGACCGAGGGTTTTGGCGAGATCGCGATGGCGCGGCGCACCTTCGAATTATTGTCGTTGCATGAAGGTCGGCAAGCGTGCGTGAACGGCGCGACGCAGATTCGCGCGGGTGTGATGCGCCCCGAGATTGTGATTCCGCTTGATGGACCTATGCAAACGCAATCGAGTGCATCGGTGGATGGCGAACTGGTGATGGGTTCAATGGTGCGAATTATTCGAGACCCACACTTTGGTTTGATCGGCAAAGTCGCGGCGATTCCCGAGCGTCCCGCGATTCTTGACAGCGGCAGCAAGGCGCGTGTGCTTGAAGTTTTACTTGAGCGCGGCGGCACGGTGACAGTGCCTCGAGCCAATGTAGAACGCATCGAAGCATGAGTTGCGGCTACATTGCAAAGATGCACCGCGATCGAGTGACGCTGCGATTTCGCTCAAGACCAAGATGGTGGACAGCGGTGGTGCTTGGTGCGTGCATAGGTTTCGCCAAAGCAGCGGCAGGACAGGTGGCGCAGCACCCCGCGCAACCTGCGGCGATTTCACAGACTGCATTGCAGGCGGCGCAACCTGCCCCAACGCTCTTGAAAGAATCGCGTCTTCCTTTGTTCACTTGGATTCTTGGTATTGCGATTGCCACCACCATCTTTGTCGCGCGCGCACGCGGCGGCAAGCCTCCAACTATTCGTCGCATCGCTGCGCTTGAGGCCGTGGATGAGGCCGTGGGTCGCGCGACTGAAATGGGTCGTCCCATTTTATTTATTCCAGGCATTCAAGACATGGACAACATTCAAACTGTGGCCGGCATCACCATGCTTGGTCGCGTTGCCAAGACCGCCGCCGAATATGACGCGGTGATCGAGGCGCCGACCAGTCGCTCACTGGTGATGGAAGCGGCGCGTGATGCGGTGCAAGCAAGTTGCCTGGCCGCTGGTCGCCCCGATGCATTTCAACCCGATCGCATCAACTACATCACTGACGAGCAGTTTGGTTACGCCGCGTATGTCGGTGGAAAAATGATGCGCGAGAAACCTGCCGCGTGTTTTTACATGGGCTGCTTCTTCGCAGAAAGTCTTATCTTTGCCGAGAACGGCAACGCGATCGGCGCTATTCAAATTGCTGGCACCGCCGAGAGCAGCCAGTTGCCATTCTTCGTCGCGGCCTGCGACTACACGCTGATTGGCGAAGAATTTTTTGCCGCCAGCGCCTATCTCAGCGGCGAGCCTGATCAATTGGGAACGCTGCAGGCGCAAGATGCGACGAAGCTTGCGATTCTTATGTTTATCGTTGCCGGCACCCTTGCCGCCACGATCGCCGCAGTAATGCCCAGCGCAGATTTTTTCGCGAAAACATCGGCATTCCTTCAACGAGCCATGGGAAATTAAACGATGACATTGCGACGCATGATTCCAATGTGGATCGCCGTGATCGGTGGCTTCGTGATGTTGCTCAGCGCTTTCGTGCGGCCGATCGAGGGCATCGGCGAAAATTTTGCAGATGCATTTAATGTGATCGCGGCGATTGCGGTTGCATTGGGCGCGGGCAGCTTGCTGAAGGTGAATCTTTCCAAGATCAGTCGACGCGAGGCGGGCTGGGGCTTCGCCGGTGTCATCCTGATCACCTTCGCCATCACATTGATCGTTGGCTTGTTGAAGATCGGCGTGCATCCAAGCCACGATTTTCCCGCTGCGCTTTTTAGTGGCAAGCAAGAGACCGCGGATTCGCCCTTCGGTTGGCTCTATGAATACGCCATGGTGCCGTTGACCAGCACCATGTTCGCGTTGCTGGCTTTTTATGTTGCCAGCGCTGCGTTTCGCGCGTTTCGCGCCAAGAATGTGGAGGCAGTGTTGCTGCTTGTCACCGCCTTTATCGTGTTGCTTGGACGAACATTCGCCGGCGTGGTGCTCACTGGGTGGTTGCCTGATTGGGCCAGCGGTTTGCGCTTTGAAAATCTAAGCGTGTATGTGATGCAAGTTTTTAACACCGCGGGCAATCGCGCCATCATCATCGGCATCGCATTGGGTGTGGCGGCGACCAGCTTGCGCATTCTTCTTGGTGTGGATCGAAGTTGGATGGGTGGAGGAGACAGCGCATGAACCTGCTCAAAGTGCTTGATGCAATCGATCGACGCTGGGTCTTTTTATGGATGGGGCTCGCGGTCGCCGTTCCGATTTTGTGGATCGGTCTCACGGGTCGAACATTTCCCGAGACCCCAACGCCAGCCGCGCGCGCTGTGTATGAAGCCATCGACAGTTTGCCCACGGGCAGTTTGGTGTTGTTCGCCTTTGACTATGACCCAGCGAGCAGCGGCGAGTTGCAACCGATGTCCACAAGTTTGTTGCGCCAGTGCGCGGCGAAGGGTCATCGCATCGTGTGCATCGCGCTGTGGCCACTGGGCGGAAATCTTGCGCAAGAGACCATCACCAATGTCATTCGCGAGGATTATCCAAATATGCGCGAGGGTGTGGACTTTGTAAACCTTGGATATCAAGCCGGCAACGAGGGCGTGATGAAGGTGGCGCTGACCGATTTTATCAAAGCATTTCCAGTGGATAGTCGGGGTCAAGCCGCGTCGAAAATTGAGATGTTGCGCGGCGTCAAGAGAGTCTCTGATTTTCCATTGTTGATTAATGTCAGTGCCGGTTATCCCGGCAACAAGGAATGGATTCAGTATGTGATCACTTCAAGCGAAGGCAAGATGAAGATGGTCGCTGGTTGCACCGGCGTGCAGGCTCCGCAGATGTATCCCTATTACCCGGCGCAACTCGCGGGCTTGCTTGGCGCGATTAAGGGAGCGGCGGAATATGAAAGCCTGGTCAATCAATCGATCGGTGGAATTGCGCCGCCAAAATATCTTGAGGCGCAGCGCCGCATGGCTCCACAACTTTTCGGTCATCTGTTGATGGTGCTGCTGATCATTGTGGGAAATATTATTTTCTTTGCGAACAAGCGCGGGGACTTGCGATGAATCGTCAACGCATCACATGGTTGGTGATCGGATTGATATTCGTGGCCATGTTGGTTGCGCGCGCAACGACCGGGCAGGGCATCGGCCGCGTGTATGTGAAGCGCGAACAGATTGCGCTTGCACAGGTTGCGTTGGCGGGCGCGGCGGCGACTTCAGCGCAAGCAGTTCAACCGCTGCCGGTGGGCGCGGGGGTGAAATCTGAAATTTCAAATAGTGCCAATAATGCCTTCATTCCTGCTGACAATCAAGCATGGGAAAGTGTGCCGCTTGCCAAGGCCACACGCGCATGGGTGGAGTGGAATCAAGTTCCGCCCAAAGAATATTTTGTAGCGCAGGCCACAGATCCAACGCAAACGCAGATCGTACTTTCATGGCCGCGCACCATCGGCTTGTGGCTGGCAGCCTTCTTCACCCTTGCCATCTTCAGCTTTTTGTATGCCGACAATATTTTCTACAAGTTCGCCGAAGCCACGGTGATCGGAGTCAGCGCCGGCTACTGGATGGTGATCGGTTTCTGGGACACGCTGATTCCAAAACTTTTCGGCGCGTTGACACCTGAATATGTGATGCAACTGGTGCAGCCCACCTTGCAACCAACACCCATGTCGCAGAAAATCAGCATGTGGTTCGCATTGATTCTTGGCGTGATGATGCTGTGGCGTCTGGCACCACGAGGTGGATGGATCGCTGCGTGGCCACTGGCCTTCATCGTGGGTGTGACCGCGGGCTTAAAAATTGTCAGCCATGTGGAGAGCGACTTAATGGCGCAGACTGTTGCGTCGATGAAGCCAGTGGTGCAATTGGTTCCAGCGGTCGCGGGCGGCACCGATTGGTACGCCAGCATCTGGGCCACGCTCGCCAACGCGTTGGTACTTGTCGGTGTGATCTGCACGCTGGTGTATTTTCTTTTCAGCGTGCAACACAAGGGCGTGGTCGGCGCGACGGCCCGCGTGGGTGTGTGGTATCTGATGATCACCTTCGGCGCGGCCTTCGGTTTCACCGTGATGGGGCGCATTGCATTGCTCGCGGCGCGCTTCGAGTTTCTCTTTGATGATTGGTTGTGGCTGATTGATCCGAATCATCTGCGTAGTTAGATGGCGCAGCCGTCGGGCGACGGCGGTTGGTGAAGCACGCGCGCAATCTGAAAAATCTTCTGGAAAAAAGGCAGTCTTCTTTCGAGTTGGCTTCGACAGGGTTTACAAACCGCTGTTGACGGAGCGTTCCGTCTGGATATGAAGGATTGACTGAAATACGAAAGAGAAGGAGAAAAGTATGCAACGAAATAATCGTGGCGTGGTCGCGGCCCTTGTAGGTGCGGCCAGTCTGTGGCTGTGCGCTTGTTCAGCCAAGGCGGATGTAGTGGCAAGTTGGAATTTCAACACACTTACAAGCACAGTGCCCGCGACTCTGCAAGCGGATGGCGGCGCGGGGGTGGCGAAGTTCGCGGAATTCACCAGTGGTGTCAGCACGCTCACCGGCACCGATGTGAATGCGGTGGTCGGTGACTTGGCGGGGCAAGCGCTCACCATCACTGGATCAAGTCAGAATGGAAAGGGAGTGGTTTTCGAGTTAAACACCACCGGCATGATGCAACTTTCAATCAGCATGGCGGCGCGTCGCAGCGCCAGTGGTTTCAGCGCAACCACGATCGATGTGTGGAACGGTGATACCTGGCAACACGCGGCAAGTTTTGATGCCAGCACGACACAGTGGCAACAGCATCAATTTAGTCTGGCGCAATTTGCATTTATGAATAATGCATCGGTCAAAGTGCGTCTGCTTGTTGAAGGCGCGACCAGCGGCAGCGGCAACATTCGCTTCGACAATCTTCGCTTCGAAGCGGTGCCGGTGCCTGGCCCCGGGGGTGCGGCGGTGATCGGCGCTGCGAGCATTGCGCTTTCCACTCGACGCGCGGCGCGTGGCGAGAAAGCATCCGACGGCGTGCGGGTTGCGCCAGCGGTGGTGGTGAAGCCAATCAAAAAAGGTGGGGTCGTAAAGCCTGTAACAGCGCCAGCCAACAGGTTGGTGGATCAATCGAAGTACGGTGGTTCAACAAAGCCCGCGAACACTGATGGTTTGTTCGCGCCTTTGGGAATGCGTCCAGCTTTCGGAGGTCAGTCGGCGGCGCCGGTTTCATCGCCATCCACACCTTCCGCGGCGACCGTATCGCCACCAAAGGCGGGGCGTTCGTCGCGGGGCTCGGACTGACGCGAAAGTTTCACGGCCAATTCGATCGCAGCTTTCATGCTGTTTGGACTGGCGATATTTTGGTTCGCGATTCCAAAAGCGGTGCCATGATCAGGACTGGTGCGCACAATGCTTAGGCCCACCGTCACATTCACCGCTCGATCGAAGCCGAGCAACTTCACCGGTATTAAACCCTGGTCGTGGTACATAGCCACCACCAGATCCCACTTTCCTGCGGCGGCATCTATGAAAATAGTGTCGCCAGGAAATGGACCGTGCGCGTCGATGCCAGCACTGCGCGCCATCTCGATGGCGGGTGTGATCACGCGCCGCTCCTCGTCTCCGAACATGCCGTTTTCACCGGCGTGGGGATTCAGTCCGCACACTGCCACTCGCGGATTTTCGATGCCAAGCCGTCGGCAATACGCCGCGCCAAGATCGATCGGATCGAAGACTCGGCCGATGGTGAGCAAGTTTCGAATGTCCATAAGCGGCACATGCGCGGTGGCAAGCGCGACGCGAAGTCGCGGGCTTTCAAAGAGCATCGCGTGGTGGTTGCATTTGCAACGCGCGGCGAAAAGTTCGGTGTGCCCTGGCCAGCGAAAGCCCGCCATGCTCCAACTTTCCTTGGCGATCGGTCCGGTCACCACCGCATCCACGCGGCGCGGATCGCCCATGGGTCGCAACGCGTCGGTGATTGCATCTTCGACAAATGCCTTGGAAAGCATGCCGCCGGCGCGACTGGCAGCGTGTTCGCGCGTCAACGCATCTTCGTGACCATAGTCGATCACCGTGGGTTCACTCGACACACCGCGTTGATTCGCAAGGCTCTCTTTCGCCACACGAAACCACAACGCACGCAGACCGGCGCGTTCGGCAGCGTCGACCAAAAGTTGGTTCTGCCCATAAATCACAAAGCGCGCAAGCCGCGCGATGGCTGGATCGCAGACCGCTTTCGCAACAACCTCTGGCCCAATGCCCATCGGATCGCCCATGGTGATCGCGATCACCGGCGGCTGGGCTCGGGCGTTGTTGGCATTGTTGGATGCGGAATTCGGCACGACCTAATACTAGAGTCTGCGCCGCGAAAAACACCATGCAAGTGCGATCAATATCGTTACTACTTTTTCAGTGCATTTGCAGAATAAACCCAAGGTTTTAATTGCGTTTGATTTAATGAAACCCCATGCCGTGTGGGGTGAGAACTCACCGAATCCGCCCACGCCATTTACAATTTCAATTCGCAGTGCGAAAACTTGCCACGGGGGTTGGATTACCAGCTGTTGCGTTGATTTCACCATCGTTCATAACCCCATGCCATTATTTTTTCCAACCCGCACCAGGCATTGGCCGCGTGCGCGGCGCGTTCACCAAGCCATCTGGGTTGCCTCCGCGAAAACCCTTCGCCCAAATAAATATTTCCACACTCTCCGCGCGGCTGGCCTTGGGTTTGCTGGCATGCGCCTCCGCGAACATGCCCTGTGCGCGCTTGAGCAATTCAGGAAATTCACCGCCTTCAAAAACTTTCATCACCAAGATGCCACGCGGTCGCAACCACAGCTCGCATCGGTCGAGCAGCGTGTTGCACAGACGGCAACTCACCGCGGCATCGGCCATCGGAACGCCGGAAGTGTTGGGCGCCATGTCCGAAATAATCGCGTCGAACATTTCGCCGCCGAGGGTTTCAAGTGTGATCTCGCAGAGATCGGCCTGATGCAGCCGCACATTGTCGGCCAGCCCGCGCGCATCGATCGCCTGCAAATCCACCGCCTGTACAGAGCCGCGGTCACCCACAAGTTTCGACGCCACTTGCGTCCAACTTCCTGGCGCGGCGCCGACATCCAGCACGCGGTCGCCGCGGCGAAGCAGTCGAAAGCGCTGGTCAAGTTCCAGCAATTTGTAGACGCTTCGAGCGCGGTAGCCCTCTTGCTTGGCACGCTTAAAGAAATGGTCCTGTACTTCTTTCATGCGCTTGCACCACCATGCGCGAATTGTGTGCGCGAGGATTTCACGGACGAATAAAGGTGCCGGTGTCATGCGGATCTTCCACGATCACTACATATATGTCGCCATCGCTCACGCGCATCACGATGGGATTGGTGCCGCCATTTAAAGTACTGACAAGCGAATTGTGATCGTTGCGCGGATCGACCGCGATCCAGCGACCATAGCGCGCGAACACATGCATCTCGCCACCGATCGTCTCGCAATCAAAGGCGCCGCTGGATTCGCCGCGCACGATCCACTCCACATCGCCATCTTTGCACTCGATGGTGCAGGGCTCGGTGATGGGCCAGGGGGTGAGCATGCGCACATCGCCAAATGTCGTTTTTACATTCACGCCGCCGCGATTGTCCACCACCAGCACGCGTCCATGATCGGTGACCACATTCACCCGTCCAAGTCTGGGGGTGTCGATTTCAATTTCACACTGAATAAACCAAGCCTTATGATTGTCGGTGTTCAGCGTCACTTCAAGCAGACGCGAACCATCGGTTTGTGGCTTCATCTGCGCTGACCATTTCATCTGATCCAGTTCATTGTTCACGCTGTAGCCGCCCTGCACAATCGCGTGCGGGCGAAGACGCACAGTGGTTTCACCAGTCACCTCTTTGCGCGAGCCGCGGACAAATACCGCGCCTTGCATATTTTTTACAGACACATGCACCAGACCATCGGCCTCAGGAAATGTAAGGTTCTGAACTTCGCCGGTTGGACCAAGCAACCCATGGCCGCTTTCGCGCAGAAAGCGATCGACATGGCGCTCAAATGGCGAGTTACCTTCACAGGCGGCAAGGCTCACCAGTAGTAACGCAAGCAGGGCAAAGAAATGAATGTGCAAGCTTCGGAGAGTCATCTTGATTTATTCTAGCGATTAACATCAGGCACTCATGCGACGCACACTCACCGCGCTTGTCTTGTTGATGCTTCCGCGCGCGACACTGTTCGCTGCGGATGTCGCCGTGGTGCAATTGCCGTTGCAACACGCGGCGTTGCTTGCGTTGGGTTCCACATCGGGACGCATCGTGATCTTTCTTAAAAGCACCCGCTCACGCGAGCGTGGCGATCCATCCGATGGTCCGTTCTTCAGCGATCCGCAGCCTATTTACAGTGTTTCTGTTGCGGGCTTGCAAGCTGGCGTGCCGATTGAAATTGGTGGAGAAGCCGTCGCCTGGCCGCGGCCACTGCATGAACTCAAGGGAACATTTTTAGCGCAAGCTGTGTTTAAGCGCAGTCGCGATGAAGGCGGCGTGCTTGCCCCCGGCAATTTGCTCAGCGATGTGGTCGAAGTCACGCTGCACGCCGATGCCGATGATCGCCTTGAATTTAATTTTACAAGTGCGGTACCGGCGATGAATCTTGGTGATCATGGTGATCATGGTGATCGTGCGAATCAGGGTGATCGTATAAATCAGACTGCGCAAGGTAATCGTCGTGAGCATGCCGATTTTGTCGACGACTCCGGCATCGTGTGGATCGACCAGCCAAGCCCCATGCTTACGCAAGCCACCGGACGCATGGTGCGACATCGCGCTGCGGTGGTGTTGCCGCTGGGCTATCACGATGTCAATTTTGCGCGACGCATCTGGCCCACCATTTATGTGATCCCTGGTTTTGGTGGACGCATGACCGCGGCATTGGATATGCAGCGCACCCTGTCCAGGCCAGAAAGCGCGGTGCTGATTCCGCAGGCGGTCTATGTGTTTCTGGATCCTGAAGGTTGCTTCGGTCATCATGGTTTTGCCGACAGCGCGGTGAACGGTCCGCGTGGCGCAGCGTTGGTGCAGGAATTGATTCCACTTCTTGAGAATCGATTTCGTCTGATCAAGCGACCCGAGGCGCGGTTGCTCACTGGCCATTCGAGCGGCGGTTGGAGTTCACTGTGGCTGCAACTTACGAACCCCGATTTTTTTGGCGGGTGTTGGAGCAGCTCGCCAGACCCCGTTGATTTCAGCGCTTTTCAGCAGAACGATCTCTATCACGATGCAAATTTATTTGTGGATGCACAGGGCGAGCCGCGCGCAAGTTTTCGAAGGCCGATCGGTGGGCTTGAAAAAATAATGATGACCGTGCAAGAAGAAGTTGGAATGGAGCACGCCATCGATCCCAACGGCGGCAGCGGTCAGCAATGGGACGCGTGGTGCGCGATGTTCAGCAGCCCCGATGCGAAGACCGGAATGCCAATGCCCCTCGCTGATGCGACCACGGGCGTTATGGATCATCAGTTGGTGCAGGATTCGTGGTCTGCTTATGACATCTCGCGATTGATTGAGCGCCGTTGGAGCAGACTCGATCCGGTGTTGCGCGATAAGGTGCATCTGCTCGTTGGAGAGCGTGACAGTTTTTATCTTGAACGCGCCGTAAAATTATTGAAGGCGAAGATCGAGGCGCTACGCAAGGCGACAGCGGATATTTCGCAGTCACGCGGCGGATCCGAACCACAAACAGTTTCGACCGCGGCGGGGGTTGTGCCGGCAGCACCGACATCTGCAGCAACACCAGCAACACCAGCAACACCAGCAACACCAGCAACACCAGCAACACCAGCAACACCAGCAACACCAGCAACACCCACACTCGACCACGGCTTCATCGAGATCATCCCTAAAGCCACGCACGACACCGCCGCCGTGATCGCTCGCGCGCGATTTGCCTTGGATATAAAGGCGTATCTGAAGCGAATCGGTTTGCAGGATGAGCGCATCACGCCGTAGATCACCCGCGCGCTTCGCTGCAGATTTCTGCCAACTTCTGCAGCCATTAGTATTCATCTCTATGAGCAACGAAGCCAAGCCACTTGTCGGCGTGATCATGGGAAGCCAGAGCGACTGGGAGACCATGCAGCACACCGCGGCGATGCTTGCGAAGTTGGGCGTGCCCCACGAGACCCGTGTGATCAGCGCGCATCGCACACCAGATCTTTTATTTGAATACGCATCCACCGCCGCAGCGCGCGGACTTCGCGTCATTATCGCGGGCGCGGGCGGAGCAGCGCATTTGCCCGGTATGTGCGCAAGTAAAACGCTGGTGCCGGTGCTTGGTGTACCGGTGATGTCCACTGCGATGCAGGGAGTCGATTCGGTGCTCTCAATTTTGCAGATGCCCGCGGGCGTTCCAGTGGGAACCCTTGCAATTGGAAAAGCGGGCGCGGAAAATGCCGCGCTGCTTGCCACCGCAATTCTGGCGCACGATCATCCTGCGTTCGCGGCGGCGCTTGCAAGCGACCGCGCCTCGCGCACGCACGCGGTGTTGTCGAATCCCGATCCTTCCAAGGCCACCGCATGAAGATCGGCGTGTTGGGAGCAGGTCAACTGGGTCGCATGTTGGCGCAGGCCGGTGCGCCACTAGGCATGTCGTTTCGATTTCTTACGCCTTCGCCCGAGACATGCGTGCAAGGCCTGGGTGAATGCATGCACGGCGATTTGAATGATAAGAAGTTGTTGGATGTCTTCGCGCAGCAACTCGACGCAGTCACTTTCGAGTGGGAAAATGTTCCGCTGAACACCATCGAGCACCTCGCGCGCCATCTTCCAGTTCGACCAGGCGCCAACAGCTTGCAATGTGCGCAGGATCGCATCCGCGAAAAACAATTTTTTCGTGAGTGCGGTTTACTGGTGCAGGCCTTCGCACCAGTCGACGCCGCCCGCGATTTTCAAGCGGCTTTGCATGCGGTTTCACTGCCCGCAATGTTGAAGACCAGGCGCATGGGCTACGACGGCAAGGGCCAAGCAAAAATACTTTCACGCGAGGCGCTTGCACCAGCCTTTCAAGCGCTGGGTTCGGTGCCCTGCATTCTCGAAGCCCTTGTTCCATTTGAAAGCGAGATCAGCCTCATCGCCGTGCGCGCACTTGATGCCGCGCACCACCAAGACATTCGATTTTGGAGCGCCTGCCGCAACCAACATCGTGATGGAATCCTTGATCGCACCATCGCCCCCGCGTCTGGCATTCCCGACTCGGCGATTCATCGGGCGCATGAAGGTGTGCGTGCGTTGCTCGAACGGCTTGGGCACGAGGGCGTGTTGTGCGTGGAATTTTTCCTCTGCCGCGGCGAATTGATCGCCAATGAAATGGCGCCGCGTGTTCACAACAGCGGTCACTGGACGATCGAGGGTGCGCGCACAAGTCAATTTGAAAATCACCTTCGCGCTATGGCGCGCATGCCGCTGGGTTCCACCGAATCACTGGCCGTATCGGTGATGCAAAATCTTGTCGGTGACATTGCCACACCCGATGCGCCGCTGCCAGCGGGTACGCATCTGCATCTCTATGGAAAAACTCCGCGCGCCGAAAGAAAACTGGGCCACCTTACTTCGGTGGCCCAGCATGAATCGATCGCACTATCACAAGCCGACGTAGCCTTCGCCGCATTACGGGGTCAACTGGCCTCAGAACGCGGATGAGCTTTGTCATACGCCTCGCGCATGCGTCCCGCGGTGAGATGTGTGTACACCTGCGTGCTGCTGAGGCTTTGATGTCCAAGCAATTCCTGCACACTGCGAAGATCAGCGCCGTTGTCCAGCATGTGCGTTGCGAAACTATGTCGAATGGTGTGCGGGCTGATGTCTGGATCAAGGCCAACCTTCACCAAATACGATGCGACTTTTCTACGCACCGATCGTGTGCTGAGACGCGTTCCATTCTTGTTCACAAACAGCGGGGCTGAGGCGCCTGATGGCAACGAAGACTTGTGAATTTCAATCAGTTTCAGATAGGCGCGGATCGCCAACAACGCATGGCCACCCAACGGCGCGATGCGCTCGCGCTTTCCCTTGCCGCGAATTTGCACGCTGGATTCTTTTTCACCGGCGTCTTTCACATCGCCGCGATTCAGACCGACCACTTCGCTTACGCGCATGCCGGTCGAATACAACGACTCCAAAATCGCGCGGTCGCGGGATCCAAGCAAGTCGCTGCTATCCGGCGCGGCCAGCAAACGCTCGATCTGATCCACGGTGATCGCCTTGGGCAATCGCTTGGGTTGCTTAGGCGAGCGGATGAGCGTCATCGGATTGGTGTTGGTCAGTCCCACGCGCTCCATCCACTTGTGGAAGGATCGCATCGTGGCGATTTTGCGCGACATGGTCGCGAGCGAATATTTTAGATCGCTTAGGCTTGCCAAAAAGCCGCGGATGGTTTCCACATTGCATGCAAGTATTCGACTCGTCACCGTGCGTCCGGCGCCGTCGCCCTTGGGCGAATCAAGCGCGCTCTTTTCCATGGGCATCAAAATATCCAAGCCGCCTTCGTGAGCGAGAAAGTCCATGTACTGGCGAAGATCCAAGCCATAGCAGCGACCCGTGTAGGGGCTGAAGTGGCGCTCGTCAGAGAGATATGCGACGAAACGGGCGATGATTGGGATGTTTTTGTCCATAGATTGTTTCCTTATAAAGACTGCGGTCGCTTATTTTGTTGTCGATCGTGGAAAGTAGAGTTTCTTATCAGCCACCAACTTCGGATTTAGATTGCTACTTGTGAAATGAGATCTCTAAAATTTGACATATATTTTCGGACTACATGGTGATGTCGGCTTGCTTTAGTAAGTTCCTATAAAAGTGACCGAACATAGATTAAATAGAATATTAAGTCCTATAATATTGTATGCAGAAATAGTCCAGGTGGGTGCGGGCGGGTTTCTTGTATGCTCTTCGATCCTCGGTTGCGTAGCTCAGTTGGTAGAGCAGCCGGCTTTTAACCGGCAGGTCCTGGGTTCAAGTCCCAGCGCAATCATGAATATTTTGGCTCCTCGAATCGCTCCCTAAATCTCCACAATGTTTGTACTCCATGCGAATTGGTATCAACATGCTCTGCATGTTTGGGCAGAATCAGGTGACGCGTATCGAGCGGGCAACGCGACGGCTGCGGTTGCTGCGGATCAACTTGCGACCCACGCATTCATAGCAACGCTTGAACAAGTGAAGCAGGCCGCTGCACACGCAGGGCTTTCACTTGAAGGCGCGAGCGCATCAGTGCTTCCGTTGGTGCTTCCCTTCGAGCACGATCGTCCATCGCCAAGTGATCGCTTGATCGCGGATCTTGGGCTGTCTCTTGAAACCGATCGCGATCTTCGACTGGAGGCTTGCGAAATTCAAACACTGGCGCTGCCTGCGCATCAAGTGTTGGCGTCGTTGCTTGCCTATGAATCAAAGTGGAATGGTGAGGATCATCAGACTGGACACGAACTTCGATTTTGGTGCGCAGCCGCACGATTTGCCCTTGAATTGATTGAAGATCAGCGCGTGGTGCCCACCGTGCAGCAAGATCGCAGCGGTCGCATGGATGCGCATTGGCGCCCATGGCTTAGCGACGCCGGCACCGCTGAGAAAGCCGCCACGCTGCTTACCGCGATGCCTCCACTGTGTCGCTCGGTTGCCGACAACACCGAGGCCGATGGTTGGGCGGTGCTTGAAAATTTTCTTGGCGCGTGCGTTGACAGTTTTGTTCGCGGCGTGATGGTGCAGGAAAATTATCTAGAGTCCATCGAAGACCGCGACGCATCCACCGACGCGCATGTCGCGTGGTTGCGCGGCTTGCTTGATCAAGAGAGCAATGTTCCACAAGCGCACGCTGGCGATGTAAGTCTGGTTCGCGGCGCGCGTCAGTGGCTTGGACTGCTTGAAGATATTGGCGAAGGTCGACCGATGCGATTGCTGCTTGAATTAATCGAGCCACTGCCAACACTCTTCGCCGCCGAAGATGGTGAAGAGGATCACCATCAATGGCGCTTGGCGTTTAGTTTGATCACCACCGACGAGCCCGCCACCGTGATCGACGCGGAAACAGTGTGGAAACAGGCTGCTGGCAAGGGCGGATCGAAAAATGGCGCGGAAAAAACTGCAGGGCTGTTGCTGAGCGAACTTGCGCGCGCCTCTCGCATCTGGCCAAAGTTTGAAGATGCTCTTGAAGAAACTTCGCCCACAGGTTTGGATCTCACCACCAGTGAGGCCTACGCGTTCTTGCGCGAGATTCGTCCAGTGATCGAGGAGACTGGCGTGAAGTGTCTGGTACCCGATTGGTGGTCGCAGGCACATTCACGGGTTGGCGCGCGCTTGTTGATTGACGGCGACACGCCCGATGGCATGATGGTGCCGGCGGGTGATGGTCGTCGCGGAGGATTTGGTTTACACAGCGTTGTGAATTACGCCTGGCAAATTGCGCTGGGCGATCAACCGCTTTCCATCGAAGCCTTCGAAGCATTGGCCAAGAAAAGCAGTCCGTTGGTGCGCTTGAATGGTCGTTGGGTTGAGGTGCGCCGTGAAGATCTTGATCATGGCTTGAAATTTCTTAAGCAACATCCCGGTGGTCGCATGACTCTGCTTGAAGCGATGCGCTTGGCGCACGGCGCCGCGGAGGATGCCAAGGGCCTTCCAATTCTTGGCATGGATGCAACGGGCTGGGTCGCTGAAATTTTCGGTCCCACTCACGCCTCCGAGCGACTGGACATGGTTGTGCAGCCCAAGCTTTTTCAAGGCACGCTGCGTCCCTATCAGTTGGCGGGCCTCAGTTGGCTTGCGTTTCTTGATCGCTACGGACTTGGCGCGTGTTTGGCCGACGACATGGGGCTTGGAAAAACAATTCAGTTGATTGCACTGATGCAGCATGAACGCGAGCGCGCACCCGAAGGTGAACGCGTCGGCACCACGCTGTTGGTCTGTCCAATGAGCGTGCTTGGAAACTGGCACCGCGAGCTCACGCGTTTCGCACCGGAGTTAACGGTGCATCTGCATCACGGCCTGGATCGTCCGCAGGGCGACGCGTTGGCAGAGATTGTGGCCAAGGTTGATGTCGTGATTACCACCTACGCGCTGGTTGCCCGCGACAAAGAGGCGATGGAGAAAATTCAGTGGCGTCGCGTGGCTCTTGATGAGGCGCAGCACATCAAAAATCCGCCGACCAAGCAGACCGCCGCCATTCGCTCGTTGAAATCCGGGCACCGCGTTGCGCTGACAGGCACGCCGGTTGAAAATCGTCTCACCGAACTCTGGTCGATCATGGAATTCTGCACGCCTGGATATCTCGGCTCGATGGGTGATTTCCGCCGACGCTTCGCCGTGCCGATCGAGCGTCATCGCGACAAGGATCGCGCCGAACGCCTGCGCAATTTGGTGAAGCCATTTATTTTGCGGCGACTGAAGACCGATTTGAATGTGATCAGCGATCTGCCCTCGTTGGTGGAGACCCGTCAGCACATTCCACTGACAGGCGAGCAAGCCACGCTGTATGACCAAGTGGTCGAAGAGATGCTTGCGAAAGTGGATCGCTCCGAAGGTCTTCGCCGCCGCGGCTTGGTGCTTAGCGCGTTGGTGAAGTTGAAACAGATTTGCAATCATCCCGCTCATTATTTGCGCGAAGTCGCCTCGCCCTCGCCGGTGGATCCGGTGGCGCGTGAAGCCATCGAGAACGCCGCCGAAAGTCTCGGCGAAGTCGCCGTAAATCTTGGCGATAAGGGTCGGCCACTTTCAGCGCGTAGCGGCAAAAGTATTCGCTTGATGCAGATGCTTGAAGAGGTGGTCGCCGCCGGTGATCGCGCGCTGTTGTTCACGCAGTATCGACAGATGGGCCATCTGCTGGTGGCGATGATTCGCCGCGAGTTAGATGTGGAATCCATGTTTCTGCATGGAGGCACGCCGCAGGCCAAGCGCGATCAACTGGTGGAACGCTTTCAAGATCCTGCGGGCACCGCGCCAATCTTTGTGCTTAGTTTGAAGGCCGGTGGTGTGGGCTTAAACCTGACCGCGGCCAACCATGTCTTTCACTACGACCGTTGGTGGAATCCCGCGGTTGAAAATCAAGCCACCGACCGCGCCTTCCGCATCGGTCAACTGCGCACGGTGAATGTGCACAAGATGATCTGCATCGGCACGCTCGAAGAGCGCATCGATCAGATGATCGAACAGAAAACCGAACTGGCTTCGCAGATCATCGGCGCGGGCGAGCAGTGGCTGACCGAGATGAGCACTGGACAACTGCGCGACATTCTAAGTCTGCGCAGTTCCGCATTGGAGGAAGTATGACCGTCAACTCCGCGCAGAATCAGCCGCGCAAGCCCGACACGCCACGCCGTGTGCGTCACGGAATTAAATTTCGCCGCAAGGAAGGTTTGCAAGGTCTTCCTTGGTTTGCCCAGGCTTTTGTCAGTGCGATTGAAAGTCGCGCGGGGCTCGGCGCACGCGTGATGGGCATGGAGTATGCGCTCAGCGGCCAGGCCGCCAGCTTCAGTCTTGATAGCGGTGTGGTGGAGGCGTTGGTGCAAGGCCGCGCGCCGCGTCCGTACGCTGTGAAGTTGACGCTGCCGCATTTAAGCCAAGAGCAGTGGGTGGAAGTGGTGCAGGCCATGGTGCGCGAGGCGCTGTTCTCGGCACGACTGCTTGTTGGCGAAGTTCCAGAGGAGATCGAAGAACCATTCGCCGCGTGCCATACCACACTGCTGCCAGTCTCACCAGATGAACTTGAGGTGGAATGCAACTGCGGCGAAACACTTCCGTGCAAGCACGCGGTCGCGGTGAGTTACCTGCTCGCGGAGCGATTAGAAGTGGATCCACTTGCGCTTTTCGCGCTGCGTGGTTTGCACGGCCCGTTGCTGCTTGAGCGTTTGCAAGAAGCGCGCACGGTGCACACCACCGGTGTTTCACACAGCCATCAAAGCCCGCAACTTCCCGCGCACAAAGCGCAACTGCCGCCACTAGAGGCGTGCATGGATGATTTCTGGCGACCGGGTCGCAAGCTTGCGGAGTTTGAACAACTTGCCGCGCACACCCATGTTCCACACGCATTGCTTCGCCGCTTGGGCGCAAGTCCACTAGGCGGAAAATTTCCGCTGGTTGGTTTGCTCGCGAGCGTGCACGACAGTCTTCGTGCCAAGGCGATCGAGTTGCGTGAGAGCATCGATGTGCAGGATGGCGCGATCGGTGATCGTCAAGTGGTCGACGATGTGGATGACGCGGATGCGAATGACTCTGATAGCCAAGAGTCTCACGCATGAACGCAAAACCCTTCGATCGATTTCGTCCACACCCATGGCACGGGCTCGCGGTTGGTCCGCAGCCACCGGATTTGGTAAACGCCTTCATCGAGATCACGCCTTTCGATCTGGTGAAATACGAGGTGGATAAAACCACTGGTTTTCTTCGGGTGGATCGCCCACAGCGATCCAGCAGCACGCCGCCAACCCTCTATGGATTCATTCCGCGCACACTCTGCGGTGATCGTGTCGCCGCAGTCGGTGGCCTGCGGCATGGCGACGAGGATCCGCTGGATATTTGCGTGCTCAGCGAACGCCCCATCGATCGCGCCGAGGTGATTCTTGATGTGCGCGTGCTTGGTGGTTTGTTGATGGAGGATGGTGGACAAGCCGATGACAAGATTGTGGCGGTGTTAAAGGATGATGCGATCTGGAGCGAGGCTCGCGACATCGATCAACTTCCAATTCGATTGATCGAACGACTGCAACATTATTTTCTCACCTACAAAATGCGTCCAGGTGAAACATCCACGGTGAAGGTGCAGAAAATATATGGCGTGCAACACGCGCGCCTTGTGGTGCAGGCATCCATGCAGGATTATGCTGCCGATTATCCCGGCCCAGCTTGACTCGCGCCTTCGCCCGCCGCGGGCGCGTTTGCAGCTGGCGCAGAGTTTGGCGCGGCAATTGTCGCCGCCACTGGCGCTGGTGTGCGGCGAAGCAAATCATCAACAGCGGCTTTCAGCTGCGCGTCCATGTCACGCGATTCATCCACTGGATTCGCTGGAATGCGAATATCCGGCAACGCGCCGTTGTTCTCCATGTCGCGGCCATCGGGTGTGTACCAACCGCGCATCGGCAGACGAACCGAGGTGCCGTCGACTAGCGTGGCGGCGCCAGTGCTGATCACGCCGCCGTAGGTTTGCTCGCCCACCAGCGAGCCGCGCTTTAAATGCTTGAAGGCGTGGCTCACGATCTCGGCGTTGGAAAAACTTTTCTCATTGCACAGCATGTTGGTGGGCAGCGTCCAGCGTTGAATGTAGAGGCGATCCTGCGGATACCCGCGTGTGTACGCGGGATCGGCACCGCGCGGAACGGTGTAGGCGTGAGGTTGTGTCATCAAACTTGTCAGCACGCGGTCGGCGGTGCTTCCACCGCCATTGTTGCGCACATCCACCAACAATCCATCCTTGTCCTGCGCCGCTGCGCAGAGATCGCGTTCAAAATCTTCAAGGCTTGGTTGGCTCATAGATTGAATATGGATGTAGCCGACTCGGCCGTTGCTCCACTGTTGCACAAGTTTCGCGGCGCGCGTGGTGGCTGCTTTGTACAACAAATCATTTTCATCTTTGGCGTCACCAAGTGTGATCAGGCAATCCACTTTCATCGGCGTAACGCCATCAGCACCCATGCGTTTCACGGTGATCAGCGTTTCCTCGCCCACGCGTCCGCGCAGCCGTTGCTCAAGCGCGTCGCGTGTCAGGATCGGTTCGCCGGCGATGGCCGTAATCACATCGCCGATTTTCAGCGGTGTTTGGCTGTGAACAGCTGGTCCCTCTGGAAGCAGCGCGACAATTTCAAAGCCTTCCGAGACTGGTCGCGTTCGCGCGCCAAGTCGACCGGCGGGGCGACGGGTGTTGGCATCGTCGTGATTTGGAACATTCACGCCAGTGTGACTAGCATTCAGTTCGCCAAGCAGTCGCGCCATGCACCACTCGAATTCATTGTCGGTGCGCGCAGCTTTGGCGAGTGCGCGATAGCGCTGGGTCTGCGCCTGCCAATCCAGTCCCTTCATGTTTGGGTCGTAAAAAGCTTCGCCAAGCGTGCGCGCCGCTTCACTGAAGCGATGATCGACCCACGCGCGTTGATCGATGGGCGTGGTGGCGGAAAAATCCACAGACTTCGCTTCGCCACCACCCGCAGGTGCGGCGGTGCTCACGCGACCCGCTTGCAACAGCGTCACCTTGTCGCCGGCAATGTTGATCTGTGTGACGCGGCCAGTTGCGGAAACTTTTTTCTGCTCGGTGCCATCCCACTTCACGCTGTAGATACCGGCGCCGCCGTCGTTGCCTGTGAAAATCACGCGTTCGCCCGAAGGTGTGATTTCAAGCGCGCTCTCGTCGCCGGCGAGGCGTGTAAGTCGACGCACACGAAGATAGGCGTTGTCTAGTTCATAGACGGGACCTTCGGACTTGGCATCTTTTGTATCACCCTCGGATTTGTCGCCATCTTTTTTATCGTCGTCCGATCTCTTGGCATCCGAAGTTTCGTCTTTGGCATCCGTTGCATCGGCGCCATCCTTGGCATCTTTCTTCTCGGCGCCATCGGTGTCGCCGGATTTTTTCACAGCGTTTATTTTAGGCTTTTTCGCGTTGGGACCGGGCAGGGGCTTACGCTTTTTCGCCGCGTCACCCCCCTCTTTGAAGTAGGTTTCAAATTCTGCTTTTGAAAATGCTTCCACCGAAGGATCGAGAGCCAGTGTGTAGACATCGGTGTCGTTGTTCACGCGGCTTGACAGGAATGCAAGCAGCTTTCCATCGGCGCTGAAGCGTGGCGAACTGTCGTTGTCGGGATGGCGGGTTAGATTCACCGGCGGTGTTGATCCATCGACGAGCGCGATCCACACATCGCGGTTGAACTCGCGGTCGTCTTGCGAGAAGGCGATCCATTTCGAATCGGGACTCCATCGCCAGTCGATCTCTTGATCCCAGCCGGCGCGAAACACACGCTCGGTGCTGGTCGCAAGATCGAGCAGCACAATATTTCCGCCGCGTCGAAACGAAAGCGTTTTGCCATCGGGGCTGCATTGCGGTTCACGCTCAGCCTGCGGCGTGTTCACCACCGGTTGAATGTCAAAGGCGATGGCTTCGGTCCAACGCGCGGGATCCAGCCGAGTATCAACTGGCTTCGCGGGTTCTTTGGGTTGCTCCGTTTCCTTCGCCAAATTTTTCTTGGGCGGATTCGCTTCTTTTCTAATTTCACTGCGCGTGCGCGAGACCAACGCTTGCATCACATCGTCGTTGCCCGCGGCGTCGCTGACAAAATATAAACGCGTGCCATCGGGGCTCCATGCGATCTCGCGTTCGTGTGATGGCGCACCCGTGACGCGCACCACTGGTGCTTTCTCATCCATGCTGCGCACAAACACATCGCCGTAGGCGACGAAGGCCATGGTTTTTCCATCGGGACTTGCAAGCGCCTCGGTGATGTCCTTGTCGGCTTTGTGCATTTGCACTGGGTCTTGCTCGTCGGCGGCGGCGGTGATGGTGAGCAGTTGCGGTTTGCTGTTTGTCTTACTTTCGGGTGTGGTGGTGTTGGCGTTCACAACGCCAGTCGAGTTTGCCACGCTTTTAGGTTCTGCTTTCGCATTCTCGTGTGCAAGATCAATCCGATACAAGCCATCCCAACGGGTGAGAAAAACAGTCTTACCATCTGCGCTCACATTGAACCCGGTCACATCATCAGTGAATTCGGTCAAGCGAGTGCCACTGGCTTCAACCGCATCTGAGAGCGACTTGCGATACAGATTCACCGCACCATCGCGATCGGAGAGATACAGATAAGTGTCGGCGTCGATCCATTCCGCTTGACCATCATTGCCCGGCCAACTTGTCAGGCGACGAAAGGCTTCTTCCACAGGCTTGCCAGGTGTAAACATCCACACATCGCGGGCGTCGGGGCCTTTGTATCCGCGGCGCAACCAACTATTTCCGCCGCGCTCAAACAGCACACTTTTCTGCGTGCCGCTGCTTGGATGCGAACCAAATGCATCGTGCACACGCACGAGCGGTCCGCCTTCAAGCGCGACCATGTACGGACGAGGTGCGTGGTACAAATCGCCTTCGCGCGAGGACTCCACCATCACCATTGTTTTTCCATCGGTGTTGAGAGAGAGTCCGCCAAGCACCACAGGGCTGTCGCCAAAAGTAAGTTGACGCGGCTCGCCACCTGTCGCGGGCATCACCCAAATATTTCGCGTGCCTTCGCGCGTGCTTTCAAAAACAAGATTCGCACCGTCGTGGGTGAACACCGAACGCAAGTCATCGCCGGGATTGGTGGTGAGTCGCAACGCCTCGCCGCCCGTGGCGGGACTGCGCCACAAATCTCCGCGCCAACTAAAAACAACGCTCCCGCCATCGGGACTTGCGGCGGGATAACGCGGCAAATCCACGGTTGCAGCGAGGGCGTGGGCGGCACAGAGAAAAATCAGGGCTGCGGTGGTAGGCATGTGGGTTTCCTAAAGTCAAATATAGATTCACAAGAAGGTATCGATCAGCGTATGAGGGTTACAGATGTACAGGCGAACAAGGACCGAGATTCTTGCCTTTTACCGAAATGAATTCGAGAGTACTTCTGTAACGCAAGGGTCGGGTTGACCCTGAAAGGGAGGTTGAAATCATGGACATGAATCACGAGAACAACACTGCGGCAGGGTCTACAAATAGTGAGGCTTCCGCCACAAAGCTTGAACATTTGCGCAGCCTATTGATGCGCATGGATCGCACAGTCGATTCCACACGAGATCGTCGCATTGGCAGGGCGATTGTTGTGGAGCCAACGCTGGCGCCGATTCCATTCGCAAAGGCTGTTACAGCAGTCGCAAGCGGGAAGCCGCGGGCGGTTGCGAAAAGTTTGCAGGACTTCGACGCCGCGTTCAACCGCGTGTCAAGTCGGCAAGCTGGGTAACAGCGCAAGCACCGATCACCAGTCAAGGGGGTCGGCGAGTCGGATCGCGAAGGCCGCAACGGATATAGTCCGTTCCCCATGCGCCCCGACTCGCTGACCTTTCTTCGTACGCTTCTTGATACGCCCAGTCCCAGTGGCTTTGAACGAGCCGGCCAACAAGTGTGGCTGAGTTATGTTCGACCTTTTGCCGACAAAGTTTGGAACGACGCCTACGGAAATTGTTTCGCCAGCGTGGAGCCCACAGGTACCAAGCCCGGCGCGAAAATTTTTACCGTGGCCATCTGCGGCCACTCCGATGAAATTGGATTGATGGTGAATCATTTCGATGCCAATGGCTATATTTTTTGCCGCGCCATCGGCGGCATCGACGCTGGCAGCATCGTGGGCAAGCGCATTCAATTTCAAAGCACGGTTGAAGGGGTGAAAAATCCAGTGCTTGGTGTGATCGGTGCCACCGCGATTCATCTGCAGGATAAAACCACCGATGGAAAGATTCGCAAGTTGCACGAGTTGTATATCGACATCGGCGCCAAGGACATGGCGGCCGCGCAGGCGTTGCTGAATATCGGCGACGCCGGTGTTTTTATGGACAGCAGCATGTTGATGGGCGATGGCTTGATCATCGCGCGCGGCTTGGACAATCGCATCGGAACTTTCGCCGCCGCTGAGGGTCTGCGTCTTGTTGCCGAGAAGCGCGCCGACTTGAAGGTGCGCGTTGTGGCGGTGAGCACGGTGCAGGAAGAAGTTGGATTGCACGGCGCGGCGATGATCGCAGATGCGCTGCATCCGAATGTGGCGCTGGTGACCGATGTGGGTCACGCCACCGACAGTCCCGGCATCAATCACGCGCAGCATGGTCATTACAAGTTGGGTGGTGGTCCGAAAATTTCCATCGGCGGCGCGTTGCAACCAGAAGTTGTGCAGCGACTCTTTGAAGTGGCCAAGCAACGCGAGATCACCGTGCAGCGAACCGCCGCACCAGGCCGCACTGGCACCGACACCGACGCGATATTTTTGAAGCGCGGCGGCATTCCCAGTGGCTTAATAAGTCTTCCGATTCGCTACATGCACACCACCGTGGAGATGACTGCGCTGAAGGACTTGGAGCAGATCGGCGAAATTTTCGCAGGGTTCGCTCTTGGTTTACAGGGCAACGAAACATTCGTGCCGGCCTTGTAATCGTGGCACGCGCGGCACGCGTGATCGTGTCACCACAAGCGTTAGACTTGCATTATGTTCCGATTTGTACGCGAAGCCTTCCGCGATATCCGCAACACCGGCAGTGTGTGGCCAAGCAGCACCGCGCTGGCCAAGGCGATGACGCGCGGGCTTGGCGATTTGCGTGGCGCGCGTCGTGTGCTTGAAGTGGGGCCCGGCACTGGTCCATTCACCGAGCGCGTGTTGCGAAGTCTGCGCGATGGCGATCACTTCGATATTGTGGAGATGAATCCCGCTTTCTGCCGCGAACTTGAAAAGCGACTGCTGGTGCCGCATCGAAGGCGTCGAACAAAAGTGAGTGTGGTGCTGCACGAGGCTGCGATCGAGACGGCGAATGTGCAGGGGCCCTACGACTTGATCGTGTGCGGACTTCCCTTCAACAATTTTCCTCCCACTTTGGTGCGTTCTATTTTTCGCCGCATGATGAAGTTGCTGCGCGAAGGCGGCGAATTGGCTTACTTTGAATATGCCGGCGTGCGCACGCTGAAGGGTCCGCTGGTTGGCTCAAGTGGCCGCAAGCGATTGAAGGGCATTGCGAATGTGGGTCAAAGTTTGCGGCGCCTTCACAGGGGCAAGCGCGAATTGGTGCTTGGAAACTTGCCGCCGGCGATGGCCACGCGTCTGCGCAAGGCGAAGGATTCTGATGCCAAGCCGGCGCCGCGTACCAAGAAAAAGAGCAGGGCGAAAGCGCGGATGTAAATTACATGGCAGCCATTAACCAGCATTTTCTCAAGCTTTCGGCGGGATATTTATTTCCAGAGATTGCCCGCCGCGTGAGTGAGTTCGCAGCGGCCCATCCCGCGCTGGCTACAAACATCATTCGTTGCGGCATCGGCGATGTCACCGAACCTCTGCCGCCCGCTGCGGTGCGCGCCTTGCATGAGGGCGCCGATGATTTGGCGCACCGCGATCGCTTTCAGGGTTACGGTCCGCCTTCGGGTCATGCGTTTGTGCGCGAAGCAATTGCGCGAACGCAGTTTCGCGATCGCGGCATTGATGTCGCCGATGACGAAATTTTTCTCTCCGATGGAAGCAAGCCCGATGCCAGTCACTTTCTGGAAATTATGGGCGCGGGCAATCGCATCGCGGTGCCTGACCCGGTGTATCCGGTGTATGTGGAGACCAATGTGATGGCTGGAAACACCGGCGCCGCCGATGCGGATGGTCGCTACGAAGGGCTTCTGTATTTGCCCAGCACGCCGCAGAATCATTTTGTGCCATCGCCTCCACGCGAGCGCGCCGATCTGGTGTATCTGTGCTTTCCAAACAATCCAACTGGCGCCACGATTTCGCGCGAAGGTTTAAAGGCGTGGGTGGACTGGGCGCGGCAGCATGACGCCTTGATTTTGTTTGACGCTGCCTACGAAGCCTATGTGCGCGACCCCGCAGTGCCGCGCAGCATTTTTGAAATCGACGGCGCGCGATCGTGCGCCGTCGAGTTTCGCAGTTTCTCCAAGAATGGCGGCTTCACAGGTGTGCGCTGCGGTTATACGGTGGTTCCCAAAAGTGTCACCGGCACCGCGGGCGCTTCACGCGTGCCGCTGCATGGATTGTGGATGCGGCGATGGAGCACCTGCAGCAACGGCGTGAGTTGGCCCGTACAAAAAGCCGTTGCCGCCATGTGCACCGCCGAGGGCGAAATGCAAATGCGCGCGCTGACGGATTTCTATCTGCACAACGCCGGCATTCTGCGCGGCGCGGTGCAGTCGATGGGACTGCGTTGTTGGGGTGGCGACAACGCGCCCTATGTCTGGGTGAAGTGTCCCGAAGGCATGGGCAGTTGGCAGGCCTTCGATCGCTTGCTGCACGACGGGCAACTTGTCATCACACCAGGCGTGGGCTTTGGAAGTTGCGGCGAAGGATTTATCCGAGTCAGCGCCTTCAATTCCCGCGCGAATATTGTCGAAGCTGGTGCGCGATTGCGCATGTTGGTCACAGCAGATTCCACGCGATGACATCCTTGCCTTTCGAAACCGCGTTGCGAGAGGCGATGGCCGAACCAAACTTTGTCCGCACACAGTGATCGACTGCCAAGCTCGCGCGGGTTACGCCGAGGCTTTTTTAAAATCGGTAACTAGCGAAGACACCCAAGATCAGCGCGGGATTTCCGCCGGTGCTGGTCAGCGTGTTGCCGCCGCCATCGAGTGTCTTCACGCGGCTATACACCGCTGAGCCCGCGATGAAGTCAAAGCGAAGCGCCGGTAAGGGATGCCATTCGAATCGCGCGTAGAGCGAAGTGTTGGACTCTTGAAAGATGCCGTTTGGAATCGAGCCGGTGTTGTCAAGCCGCGACTCTCTAAATTGCCAGCCCGCGCCCAGGCCAACATTAAATTCGCCCTCGAGTTCCTGCACCAGTTCCATGCCTACAAATGGATTCGCCTCAGGCGCACGAATGTTGCTGATGCGAAGCCCCGGCGAAATTTGCCAATCCACCAACGGCGCCGGCACCACCAACGCGCCGTGACCAAGCAGCCCCTTGGCAAGCACGCCAAGTCCAAGCACATGATCGTTGTCGAAGGCGTAGCGAAAGTTGGCAAGACCACCGCCGGTGATGGTGGATCCAGAACTCGCCTCGGCTTCACCGGAGATTTGCAGCAGCGGCGCTGCACCAACCGCCCAGTGATCATCCAAGCGCACCGTGAAGCGTGGCGTGATGCTGAGCGTCTCGGTGTTTAGTGTGCTGCCAAGTCCGAAGCCGGTGTTGTTGAATTGGTAGTGATCAAATTCGTAGCCCACACCAATGTCAAGATTTGTGTTGTCGCATATTTTGTTGCGGGAATACAAAGCACCATAGGCGCGATCGGCTGCGTAATTGCCGCCAGAATTCACAGAAGTATTGAATTGATGGATAAAGCCGCCAGAGATTTTGATTCGCGCGTCGTTGGCATCCGCGGCGGTCGGCGGCGGAATTTTTGTGTCGGTCGGCGGTGTGGCGGCGGGGGTGTTGCCAGTGTTATCGATGGCGTCTCGGCTGGTCTTGGTGCCAGCGCCAGCGCCAACATTTTGCGCGTGCAGTGTTGTGGCGAACGCGAACGAAAGCAACGCGGCGACGGAAATTTTCTTCATGATGGTATTTCGACTGTGGTGGTAATCAGAGGTTGGAGTTGCATGTGCGAGAGGCGTGTGATGCGATGCACTTGCTTATGTCATCGGCGCGTTGGCTGGTGTAGTTTCAAGCAGGTTTTGAAGAATCTCGTCGGCGGTTTTGCCATCGGCTTCGGCTTCGAAGTTTGTTATCACGCGGTGGCGCATCGCGGCGAGTGCTACGGATTTCACATCGGCCGCGTTGGCGAAGGGCCGACCCGCCAATAGCGCCTTCACCTTGGCGCCAAGTACCAGCGTCTGCGCGGCGCGCGGGCTGGCGCCAAAACGGAAAAATTTATTCACCAGCGGCGTGGCAAATTGTCCTTTGGGATGGGTGGCCAGCGTTAAGCGCACTGCAAAATCCTGCACCGATGCCTCCACACGCACGCGGCGAACTAACTTTTGATGCGCGGTGATCGCGTGCGCATCAAGCACCGGCGTGATCTCCGGCGAAGTACCGGTGGTGGTGCGCTCCAAAATGGTGGCCAGCTCGGCGCGCGAACTGTATCCAAGCAGCAACTTAAAGAAGAAGCGATCCAGTTGCGCCTCGGGCAGCGGATAGGTGCCCTCTTGCTCGATTGGATTTTGCGTGGCCATCACCAAGAATGGTTTTTCAAGTTGATGGCTGACACCACCCACCGTCACGCTGCGTTCTTGCATCGCCTCCAACAACGCGCTTTGCGTTTTTGGAGTGGCGCGATTGATCTCGTCTGCCAGCACAATTTGCGCGAAGATGGGGCCTTGGCGAAATTGAAAGTCGCGTCCGTGATCACCCTCCACCACGATGGTGGTGCCGGTGATGTCAGCAGGCATCAGGTCGGGAGTGAATTGAATGCGATTAAATTTTAGTTGCAACGCTTGGCTGAGCGTGCGAATCAACAGCGTCTTGCCAAGTCCCGGCACACCTTCAAGCAACACATGCCCGTTGGCAAAGAGGCAGATCAGCGTGCCTTCGATCACATCCGGATGACCCACGATGGCCTTGGCGATTTCCGCACGAACTTTTTCAAAGTCGGCGCGGAAACCATCCATTAATTGTTCGGTGTTGCTCTCGACCATCGCTGAATGGTAGATAAACTTTTCGCCGATTGAATTGTGAATCATCGGGGGCACCCGTCATGCGACCGAATGAGGATTTGTTCAGACGCACCAAGTCTTTCACTGGTACCGCAGATCAGGAGCACCTGTCTGCGGTTTTCGGATTGCATGGTCTTGTCCCCAATGCAGCTTCACTCTTCAGCGCAAGAGTGCGGCGCGTGGTAGGTTGCACTTGTTCATTGGTCCCCGATGAATGGCTGCCGAAGCGGGGGAAGGCGGTGAGATTCCGCTACGAACGCGTCACCGTGTGTCATCTGCCTCTGCGTGTGGATGACGAGTCGGGTCTATCGCTTCAGCAATCGTTGGTTGTTTCCCCGCGCGAGTCGGGTGAACTTCTGGAGCGTCGTCGTCGACACGCGCAGCAAGTGCATCATTCGCGCGATTTCCACCCGTGTCCTGCCGCGCGATCGGTGGGCAGAAAGATTGGTGATTTCATGAAGATGTCTAGCTGTGGTTTGATCGGTGGCGTTTGTGCGATGGGTATTTCTTTTTCAGCGCTCGCCGAGTTGGTGAATTCATATGCGATTGGTAGCGGCACGAAGTCCGCGACACTGCAATTTGATTTTGAAAACGGCAACGCGTACACCGTGTCGGTGCGATGGAATGGCGCGTTGAATGGTTTTCAAGGGCTGCAGATGATGGCGGCGCACGCGCCAGGCGGAGCGTTGCAGTATCAAAGTTTCAGCTTTGGAAAGTTCGTCACCGGCATCGGTGTCGGCGCGGACTTTACTTATGGCGAGGGCGATTTGTGGCCGGTGGAGAATTATTGGCACTACTGGAGCCGCGTAAGCGCCTCGACCGCATGGCAGATGGCCGAAGTCGGCGCTGATGCGCGCATGTTGGTCGAGGGAAGCTTTGATGCCTGGGTATTTGGTTCTGGCGATGCGCCGCAAGCAGTGCCTGCGCCGTCGGCATTGCTGCTTGTGAGTGTGGCGTGCGCGCGTCGACGGCGAATGTGTTGATGCGGTGCGCGGCAGCGCATGATTGAATGCGCCTCGGTATTGTGATGTGATGTCACAGGCCGAGGCGTTTCACATTTTGGATATGCGACTTCCATACGCAGTGCCTCTGCTGGCATCGTGGTGGTGGCGCGCGCTCTTCGCTGGCATCTCGATTGGATTACTGCCGCTGCTTGTAGTGTTATGGCACTTCACCGATGTGCCGCTGGGCGAGTGGATGCGTGCGCATTGGCCGGGACTGTTCAGCAGCGCGCATGTTCTTGGAGCCCCGGAAGCGTGGCTGCTTGCAAGCGCGGCCGCCTATCTGGCCGCGGCGGCATTGCGTGAACGCGGTCGCGCACGCTGGGCATTTTTATTTTTAATCAACATTAGCGCGGCGGTGATCGTGTGCCTGCTGCTTGATGGTGTGGCGGAACTTGCGCAGATGTTTTTTGCGCGTGGCGCATCGGCCATGTGGTCGCATCTGGCACCAAGCCCGCGATGCGCCACGGTTGCAGCGGCAGCGATCACATGTTGGTCGCGTTGGCCATCCACGCGTTGGATGTGCGTGACCGCGACGGTGTTGGTGATGGCGTCGCAAATCACATTGGGCAGCTTTTTTGCTTCCGATGCCCTCGCAGGCGTGTGGATCGGCGTGCTCACGGCGACCGTGATTCCGTGGGTGTGGTGGCTGGCGCATCCAGCCTCGATGCCGGGCTCGCAACTTGTGCAGCAGCAGGCGTTCAACCTATTCGAAAAATAAAAAGTACAACTTGAAATTGACAACTAAAATTTCAAACTCACATCAATCTTTGACTGGCGTCGGCGCTTTCACTTCGTACTTGTCCAGCACGCGGTCGATCAAGCCGTAGGTTTTCATCTGGTCGGCGGTCAGCCACAGATTGCGCTCGCAATCCTCACCAATTTGCTTGGCGGTCTTGCCGGTTTGCCGCGAGTAGATCGCATACAACTGATCGCGCATGCGCAGAATATGCCGCGCCTCGATTTCAAGATCGGTGGCTTGACCTTCAAGCACGCCGCCAATCAGCGGCTGATGCATCAGATTTTCAGCATTTGGAAGGGCGAAACGCTTGCCTTGTGCACCACTGCACGCGATCACGCTGCCCATGCTGGCGGCTTGACCGATGATGTAGGTGCTGACATCGCATGGCACAAAGCGCATGGTGTCCACAATGCCAAGACCACTGGTGACGCTGCCGCCCGGGCTATTCACATACAGATGAATGTCGGCCTTGGGATCTTCGTTGGACAAGAACAGCAACTGCGCGACAATCAAGTTGGACATGTTGTCGTTGACGGGTCCGCCAAGAAAGATGATGCGGTCATTCAGCAGTCGGCTGTAGATGTCGTAGGCGCGTTCACCGCGGCCTGTTTTTTCAATGACGATTGGCACAAGGGTCATGGTTGGTTCCGTTTGGGTTGCTGAAGCTTTCAACGATTCATTCTTGAGTTACTTCTTACTCTTGTCAGGGAAAGTCGCGATGTCGTCGACCAAGCCGTAGGCCTTGGCCTCGGCGGCGTTGAAATATTTATCGCGCTCGCCATCCTTCGCCACCTGCTCCACCGGCTGGCCAGTGTGGTGGGAGAGAATTTCATTCAGCATGCGCTTGTCCTTCAAAATTTGCTCAGCTTGAATTTGAATATCGCTGGTCTGTCCACTCACGCCACCGTAGGGCTGGTGAATCATCACCTTGGCATGGGGAAGAATGATGCGCTTGCCAGCGTGGCCCGCGGCCAGCAGCACGGCGCCGCCAGAATAGGCGCGACCAATGCAGAAAGTCGCCACTTCGCTGGTGATGAATCGCATGGTGTCGTAGATGGCGAGGGTGTCATCCACCACGCCGCCAGGACTGTTGATGTACAGGTTGATGTCTTGACCGCGCTTTTGATTTTCCAGATACAGCATCTGCATCATCACACGCGCCGCACTGGACTGATTGATCTCACCGATCAAAAAGACCACGCGATTTTCAAGCAGCAACTCATCGATGCTCATTTCACGGGTGCGTTGGTAATTGATCGAGGCGACCAACTCGCGTGGCAAGCCGGCGAGAAGTTGGGGAGTGAGATGGTTCGAGGTCGTCAACATGGAGGCGGGATGATAGTGGGGACTCGCGATGTTTGTGGCGTTGGATAGATCAGCCTTCGGACTTGTCTTGGAATGCGTACAGCGGGCCGGCTGCGATCCAGTGCGTAAGTTCGTCAAGCGCCGCGCGCGAGCGCACGAGCAACTGCACATCGGCAAGATCGGCTGGTGAAAGTTGCTCTGGATAGTGGCGCATGATCCAGCCTTGCAGCCAATCAGCGCGCGCTGGCGTAATCCAAAAACCTGCATGAATACCCTGCAAATCGCCACTTTCAACAGGCACGCGCAAACGCAGGCAGGCGGGGCCACCACCGTTGCGCATGCTTTCGTGAACATTTAAATACATCACTGCAACGATCGAATTGTTGCTCTCCGAAAGGATTCGGTCCACCACCGCGCTGGCGCGATCATGTTCGCGCACTTCGGCGGGGCAGACCAGCATCAAGTCGCCCGAGTCAGTGGTGAGCAATTGCGAATTGAAAAGATAGGTGCGTATCGCTTCGGCCATCGAAAGTTCTTGGGTATGAACTTCGATGGGACAGAAACAGCTGCCCACCAACGCCTCCAGCGCGCCGAGCGTCGCTGTGCGATCAAGAAACGCCTCGCTGTGAAAGAGCAGCGTGTGATCAGTTCCGACCGCGACCACATCGTTGTGAAATGCGCCGGCGTCGATGGCGGCGGGAGATTGTTGTGCGAAGACGCAGCGCGTCGCGGAGAGACCCAGCAGATGCGCCACGCGCTCGCTGGCTTCCAAGGTTTGACGGGCGGGATTCTGTGCGGGGCGCGCGCCTTCACCATTGGCGCGCATGCCGTAGACAAACAGATGCGCACCCATTCCCGCGCCGTCGATCAAACGCGTGTGATTCGCCGCACCTTCGTCGCCGTACTCGTCCGCGCTTGGAAGCGCCTGGTGCACCTGAAATAACTTTTCGTCGGCGAACATGGCACGAAGCAAGCGCAGCGTTTGCGGCGCTTCGATAGCGCGATGGGGCATCGATCGAAGATTGGCAACCACACAGTGCGTGCGATGATCTTTCGTGTCCTGCGCGGGCGCGATCGTGGCGGCGTTGGCGGTCCACATCGCGCTTGCGCTGCAGGCGCGCGCCAACAACACTGGATTCTCATGCCCCGCGTTCGTCAACACCAAGGCGTCACTTCCAGAAAAACCCGCCGCGCGCAACATCCACATCGCCGGTCGATCGTGCGGTGGAACAAAAGCTTGCGGCAGACCAAGCGCGGCGATGGCGCGCATTTTCGCCAGACCTTGCAACGCCGCCATGCGCGGATATGAAATCTGCTTGGCATGAAGAGTGCTGGCGATATTGCCTTCGCTTAAGCCGGCGTAGTTGTGGGTGGGGCCAACCAGTCCATCAAAGTTTGCTTGGTGTGTATCGATGCATGGCAATGTAATGCCCCGCTGCGGATAGAGTGCAACGCATGGCTGCTCGCGAAGAAAATTTCACTGCCCCCACGGCGGACATGCGCGTGGTGGTATTGCACGGCAAGGATGGATTTCTTCGTTTGGAGCGCGGCCGTCAACTTCAGGCGGCATTGCAGCAGCGATTTGGTGGAGTCGATCGCATGGATTTTGACGGCACCAGTGCTGCGCTCGCGGATGTGCTTGACACGCTGCGCACTCCCGGACTTTTCTCGCCGCACAAGCTCGTCGCGATTGAAAATGCTGAAGCCTTTATGGGCGCTGAGGATCGTCGCCGCGCAATGGAGCGCTACGCAGACAATCCCGCGGCCGAATCCACGCTGTTGATGCGATCGGCGAGCGGTTGGCGACCCGGCAACTTTGATAAGTTGGTCGCCAAAATTGGCGCGGTGATGAAATGCGAAAGCCCCTCCGCGATGCAGGCTGCGCAGTGGTGTGTGGGTCGATCGCTGCGCCGTCATCAAGCTGAGATGGAGCGCGCGGCTGCCGAATTGTTGGTGGAAAAAATGGGAAGCGATCTTGGTCGACTCGACGCCGAGTTGGGAAAACTGGCCGCCGCCGCTGCCAAGCCCGGCGAGGGTAATGCCAAAGTCACCCGCGCAATCGTGCAGGAATTCACAGGTCTTTCGCGTGAAGAGCAAGCGTGGGAAATTCAAGGTCCGGTGCTTGAGGGCAAGTCCGCCGCGGCACTTGCGAAGCTGGACGAATTACTGCGCATCAGCCGCGTGCCCGAAGTGATGATCGGCTGGAGCCTGGTCGATCTCGCCCGCAAAGTGCACGACGCAAGTTGCCTGCTCGCGCATGGTGAAAGCGAGGGCGCGATTGCAAAGACATTAAAGTTGTGGGGCCCTGCGTCAAGCAGTGTGTTGCGTGCGGGCAAGCGCATTCGACCGGTGCAGGCCGCCAGATTGTTTCGTCTTGCTGTGGAGACCGACCGTGCCACTAAAAATGGAACGGCACCACAGCCGGCCCGCGCATTCGAGACCTTGATAGTGCATCTTGCCGACGCATTGCATGAAGCACCTCGCACGCTGCGCTGACGCGGATGACGCGGATAACGCGTCAAGGCGAAGGCGCGACGCGTCAGTGACCGCCGAAAAGTTTCTTCAAGCCGCCTTGTTGCGCCTTCGCGAGCATTTCAAACTCACCCTTGTCCAAATAGATGCCACCGCAGGCGCTACAGCGGTCGATCATTACGCCTTGAAAATCTTCTTCCTTCAGAGCGCCGCCACACTTTGGGCACACCATCCAAAAAGGGCCATGTTGAGCCTTTTCATGCGTGGATTTGCGTTGGGCATTCAGGGTGTCGCGGCGTGATTTCAGCCACACAGCGTCTTTCTCGTGAAAGGCGCGTTCAAGTTCGTTGTAACCATGGTCAGGGATCGACATTTTTTATTCTCCGTAAGGGCAAGGATCATACAGCCTGACGAAGGTAACATTCGCTACCCCTACGCGGCCGCACCATGCAGGCCAACAACGAACAACCCTCGACAACGGACCACTCGGATCACGAGAGCGAACATCATTCTGTTCATAAGTCAAGCACCGCGGTGTTGTCGTTGGCGGCGCTTGGCGTGGTGTTTGGAGATATCGGCACCAGTCCGCTGTACGCGCTGAAAGAATGTGTGAAGCATTACGAGAACGGGAGCAGTTTGGATGAAGCATTCATCCTGGGTGTTCTCTCACTCATGTTTTGGACACTGATAATCATTGTGAATGTGAAATATTTATTGGTGGTGATGCGCGCCACCAATCACGGTGAGGGCGGCATCATTTCACTGCTATCGTTGATACCCCGCAGCCTCAGTGACAAGCCAAGCCGCGAAAAAATTCGGCTTACATTCATCGCTATTCTCGGCGCTGGATTGCTTTTTGGCGACGGCATCATCACGCCGAGCATTTCGGTGTTGTCGGCGGTTGAAGGTCTGCAAAAAGTGAACCATATTGCGCAGCTACCCAAAGAAAGTCTGCAGCAAACTTCGGCCAGTGTTCCCGCCACCAATCTGGCACCCGAAAGCACGGCTTCTGCGGCAACTGAGCAACCAACAGCTGTCACCCATAGCAACACTCAAAGCAACGCCGCGGCGGCCACGAGGGAAAGTAAGTTGACAAACTTAATTGTGTTGCCCATCTCGCTGGTGATCTTGGTGCTTCTTTTCTTCGCGCAACAATTCGGCACCGCCCGCATCGGCTCAGTGTTCGGCCCGGTGATGATCGTGTGGTTTGTTTCCATTGGCGCACTTGGCGTGTACGGCTTGATGGGTGAGCCATCGGTGATGCGCGCGCTGAATCCAATATGGGGCCTGCGGTTTTTCCTACACGAGCCATGGCAAGCCTTCACACTGCTCGGAGCCGTGGTGTTGGTCACCACTGGCGCGGAGGCCATGTACGCGGACATCGGGCACTTTGGATTAAAGCCCATTCGTCTTGCCTGGTATCTGCTGGTGTTACCAGCGTTATTGTTGAATTATTTTGGTCAAGGCGCCTTCACGCTGGCGCAGATTCAATCGCACGCGCTCACCGCGAAAAATTCTGATGGTTTCAACCCGTTCTTTGAGATGGCGCCGAATTTATTACGATTGCCGCTTACGATCTTGTCCACCGCCGCAGCCGTTATCGCCAGTCAAGCGATGATCAGCGGCGTCTTTAGCATGGCTCGGCAGGCGATGCGGATGGGCTATCTGCCGCGGCTTGAAATTATTCACACCAGTAAAAACGAAGAGGGGCAGATCTACATGCCCATGGTGAATATTGTAATGCTGGTGGGTTGCGTCTTCACCGTATTGTGGTTCGAGACCAGCGATAATTTGGCGCACGCCTACGGACTGGCGGTCACCGCCACATTCGTCATCACCACGATTCTGATCTCCTATGTCGCGCGTCGATTGTGGCGTTGGCGCCGTTGGCAGGTGGCATTGATGATGGGCTTGTTTTTGGTTGTGGATGTTGCATTTCTCTGCGCAAACCTGCTTAAATTTCAATCGGGTGGTTGGTTCGCGCTTTTGATTGGCGCGAGTGTGGCGGTGGTGATGATCACCTGGATGCAAGGCACCTATTACATCGGGCGCAAGATGGCGGAGGCGGCCGGCAACATTCATGAATTTCTCGCGAGCCTGTGGAGCGATGTAGTGCCGCGCGTGCCAGGTACGGCGGTGTTTCTTACCACCAGCAGCGCCACGCCTTTTTCTTTGGCGGCATTTGTGGAGCACAGCCATGTCTTGCACAAGCAGGTGATCTTGCTCAGCGTGCAGTCGGCGCATGTGCCGGTGGTGGCGCCCAAGCGACAAGTGCGTCTGGAGTGGATGCCCGATGGTTTCTACAAACTCACCGCGCAGTGTGGGTTTATGGAAACACCGAATATTCCAAAAATTCTCGCGCGCGCACGCGAGCAAGGACTTGCGTGGGATCCCGAGACCACCACTTATTTTGCCCGACGCATGTCCGTGCTTACAACTGGTGCAGCGCCGATGGCGAAGTGGCGCAAAGTTTTGTTTTCGCATCTCAATTCCATGTCGGTCGACAGCATTCACTTCTTCAGTCTTCCGCCAAACCGCGTGGTGGAGTTTGGCACGCAGGTGCAGTTGTAGCCCATGCGCCGTATCGCACTGCAAATGCTTTTTGGAGATAGCGCGAAGTTTTACGGTATTTTGCTGGGTCTTACCTTTGCCACACTTTTGATCACGCAGCAGTCGGCGATCTTTGTCGGCTTGATGACCCGCACCTACGCAATGATCGAGGAGATTCCGCAGGCGGATTTGTGGGTGACCGATCCCACTCTGCAATTTGTTGACGACACAAAACCCATGCAGGTGACAGCGCTTGATCGCGTGCGCAGCGTGAAGGGTGTGGAGTGGGCGAGTCCGCTTTTTAAAAGCATCTTGGTCGCCAAGCTTCCAAACGGGGGTCGTCAGTTGTGCGATGTGATTGGTGTAGACGACGCCACACTGATCGGCGCGCCCGCTGTTGTAGTGGAGGGCAAAGTGGAGGATCTTCGCAAGCCCGACGCGATTTTTGTAGAGACCCGCGGCGCACGCAAGCAATTGATGCAGCCGGCCACTGACGACCCCAATGGCCCCAAGCGTCCGATGCAAGTTGGTGATGTACTGGAATTAAATGAACGCCGTGCCGTGGTGGTCGGCATCGCCGAGACCCGCCCGAGCTTTCAAAATGTGCCGACGATTTACACCACTTATTTTCGCGCAATTGGTTTTGCGCCGGCAAATCGACGCACACTCAGCATGGTGCTGGTGAAAGCAATCCCCGAACAAAATATTCAAAAACTCAAAGAACGCATCGAGCATGAGACCGGCATGACCGCCTACACACCCGAGGAATTCAGCTGGAAAACCCTGAATTATTGGATGACGCAGACCGGCATTCCGATCAACTTTGGCATGGCGATCGTGCTTGGTTTCTTGGTGGGCGTGGCGATCGCTGGTCAAATGTTCTACAACTTTACGCTGGATAATTTAAAATATTTTGGCGCCATGAAAGCGATGGGCAGCACCAGCGCGCAACTGCTGGTGATGGTCGCGCTGCAAGGATTGGCCGCGGGCGTGCTGGGTCTTGGACTTGGTCTTGGCTTGACCTCGGCATTTGGGTTGTCCATTCCGGCGGAGCGCCTGGCCTTCAAATTGACATGGTATTTGCCACTGATCAGCGCGGCGGCGGTCACCATTATCGTTGTCGGTGCGAGTTTGCTTAGCATGTTAAAGGTGATTCGCCTGGATCCCAAGGAGGTTTTTAGCGGATGAGCGGCACACTCGCGATCGAAGGCCATGGCGTTGCAAAAACTTACGGCACTGGTGACGCGGCGGTGACGGCATTGCGCGGCGTAGAGTTGTCCGCGAATTTTGGTGAGATGGTCGCGCTGGTTGGTCCGAGTGGTTGCGGCAAGACCACTTTCATTTCGATTCTGGCCGGGCTGCTGTCGCGCGATGGCGGGTCGTTGCGACTTGCCGGTATTGATCCTGATGAACTTGGAAATCACGAGCGCACACTGTGGAGACGCACCAATGTTGGTTTTATTTTTCAACAATTCAATTTGGTGCCGCAGATAAGCGTGGTGGAAAATGTTGCAATTCCATTGCTGATCCGTGGCGATGCGCGCAAGCCAAGCCTTGAGCGGGCCGCGGATTTACTGCAGCAAATGGGGCTGAAAGGCCGCGAATATGCCCGGCCAAACAAGTTGAGTGGTGGTCAACAACAACGCGTGGCGATCGCGCGCAGCTTGGTGCATCAGCCACGCATTTTAGTGTGCGATGAACCCACCAGCGCCCTTGACGGCGACACCGGCCAGCGCGTAATGCAGCTGATTCGCGAGCAGGGTTGCCGAGTGGATAGATTGGTGATCCTTGTGACCCACGACGACCGCATCTTTCATTTCGCCGATCGCATTGTGCACATGGATGATGGTCGCGTGACTCGCGTGACGGACGCAAAGATTGAGGTGGCTGCGTTGCGCGCAGTGGTTGCCGCCGAGGAGAACACAGAATGAAACTACGATTTTTCTTGCTGCCTGTGCTGGCGATCGCTGGCGTCGCGCTCACTCTGTACACCGTGCAAAAGCAGGCACGACCATCTCCCGCAGCGCCGCCGAGTGGCGAGCCAACGCGTAGTCCATTTAGCAATCGTGTTGCGGGCAGCGGATTGGTCGAGCCTGTGACCGAGATCATCAACATGGGCACGCCGGTTGGTGGCTTGGTGCAAAGTGTGTTGGTGCATGAGGGCGATATGGTCACCAAGGGGCAACCACTCTTTGTCATCGATCAGCGCATGCTGAAATCGCAGTTGCAATCGGCGCGCGCTCGCGAAGAAGTTGCCAAGCGAAAGTTAGATCAATTCAAGGCTCGTCCACGCGCCGAAGATATTGCCAAGGCAACCGCGGTAGTGGATCAACGCAGTGCCGCAAATCGCGACGCGCAATCACGCTTGGATCGCTTGAATCAAATTTCAGATCCCGGTGCGATTAGTCCCAACGAGCGGCCCACGCGCGAGTACGAACTTGCCAACGCCAAGGCACGACTTGCAGAGGCGCAAGCCGATCTTGCCGAGGTTCGCATTGGTGCCTATCCAGAAGATTTAGCTGTGGCCGCCGCGGATGTGATGGTGACCAATGCCGAGGTACAAGGGTTGACCACCGATCTTGATCGCAGCGAAGTGAAGTCGCCGATTGATGCAACCATCTTGCGAGTCACCGCGCGCGCTGGTCAATACGCAGCAGCGGCAACTGGTGGCGCAGAAGGCTTGGTCACGCTTGGCCAACTTTCACCGTTAAATCTTCGCGTAGATGTGGATGAACTCGACGCGTGGCGCTTCGATGCCAAAGGGAAGGCGGTCGCGGTGTTGCGCGGCGGTAAGCCAAAAGAATTTCCAATTGAATATGTGCGCACTGTGCCAGTGGTGATTCCAAAGAAAACCCTAACCGGCGACAACGCCGAACGCATCGACACGCGTGTGCTTCAATTGGTCTATCGATTTGTGGATGCGAATCCCAGCGTGTTGCCCGGCCAAGTGCTTGATGTTTATATTGAAACCGGGCCCGAAACGGAGGCGGAGGGTTCGTCTGCGGGCGCAACTTCTGGCGCAACTTCAACAACAGGTGCCGCTGTGGGTGATGGCGCAACAACCGCTGGCGCAACATCCGCTGCCAAGGGTGGCTGAACCAACCACGCGACATCACTTGCCCACGCAGAGAAATCGCTGGCGCATGCCGTCCACGGCGTGATCTGCTTCGGGTCGATGTATCGAGTGCGATCAAAGGCAATCAACTTTGCAAGCGGCCGCATGTTGTGCGCGTCAATCACTTCGCATTCACATGCAAAGTTGCTGGGCCGATCGCCCCAACTCTGCCACTCGCCATGGGGGGGCGTATCGCCACGATCTTGCAACGCGGTGGTGACCGCAAGTTTCACGCGCAACACGCGGTGCCCCTTGCAAGTTTCAGGTTGCATATTTTCAAGCAGCGTAAATCGAAGTCGTAACGAGTTCTTCACCTGTGACTGCAATGCAAGACACAACACCGCGCGCTCGGCGGGTGTTGGCAGCGAATCATCTTGGCGTCGGCGCAGCGAAGGCTGCTCCACAACAACCGCGTCATAGCTGGTGAAACCGCCGAATTCTTTCACCGCCAGTCGCCACACCAACACATCGGGCCGCCTCTCATCAGGCAGCAGATTGTGATAAGAACTTAAAAATCCAGCTTCAGAAAGACCCTGGGAATTTGCATGCGAATCCAATGTTCCGCAGCCGCCAAGATGGTGCGCGCACAACGCTGCGACAAGAAAAGCGCAGGATGAAGTGGTCGAGATGGCGGTGATGCGTTGCGGCATGCTTAGCGCACAACCAACACGGGTCGATCGGCTTGATGCACCAGATCCGTGGTCACGCTTCCAAGCAGCAGTCGCGCGGCGCTTGATGGCGCGGTGGTTCCAACAACAATAATGTCAGCCTTGCGATCTTCCGCCACATCGCGCAACGCTTCGGAGGGCGAACCAGGACATGTCAATGCTTCCAAACGCACACCCTCGCCGGCAAGCGCGTCGGTGCGTCGCTTTAATCCTTCGCGAGCGGGCGCCTCGGTTTCAAAAGGCTGCATGATTGGAACTGCCGGCATTTCTACTCCAACACATGGCGTGGGCAACATGGTGGTGTGAAGCAAGGCAACCACAGCTTTGTCGCGCGGCGCGGCCAAACGGCAGGCGAAGGCGGCGGCGCGGTCAGCTTCGGGTGAAAAATCCGTGCCCACAAGCAGATTGGTGGCGCACGGCGTGCGCATCGCGTCGCCGGGATGCACCACAAGTGTTGGCAACGCCACTTGTTTCAGCGTGGCGTCGGCGACGCTTCCCAGAAAAATTCTGCTGATTGGATTTCGTCCGCGGCTGCCGATCACCAAAAGATCGGCGCCACATTCTTTGGCGACGGTGCTGACAACGGTGGCCGCGTTGCCTTCGCGCATTTCGATATGCACTTGCAATCCATGCTCGGATTCAACCGCCGCCATGCCGGCGAGCGCGGCGCGTGTCTCTTGTTGCGAAAGTCCGTGATCAATTTTGGAATAGGCGTGCACCAACATCAGGCTTGCGTTGTGTGCGCGCGCGATCGCCGAGGCCCAACCAACAGCGGTGGACGCAGGTTGACTGAAGTCAGTTCCAACGACAATTTTTCGAATCGGTTCACTGGCCATGTACGCGGTGCAAGCCTATCCGCGAGGTAGGATTTCCGCATGGTGCAAGCAACTTTAGAACGCAGGGCCGCGTGGATCGCAGTGATCGTTGCGGTGGTGTTGGTGCTGACAAAGTTGTTGGCCTATCGCTTGACTGGAAGCACCGCCGTCTTTGGCGACGCGATGGAAAGTTTGGTGAATGTCGCCGCGTCGCTGCTGGCGCTGTGGAGCGTGTGGATGGCGCATCGACCGGCGGATCGCACGCATCCTTATGGACATGGCAAAGCGGAGTTTGTCTCGGCGGCGGTCGAAGGTGGTTTGATCGTCGCGGCTGCTGGCGCGGTGGCTTTCAAATGCGTGCATGATTTTGGCGCGACTGAGCAACCGATCAACAATGTTGATCTGGGTCTGATGTTGCTCGTTGGCACCGTGCTGGTGAACGGCGCGGTGGGTGGATGGTTAATGCGCATTGGAAAATCCAGCGGTAGTGCGGCGCTTGAAGCCGACGGCATTCATCTGCTCTCCGACGCGTGGACAAGCGGCGGGGCGATCGCAAGCTTGGTGTTGGTGCGCGCCACTGGTATGCATTGGATCGATCCAGTGATTGCGTTGGTGATGGCCGCGTGGTTGGTGTACAGCGGTTGGCGCGTGGTGCGTCGCTCGCTGGGAAATCTGATGGACGAGCAGGATCTTGGTGACTTCAATCGCGTGCAGGAAATTTTGCAGCGCCACTGCATCGACAACGGAGCGCCGCCACGAGTCTGTTCATTTCATAAGGTTCGAAGCCGACATAGTGGCCGCGAGCATTGGGTGGACTTTCATCTGCAATTGCCGGCACGCACCGATTTGCGCACCGCCCACGAAATCGCCACCCAACTTGAGAATGAAATTGAAAACACGCTTGGAGGTACGGCGACCGCGCATGCCGAATCGTGCCACGCCGCAGGTTGCGCGAACTGCGTGGCGAGCCGATAAATCACGCGATCACACTGCCGCAGAGCGCCGCGAGTAACACCAACACCGGCACTGGCCAACGGCTTGATGCGAGCATCACGAACATGGCGACGGTGATGCACGCGGTTGAAACACTTGACACGCCGGCGCGTTGAATGGGTCCAAGCAACGCGGCGAGCAGCAGGCCGACCACCGCTTCGTTCACACCCATTAAGGCCGCCACGGCGCGCGGAAATTTTCGCGCCATGCTACAAGTTGCGTGCGCCACAACGCCCACAGCCGCCGCTTTCAATCCGCGCACCCAACCTTGCGAAGTGTTCTCGTGCAGTGTTTGCCAGGCGGTTGCGGCGACAAACATAAGCAACGCGCTTGGAAGCGTGAAGCCGATCCACGCGCGGCGCCGCACAAAAGTCTCGCGAAAGTAGGCCAGATGCGCGACGGGTCCGCCGAAACTTGTGCAACCAAGTATCGCAAATACACGCCGCGCCCACCAATCAAGCGGCGTGATTACACGCAGGCTAATCTGAATGCTTCATGCATTCTTCGCTGATGCTTCTGTTCATTTCTTTAGGTGGGGGAGTTGGCGCGGCATGTCGAGCCTTCATTTTAATTTTTATTGTGGATCGTCGCGGCATTGCAATTCGTTACACATTGTTGGCGATCAATATGATTGGCTCGTTAATCGCCGGCGTTGTGATTGCGTGGTGGATAGAAAGCGAACACATGGGCATAGTGAGCGTCGCGGTGAGTGGCGTGCTGGGCGGCTTCACAAGTTTCAGCAGTTTCGCCGTTGAATGCGTGGAGCAATGGCAACGCGGATTTCGATTTCGAAGCATCATGTATGCCTGCACCAGCATGATCGCTTGTACCGCAACTGCCTGGGGCGGATTCATTCTTGTCAAGGAATTTCTGCAGTGAATTCGCCCAAACCACCACCTCTACAAGCCACAGCGATCGCGTTCATCGGCGGAGTTGCTGGAACACTCGTGCGCATAGTGTCGACCATGCTCGGCGAGATGATGCACACGGCGCCGTGGATACCCACGCTTGCGGTCAACATTGTCGCGTCATTCCTTGCCGGCTTCATTGGAAGATATTTGCTGGGACATTTGATCGGTCGCAAAGCCATCAATATCGAAGTGCTGGACCCTCGCGAAGTGCTCGCTTATCGTTGGTCCATGTTGTGGGTGACCGGATTCTGCGGAGGGCTGAGCACTTTCAGCGCGTTCGGTCTTGAGATGGGTGAACTTGCGCGCGCACACAATCTGGGCGAAGGAATGCTTGTAATCGCGCTCTCGCTGTCACTGGGTATCTCGGCGGCGTGGTGCGGACTCAGGCTGGGCATGCGCTTGAATCACAATCGTTAGAGTGTGCAACATGCCAGCGCGACCCACTCGACCACCCGCGACCGATTCTTGGGGAGGCGCGCCGCTTGACATCGAGCGCTTGCGCAAGCTTTGGAAACCCCGCCGCGACGCCTACGCCAAGGCGTTGTTGCACGAGGGGATTCGCATTCGCATGCATCGCGCATTGACTTGGTTGGAATTCGCCGAGCGTTGCGATGGCACCCGCGATCTTGACGCGCGCTTGGTTGCGCAGTGGATCTCGTTGAACAGTCTCTACGGTCAATGGGATGTTCGATCCGGTTCGCCGATGGCGGATCGTGAAAGTCTGCGCCTATTCACCACGCACATTTTCTCGCACGACCACGACAAACTTCTCGCCTCAGTGCTGGTTGCCAACACCAAGTTAGCGGTCAGTCTTTTTGAAGATCGTTATCTCTGCAAGCATATTTGGGAGCATCCCACTGCGCCCAAGGCCCGCGATCGTGGTCGCACGCCGCTGCACGCCGGTCACGCCGCGCGCGAGTTGCTTCGAGAGGGGCAGCACGCGGCATTTCTGGAGCGCCTCCTTAGTCGAGTTCATTTTGTGCGCAATCAGTTGGTGCATGGCGGCAGCAGTTACAACGGCGCGTTAAATCGCACGGCGGTTCGTCGCGCGAGCGTGATGATGGAGCATCTGCTTGGTTGCTTTCTGCAGATTCTGATGGAGCATGGCTATGTGGATGACTGGGGCGACTTGTGCTATCCGCCGATTCAAGAGCGCTGATTTTAATTGCGTTTTTTGCGTGGCCCATGTGCCTGCGAGCCCGCGCGTCGAAGCGCATCGGCACCATACTTACTCGTCACCGCGTCGGCGACCGAATCAAGCGTGCGTTGCCGCGCCGCGCCGCGATCTTCAAATAAATCTGGCTGCTGTGCCACCGCATCGATGCGATCCACACGGATGCCGATCAGCCGCAGCGCACTCGGCTGCTCTCGATGCCATGCTTGCAACATCTTCTCGGCCTGCCGCCAAATCTGCAGCGTGGCGTCGGTTGGTTGCGCCAGCGTTAAACTTCTAGAAAATGTTTGAAAATCAGAGAGCCGAAATTGAAGTGTGACTGCTTGTGCGACTCCGCCACCCGCGCGCAGACGAATCGCAACGCCTTCGCATTGTTGCCGCAGCACTTCACGCAGCGTGGCAAGATCGCTTACATCTTCGCGAAATGTTTGCTCGTGTCCAACACTGAACGCCTCGCGTTCGGCGATCACCGGCCGCGTGTCTTCGCCCAGCGCCAACTTTCGCCACTGCACGCCGACATCGCCAAGCACGCTAGCGACTTCGCCTTCGCTGCGCCGCTGCAAGTCAGCGAAAGTGTGCAGGCCATATCGATGCAACTTCGGCGCGGTCTTTGCGCCAACGCCCCACATGCGTTCAATAGGAAGTTTTGAAAGAATCTCGATCTGCTGCGCCTCGGTGATCACCGTGAGTCCGTCGGGCTTGCGCATGTCGCTGGCAATCTTGGCGATGAACTTGCATGTTGCCACACCCACACTGACAGTGATGCCGAGTTCGCTGAATGTTCGCTGGCGAATGGTCTGCGCGATGCGTTCTCCAGAGCCGAGCAGTTGTTGCGAGCCGGTCACATCCAAAAACGCCTCGTCAATGCTGAGCGGTTCGATCAAGGGCGTTTGATCGAGCAAAATCTTTCGAAAGCGCTGGCTGATTTCCAAATAGCGATCAAAGTTCGGTGCCACCACCACCGCACTCGGGCACAATCGCATCGCCATAGCCATGGGCATGGCGCTGTGACAACCAAATTGCCGCGCTTCGTAACTTGCTGCTGCAACCACGCCTCGACCGCCAGTGCCACCAACCAAAACGGGCTTGCCGCGCAGGGCGGGGTTGTCCAATTGCTCTACGCTTGCAAAAAAAGCGTCAAGGTCGGCGTGCAGAATGGATCGGGGCCACAATGTCATGTTAAATCTCGTACTTTTCTGGGCAAATCATGAATGAAGTTTAGTTCTAAGACTGTCACCTTTGAAATTAAATTCAATTTCATCTCCACAGTCGCAGGAATTTACTTGACAAACCTAAATTTTGGGCGACATTGGCAGTGACCAAGGATCCTGATTCCTTGGGGAGTGTGGCTCTATAGAGCTGTCGATTTGTATCGGCAACTCTTTCTTGTATCAGTTCGGGTGGGAGGAAGACTCAATCCGCAAGGATTGTGCCCCCCCCGCAAAAAAGGGCGTGGGCGCTCGGCGAAATCCGAGCGACTCACGCTCTTTACTTTTTTTAACATTTTTCATCTTTGCATTTTCGTTCGGATTTCAAAGCGCACGCGGCAAAATCCACGCGGCAAAATCCACGCGGCGAAATCAATGTACACCAGCTTGCGATGCAAGTATTCGCCCTAACGCTTGGTGCAAGGGGTATGCGCGCAGGGCATCGCCACGCTGACCGCATTGAAGGCCTTCGCTTTCAAATTAACTTTCATTAAACTTTCGAAACTTTCACTAGTATTCCAGCGATGTTCATCGCACAGATAGCCATCGATCCTGTCCCGCAAGCATGGCTGGAACTTGTAGGTCACCTGCATCCCGTGGTGCTGCACTTTCCGGTCGCGCTGATGCTTGTGGCGACAATCGCAGTGGTATGGAATTGGTTTCGCGGCGAGGAAGGTATCGGCGAATTCGCCTTTCATTGCATTTGGATCGGCGCGGCGATCGCGATCGTGGCCTCGTTTAGCGGTTGGTTTTTTGCCAAGCAAGAATCCGATGAAAAAGATTTGGAATTGCATCGTTGGTTCGCCATCGGAACAACCTGCGGCATGGTGTTATTGGCGGCGCTCTCAAGTCTTTCGCGCACAGACGATCGCCCTGGAGTGCTTGCATCGGCGCGCATTCTTACGCTGGTCTTGGGTGGATGCATGGGTTTCACAGCGCATCTTGGAGGCAGCATGGTGTGGGGCGACGGCTTTGTCACCAAGCCTTTGTGCGAAGCGGTGTCGCTGACATGGACCAGCATGCTCGAGGCACGCGCCAAGTACGAGGCAACCAAGGCTGTTGAGGCAGAGAAAAAAATCAACGAGAAGTCAGCGGATGCCAAGCCCGAGGAGAAGAAGCCCGAAGAGAAGAAGCCCGAGGAAACGAAGTCCGAGAAAAAGAAGTTGGACGAAATGAAATCACCAGCACTAGCACCAGCACCAGCACCAGCACCAGCACCAGCACCAGCACCAGCACCAGCACCAGCAAGCGCGACGCCTGCGGCGAAAGAAACTTCTAGCGAGTCAAAACCTACTGATGCTTCAAAGAATGCAGATCCAACGAAGCCCGCTGATGCACCAGCACCTTCGGTAAGCCTGGGTGCAGTTTCTGGCGACGCGGAAGATGCGTTTGAACCACCAACAACGCCATCAACAACGCCACCAACAACGCCATCAACAACGCCATCAACAACGCCACCAACAACGCCATCAACAAGTAAGCCTCCGACTGAGTCGACAGTTCCTCAACCGGTGCCTCCGCAGAAGCCGGTGAGTTACAAGGAAGATCTGCTTCCGCTGCTGAAAGATCGTTGCTACGAGTGTCATAGCGGAGAGAAGCCAAAGGATGGCGTGGCTTTCGATCACATGGAAGAGTTGATCAAAACCACTGGCAAGCACGCGGTGGTGATGAAGGGCGAACCAACAAAGAGCGCCATGTTCATCTCGGTGATGACGCCGAAAGGAAAGAAGCGCATGCCTGCGATGAAGGCGAAAAATAATCAGCGACTGACTCCCGAGCAGACTGGAATCATTCAAGCATGGATTCAAGAGGGCGCGAAGTTGGACAACTAAGTTCGAATGTCGGTCTTTGGTTTTTTGATTTCAATTTCACCGCTCATTTTGAGTCCGAAGTGTTGCCCGCCACGCTCAACGGCGCCGCGACGGAGGGCTGAATGCACAGCATTAATCCTGCGGAAAGCAGCGCGAGCCCGGCGAACATCGCGAAGATTCCATTCAATGGAATGCTCGCGTCGCGCAATCGGCCAAAGCCCCAGTCGGCGAGTCCGCCGCAACCAATGCTGACAAAGTTCATCAATCCATAGCCGGTGGCACGCAGATGCGGCCGCGTGATTTGGCAGAGGATCGGCATGTTGTTGCAATCGAACAAACCCCAGCCCAATCCGAAGAGCACCAGAAATAAAATTGCCATGTTCAGTGAGCTGGCATTGCCAACACCAAAGAGCGCCGGCGCCAGCAGCGTGATGCCGATGGCGCTTGTAAAAATTCGTCCGCGCACATGCAGGCGCGACCAGCGATCCGCCAGCCAACCTCCGACAAAGACACCAAGCAGCGCGGCGAGATTCCAATACAGCGTTGCTGATACACCAGCGACGCCTTGCCCTAAATTAAATTGCTGTTTCAAAATCGCCGGCATCCAATCGCGAATCACCCAGCCTGCCAACGCGGGCAGCGTGAAGCATGCGATCAGCAACAGAAATGGAATGTTGCGCAATAATTCCGCAAGCGAGGCGGCGACTCCAGCGCGCGGTTCGGCGATGACATGCTGGGGCGTTGGCGCTTCGCGAAGTAATATCGCTAGCGGCAGCACATAGAGCAAACCAGCACCACCCGCGGCGTGAAAGGCGAATCGCCAGCCAAGATTCTGATCATCTGCGACATAGCCGCCAAATCCTCCCACGATCACGCCAACATAAATCGCCGTCTGATGCAATCCCACCGCTCGTGAACGGGTGCGTGATTGGTGATGATCAGAAATCAACGCCAGCGCCGCAGGAATATAAAATGCTTCACTGCAACCCATCAGCGTGCGAGTCCACAATAGTTGCTCGTAACTGGTCGCATTGCCAGTGCACCAAGTCACCAACGACCACGCCGTCAAACTTGCGACAATGGTCAGCCGTCGACCGAATCGATCGGCCACCAGTCCACCCAGCGGACTGAGAAACGCATAGACCCATTTGAATTGTCCCAACATCAATCCCCAATTCGCGTCGTTGCTGATCGAAGTTACATCATGCATCACCGAAAATTTCATCGACGCCAACATCTGCCGATCGAGATAGTTCAGCATGGCGACTGGCCACAACAACGCAACCGCCATCCACGCCACACGCATTGAAGTTGAAATCGAACTTGAGCGAATCATCAGCACGCAGTATGCGGTGAAGCCGCAGTATTTGCCTGCTTCTTTGACAACACGCGCCGGCCATTCGTACGCGCGTCATGTCCAGTACGGAAGCGTCCCAGGCAGGATTCGAACCTGCGACCTGGAGCTTAGAAGGCTCCCGCTCTATCCAACTGAGCTACTGGGACGACGCATGCAGCAGTTTACGAAGTTGCGCGAAGTCCGCGATGCATAGTGCGAATCCCGTGCCACCTGCGTGTGCAGCGCGGATTCCATGCGCGTCAGCTTTTCGGTGGTGCCGACCGATTGCGCGTGTGAAGGGCTGGTTATTCTTTTGCCATGAGCCAATCGCCACAAGACCCGGTCTTGGTGCAGGCAATTCCGATCGCCACCACCATGCGATCGAACACGCTTGGTCTCGCTGGTTTTGTGACTTCACTTGTTGGCGTCACATTCACGGGCGGGTTGCTCTGCCCTGTGGGTTTGATTTTAAGTTTGTTCGCGCTTCGTCGACAACCACGCGGCTTCGCAGTCGCTGGAACGGTGCTTGGTTTTTTCGGAAGTTGCTGGGGATGTCTAGCGGCCACGATTGCGCTGCCGGTACTCGGGGTCATTGGTAGTGCGATTGCGTTATTGCTCACTGGCGGAGTTCCCGCTTTTGAAACTTTGGATCACATGATGCAGGTGAAGTTTGCAATCAGCGTTTATGAAAATAAAAATGGTGCGCCGCCAAACACTCTCGCCGATCTACAACTTCCACAAGATATTATTGAGGATGGATGGGGAACGCCGCTGCAATATCAATTGACCAACACGCCACCGGTGTGGAATTGGACATTGCAATCCGCAGGCTCCGATCAAACATTGGATGCCTCTGATATGCAGTTCAAAGGTGATTTCACCGCCAAGCCGAACACGCCGTAAGTTGCTTTAAGCAGGCAAAAAGGCCAGTAATGCCTCTCGATTTTCGCAAGCGCAATCAGTCGTGATCATTTTTCATTTTGCACGATCCGCACGGTGGTCTTGGTGATCATGGTTGTCATGCCTGTCATCGCTGTCATCACTGTCATGGCAGCCGCCCCTTCACCAGCGCCGCGAAACAAAACGCTTTGAAACAAGCCACTCACACACTTACGCGGAATCGCGCGCCAACTTTTGATAATGCTCACGCTCGCCGTGGCCACGCAGCGGATAATCCTTGCGCAGCGGATGCGCTGGATAATCCTTCCACATCAGAATGCGGCGCAAATCAGGGTGGTTTCGAAAGCGGATGCCGAACATATCGAACACCTCGCGCTCGGGCCATTCGGCGCCAGCCCACAGATCGGTGACGCTATCCACAGTCAACGCGGGATCGGGCTCGATGCCACTTGTGTCGATGCTTGGATTCAAGAACACTTTCAAACGCAGGCGCTGTTCAAACTTGTGGCTGAGCAGATTCCACACGACCGCGAAGCGGCCGATTTGCGGCGCGGGATAATTTAGATAATCCACGCCGGCAAGATCGCTGAGAAAGTTGTATTCGCAGCGCGGATCATCGCGCAGAAATCGAGCGACATCGTGCAGTCTTTCATTGGGAACCACCAGCGTGGTTTGCGCGCGAAACTCGGTCGCCAGCAATTTTGTTTCGGCGAAGCGTTCCTTCACCAGAGGCAGCGTAGGGTGGTCAAGTTTGGGTGCGGCGGTCATGGGGCAGTGATGTTAGCAGCGCTTCGCTTGCAAATCATGCGCCGATCAGTTCTCTGTTGTGTCGCGGGCTCTGAAACCAGCAATGCGCGGATGATCGAAGGGCGCGGTGGCGCTGAATCCAGCGGCGGGGTCGTAGTCAAGTCGTGCGAAATCCGCCCAGCCCGCGCGCGCACGGTTGTATGCGTGCAGATTTCCTCCTGCGGTGACGGCGTTCACTTCGCGCACGAACGCGGCCTCGTCGGCGCGTATAAAAATCTCTGCGAGCGAGATTCCTTTCAACAACGCCACCAGCAACATCGCGGCGAATGTGCGCAACGATCTCCACGAGAGCAGTTCCATCGGTGCCACCACGCCGTCGCCACCGCATTCAGAGCATGGAAATTTTTCGCCGCGGTAGCCGCAATCGGGGCATTCGCCACATTGAAGTGGTGCCAGTGGCCGCTCACGCGCGAATCACCGCGGTTCATCCACACGAAGATTGGTCGCACGCTCAATGGTGCGCGCTTGCTCTATCGTCGCCTGCTCGAAGGCAACCAGTGGCGGAAATTTGCGCACTCCGTAACCACCGCGTGCATCGCCGGGCATCTTGCGCGTGGCGTCAATCGCTATGCGATGACCGCTGCGATACAGGTCGCGGCCAAAGTCGGAGTTGGCCGCCATCAGAAACAACACGCGTTCCCAATCATGCAAGTCCACGCCCTCGTCCACCACCACGATAAAATCAGCGGCGCCGCTTTCGGGTGGCAGCTTGCTAAAAGCCAATGCGATGGCGTGCGCGCCATCTCTAGCGTTGCGTTTATGCACAGTAAGAAAAAGGCAGCGACCATGTCCCCATGCAGGCATTTCTGCGGCGGGCACAGCACTACGAATTTGCTGCAAAAACCCTGTACTTTCAGCGGAAGTTGGAATCCGCGGATCACCCAGGGCGCATCCGAAAGCCTGCTCGCCGGCGCGCTTTACGGTGGCATCAAAGCCAAGTTTCATGCCAGCGCCAAGACCCGGCGCGGCGTGATCTAAAATATCCAGCGGGCCGTGCGTGCATTCAACATCGCGAACAAAATCGCAGCGCGTGAAGAGCGTGCTGAGAACTTTCTGCTCATCGTGAATCGGTACACCCTCGTCAACAACCACGATTATTTTTGTCCACGCCATTTGCCCCGCGCCCCACACACTGCTCATCACACGACGACCTTGATAGGCGTAGGCCTTGCGAATGCGCACGAAGGCGGCGTTGTGAAAGCAGCCGAAACGCGGCAGGTGATAGTCATCCACATCATGCACGATCGTTTTCAGCAAAGGCAAAAAAATTCGCTCAGTGGCTTTGCCAAGCCAATAATCTTCTTGCGGTGGAAGGCCGACAATCGTCGCGGGATAGATCGCGTCGTGCGCGTGCGTGATCGCGGTCACTTCCATAATTGGATAGCGATCAGGCAGCGAATAGAAACCAGTGTGATCACCGAAGGGTCCTTCAAAGACCGCGCCGGGTCCAAGCGGCTCGCCACTGGTCGGATCCCAATCGGGTGCGCCGCATTCAGTGCTGACCCAGCCTTCGATCACAATCTCGCTGTTGGCTGGCACGCGCAACGGCACGGTTTTGGCTTGCACCATCGGTATTCCACCACCGTTGAGAAATCCACACATCAACAGTTCGCTGATGCCTGGCGGCAGCGGTGCGGTGGCACCGTAGGTCATCACACTTTCGCCACCAAGACAAATTGCAATCGGCATGCGCTTGCCGATTTTTTTCCAGCTTCGCCAATGAGCAGCGCCATCGTGATGCAGATGCCAATGCATCGCAAGCGAAGTGGGCCCAAGCAACTGACTTCGATACATGCCGATGTTGTGGCTGCTTGGTTTTTTTGCATCGCGATCATCAGCGTGAATCGTGTGCATGCCGGCAAGGGTGATGTAGCGACCCTCGCCACCAGCGGTGCCAGATTTTTCGGCGCTGATCGAATAACCAACCGCCTGCGGATTTCCATCCAGCGGCCAACATTGAATCATTGGAAGCCTGCGCAAGTCCACTTCATCGCGCGCGGAAAGTTTCACCACTTCATGACATCGACCACTGCGCACAGATCGTGGGGCGATACGCAGCAGCGGCAGAAATTCACGGGCCTTGGCAATAATTTCCCGCACATTTCGAGGCGGCTGCGGCTTGGTCAAACTTGCGATGCGATCTGCGAGCGATTCAAGTCCACGCGGTTTGTTGTGCACGCCAAGACTCATCTCCACACGGCGCGCGCTGCCAAAAAGATTCATGGCTAATGGAAAATCACAGTCCCGCACATTTTCAAAGAGCAATGCTTGACCACCCAACGCGGCATTGGCGGGATCAAATATTTTCGCGCTCTCAGAAACACCCCTGCAACGACTGCGTGACTGGCGTTCGGCAAGACAGCCAGGCAGCAACTTTACATCGACGGTTTCACGCACACGCGTAAGTTCGCCACCCTGCTCGAGGGCGTTGATAAATGCACGAAGTGATCGGTAGGCGCTCACGGAGGGTGATTGAATGACACTTGCGCTTGCAAAGCAAATCGGACTTCGCAGGCAAGTTGCGGGACGGGGGTTAGAGAGTAGTGGGAAATTTTTAAAAACTTCAAGAAATTAGGCACCACCATGCAGAAAGCTGCAGTGGAGAGTGAAAGATGCCTGCACATCGCGGCAGCGTGTTGCGATGACAAATCAAAAAATGCATGGAGGGCATTTCATATGAACAACACACACATAAAGCGACGGTGGTTAGGCGTTGTGATTGCAGTAAGCGTGGTGGCGGCGGTGATGGCGGGGTGCTCGAGTCTTGAATATGAGCGCACGAATCCGGATGGTTCGAAAGAAAGATTGGGTATAAGACAACTTGATCCCAACCTTGAAGTAAAGCCTGGGCAATTCAAGATCACGCCTCACGGTCATACTGATGAAGGATGGCCGATAGAGCAAATGGTTCCAAACTCTGGCAAGGGGCCGATTATTTATAAGGTGGTACCGCCAGGGTATCTGCCAATTTATTTTCAACCAAATCAAAGCTCTACTCCAACTGCAAAGCCGACTACAACCCAAACTGAAACGAATCGTGAAGCCTCAGTTGTAAAGTCAGTTCCGCGTTTTGATACCTATCACGCACTGTGCAACCTTGATGCGGACTACGGCATGCTTGAAATTCGCACAGGCGATGGTCCGTGGGTTTTGCTTGCGCAAGGCAGTATTGACAGCGTTTTAAGAGTGGGTATTGCCAACGGCATCCATCCAATGGAGTTTGAAAATGAGTTTGGTGCATGGAAGGTTACAGTGGACAAAAAGTATCCTCTTGTTTGCACACGCTTCAATGGGGTGATCGTGAATGTGCGTGGTCTTCGCTAAATAACTTACGGTGAGATGGTGCGTGGAACTCGGCGCATATCGTCGGGTTCCACGCAATTTTTACTTTGAACTGTTGTGGTGCCGCGTACGCCCACGAATTGCATCTGCGATGCGGCGTGGGTTTGTCTCTACATCAAAGTTAAGGGAAATTTCATTTAAAATGTTTTTGGGTCTGCTCGCAATGGCGTATTCGCAGAGTTTCAAACAAATTCCATGTAGAAGGCACTACCGTAGACTCACAGCTCATGCTTGAACCCGCACTAGATCTTGGTTGTGTTCGAAAAACATACAAGGGTCGCATCCACGCTTTGCGCGAAGTGAATTTGCGTGTAGAGCGCGGCGAAATCTTTGGCTTGCTGGGGCCCAACGGCGCTGGTAAAAGCACGCTGGTGAAAATTTTGCTCACGGTGGTTCGGCCAACCGAAGCTCGTGGAAGCATGCTTGGTCGTGCGATTGGCGATAAATCCGCCCTCGCAAAGGTTGGATATTTGCCTGAGCAACATCGCCTTGCGCCCTACCTCACTGCGCGGCAAGCGGTGGAGTTCAGCGGCGCGCTTTCAGGTGTTCCTCGTCTTACGCGTCGCCGTCGTGCTGATGCGTTGCTTGATCAAGTTGGTTTGCGTGACTGGAAAGACAAACGCGTTAGCGCATTTAGCAAAGGCATGCGTCAACGCGCCGGCCTCGCCGCAGCGCTTGTGAACGATCCACAACTGGTGTTTCTTGATGAGCCCACCGATGGCGTCGACCCAGTGGGTCGTAAGCAGATTCGCGATTTACTCTTAACGCTTCGCAACGAGGGGCGCACCATATTTCTAAACAGCCATTTATTGAACGAGGCCGAGCAAGTCTGCGATCGCGTTGCGATTTTGCTGCAGGGTCGCGTCGTGAAACAGGGCAGGCTGGCGGATTTGCAACAAGAAGGAGCGCGCCAAGAACTTTGCGTTCGTTGGAATTCCGCCGCGCGCGATCTGCCCGGTTGCCTCACTCACGCCTTGCCAGATGCCGCCGATGCATCGGTGTTTCGACACATCATTCCATCGCTTGATCCCGCCGTTGCGCAACCTGCCATCGACGCGGCGCGCGCGGCAGGCGCGATGATTGTTTCCCTTGAAGGGAAACGCGAGCGCCTGGAGGATTTATTTATAAAAGCCGTCACGGATCCACTCACCGGGCTTCCGCTTCCACCAGGAGCTTTGATATGACCGCATTGATCGCGATCTTGGTTGACACCTACCGCGAACTTGCCAGCAAGCGCTTGTTTTGGCTGAGTATTTCGCTTTCCGCGATTGTGGTGCTTAGTTTCGCATTGATCGGCATCAACGAGCGAGGCATGACAATTGTGGGCTACACCCTAGAGATTCCATTCATCAACACCACGGTGCTGGACGCCGCCGATTTTTACAAGCTGGCCTTCTACACACTCGGCGTGCGATTTTGGCTTGCGTGGCTTGCATGCTTGCTGGCGTTGGTTTCAAGTGCCGGACTTTTTCCCGAACTCGTTTCTGGCGGCACGGTGGAGACCATGCTGGCTCGACCGATCGCGCGGTGGCGACTGTATATGTTCAAATTCATCGGCGGCTTGCTCTTCACCATGCTGCAGGTATTTGTGTTTTGCGCTGCAAGTTTTTTGGTCATCGGCCTACGCGGCAATGCTTGGGAGCCCGGAGTTTTTCTCGCCGTGCCCATGGTCACGCTGCTCTACTCCTATTTGTTCAGCATCTGCGCATTGATCGGCACGATCACGCGTAGCGGTATCGCAGCGCTGTTGCTGACTGTGTTGGGTTGGGGATTCCTTTTCACACTCAACACCAGCGAGCAATTAGTCAATAGTTTTCGCCTAGGAAAAATCGAAGAACGCAGAGCTCTTGATCGACTGATCGACACGCGTCGCGCCAAGGACGCCAATGTGGATGTAAGTGATCTGGTACTTGAGCAGCAAACCAACGACGAAGGCCTCTCCAATTTGTCGCTGGCGTATCGCATCCTTTTCGCGGCAAAGACCATCTTTCCCAAGACCGACGAAACCACCGCACTGGTGCAACGCTGGACAGTGGACGCCGCAAATCTTGGCCTGGTCGCCGACGATGAAGTAGACGATGCAACCACCACGGTGAATAAGCCGCGTCGCCGTGGCCGCGGCAATAATTTTGGAACCGTTCGCGCCAAGGAGCGCGATGTACTGGCCGCAATCGACAAGGATCAGCGTGCGCGCGGTCTGCCGTGGATTGTTGGAACCTCGCTCGCCTTCGAGGCGGTAGTGTTGTTGTTGGGCTGCCGCAGTTTCTCGCGAAAAGATTTTTAAATTTTCACCGCGCGCGTTGTGCGCCTCGCCACTTAGTTTGTGCCAAGTTCTCGCGCTCGATCTCGTGCCGCAATCGCTGCGCGTTCGACTAATGTTTCAAAGCCCCCATCGCTGAGCACCTTCAACGCCACCGCAGTCGTGCCACCTGGACTGATCACATTTTCGCGTAGTTGCTTCGGAGTCAACTTCGCCTGATGCCATGCCGCTACTGCGCCTTCAACCGAACTCATGGCGAATGCACGCGCGGCATGTTGGTCAAGTCCCATGCTTATCGCCGCATGTTCGAGCGTCTCGATGAACAAACAGGCGTACGCCACCGCCGAGGCGCCGCACGCCGTTGCCACATCAAAGTGCGACTCGTCGATTTCAATCACGCGTCCAATTGCCGCAAAAAGAGCGCGCGCAAACTCTGCCTGCTCCGTCGGCGTGTCGTGTGGAATGCACAACGCAGTGGTACTCGCTGCGACAATCGCCGCTACCGTTGGCATGGCACGAATCACTCGCGGTACATCTAACTTTCGTGCAATCGCAGCGCTTGACCATCCTGCCATCACGCTGATCACAGGCGTGTTGTTGGACATCCAATTTTCACAGAGAGTCAGCGAGTCGAAGGTCTGCGGCTTCAGCGCGATTAGCAAAGTGGTTTCGCCAAGCTTGGCGTTTATGTTGGCGGTGCGGATTCCCAAAACCCGCGCCTCGTCAAGGCGCGCTTGAAGCGTGTCCACCGCGACAATATCGTCGGCACGCAGCGCGCCGGCACGAAGTGCCCCACGCGCAATCGCACCGCCAAGTCTTCCGAATCCAAGAATGGTCAGCTTGCTCATGTAGGCATTGTGACAAGTCAACCGCGACGCAGTGGTTGTGGTAATAATTTGCGCATGGACTTGATGGATCGCGGTTCTCAGCAAATTGCCCAAGCGAATGGCGGGTCATCAGGCTCACAATTCAACCTGCAAAAATTTCTCGACAACGCCTCTGTGGTTGGATTTGTCTCTCTTTGGATTCTTCCCATGGTGGTCATTGCACTTGCCATGATGCTTCAAAATAATTACAGAACCATGGGTTTACTCGGTGATTATGCGCTGTTCTCTGACCACTGGTGGCAGCACGAGCAGTTATACAGAGGTCATAAGGGTACGAACTACCTGCCTGGCTTTGCCATTTTGTTCACCCCCTTTACATGGATGACACCGATCTTTGCCGGAATCGCATGGAGACTTTTGGCAGTGCTAGGTTTGTTGAGTGCTCTGCGTAAACTTATTCGTTCGCTTGGTGGGAACATGTCGCGCGGCGAGTTCATCGTGTCGATGGCGGCGGTTCCTGCAACGCTAGGCGCACTTCAAATTGGGCAGGCGAACATCATGCTTGCGATGGCCTTGCTGCAAGCAGCGGCATGCATGCTTGAAGAAAAGCGTTGGCGGTTTGCAGCATGGCTTGTCATAGCGTTTCTAATAAAGCCATTGGCTCTTGCGGCTCTTGGGCTAGGGCTTGTGATTTGGCCAGTATGCCGCGGCCGAATTTTATTCGCGACCCTTGCCAGCCTTGCGCTTCCATTCTTCACCGTGCCATTTGATTACGCAGGAGTTCAATACGCAGCGGCATATTTAAATTTGCAAGATTGCTCGGTGCTGACCGAACATCGGTTCTCTGATTTCAACGGCATGCTGCAATGCTTTAATATGCAGCTACCAATTGCGTGGGCAAATATCATTCGTGTTCTTGCTGGCCTTGTTCTGGCGTGTGCAGTCTGGATCGCACATCGCAGGCTGAGCGCGCCAAGTATGCCGCGCTGGCTTGTGTGGGCTGCGCTCAGTACAAGCTATTTAATGTTGTTTAATCCGATGACAGAGTCCAATAGTTACGGCATCGTGGCGATACCGATGGCGCTGTGTGGATGGTGGTGGATTGAGCAGCGTCAACGGTGGTCAGGTTGGCTGACACTCTTTGCCATCTTTTGTATCGGTGCTGGTTCTGAAATTGTTCGACCGTGGATAGGAAATGAATTTTCTCTATATATTGATCCATTTTTTACCCTACTCTTTCTTCTGCGTGTTCTTGTACAAAGCTGCATGCAGACAACCACTCTGCGGGGCATAGAAAAACTTCCAGAAGCTGCCCATGCCTAATGAATCAACACCCCCAGTCGTTTCAATTGTGCTGCCTTGCTTGAACGAGTCGCAGGTTCTTACCGAAACCGTTCGGCGCGTCAGCGAAGTATGCCGCGCCTTGCTATGCACGAGTGAAATTGTGCTCGTGAATGATGGCTCGCTCGATGACACATGGTCCATCATGCAACGACTCGCCGCCGCCGATGCCACCATTGTTGCGGTGAACTTGTCGCGCAATCATGGTCATCAACTCGCGCTCTCCGCCGGTCTGTGGGCTGCGCGCGGTGATCGCATCCTGATCATGGACGCCGATCTTCAAGATCCTCCGGAGTTGCTTCCCGAAATGTTGCAGATGATGGATCGCGGCGTGGATGTGGTTTACGCCCAGCGTCGCACTCGCTACGGAGACAGTCTTTCAAAGCGCATCTTCTGCTCCATCTACTATCGAATCGCCGCGCGGCTCGCTGATCGGCCAGCGCCACTGGACACTGGTGACTTTCGACTTATCTCGCGGCGCATTCGGGATCTGTTGGTGGAAATGCCCGAGCGCAGTCGCTACATCCGCGGCATGGTGAGTTGGCTTGGCTTTCGACAAGAGCCTGTCTTCTATGACCGCGATGCGCGCTTTGCTGGTGAGACGAAATATCCATTCACGCAATTGTTGTCGCTGGCGATGAACGGCATTCTCTCGACCTCGGTTCGCCCGCTTGCGGTTGCATGGTTGCTCGGTGGCATCGCGATGATTCTTTGCGGCCTCTTCCTGTTGTACGCCTTGGCCAGTTGGATATTTGTTGGAACCACGCCGCAAGGATGGACCAGTCTGATGTTCGCCATCATCTTTATGGGAGGCATACAGATGTTGATGCTTGGCGTGATCGGCGAATATCTCGGCCGCCTCGTCAACCAATCGCGGATGCGTCCGATGTTTCTTGTGGATTCCATTGTTCGCAATGGCGGCACCGTTGAACGCATATGGCCGCAGCCCGATGGGCGGTAGGGGTTTCGCCCTCGCACTGATATCCTTGCGCCCATCCATGTCAGCACCCGCACTTGTCACCCTTGATTTTGAAGAGCCCATCGCCGAGATCCAGCGGCAGATCGAAGTGCTTGAGCACAAGCAAGATGCCGCCACATTTACCGAGGAAATCAACGCGCTTCGCCACGCCCGCGACAGTTTACTGACCAAGACCTATGCCAATCTTTCGCCGTGGCAAACCGTTCGCGTGGCGCGTCATCCACAACGCCCGCAGACGCTTGATTACATTCGCATGATCTGCCGCGATTGGTGTGAATTGCATGGCGATCGTCGCTTTGGTGATGATCCAAGTCTTGTCACCGGCTTCGCACGCATTGGAAGTTTAAAGTGCCTTGTGGTCGGTCATCACAAAGGTCGTACCACCGAAGAACGCATCAAATGTCGCTTTGGCTGCGCAAATCCCGAGGGATATCGCAAGGCGCTTTTAAAGATGAAACTTGCCGAAAAATTTCGCCTTCCGATTGTCACGCTGATTGACACACCCGGCGCGTATCCCGGTTTGGAAAGCGAGCAACGCGGTCAAGCTGAAGCCATCGCGGTGAATCTTCGTGAGATGAGTCGCTTGCGCACGCCGATCGTGTGCGCCGTGATCGGTGAGGGCGGTAGCGGCGGTGCTCTTGGCATCGGTGTTGGCGATCGCGTGGCGATGTTGCAATTCAGTTGGTATTCGGTGATCAGTCCCGAAGGTTGCGCGGCAATTCTTTGGAAGAAAGCCAACGAACAGACCAACGCCGCCGCCGCCGCCGCGTTGGCCCTGACCGCCGAAGACAATCTAAAGAATGGCTTGGTCGATGCGGTGATTCCCGAGCCTCATGGCGGCGCGCATCGCGATCCGCAGGCAACCGCCGACCGGTTACAAGGTTGGATTGTGGATTCTGTGCGTGAATTACAGCGCTTGGCACCAGAAACCCTTGCCAGACTTCGGTTCGAGAAATTTCGATCGATCGGGTCTGTGCACCCATCGCGTTGATTTCATTTCTAAATTTCTACACACATTAAATTGTGTGGCTTTCACGCCATTTGACTTAGGTGATGGCTATGCCGACAATTGCCAACCCGCCGTACCTTGCCCGAAGCAGGATTTCGGTTCCATTCAATCCACGAACTCTCGGAACCATTCAAGTGCCATCTAAGAAACCAACCAAGAAGTCAGATTCAAAAGCCAACGCATCAAAAGCCAACGCATCCAAGGGCAAGCCATCCAAGTTGATAAAGCCCGCGAAGGGTGCGGCCATTGCGAAGGGCGCGAAGCCCGCGACGATGCAGAAGGGCGCGAAGCCCGCGACGATGCAGAAGGGCGGCAAGCCATCTGAAACTTCCAAGCCAATCAAGCCAGGTATGAAACCGATCAACACATCGAAGCCTGTGATTGCCATGGTTCCTTCGTCGCCGCCACCACCAACAAAAAAACATCCCAACCGCGTGCCGCCTCCACCGATTGGAAAGAACGCGCCGCGTCCGATGCCAAAGAAAGAGCCGGTCGAAGAGAAGGGCAAGAAGACTCCCAAGATTGATTACTCCACCGCGCTCAGTGTGGCCGCCGTGGCTGTTCGGCAACAAGCGGATCACGCTGGTTATGTGATGGTGAATGGTCGACGCGTGCGCATGCTCAGTGGCAAGGCTGGCGCGATCAGCAAGAAGCGCTCCAAGGCATCCGCTGCGGCGAAGGCAAAGACTCTTGATGATGTGGACATCTCCGCGATTCGAACCAAACTTTTACCCAAGGATCTTGAGCAGTATCGCCAAGTGCTTTTGCAGAGTCGTTACGAGTTGATCGGTCGCGTGGACAATCTTGAAGACGAGGCGTTGCGTTCAAGCGGCGGCAATCTAAGCAACATGCCACTGCATATGGCGGATGTTGGCACCGACACATTTGATCAGGAATTTGCCTTAAATATGGCTGCAAGCGATCGCGAGACGCTGAATGAAATCACCGCCGCTTTGCTGCGCATCGCCGATCATTCCTATGGAGTATGCCAGATCACAGGCAAGCCGATTCCAAAAGCGCGGCTTGACGCTAATCCGTTGGCCAAGCACACGGTGGAGGCCGCTCGATTGGTCGAGCGCGGCGTTGCGCGGTGAGTGAACACGGTGGCGGGGCACCCATCAGTGCGGTGCCGCAACAGCAACAAGCGTCATGCACGATGCCGGCCTGGCAATCGCCACGGGCATGGATCATTCTGCTGGTGGTGACGCTGATTGGATTGGCGATTGATCTGGGTTCCAAGTCGTGGGCTTTTCACAGCGTGACGGACGAGCCTGTGCAACTGCAATACAGCGAGATTGTTGGCAATCCTTCCTATCGATTGCCTTGGCATGAAGGCAAGCGTGTGTTGCCCGCGGATCTTCTTGACTTTCGTCTGGTGTTGAACCACGGCGCGGTGTTTGGTGTGGGTCAGCAACGCCGCGGAGTTTTTATTGTGTTCACCGTGATCGCTGTGGCGGTTGGAACCGGCATATTTGGTTGGTGGACAACCGCGACCGCGCGATGTGCGCATGTGGGCATTGGCTTAGTGCTCGCAGGCGGGTTGGGAAATCTGTACGACCGTCTTGTCTACGGCGCGGTGCGAGATTTTCTGCACATGGCGCCGCGATGGCATCTTCCATTTGGATTGCATTGGTTTGGTGGAAGCACCGAACTCTTTCCGTGGGTCTTTAATGCCGCGGACATGCTGCTGCTCGCAGGCATGGCGATTTTACTTTTTACGGCACATCGACCGCAGGAAAAAAAAGCCGAATTGCCGCAGTAAGAGGCTGCGGCGAATCCGTGACTTTCATCGCGCTTTGCAGGTCATAGGGTCCCACCGCGGTGCGGCAAATCGACAGGCAGTGGCCGGCGAGTCCAAGTGCAAGCGCTAAGTCGCGCGCCAAACTGCGAACATAAAAACCTTTGGCGCAGCGAATGTAAATTTTCGCCACCGGCCATTGGTAGTCAAGCAAAGTAATTTCGTGCACGGTCACCGGTCGTTCGCTTGGCTGCACCGCTTCACCGCTGCGCGCCAAGTCGTAACTGCGTCGACCCTTTATTTTTACGGCGCTGAAAGTGGGTGGCGCTTGCATAAATGTCCCGCAAAATTTCGCCAGCGCAGATTGCACCTGCTCGTGCGTTGGCGGTGTGACCACGCCCTGCACTGGAATGCGTTCGCCTTCGGCATCCAGTGTGATCGTCGTCGCGCTCAGGTCGATCTGGGTTTCGTAGCGCTTTTCCATATCCATTAACTTTGAAATTTGCTTGGTGGCTCGACCAATCGCGACCAGCAGTACACCTGTCGCCAGCGGATCCAGCGTGCCAGCGTGGCCAGCTTTGGCGCCACCAAGCAATCGGCGCACGCATTCAACGGCGCGCATGCTGGTCATGCCATGCGGCTTGTTGATGACAAGTATTCCTTGAAGGGCTGCATCCATATTGATTGGTGTGTATCTTTACAGATTCATGAGGGTTGTGCAGCGAACGAATCGTCTGGCGGTGCGCAAAATCTTGGCATGCATACAAATATAAAAATTATTAATCGTGTCAGCACCCTCTCCATTTCTTAGCAACGCAGAAAAGTCAGTGATTCTATTGGTGGATGATCAGCCAATGATCGCAGCAACTTTGCGCATGATGATCGAGCATGAAAAAAATTGGGAGTTGCATAGTTGCATCCAGGGCGCCAAGGCGCTGGAAATAGCGCTGCGACTCAAGCCAGCTGTGATTCTGCAAGATCTTCTGCTTCCAGATATTGATGCCATGGCACTTCTCGAGCAGTACGGCAAGCAGTCAGCGCTCGCGGAGAGCTCCATCATCGTGCTGTCAGGTGTGGATGATCCCGAGCTCAAGTCGAAAGCATTCGCCCTAGGGGCCTGCGACTTCATGGTAAAGATGCCTTCGGCTGACGAGGTGCTGGCGCGGCTGCGGCACCACATTCGTACGCATCAAGCCTCGGTTGTTCGCAACAACGCGATGCAGCAGTTGATCACCAGCGAGAATGAATTACGAATTGTAAGCGAGGCGCATCACCACTTGCTTGAAAAGGAGCGCTTGCATCTTGCCGCCTTCGATCGACTGACGCGCTTACTGAGCGAGGTGACCGATCTGGATGTGTTGTTGCGCAGATTGTTGGCGGAGGCGCGCAATATGTTCTCATGCGAGGCGGGCAGCATTCTGCTTCATGTTGATGATCATTTAGTTTTTACCTACGCGCAAAACGATGTGCTGAATGTGGAGACGCGCTTTCCGGATTCCAAAAAAAGCCCAGTGATATTGCCGATCGATCACAGCAGCATCGCCGGCGCAGGCGCCGTGGAGGGCTTGGTGGTGGTGCAGGATGCCTACAACATCCCCACGGATTCGCCCTTTCAATTCAACAGTTCCTTCGATAAATCAAGCGGTTTTCGAACTCGCGCGGTGATTGCGCTAGCCATGCGCGATGCGCAAGGTCGATTGCTTGGGGTGCTTCAGTTGATCAACCCACGCGCGAGTAAGGTGCATGATTCGTTGGGCTTCACGGAGGATGATCAAAAGGTTGCCCGGCATATCGCGGGACTTGCAGCGATGGCATTGGAGCGCTCGCAGCTGACGCGATCCATGATTTTGCGCATGATGCGAATGGCAGAGATGCGTGATCCCAAGGAGACTGGCGCGCATGTGAAGCGTGTCGCCGAAGTTTCCGCGCGCTTGTTTGAACATTGGGGTAGGAAGCATCAGATGCCGCAGAAGCACATGGATCGGCAGCTTGACATGCTGCGCACCGCCGCCATGCTGCACGATATGGGCAAGGTTGGCATTCTTGACGCGGTGCTCAAGAAGCCTGGCAAGTTGGACGCGCAAGAGCGAGCGGATATGGAAAAGCATCCACTGATCGGCGCCCAGATTCTCAGTGATGGCGTTTCGTCGGGCGGCTTTGTTTCGGCGCTTGATGAAGCCATCTGCAATGTCATGCTCTATCACCAGGCGAAATGGAATGGCACCGGCTATCCCGCGCACGCCGACATCATCGAAGCGATGAAGGTGTTTGGCAAGCAACCCAGCGAGGTGCCGCAGCCAAAGGGTGAACACATCCCACTATTCGCGCGAATCGTGTGCATCGCGGATGTCTTTGACGCCTTGATTTCATTACGCGCTTACAAAGAGCCATGGCCACCCGCGAAGGTGAAAGCCACCATCCAAGAAGAGGCTGGCAAACATTTTGACCCCGAACTCGCGCAGATTTTCTGTGAACACTTTGAAGAGATGTGCGAGGCCAACAGAATGTTCGCCGAATAAGTGGCGCGCATGATGTGTTGGTGCGGTTTCTTTGCGCCCCTGTCTGCGCAAACTGTTTTTTGAAGACGAATCTCAATGCATGAACCCATGGCACGAGTAGTCGCAACCACCTTGTGTTGACAGGTTCGTTACAGGTAGGATTCCTACATCAAGACTGCACCGAGTGAAATCTTTGCCAAAGAACGATGTCCACCTTTGGTCGGGGCGCTGGTCACGGTATGGCTTGTACTTTTGATCGCCGCCGCTGGCAATGCATTGTGGTTGTTCAAGGTGCTGGTGAATTCGGGTTTGCAGTTTCGCGAAGCTGACAAGGCGGCGCTGGATAGCGAAGAAACCGGACGCATATTGGCAGGCTTGCTTGCGCAGCCAGGGTTTCTGCTTATTTTCGCGCTGGGGCTTCTGATCGGACCGTTCTGTGCTTGGTTGCTGATGCAACAATCCAAGGGGCTCGCCGCCAAGGCGACGCATCTTCGTTTTGCCGCGGTGTTGCTGCTGTTGGCCAGTTTCTTTGGCGGGTTGCAACTGATACTTGTGCGAATGCTCGCCGATCACGCGGTTGAGCGGACCAGCGCGCTGATGTCGCATGACCAATCCAAGGCGGATCAAGCGAAAGCTTCGCTGGATTATGTGCATCACTTCGGCGAAAATTTTTACATTGCTGAGTGCGTATGCGTGGTGTTTGCGATGTTGATGATCGTTCGGCCTGGTCCGCGCCGCGATTGGCACGAGGTCGTGCAGTAAACATTTCGCACCGTGCTCGGCTACGCTTCTTCCCCCAAAGGAGAACACATGCGTATCGCTCTTGCACCAGGTGATGGAATCGGACCCGAAATCATGGAGGCAACGCTGGATTTGTTGCGAGTGGCGGGTGCCTTGCAGCATCTCACGCTGGTGCCGGTTGAAATGGGCAAGTCGGTTTTTGAGCGTGGCGAGTCGCGCGGCATGACCGACGCAGCCATCGCTACCGTGGAATCCTGTGGATTGCTTTTAAAAGGACCGATGGAAACCACCAAGGGTGGCGGTGGCAAATCCATCAATGTGACGGCGCGAAAGATGTGGAACGCCTTCGCGAATCTTCGCCACTTTCGCACGCTGCCTGGAGTGACCACGCCCTACAGTCGCTCCGGTATCGCCGTTGATTTTTACATCGTGCGTGAGAACATCGAAGACACCTATGGCGGCATTGAGCATCAACTTTCAAGCGATGTTGTGCAATGCAAACGAATCACCAGCGCTCCCGGTAGCGATGCGGTACATCGATTTGCATTTGAGACCGCGCGCAGACTCGGCATTCGCATGGTGCATTGCGGCCACAAGGCCAACATCATGAAGATGACGGACGGACTTTTTCTGGAGCGCTTCAACGCGGTTGCCGCCGACTACCCCGAGATCGCGACTGCTGATGTAATCGTGGACGCGTTGTGTATGAACTTGGTGATGAAGCCGCAGCAATACCGCATGATTATTTTGCCAAACTTGCAAGGCGACATCGTTAGCGATCTTGCAGCGGGTCTTGTCGGCGGCCTTGGCTTTGCGCCCAGCGCCAACATTGGCAATCACATTCGTATTTTCGAGGCAGTGCATGGCACGGCGCCAGATATCGCGGGCAAGGGCATTGCCAATCCATGTTCATTGATTCTCTCCTCCATCATGTTGCTGCGTCATGTGGGATTGCTTGCCAGCGCGGCGCGCATTGAAAACGCGTTGCTCTGCGCGCTTGAGCAAGGTGTTCACACTGGTGATTTTGGCGACACCACCAAGCCCGCGCTCACCACGCATGCTTTTATTGAAGCAGTGCAAGCGCGACTTGGTCACACACCCACAACCGTTCCGGCGGTGCTTGGCGCGGTCGATCACATCACCTTTCAAGAACCAATCAAACCCTTTGCTGCAGCCGCGATACAAACTTTTGGAAGCAGCGAAACTGCCATCGTCGGCGCCGATTTATATCTAGACGCAAATGAAGGCTGCCAACAACTCGCTACCACGCTGCAAAAACTTTTGCACGACACGCCATTCCAACTCACCATGATTTCTAACCGCGGCACCCAAGTTTGGCCCACAGGAAGCGTCTACACCGACTGCGTGAACTACTGGCAAGCTCGCATCGAACGCCGAAAAAACACCGACGAAATCAGTCAAACCCAAATTCTCACCACACTCCTCACCCTCTCCAAAACGCACCTTATCAGCAGCTACGAACTACTTCGCACCTTCAACAAAAAACCAGGTTATACCCTCGCTCAAGGCCAATAAAAAACAAAACCCAACCCCCAAGTCCCGCTCAGCAAAATCTCGTCCATCAATTTCCAACTCACAAACCTCCAACTCACTTACTCACTTCACTCGTTCCCTCCCACCCACCCCACCGGCGATTTGAATCTAACAAATCCCAAGTTCCGCGCAGCGGAACCCACGCTTACTTACCTCACTTACTCACTTACTCACTTCACTCGTTCCCTCCCACCCACCCCACCGGCGATTTGAATCCGAGCGCA